>Ga0137399_10000558_pt1 | contig 15062 bp, 18 predicted proteins | sample czorhiz316metaG_FD_104810 | JGI IMG/M metagenome (GOLD analysis project Ga0137399, IMG submission 104810) | Vadose zone soil microbial communities from Angelo Coast Range Reserve, California, USA - czorhiz3.16 metaG | ecosystem: Environmental > Terrestrial > Soil > Vadose zone | place: USA...
CGACACCCAACTCCTCTGGCTCATCTACGGCAACCCCACCCGCAACACCGGCCGCTTTCGCGAGTGCTTCGAAGGTGGCGCCCATTCCGGAATGTGGCACACCACTGCCATCGACAGCCGCGAAGTTCCCATCACCAACAAGAAACGTATCGCCCAACTCATTGGCATCTATGGCGACGATAGCGACTACGTCCGCATCCGCATCCTAGGCCAATTCCCACTCCAGGGCCTTATGGAATTCTTCCTCGTCTCGGACATCGATGGCGCGATGTCCCTCGATCGCGAGGTCTTCGTTGATGCCTCCACACCTCTGGCTCTCGGGGTTGACGTCGCCCGGTATGGGGCCAACAACAGCGTTATCTTCCCTCGTAAAGGACGGGATGCTAGGTCCATTACTCGGAAGGTCTACAACGGCATCAGCACCGTTGAACTCGCCAACTCGGTCTTCGACTGCTGGACCCAGTGGCACCCTGATGGGATCTTCATCGACGGTGGCGGCGTCGGAGGTGGTGTCGTAGACAACTGCCGTGCCAAGCATCTCTACGTCAGCGAGGTCCAATTTGGAGCCAAAGATGACATCACCGGAATCGTCTTCGACAACGCCGGCGAGCAATACGCCAACAAACGCGCCGCGATGTACGGTGCTTTGCGTTCATGGACTCGCACGGGGCTACTGCCCATTGACGCCGATCTGCGAAGCGCGATGTTGGCTATTAGATATACCCACGATAAACAAGGCAAGATCCTCCTCACCCCCAAGGAAGACATTCTGGCAGATAATCCAGGTCTTGTTCTGGACGATCTGGACGCCCTCGCCCTAACCTTCGGCGGGCCGTTGGCCCCTCACGCCCATGCCGGCGGGGAACACCTCCAGCCCATCCTTCACCAGACCGAATACAACCCCTACGCGCCAGAACACATGGAGGCAGCATGACCTGTCCAGAATGCAACTCAGAAATGAAATCCATTGGCCCTTGGCCGGACTACGCTGATGAGGCCAAGATCAAAGAAACCTTCATCTGTGAAGCATGCAAGAAACCTGAAGAACCTTACGTTACTATCCGCGTGGAGCCTGAAGCATGACCCCAGACAAGCCACAGCAACCAGCCCTACCGCAACTCCCCACCGCTCCGCCACCGCCGCCGGTGTTTGGACAAGCCCCGCTCGGGAAGAAGCCCGGGCAGAAGTCCACGACCCCCTCTTTCCTTGGGGCCCAGATGCTTCCCGCAAAGGGCTCTTCCGCCCCAGCGGCCCTTACGGGAGTGAAGTGAAATGTGGGAATATTGCTACATACATACCGACCTAACCCAAACCATTGACGGTGCATTGGTCCAAATGAACCGCCTTGGCGTTGACGGCTGGGAGGCCTGGCATTGGTCAGGAGCCTATGTCTGGTTCAAACGGAGGCGCGACTGATGCCCCAAGCTCCAATGCTCCCCCCTGAAATGATGGCCCGATCCGGCCAGGCCGCCCCAGCTTCGCCGGTCAACTTCCTTATGGCCGCGGCTGATATGTCCAAGTCCGGCGCTTTGCCCGATGCCGCCAAGGGTCGTTCCATCCCCACCGGTCCAACCCACCCGATGCAGACCGGCATCCCCCGAGGTCGCAGAGCAAAGCTCCAGGTCCTGAAATGATCCGCAAACTTATTCGGCGTTGGTTTGGGCTACGATGTTTTCTACATCAGTGTGGTGGGAAGGTTGCTCATGTGACCTCCAAAGATGGTTGGCCTGTCTCTTGGCAATGCTCTGATTGTGGGAAGCTTAACGAATGACCCCCTCCAGCATCTCGACTGAGCCGCACCTAGCGACCCGAGCCCTGCCCCACTCCAGAGGAAAGGCAAGCCAGCGGCCGGCATTCACTCCGGTCCAATCATCCCCACCCGGCCTGATACGCCACACCACAGCGACTTTGGCGCAACCACAATCGCTATCGCACCATTGGCAGGGAGACATCGACAACGGTCCTTTTGACTGCAATGTCTCCCTGCAACCAAAAGGGAGCTTCGCCCGATGAACGCCCTCGTCGACTGGCGTCAGTTCTCCCGCAACACCGACTTCGCCTCGGAGCAAGACCAGCGCCTTCGCTCCTTCCAACAAGGCCGCCTTCTCGGCCTCCGTAACAACCGCTACAGCTGGTGGACCCACTGTCGCGAACTGGCCGACTACATCCTCCCCCGCCGATACAAATGGCTCATCACCCCGAACCAGATGAACCGCGGTTCCCCCATCAACCAACACATCCTCGACTCCACCGGCACCCTCTCAGCCCGTAACCTCGCCGCAGGCATGTTCTCCGGTACCTGCTCCCCCACCCGCAAATGGGTAGGCCTCCACGCTGGCCACTTGGACTCCACCCAAACCACCCCTGTCTCCCTCTGGCTCGCCGAATGCGAGCGCCTGATGTACCTGATCTTCGCGGAATCCAACTTCTACACCGCGATGGCGGTCTTCATGTTCGACCTCGTGGTCTTTGGCACCGCGGTCCTCCTGATCTACGAAGACTTCGACAACGTCATCAACTGCATCAACCCCTGCTTTGGCGAATACTACGTCGACATCGATGGCAAGTACCGCCCTGTCATCTTCTACCGTGAATTCACCTATACCATCTCCCAAACCGTCGACGAATTCGGTTGGGAAAACTGCTCCTCGATGATCCAGCAATTCTACGATCGCCGGGACGGAGCGGGGCTAACCCGAGAGGTCATTATCGCTCATGCCATTGAACCCAACACCGACCCTGAGAAATATGGTATTCCCAAGCATTTCAAGTATCGTGAGACCTACTGGGAATGGGGTGGTGCTACAAACCCTCAGTCTGGTACTTCTTCTCGCGGCTTCCTTCGTAAGCGCGGTTTCAATGAACGTGCCGCTATTATTGGCCGTTGGGATTTGGTTGGCAACGATCCATATGGCCGTAGTGTTGGCATGGACGCTCTTCCTGACATCAAACAACTCCAACAAGAAACCCGGCGCAAAGCTCAAGGCATAGACAAAGGCATCAACCCTCCTCTCGTCGCCGATGTGCAGTTGAAGAACCAACCTGCCTCATTATTGCCGGGAGGCATCACCTTCCTGCAAGGAATGATGTCCACCGGAAACGATGGCATGAAACCCGCCTATGGCAATTGGAAACCCGACATCGCCTCTATCACTGCCGACCTCGAAGAGGTCCGCAAGCGCATCCGCGATACCTTCTTCAACAACCTCTTCAACGTCGCCTCCCAATTCGAAACCCGCTCCAACATCACCGCTGTCGAATGGGACATGCGTAAGGCAGAGTCATTAATAATGTTGGGCCCGGTCTTCCAGCGCCTCTACAACGAAGTCTTCACCCCCATTATCGACCGTGTCTGGGGCATCATGGTCCGAGCCAACATCCTTCCACCTCCCCCTCCAGAAGTAGCCGGGAAGAACATCGACGTTAAGTTCTCCTCCCTACTTGAGATTTCGCAGAATGCAGCCCAAGCCGGAAGCATCGAACGCATGTTCCAGATCACCGGTCAACTCGCCGGTATCGACCCCGCAGCCGTCGACAACCTCGACATCGACATGGCCCTGGACATCTACTCATCGCTGTTGAACAACAGCCCACGCATCATCCGCTCTCCCGCTCAACTCACCGCCATCCGCCAAGCCAGACAGCAGCAACAGCAGGCGGCCCAGCAGGCGCAGCAAATGGAAGCCCTAACCAAAGCCGGCGCCAACGCCTCCCAAATCGACGTAGGTGGAGGCCAAAACCTAGTCCAACGAATGGTCGCCGGAGGCTAAAGTCATGACCACACTGAAAGTAGACCCACACTTCCTAGGATCCCTTCTCATGCCAGGACTAAACGTAGCCATCACCGGTGCAAGCTATGATAATGCCTTTGGTGAACTTCACCTTACCATCTCCGGCCCTGACGTACCAGACGGTGCCGAGACAGTTATATGCGAAGTAACCAAGACCCAAATAGCCAAGATGGTAGTCGTGAAATGACCTACGATGCCTCCAATCGCAAAGATGTCCGCAAACTCGAAAAGGCCGCCAAGCATGCCGAACGCGCCCGTATCGAGTACACCCGACGCATCATGTCCGAGGCCCTCGGTCGTGTATGGATGCACTCCTTACTTGGCCAGTGCAGCGTCTTCCATACACCCTTCGTTCGTGGGGCAACGGATATTACTGCTTTTAACTGTGGAAGCCAAAACGTGGGGCTCCAAATCTTCGCCGACGTCATAGTCCACTGCCCTACCGAATACATCCTAATGATGCAAGAAGCCAGCCACAAGGAACTAGCAAATGACCGACACGACAGTGACAACCGATCCCCCACAGGGCAACCAGCCCCAAGCGAGGGAAACGGACGGGACCCTGAAGGACCAGAACCCGACACCTACGACTACGACCCCTACACTAGAGAAGAAACCTGAAGGCCAGTCCTTCCTCACCCAGACCCCACCGAAGGAAGAACCCAAGCCTGAGCCAAAGGAAGGCGATCCAAAACCTGAGGACAAACCAAAGGAACCAGCCGAAGGGGCCCCTGAAAAGTATGCCGATTTCAAAGTCCCAGAAGGTTTCAAGTTCGACGAAAAGGCCCTTTCGGAAGCCACTGCTGCATTCAAAGAACTAGGCCTGACCCAAGAAGCCGCTCAAAAACTAATCAACACCTATGCCAAAAACACCCAGCAAGCCGTCGAGGCCCCTTACAAACAATGGGCCGATCTTCAAAAGGAATGGCTCGGAGACATCCATGACCGCTTTGGCTCAAAGGCCGAAACCGTTCGCACCGACATCTCCAAGGCCATCGACTCGGCCCTCCCCCCATCCCTTGCCCGCGCCTTCCGTGGCGCCCTGGACCTAACCGGCGCAGGCACCAACCCCGACGTCGTCGAGGCCCTATCCATCATGTTCAAACCCTTCGTGGAAGGCCCCAGCATCCGCCCGGGTGGGATCTCCCCCGAGGCCAACAAAGCCCCTAACACTCCGCAGGCCCCCTCCATTGCCGAAGCCCTTTATCCTCATTTAGTTAATAATAGAGGACAATAACAGTGATTACCCGTGAGCGTCTTAAGCAGTTACTTCGTTATGATTTAGGAACTGGATGGTTCATAAATCTAACACAACGAAATTATAACGCATCTATTGGCGCTCGTGCTGGTAAGATCGTCTGTGGTGGACGCTATCGTAGGATTAAATTAGACGGCATAGAATATTACGAACATCATTTAGCTTGGCTTTATGTTTACGGATACATGCCAGATCAAATAGATCACTGGTATGATAGTGGATTGAATAATTGTATCTTCAATCTTCGAGAAGCTACACAGTCTGAGAATATGTGTAATGCTCATAGAACACCCGGCGAGTCCGGCCTCAGAGGGGCGTACTTGGACAAGAGGAGGTCTACATGGCACTCCAAAGTTCAACTCGGCGGTCAGGTGTGGAATATGGGTCCGTTCGATAATGCGGAGGAAGCACATGAAGCTTATCTTCGTAAGGCTAAAGAAGTTCAAGGAGAGTTCGCTCTTCATAACTCTAACCCCTCTGAGGTAACATAATGGCAATTGTAGGTACTACCGCACTTACTTACGCGGATTGGGCAAAACGCATGGATGATGGGTACAAAGTCGCTGCCATCATCGAATTGCTCAGCCAAACCAACGAACTCCTTGACGACATGATGGTCGTCGAAGGCAATCTCCCGACCGGACACAAGACCACAGTCCGCACTGCTCTGCCCCAAGCCACTTGGCGCCTGCTCAACACCGGCGTCCCCAACGCTAAGTCCACCACTGCTCAGTTGGTCGAAGCCTGTGGTAACCTTGAAACCTACTCGGTGATCGACAAGGACATTGCCGATCTGAACGGTAACACCCCTGAGTTCAGACTCAGCGAGAGCCGCGCCTTCCTAGAGGGAATGTCCCAACAAGTCGCCTCCACCATGGTCTACGGCAACCAATTCGCCAACCCCGAGCGCTTCACTGGCTTTGCCCCACGCTACTCTACCAAAACCGTGGCCAACTCCAACACCGCCAACAACGTCCTCGATGGCGGTGGCACGGCCTCCACCAACACCACAATCTGGGTAATGACCTGGGGCACCGATACCAACCACGCGATCTTCCCCAAAGGCAAACTCGCTGGCCTCCAACAACGCGACATGGGTGAATGGCCCGTTGCTGACAGTCTGGGCAACACCTACCAAGCCTACCGGGAGCACTTCAAGTGGGAAATTGGCTTTGCCCAACGGGACTGGCGCTATATGGCGCGGATCGCCAACGTTGACGTCACCCAACTCACCGGCGTCTCCGCGGCGAACTTGATCAACCTCTTGGTTCGGGCATTGTACCGTCTCCCCACCGCTCCGGTCTCTGCAACCACCATCCAAACAAGCGACACCCCAGCAGTCCGCGCCGACATGGGCCGGACCGTGATCTACTGCAACCGCATCATCCGGACCTACCTCGACCTTCAAGCGATGAACAAAACCAACGTCCTCCTCCGCATCGAGGAGTTCAACGGCAAGCCCATCACCACCTTCCGTGGCATCCCCATCCGCACGGTGGACGCAGTCCTGTCCAACGAAGCCCAAGTAACCTGAAGGAGCAACGCTATGATTCTCGATGGCTATCTCATGTTCACCAACTTCACTGGTGGCGGTACCGGTGTTGGTGACAACCCCACCACAGGCTCTCAGGTCTCCACTAACCAACTTGACTTGGGCATAATTGGCCTCCCCTCCTTCGCCGCAGGCGCGGGTGCGCGTGATATCGGCATTGGTGATGACCCAGCGATGAAGCTCTTGGTTCAAGTAACCACAGCCTTCGCCTCCGGCACTTCCCTTGCCGTCAACATCCAAGGAGCCCCTGATAACGGCTCTGGTGCTCCTGGCTCTTACACCGTCATGGCCACCGGTCCTGTAGTTGTAGAAGCCTCCTTGATTGCTGGTGCGCGGCTTCTAGACATCGATATGCCCCGTCCGGCTCCAGGCCAGGCCCTTCCACGCTTCCTCCAGCTTGGCTACGTCACCGTCGGCACTCACACCGCTGGAACCCTAAAAGGCTTCCTGGTCCTTGATCGTCATGATCTCCCAGAACAAGCCAATGCAACTCTTGGCGGATACCCCGCCGGGATCAACATCGCAAACTGAGGAGCCGCAAAATGAAGAACTTCTTTCATCGCTGGAGCACCTCACTTGCCCTGCTCTTGCTTCTGGGTAGTGTTGGCTTTGCCCAAGTCATCACCTCCTCCCTGCAACTCTCCCAAGACGCCCGTGGCCCCTTTGGAGTAGACGCCAACAGTGGCGTCTACTTCCCGGGCCATCTCCTTACTCCTTCAGGTCGTCCGGCTCCAGTCCTCTCTGCTTGCTCAGCTGGCACCGGTGGTAGCTTTGCCGGTACCGACTTCTCTGGCACCTTCACTCAAGGCAATACCGGCTCCACCTCCTGCGTTGTGACCTTCGGCACCGCCTTTGTCACAGCACCTAACTGCACAGTTACTTGGAACACCGGCCCTCTAGCCGCAATGTCTTGGACCACTTCTACCACCGCTCTGACAATCACTCAGACCTCCACCACGACTTCGAAAATCTCCTACATCTGCACTTCGGCATCGTGAGGAAACAGCAATGACCAAACTTCGCGCACTTCTGGCAGGGGTGGTCATTGCCGCCCTTGCCTTTATCGGAGGGCTCTACGCTCAAGTGGGGATCACCTCAACCACCCTCACAGGCAATGAAGTCGCCGTCTTCGCCGTTGGTGGTCCTGGAGGGCCCTCTCTCTTCATCCCAGTCGCTGAACTCCGCAATGCCACCGGCTATCTCACCACAACCACAGCAACCGGCACTACCCCAGCTGCAACCACCTCCGGAAACCTCGCGGCCAGAATCCTCTACACCGCAGCCCTCTCCGGAGGTGTAACCCACAACTCGCCAACTGCTCCCTTTGATGGTCAGATGTTGGAAATCGTCAACGGTACTGGATCTAACTTCACCCAGACCATCACCCTCACTGCCTCGGCAGGTCAAACTGTCAACTCAGGCGCAGTCGCTACCCTAGCCGCCGGATCATCCGCTGAATGGATGTACGTAGTGGCATCAACAACTTGGTTCAGAGTAAGGTAACCCCTAATGCCTCGCTTCCGGGCCGCACTCGTTCTACTCTTACTCTTATGGCCGAGTGCGGCCTTTGCGCAATACGTTGGTACTCTAAACCAAATCCAATGCAACAAAGTCATATCTACAACCGTAGCAACCGCAACCACTACCTCAGTTCTAACTGGTGTTGCCAATCAAGCCACTCACATCTGCGGTTATCAAATCACCTCCAGTGTCGCCTCAGGCAGCACGCTACAGCTTGAATACGGAACACAAGGCGGACCCTGTTCCACACCAACCACGCTATCTGGAGCCCTAAACCTATCGGTCAATGCAATTATCAACCGCAGTCAGTTTGCCTTTGTCTCAGTCCCAACCGGGGCACAAGTCTGCATCGTCACAGCTGGTGCCTCCGTCGGTGCTACATTTGATCTCTATTACGCACAACCAACTCCGTAGAGGGAATGAAATGAAAAAGCTCTGTGCAGCACTTCTACTCTACCTAGGGCTGGCAAGTGCTGTGCTAGCCCAAGTCGTCATCACAACCCCCCTCGCAGGCCCAAATGCAACTCCACTAACCCCATCCACTACCTTCACCACCGGCTCCTCCTCCGCGACCCTTACCGGAACCACCAACAAATGGACCTATATTTGTGGCTTCGTCCTCACCTCAGGTGGAACAACAGCCGCTATCACCGGCACTGTCACCATCACTGGCCTCCCCACCACCATGAACTTCACCTACGTCTTCGTCTCCTCCGGTCAAGGTGTCCTAGGTGTCGCATTCCCAGGATGCCTCGTGGCCTCAGCCGCGAACACCAACATTGTGGTCAACACCCCTGCTGGCGGTGCGGGAACAGTTGGATCTGTCTCAGCTTGGGGATTCACAAATTGACCCGGGCTCGCTGGATCATTCTCTTCCTCCTATGCCTAACGGTGAGTGCCTCAGCGCAACTACTCCACGGCGTGTCCGACTCCCTCTCTGGAGGAGGTGCACCTAGTAGTGGTTGTGCCAATAACCTCAAATTCAACGTTGCCTGCAACTCCCAATACGCGACCGTGATCCACTTCTAAAGGAAATGATCATGTTTAAAAAGCTCTTACTAGCCCTCACGTTCTCCCTGATCACGCACAGTGCCTTTGCCGTTTGCGGTGCTATCCCCCTCCCGATCCTAGACGGCACCGGAGCGTCTCGCAATATCAGTTCGAAAAGCGCTGCTGATGGGAACTGTGAGACGCTGATTGACATAGACGCTTCATCCCAACTTCATACAGACATCACATCAGCAACACCCGCCGGCACGAACACCATTGGTAACGTAAAGATCGTTGACACTGGAGGTACCAATATAGCCTCGGTTAAGGCCGCAAGTACCCCACCGGTTGCCACCGATACATCTATCGTCACAGCGTTGAACCCAAACAGCCCTGGCATCATCACGCTCGGTCCCGCAACAATTGCAAACTCAGTTCCAGTTATCCCATCATCCCAATATCCTGGTAACGCCACAGCAGCGGCCAATCCAATCACCGCATCCACCACCGGCACTACCGCAGCAACGACCGCCACATTAGCCGGAGTTGCATCAAAGACCACATTCATCTGTGGATTCACAATCAGTTCGGATGCAACAGCAGCTTTGGCCGGTGCTGCCACAGTAACCGGAACTGTGACAGGAACACTCAACTATATCCAAAACGTTGGAAGCGCTACTGCCGCTGGCGTCCTTACACAATCCTTCGCCCCATGCATTCCAGCCAGCGCCGCTAATACTGCCATTGCCGTCAATTCCGTAGCTGCTGGTACTGGTGGTAATACGGCTGTCACCGCTTGGGGATATCAACTGTGAAAAAGCTCGCTTCCCTTTTCGTTGCACTCTTCAGCCTTGTCTGGTTGACGGGGGCTGGATGGCTGCCGTTGGCGCAATCAAGTGGTGGTTGTTCCGATACTGATGCTACTACGTGGGCAGCTGCTGTAGTTACAGCTGGCGGTACGGTTAGCGGTGCGCAACAGACGCGCGTATGTACCCTGATCCAGGCTTATAAATCGGCGAGCGTTTGGACTATAATGGATCGGGTATGGCTGCTTGCAGCTGAAAATACACAGCAAGCAAACATCGATCTAGTTAATCGTTCGGCGTGGACATTAATCAGCACGCCTACATTTTCCGCGAATGTTGGATATACGGCCGATGGAGGCAGCGGTATCAATACGAATTTTACTCCCTCGGGAGGCGGAAATTTCCTACAAAATACCGCTCATGCGAGAGTTTATGCTAAGGTTGGAAATAGTAATACAAATAGAGCGCTGATAGGCGTCAACAGTAATGGATTTACCCAACTCGAAACAAGTACAATCGGTCCCACTATTGCTATGGAGATGAACGGAAACACATTTAATACAGGAACTGATACCGGAACGAATGGTGTTGGCCAATACACACTTACACGAACAAGTTCTAGTCTTATCATAGTTTACAAGAACGAGGTCACGACACCAGTCGGGACTTCTGCAAGTGCAAGCACCGGCGAACCAGCGATAGCAATAAACATCTTTTCAATTGCTGGATTTGGGCATAATAGTGATACTGTCACGATAGCTGGTGTCACTATTGGTGGTGCTCTGACATCAACTCAAATGGCGGCGGCGCAAAACGCCATGAATGTCTACCAGACCGCTATTAGTAATAATGTGTATTAATGAAAGTAGCTCGTCGAATTTTTCTATTAGGTGCTTCATCCTTTACTATGCTTAGGTTTACTCCTGTACGTGCTGGTCTTCACATGCATGGTGTTTCTATGTTTAATGGCGGCAAATCCCAAGGTCAAAGTGCGTCAGCGTTCTTATCGTCCGATTTTCCGTTTATAAATCTAATTAAAAGCGGTAATAGTTGGCAGGGTACTGATTCTGGACTTAATAATAATCAACGTATAGATCCAAGTTGGCTTGCTGCTGATGGCTATCCGCTGGCCAGCAAACTATCAATTAGTACCTCTGGATTAGGTGTCTTTATTGGAGTAGGAATACCTTTACAAGCTTCACACACTGGAAATCTCCGTCTCGTGTGGACTGTGACTGGTGCTGGTGGCGGAGACGTTGTGCAGTTCTCGCTCGGGCTTAACTCCAACACGCCTATCTCGGGCAGTCTTAGTAGCACTGGCAACGGTACGTTCTCTTACGTGTTTACGCCTAGTTATGTAAACGGTCCCAGCTATAATGTTAATCTGGCATCGCTCGGAGGGACGGCACATGTTTCAAACATGGCTCTTGTCTTTGATGTAGACTTTACAGCGTGGCAGAATGGACAAGTATTTAACTCTGCTTTTCTTAACAAAATTATACTAGCTGGCTTTGGTGTCTGGCGGTTCATGGATTGGTTGGGAACGAACGTATCAAATGCGACTATCTGGGCAACTCGAAAGTCAGTCGGGTATGTCACGTATGGTGATGACGAATATCGTGCCAGTCTATCAGTAGGGGTTACTACTAATTCTGGAAATGATTATTCGATCACAATTCCCGGCTCTTATGCGTGGTCGAACCCTGTCCAAGGGAACTATGCTGGAGGCGCTCCTGTCGATAAAATGACGATGCACCTGCGCTTCAACGCCAGTGCGACATTCGTCAACAGCGCCGTTACCATCGTGACTGCTACTAGTCGGGTTAATTGGACGGCAACCCCACTCGTCAATGGTGATCCAATTTGTCTGTACGCCGATATTGGAGGTAGTCCCGGTGGTACGAATGATCACATCACCTACTATGTGATTAACAAGACGGCGAACGATTTTCAAATCTCACTTACGTCGGGCGGCGCAGCGGTCACCATCACTACGACGGGACAAAATCCAGGAGTCACGCGGCTCCCAACGCTCAACATAGGCACTGGCGGCGCAATCCCACTCCGTGGCAGTATGGGAGCAGCTTTAAGTCAGGCTGTATTAATGCCGTCTGCCAGCGCTAATCAAGTCTGGGGTACCGTTACTTACGAGGCGACGCTCAACTGCTGGATGTTGGTCGGTGGCAATTCGACGGGTGTTAGCGCGGGGCTTAATAACTGCGTGCCTATCGAAATATGCCTTTCATTGTGCAGCCAACTGGGGATGCATCCATTCTTTTCTGTGCCGCCGTTAACGCTTGATCCTGCTACAGATTACCCCAGCAGCCTTGCGGCTTATATTCAAGCGAATAAACCATCATGGATGATCCCTCGCTTTGAGGCAGGCAACGAAATTTGGAATCCTGTCACGCCCATTTCGCTGTACGCATCCGGCAAAGCTTTCGCCTATTGGGCGAGCACCAACCCTTATGATTGGAACGGCAAGGCAATTTCTATCCTTGGGCAAGCCGTTGCTTCGGTTTTTGGAATTGGGAACATCGGCGTCACCTACGAGATGGAGTGCGGCGGGAAAACTGTTGACGGGATAAACCCCTCGGCAGGCGGCGAGGACAATAGTTTAGGTGTCAACGCTTGGACGGTGGCCGGTACGCCAATCCAAAGCGGATACACGGTCAGTCAAGCTAAGAATTGGATTTCGGCGGTTCTCATAGCAACCTATACGTCTCCTCTCATGCGTGGTGCGCCGGCCGAGTTCACGAATACATGGCAATATTTCATGGTCAACGGCGGTACGATCTCTTCAGCGCCAGCCGGCGGCTCTGCTGCTATGACGAATCTTAATAATTTCGTAGATACTTTAACGGGCGCTGCTGCATACCCGAATAATTCCTACTGGTCTGTTAGGTACAGCGGGTTCAAAACGTGGGCCGCTGGTTTTGGCGTCAGTAAAGTGCATGCCTATGAAGGAGGCTATTCGCCAGATTTGATGAGCGGTCCCGGTGCAAGTAATGATTGGAATTCGCCAATCACAGGTGCCTCCAAAGCCGCTCAGTGCGTTCTTACACTGGCTACTACTAACGGTGGCGATCTTGGCATGTCAGGTCAGCCGGGCTCAACGGCGAGCGGAAATATCGCAATCATCGGCATGTGTCTGGTCACTACTGGCGTCAGTGGTATGACGCAGTTGAATATTCTTTCAGGTTTCAGCGGTGGCGGTTCCATAACCTTCCCGGTGGGAAGCAACACCATCACCATGAACAATAGCTTCGTCGTCAACCAAGGTATAGTATTTCCTGTTCAACCCTTCAATTTAGCCGGGCATCCGCTCCCAGACAATATTTCTTCCAACACGCCCTATTTTATTGTCAATCCGACCGGCACGACATTCCAAATCGCCGCGACTAAGGGTGGCACGCCAATTACGTTTACATCGGCTGCGGGGGCTTCATCTTTCTCTATAGGTGGGAGTTGGTGGATTGGTTGGATGGTGACGAACGTTTCTGGAAACAGCGTTACGATCGATTGTGATAGCAGTGCGTTCAGCACGTACACTTCTGGCGGGTCAGCGGGCTATGCTGGTTCCTTGCATATGTGTAATACATTCCGTTGTGCTTCGCTAAACTTTGCTTCTGATCTGATTGCGCAGCTTAAAGCAAACTACGACAATTTTACATCGGCGGGCGGCTTGTTCCCTTCGCAATATCAATTTTCGGGAGCGGTTGGAGGTTCGATTTGGAACATTCTCACACCTGATATTTATACGGCAGCGCCGACACAAGAGTTCAATATGATTAGGGCTTATAACGGGCACTAAAATTTGAGAAACCGCCACCCACATGCTATGAGAGTTCCGTACCCGCGTTCAACAAAGGAGACTATAAAATGGCAAGATGGAAATTAACTGAACCCCACTACCTCTCCGTCCCTTCCGAGCGTTGGGAGCACACCACCTCCGATAGCCGTACTGGCAAGCCCATACGCAAAATGTTCCGGGTCCCAAAGCACCTTGACCCCCGTCTCGAAGACGACTGGAACGTTCGCATCAATGGAATGGATGGCGAGATCCATGTTTGCTATGAAGGCAAAGATGATCCTAAATACCCTGATCGAGCCATTGTCTTCGAAGGCAACCCTACTCCAGGGATGCTCCCGCTTGATGATGAGGCCAAAGAGATCTCGGGACAATTCTCTTGGACCCCAACTCAAGGCATCGACGAAGAATCCCAACGGCATAGCTTCTACGCTAAGCTTGGCGATACCCTGATCGACCAAATGACTGAACTGAAGGTCGCACGGGAGACAGCCCCGGTCAACCCTGAAATGAACAAGTTCATGGAGACGATGCTAGCCATGATGGCTCAGAACCAGCAGATCCTTGCGGCTCTTGCAGGGAAGGTTGCTGTATCAGATGTCGGTTTGGAACAAAAGGCCCATTTACATGACTCGGAGAGAATACCCTCGTCACAGGTCATCGACGAGGAAGAGCCTCTTGAAGAAATAGAACCAACCCCGGAAGAAATTGCCGAGGCTGCTGAGATCGCCAAGATCAAAGAAGACTTATCGCGGCGGAATGCCCAGAACCGTATGACCTCACGGAGGATCTAATGGGCTCCCAGTTAGACCTAGACCAAGGCGGCACCTTTCGTCAATACGAGCGCTATTGGATGGGCCCGTCGGTCGGCTGGGTGACCTCTCCACAGCAGGCAGTGCTGCCAATCACTGCGGGAGGAGCCGTCTCCATCTCCCGTGGGACCAATCTTGTAACCGTGAACTTCAACGGCTCTGTCACCTTGAACCTGCCTTCGGCCAAAGCCACACCTCAGAGCCCTCAAGCAATCCCAGGCCAACGGGTTCTACTTCCGGTAACAGTCGTAGACATAGGCGGCTTCGCTGGAGCCAATCCCATAACCATCAACCCATTCGGAGCGGAGCTAATCTCAGGCCTCGCTTCGGTCCAACTTGCCTCTTCCTACGGATCCATAATCCTCAAACCAATCCTTGAAACAGGTGGATGGACCTTACTTCAATGAAACGTCTCCTCCTCGTCCTAGCTCTATTCCTTGCCCCGTCTGCGGTCTTGGCTCAATGCAATGGTGTGTTTCCTAACAACACTGTTTGTGGAAACATCACTGGGGCCTCAAATC
>Ga0137399_10000559_pt1 | contig 15062 bp, 11 predicted proteins | sample czorhiz316metaG_FD_104810 | JGI IMG/M metagenome (GOLD analysis project Ga0137399, IMG submission 104810) | Vadose zone soil microbial communities from Angelo Coast Range Reserve, California, USA - czorhiz3.16 metaG | ecosystem: Environmental > Terrestrial > Soil > Vadose zone | place: USA...
CTATGGCTAATCCAATGAAAGTTTCGTTTCTCGATCTGGTAACACCTCACAAGGAATTGGAAGATGAGCTGCTGGCAGTGGTGAAGAAGGCCTTTAGCAACGCCGGCTTCATCGGTGGACCGATGGTCGAGGAGTTCGAGCGCGAATTTGCGCGATTCTGTGATGCGAAATTTTGCGTCGGTGTGAATAGCGGCACGGACGCATTGCGCTTCGCCTTAATGGCCGCCGGCATCGAATCTGGCGATATCGTAATCACCGTGCCCCATACGTTCATCGCCACAACTGAAGCCATCTCCCAAGCGGGAGGACACATCGCGTTCGTCGACATCAACGAACAGACCTACACCCTCGATCCCGAGAAATTGCGGGAATACCTCGAGAAGGATTGCGACTTCGATGTGAAGACCGGGAAGCTGATCGAACGTGCCTCCAAGCGCAAGGTTGCCGCCATCGTTCCAGTTCATCTCTATGGGCAGATGGCAGACTTGGATCCGATCATGCAGCTTGCCACGAAATATAATCTTTTCGTGATTGAAGATGCTTGTCAGGCGCATGGTGCTGAGTATTTTTCAAGGAAGTCCAATGCCTGGAAGAAGGCGGGTTCCATCGGTAAGGCGGCTGCATTCAGTTTTTACCCTGGAAAGAATCTCGGCGCCTGCGGTGAAGGTGGCGCCATCACCACCAATGACGAAGCCATGGCCCAGCGTATGAAAATGATTCGCGACCACGGCCAGGCGAAAAAGTATTACCACGACATCGAAGGCTACAATGGCCGGCTCGATTCCATCCAAGCCGGCTGGTTGTCCGTGAAGCTACAGCACCTTATCAGGTGGAATGAAGCGCGCCGTGCGCTCGCAAACCGCTACCACGAACTCTTTGCAGATACGGAAGATTTCGTAGTGGTCCCGGTGGAAGCGGCTTGGACAAAAGGCGTGTATCACCTATACGTGGTGCGTGTCCAAGATCGCGAGGCTCTGCAAGGTCACCTCGCTGAAGCTGGAATTGGCACGGGCATCCATTACCCCATTCCTTTGCATTTGCAGAAGGCTTACGAACACCTTGGATACAAGAATGGCGCATTTCCAGTAACCGAGCGTGTCGCCGCTGAAATCGTGTCCCTGCCGATGTTCCCACAAATGACGTTCGATCAGCAGGACGAGGTCTGTCAAAGGATAAAGGAGTTTATCGGAGCGAGGGTGGGCGCGTCGCGATAGTGTTGTTCAGGAGGAAGCGCGATTTTCCCTGAAGACCTCAAGCTGGGCATTCTTCAATCCTTCTGTACACATTGGCATGACCGCTAGAGATTGTGTGCGGCAATAAATGCCCAGCCCCCTGTTACTCTAATCTAGTTTGGCCGCGGATGCATTCGTTGAGTTATTTGAGCCAGAAACTAATTTCTATGCCGCGATTTGATCGCTTAGCAACACTTTGTTTGTCCTTTCCCCTGGTCCGCGTCCTGGGCCCGAGGCAAGGGACGCGTGTGCCTATCCTGATGTATCACAGCATCTCGGCCAATCTCTTTGGGATGTCGCATCCCTACTACCACATCCATACTTTGCCGGAAGTTTTCTCGCAACAGATGCGCTGGCTGCGCCACGAGGGCTATCGCGCCATCGACCTTCACGAGGCATGGGCTGGCCTGGAGGCAGGCACAGATTTATCCAAGACGGTAGTTATCACGTTTGATGATGGGTATCGCGATTTTTACACGGACGGCTTCGACGTGATGAAGCAATGCGGGTTCAGCGCCACGATTTTTCTTGCCACAGGGAGGATTCAGAACACTCCGGCCAGAATTGAAGGCGCAGACTATCTGACCTGGAAGGAAGTTCGCGAGTTGCACTCGGAAGGGATCCGTTTCGGTTCTCACACGGTGACGCACCCCGATTTGCGATCACTCGGACCGGATCAGCTCGAGTACGAGTTAGGGCGATCGAAGGAGATCATTGAACAGAACCTGGATGGACCAATCGCGTCATTCTCCTACCCATTTGCATTTCCGGAAGAAGATGAATGCTTTACCCGGTTCCTCGAAGATCTCATGGAAAATCTTGGTTATGAGGTAGGTGTGTCAACAATACTGGGCCGCGCCGGTCGTAGGAACAACAAATTCTTTCTCCCACGGCTTCCGGTGAACAATTGGGACGACGCAGATATGTTGCATGCCAAACTCGAGGGCGGTTACGATTGGCTGCACTGGCCTCAACTCATTAAGAAGTCTATTTTTCATAATACTACGATGATGCAACGCGCGAGCAAAGTACAGGTTTGGTGATGATGCGTCCTTACCTGAATGATTTCCTGAGATTCTATCCCAGGAGCCGCATTCGATGAAGCTTTCGATCGTAATCATCTGTTGGAATAACCTGAACGTGATTAGGGAGTGTTTGCGCTCCATTTATGATGGGACGCATACGACCGAGTTCGAAATACTCGTTACGGACAATGGCTCTACCGATAGCTCGGTTCAATATATCCGCGAAAACTATCCTGCTGTCCGAGTCGTTGAAAATGGAGCAAACCTGGGTTTTGCCAAGGGGAACAATTGCGGCATTAGGCAGACCACCGGAACGTACGTTCTGATTTTAAATCCCGATACGATTATCCACGACGGTTCGCTGGACCGGTGGATTGCCTTTGCGGATCGACATCCGAACGTAGGAGCTTTTGGTTGCCGGGTGCAAAATCCGGATGGCTCCTACCAAGTCTCTGCTCGGCCGTTTCCGACTATCGCAAGGTATTGGATCGCAGCGTTGTACCTACGCTTCCTGGGAAGGATTTCAGATGCATTTGTGAGTGACCAGTATCCGCGTTGGAAGGGTGACACGGAACGCCCGGTGGATTGGCAGTCTGGCTGTTGTTTGATGGTGCGTGGTGATCTGCTGCGGCGATTAGGCGGATTCGACGAGCGATTCTTCTATCATTTCGAAGAAGTCGATCTTTGCAAGCGCGTATGGGACTCAGGTTTTTCGATCCGGTTCACGGCAGAGGCAAGCATCACTCATCTTGGGTGGCAAGTGCCTGGCAGGCTTCCCATCGGTTTCGAGATCGAAAAGCTTCGGAATCGATACAGGTATTTCTACAAACATTATGGCGAGAATGGCTGCCGCCAGTGCCGCACGGCTACGCTGGCGTGGTTCCGGCTCCGGCAACTCGGTTACCGATTGCTTTGTCGTTTCGCACCTTCCGAATCGCTGCACAAGCGCCTGGAAATGTATCGCGTGGTTGTGCGGTGGAACAGGCTGCTTGCCCCAGCTCGCTTTGCAGAGACGGGCGAAGAACCGGTCGTGGATCTGAACCCCGCAGCGGGGCGGTTTTAGGATTTCGCGCCGGGTAAGCGCCTTGACGCTGCGGGGCGCTGAGAATGCCAATTTATTACCAATCATATATTATGACACAACGACAAACAACGCATGCTTCCCGAGAGGGAGATCTCGGCAAAGTGGAGATTCGGATAGCGCGAACAGTTGCCGAAGTCGAATCTCTCCGGCAGGCTTGGAGTTCCTGGGGTGGACATCGGGACTCAGACATCGACGTTGTCCTGATGATTATAGATTCCTATCCTGAAGCGCTAAGGCCCCACGTCGTTGCACTCTACCGAAACGGAGAACCCGAGGCGATTCTAATCGGTCGAGTCGAAAAAAAACGCATCGCCTTCAAAATCGGATACCTAACGATACTCCGCCCCTGGGCACGCACTCTCAACTTTGTCTACGGTGCACTGCGGGGAAACGGTTCACCGGAAAATTCCGAAATTTTGATCCGGGAAGTCGTTCGTTGTCTCAAGAACGATGAAGCTGACGTGGCCTTCCTTGAATTCGTTCCCGTTGATTCGCCCCTCTATCAGAAGGCTCTGAGCGTGCCAGGATTCCTTAGCCGCGATTCGCATCCAGCAGCCCAACTGCATGACCTGCTGGAAGTGCCTGACTCGATGAACCTGGTGTATCAACGCATGTCGAGCGATCGCGGAGCTAAGCTGCGCAGAAGGATCAGGAAGCTTCAGGCCCATCCGGCTGGTGAGCTGCGGATTGTCTGCTACCGCGAGCTCGCTGAGATCGATCGCATGTTTGTTGACGTAGAGCGAATCGCCAAGAACACTTACCAGCGCGGGCTCGGCGCGGGCTTTTCCGATACTCCAGAAGTAAGAGAAAGACTTGGATTGGCTGCTCGCAAAGGCTGGCTGCAAGCTTATGTGGAATATTTAGGAGATCGCCCGGTTTCGTTCTGGATTGGAATGTTGTATGGCGACACTTTTGTCAGCGAGTACATGGGTTTTGACACAGAATTTCGCCAGTTTGCGCCTGGAATGGTCCTCATCATGAAGGTCATCGAAGGATTCTGTACTCGAGCCAATCGGGATGACGTTAAGAAACTGGATTTTGGCCTGGGACACGCGGAATATAAAGCGTTCCTTTCCACGCAGAACTGGAGGGAGGCTGCGCTGTACATTTTTGGTCCTACATTGAAAGGTGCATTCTTAAAGTCCGTCCGCTGGGGCATCCAATCGATTGACCAATTGGCGCGCAACATCTTGGTTTCGACAGCGATTTTCCCGCGACTGAAGCGAATTTGGAGAGACACGCTCGCCAAACGAAGCAAGGAAAAATCGGAAGAAAAGAGACCGGTGCAGGAGGAGCAGGTCTCCCAGAACTAGTGTAGTGTCCCATAAATAAGTGGCAATAGTATTGCTCGGAATTTAGGTATCTCACTTTCCAGGCGTTTCAGCACCGACGGCTTTGTGGTTATCGTGCCACAAAGCCATTTATGATAACTCTAGTTTCTAGGCGTGTCGGGCTGAACCCAAGATGTGCATGACTTTCTGGCAATAAGGAAGTTAGATTGATTGTGGGCCCCAAGATGGAAAAGGAAACTATTGAGCTTGCCCGCACGTCCTGTCCCTTTTCTGTCCTTCGATACAGTAGTGCGAAGTGCCCATTCCTCCGTATTCTATTCTTGCCTAGGAACTTGCTCGTAAGGGCGCCCGTGGTGCGTTCCCTTTGCGAGCTCGCTCGCGTTTGTAGTTCGGATACTTCCTTAGCTAAGCTGACCACCTTCCCGGTGACTGATGAGGGGCATGATGCGCAAATTGATCTTGGTGATGACTGCCCTGTTCTTTTTTGGTGTTATTTCCGCACAGGCAAAGGATATTTACATCGCCCAGAGCGCGTCAGGCTCGGCCAATGGCACATCTTGTGCGAATGCCCATGCCTCTGCGTTCTTCAACACGGCGGGGAATTGGGGCAGCGGGACTAACCAAATCGGTCCGGGCACGACTTTGCATCTGTGTGGGACATTCTCCTCGAATTTGCAGTTTCAGGGCGACGGTACATCTGGAAATCCCATCACGCTCTTCGCTGAGAGCGGCGCAAACTTCACGGCGCCAACATGGACCACCGGTGTTATCCAGACGGATGGTCACAGCTATTTGATTTTAGATGGCGGTACGAACGGGGTCATCCAGGCCACGAACAACGGGACTAGCCTTACTTACCAGGAGGGTTTTTCCGGAATCTCCATGTCCCCGTGCGGTCATGACGTAGAAATCCGCAATTGGACGATCCAGAACATCTTTCAGCGGACCTCCGGTTCGACGGATACTACTTCTGGCGGTTCCCAGAGTACAAGTGGGATCTGGGGAGGAACCGTTTGCGGGTCAAATATTTCCATCCACAACAACACCGTAAGTTACGCTCATACCGGGATAGGTCTTACGAGTTCAGGAAGCCCGTCGAACTGGTCCGTCTATCACAACACAGTCACTCAAGAGTGTTGGGGAATCAACCTCTCCGCAGCCAACAGCAGTGCGTCGATTAGTCGGTTGTATGTTTACGGAAACGAAGTAAATATGGGTCCTGCGTGGTACGACCCGGCTGATGCGTTCCACATGGATGGAATTTTTATTTATGGTCAAGGTGGCGGAGTCAACATCTCTAATATATTCATCTACGACAACTATTTACACGGTACATTCGGAGGCGGGCACGTAACCGCGCAAATTTACATCAATCAGAACCTTCAGAATCTCTACGTTTTCAACAATCTCTTCGATGCTACGGCACAGGGCGGTGTCGCGGATGGATTGTTCTATTTCGGATACGGAACTGCGACGGCGGGGATATACAACAATACGTTTCTTGGAGGAAGTGGGACGACGGGAGGAATTGCAATTGAGTCTGTTTCTACGGTCACCGGAATGTCGAGCCTTAACAATGTCATTCAGAATTTTCAAGGAGCCTACTACCTGCCAAGTCCGGTAACCGTAACGTCGATTGACCATGGCTTGGACTACAACATTACGGGAACGGGGACTTCTGCGGCGTACTATTTGAACGGTTCAGGCAAGAATACTTTCGCGCAGTGGCAGAGTGCCGGTTACGATACTCATGGAAGCTCCGGCAATCCCAACGTTACAACTTCGGGATACTTGAACGCGGGCTCACCCGCAATCGGACTTGGGACGAACCTTTACAGCATCTGCAACGGACAACCGAATCCCGGCCTGGGTGCGCTTTGTTTCGACAAGAACGGCATTGCACGTCCTGCCAGCGGGAACTGGGACGCTGGTGCGTTCAACTACGGCAGTGTCAGTAGCGGGGCGGTCCAGCCACCCACAGGGCTCACTGCAACCGTGCAATAGCATTTACAATTGCCTTACCGATAACGGGACAAGCTGGATGCCGATGAACGCAAATTGTCCCACCTTGTACCTACTGTTTCTTTCAGGCTGGACAGCTGCGATAAAACAGTCTCGCAAGTAAAAAAGTGGCTTTTGACGTTCAACCATCAGTGGAACTCGCTGCGGTTTGCTGAATTAGCCAAGCGAGAACTGCTTCATCGTAGGAGTACTCCATTGGATCGAGAACCAAAACTCGGTGGCCTTGACGAAAGACCGCTAAGCTCTAAGATTTTTCGCGGTTCTCTCTTTTCCGTTCTTCAGAAAGTTGTTGTTGGCCCAGTTTACTTGTTCATTGTGCCCTTCACTCTCGCCAGAGTGGGAACTTCGGGTTACGGCACGTGGGCGGTATTCGTCACACTCATCACTTTGGGTTCGCTGCTGGATATGGGCCTCGGTTCGACAGTGACAAAATATATAGCGGAGTACAATCGCAAAGGCGATCTTCGCGCATTCCAGAAAGTCCTTGACAGCACAATAGCCATGTATCTTTTTATCGTCGGCTGTTTATGTTTTGTTCTGTGGGCTGGTTCCAGTGTCCTGGTTTCGGGTTTGTTTCACGATCTCGCACCGGAGCAAATCTCACGCGTAACATCGCTGTGGCCGCTGCTCTTCCCGATTATGGCTATTGACCTTATTACTCGCCCCTTCTTGTGCGTGATTAGCGGACTTCAGCGCACAGATCTCACGCAAATTCTGTCGTGTGTAAACAGCCTAGCAAACGCGTTACTGGTGGTACTGTTTCTCAGCTTTGGATTCGGCATTCGCGGTCTTCTGCTTGCGACTTTGGCCAGCAGCTTACTTTTATGCATATCCGTCTTGATGGTGTGCCGCCAGTTGCTGCCAACTTTCAGAGTGAATCCACTGCAATGTGAAGTTGCAACACTGCGAAAAATCTGTTCCTTCAGTTTGGCGCTCTACGTCGGGCATACCATGGTGATGATCCAAAATAACATCGAAAAGCTGCTTTTGGCGCGTTTCGTCGGGGTCGTTCCTGTCGGTTGGTACAGCATGGCAAGCGAGGGAGCGTCGAAGTTTCGCCGCTTCCCACAATTGCTGCTTAATCCGGTTCTAGCCGCCGCTTCGGAATTGCATGCTGCCGAAGATGAAGAGAAGATGAGAGAATTATACTTTCGGTGCCATAAATATATGGCTGTAATGTCTGTGCCACTGATTGTATTTGGTGCTTTGAACGCCAACAGGCTAGTGAGTTTGTGGGTTGGTCCCAAACTGACGCTCGTCGCAGTTCCGTTCGTGGTTCTGATGATCGGCAACTTCGTCAATCAGTTGGGTGCGCCAGCTTGGTGCATCACGGTGGGCCGGGGCATTCTTCGCCCCTCTGTGTACGCAGCCTTGCTAACGAGTGTCTTGAATGTCGGTTTAAGCTTAATCTTCATTGCGAAATTTGGTTTTGCTGGAGCCGTGGTAGGCACGTCGGCCGCGATGATCGTCAGTGCCGTATATTTCTTGAAGTTGACTCGGCCTTATGTGGGAGTACCATTCCACCTTATTCTGTACCGCGCATATTTGAAGCCACTTATTTGCTCGCTAGCAGCAGCCGCCGTCATGTTGTTGCCAAATCTGTTGAGCCATCGAGAATGGGTCGTCATGATGATTCATGTGGCAGTATTTGGTGCTATTTACACGGCGGGATTGCTGCTGGTCCGCTTCTTCGATCGTTTTGATCTGGCCAAGGCGGAGGGCCATATACCGTTCGTTCGGTCTGTCAGCACAATTCTTCGCACGTCATAAGTCGCGAGCGTTTTCCCTGATCTGTCTACTGGAAAAAGTTTGTGCGAGCCCCATGCATGAAACTTAACGATCCGTCGTTGAAAAACTGAAAAGGAAACTAATGTGATTGTGAGTATAAGCATAATCATTCCGACGTACAATCGAGCTGAAACCCTAAAGAAAACCCTGCAGGCATATGCTTCCCAGACTGGCCCGCATGAGATTCTGGAAGTCTTGGTGGTAGACGATGGGTCCAAGGACCACACTCAGGCTGCCGTCGCAGAGTTCTTGTGCAATTACCCGGTCTCGCTACGTTATCTACGGCAAGAAAAGAAGGGCATCCCGGCCGCGCGCAATTATGGGATTCGCGAGGCGCGAGGGAACGTCATCCTTTTTGGGGACGACGACATCATTCCGGCCCCTGACTTGGTAGCCCAGCATGCAGATTGGCACCGTAGAAATCCCGATGAAAACGTTGGCGTTCTTGGGTATGTGGCTTTTTCCCCAGAGCTCCGCCCCACTCCTTTCATGGTGTGGGCGAACCAGTATGGCCCCCAATTTGCCTATGCCTATCTAACGCCTGGAGCTGAAGTTGAATACAGGTGCGCTGGATTCTGGAATACCAGCTTAAAGACCGATTTCCTCCGTCGAAATGGGATTTTTGACGAGTCCTTTCGACGGTTTGGCTGGGAGGACGTGGAACTGAGTTACCGATTGCACCAACGCGGTTATCGTGTGCTCTATAACTCCGCTGCGGTCGGATATCACTATAAGTTCGAGACATTTGCAAACACCTGCTCGCGAATTAAGCTAACGTGGGATTCCCTTCCAATCTTCGCGACGACGGATGCTGGGAGGAACTATCTTGCCCTGCTGAATGAGCATCGGGTCTCTTCTCGGAGGCAGTCCATTCCATTCTTCAGAAAAATGGCGAGGTTGCTAAAGCCGATTGCGATACCAGTATTGCGGCCTCTCTTGGACACGCGAATTCCTCTCCCTGACAGTGTTTACGACGCCGTGTGGTATTACTATAGTGCGCCTATTATCGATCAGGCCATCCATTCTTGGGAGCGACTTGAACCTTAGGAGTCGGTGGAGGATGCCGAAAGAGCGCACCCTCGCTAAAGGAGTAGTTAATGAAAGTATCCGCGTTGATTCCCACATATAACCGGAGGGAGTACGTTCGGCGTGCCATCGAAAGCGTGCGCGCCCAGTCGGTGCCGGTTGACGAAATCGTCGTGGTCGACGACGGGTCGATAGATGGGACAGCTGACCTGGTCCAGGAACGCTACGGAGATAGCGTGAGGCTAATACGCCAAGCAAACATTGGAGTCTCCGGTGCGCGATTGCGCGCGATTAAGGAAGCGCGGGGGGAGTGGATAGCCTTCCTAGATAGCGACGACGAATGGCTTCCAGAACGTAACCAGCAATTGCTGGCCGCAGCCGAACAGTTGCCTCCCGAGGTGGCCTGGATCTTTGCGGATATGCGCATCCTGACGGATAGAGGTGAAGGAAAAACATTCTTTGAAGAGTATGGGTTGAGGCTTTCCCGACAGGAACTTTTTCCTGATTCCTTGAGCATTCAGTTCCCTTTTCAGTTCCCGATGCTGCAAAGCAGTCTGATACGAAGGAATGCATTGCTCGAAGCAGGCTGCTTCAAAGAAGGGTTGCGATCCGACGACGATCTGCTGGCCGGTTTTCAAATTGCGTGTCGCTATAAGTTCGCGGCTATTCCTTCCGTGGTTACGAGGTTTTACCGGACCTCTGATCTGTTCGAGACTTCGGTACAACATAACGGAGTTAACGGCCGAGATTATTATAGGTCTCGCATGATGGCTTTTTCCCTCGCAATTAGGAAATCGGGAAAAAAGCACCCGTGGGCCGAGCAGTATGCGCATGTGGTGCGCGGCTTATGCAAACTGCAAATGGCTCAGGGCCGAGGCGCTCGGAGGCTTGCCTTCGAACAATTCCGATATGGATATTCGCTGAAATCGGCAGTGTTCGCGTGGGCGGCGCTGTTTGGACATTCCGGCATGAGGATGTGGAGGGCACTCGGAAGGTTTTCGCAGGATCAACTCGGACCAGTGCATCAGAATGAGGCGCCCTTCCCACTAGAATCTGAAAGGAACCATGATTGAGAGCAGAACATCTGGCGCCATTAGCTCTTCTGCTCTCATAACCCCTCGTGAAGTCCGGCCGTTCTGCTGTTTTCGGTCGCAATGCGAAGGAGGCAATTCGTGACGGCCAAGCCTTTGGTAAGTGCGATCGTGGCAACGTACAACCGGGCGTATGTTGTTGGTCAAGCTATTGAAAGCATCCTCGGGCAGACATATGAAAACCTAGAAGTGATAATAGTTGACGACGGATCGACCGATGGTACCCCCGAGGTGCTGCGGCGGTTTGGCAACCGCCTCCGGGTTTTCCGGCAAGAGAATGCCGGCCCGGCAGCTGCACGAAACCGAGGTATCGCTGCAGCAAGGGGAGACATTATTTCGTTCCTCGACTCCGATGACATTTGGCTACCGGAGAAGACTGAGCGCCAAGTTGCGCTCTTGGAAAGAGCCGGTAACTTCGTTCCTTGCTGCGTGTGTAACGCAGTATTGAAGTCCAGGAATCGACCTACATTAACGTCATTTCAAAATTCGCTTCTCGATCCCTCAGAGGAAGAAGGCCTATGGCTGAATGCTCCGCAGGTCTTGATGAACCGCTTTATGCTTTTCAATCAGACCGTTGCGGTTCGCCGAAAGGCATTGGATAAGATTGGTGGTTTTGATGAAACGTTGAGATATATGGAGGACTACGACTTAGCGCTTCGACTCTCACTTCTAGGTCCATTCGCGTTCATCAATGAACCTCTGGTGAACTACAACCTAGGATCGACTGGGAGCTTGGCGGATGAGGCATTGCAGAAAAGGACATGCCTGAAAGAGCAAATTGTAAGAATACGAAGGCGCGCAAGCGAAACTGTAATGGCAAGCAGTAACTATGCCAAATTACGTACACCGGCACGACGGGCGCTACGAAAAGCCCACCGGGAATTGTGGGTGGCGCGGCTACGACAGCGGCATCTCCCCGGTGCACTAACGATCAGTCACTTGCTGGAGCGTGCAGAGCACTATTGCAGCGCAATTGCCGACCGTTCTCCGTGGTTTGAGAGGATGAAGGTCGTGCCGATTCTTGAGAGGACGGCGCCCATCTCTAATTCATGCTCGAAATTGGGATTTCAAGGCATGGCGAGATGAATTTGGAATCGATGGTGCTCTCGGCTGCTGGGGAGAATTTTCAACGACTGCGTTCAGGCTTCCTGCTCGGAATGCGGGTGGACCGTTTTAGTGGGGCGAATGATCGGATAGTGACGAAGGATACTGTCGGGAAGCAGACATCCACTTATACAGCGAGCAAAAAGGGTTTCTTCCTTGAATGACGATGTCATGTTCGGTGGTGGGGCCACTGCAAGTACCATGACGCCCGTGGTGCTGGTTGCTATGCTCCTGGCGCTGGTTTTGGTGCTGGTTCTGCCAAGGAAGTATGCGGTCGCTCCGATTTTGGTGATCGTTTTCCTGACGCCCTCCGGGCAACAAATACTTGTGGGCGGATTCCACTTCTACGTCGTCCGCATCATTATTTTGGCAGGTGCGCTCCGGCTTTTGGCAGTGAAGTTGTCCACAGGCAAGCCCATATTCGCAGGAGGGCTCAATGGCATCGACAAAGCGTTCTGTCTGTGGCTAATGGTGCGCGGAATTGCCGGCATGCTCCTTTTCCGGCAAAGCGCGGCCGTCGTGAACCAGTTAGGGTTGTGGCTAGACGCTTTCGGTATTTATTTTGTAATTCGTCACTTTTTGCAAGACAGCGACGACATTTTCCGAGCAACAAAAGAGTTTGTATCAGTCGCGGCTGTTTTGGCAGTGTGCCTGTTTTATGAGTATCTGACGCGCGTCAATTTGTTCAGTTACATTGCTGGTCATGTGATCGTTCCATGGATTCGCAATGGAAGGGTTCGCGCGCAGGGCGTTTTCGGAAATTCGATCACGGCCGGGGCCTTTGGTGCCACATTGCTGCCCCTCTTCTTCTGGTTATGGAAGAGCGGCAAGGCAAAGCTTTGGAGCCTTATTGGGTTGGCCGCATCGACCATTGTGGCGCTGACTTCGGTCGCCAGTACACCGATCACGGGATATCTGGCTGGAATACTGGCGCTGTGTCTATGGCCAATCCGGAGACAGATGAGGTCGGTACGATGGGGCATCGTGTTCGCCGTGTTGGGTCTAGCGCTAGTGATGAATGCCCCAGTTTGGTTTGTGATTACAAAAATTAATGTTGCAGGTGGAGATAGTTGGGATCGAGCCAATCTTATCGAGCAAACCGTCCGGCACTTTGCTGATTGGTGGCTGTGGGGAACGAAAGACAACGCGAACTGGGGGGATTTCACTTGGGATCAATGCAACCAGTTCGCAGCTGAAGCATTGCAGGGAGGGTTGGCCACGTTGGTCCTCTTCGTCACCGTCATACGCCGCGCGTTCGGCAGGATTGGACAGTGTCGGAAGCTAATGGAGGGCGACCGACAGGAATGGTTTTTCTGGTGCCTTGGAGCTGCTCTCTTTGCCCACATTATAATCTTCTTGGGTGTTGACTACTTTGATCAGACACGCACGTTGTGGTTCATCTTCTTGGCGATGATTTCTGCCGCCACGACGCCTGCACTGGCGGCTAAAACCGCGGAAGAACCTCAGGCGGCAGGATTGCAGTTGACTGTGCGCCCCCGTTGTATTGGCCACGCCGGCTCCCAGCGAAGCGAATGTAAAGGCTATTCGCAAAGCTTGGGAGCGACTGCCAGCGAATCGTGACATCTTCGCGCCCGATGCGGCTCAGCCCGCAGGAAAATTGGCACGGGCCGGACGACATTCGCGTTGCAACGCACAAAACAATTCGGCCGAATTGCCGGCTTTTGTTCGGCCTCCAAAAGGAAAGGTGCCTCGCTGGCTGGCTGACGACCAAGAACTACATTCAACAAATAGATCCAAGAAGGTACCATCAAGTCATCAAGCCTGAGTTTGAGAATACAGCCGAACTGAAAGGCATGGGAGCTGATACCCGCATGTGTGATACCTCATACGTTCTGTTGACCGCGGCTCACAATGAAGAGGCCAACATCGAGAGAACGCTCCAGAGTGTCGTGCGGCAGAGTGTCCTTCCGAAGCGATGGGTCATTGTTAGCGACAATTCCACTGATTGCACAGACGAAATCATTCAGGAATACGCAGAGCGACATGACTTTATCAAATTCGTGCGGGTGGCGAGACCTCCTGGGCATAACTTCGCGGCGAAGATTCTTGCCTTTCGAGAGGGCTATAAGCTGTTGCAGGGCGTCGAGTATGGATTCATCGGAAACCTGGATGCAGACATCTCGCTCGAGCCAACGTATTTCCAACAATTGCGGCAGCGACTGGCGGAGACTCCTTCGTTGGGAATAGCATCCGGCTTCGTGTATGAAGAGCTGAACGGACGGCTGCAGGCTAGGGAGCATAACCGAAATCATTCGGTGCCACATGCAGCGCAACTTGTGCGTCGGAAATGTTATGAGGCTATCGGCGGGTACGCAATCCTCAAGTTTGGGGGGGAAGACACCCATGCCTCCGCGTCCGCAAGAATGAAGGGCTGGCAAGCAAGATCTTTTCCGGATCTGAAGATCTATCATCAGCGTCACACGGGAAACAGAGGCGGGCAATTGCGCAGCTTCTTTCGCCAGGGACAGATGGAATATCACCTTGGCTACGACGTCTTATTTGAAATCTTGAAATGCATCGGTCGAATGAGAGAAAGGCCCTTTTTTGTGGGAGGATTTCTGAGACTGCTGGGATTTGTATGGCCGCCCATTCAAAGGGACAAGAGAGTAGTCACTGAGGAGTTTGTCGCTTTTACGCGCAAGGAACAACGCAGACGGCTGTCGTCGTTCTTTGTCTCGCGCAGAAACCCTTAAGCCACCTTGTGAATTTGAGCGATTCCAGATCCACCTGATTCGGGTTTGCATCCGTTCCCTGCAGGCTCCGATCAAGCAACAAGGACTATCCGCAGGCAGTACCGCTATTCGAATATCCCCTATAATTGAATCTATACGCGAGGCTTATCCGAGTCATGAGCCGGCATTTCATTGAGTTCTTTCGATGTCCGCAGGACGCCGTTCGGTTTGACATGGCTGGAGGTCTTTCCTCGGCACCTGGCTACTTCCGACTCAGTGAGGAACTGAGGCCTAATGGGAAAACCGCCGCTGTTCCGGTAGCCAAACGTGGGACTGACGACCTCGTGGATACCCTGCCGGTAGAATGTGTGCAGGGCGATGAGATCAGGCTACCCTTCGACCCTGACCAAATGGCGGATTACCTACGATATGAACGCTATACAGAAGGAGGCGGTACAGGAACAAGCCGACTGGGTGCCCATCCCTTAATAAGGGACATTTACTATCTGTGTAGGCCGCTACTCCGAGTACCAATCCGCAGCATCCTTCAGCGGATTCACCTCCGAAGCCAACTGAAGAATCCATTTCCTAAATGGCCCGTGGATCGAACGGTTGACCGGCTTTTTGAGAAGATGATGATCGCGGCGATTCGGGCGAATGGCAGTCGTCCCATTCCTTTCATTTGGTTCTGGCCTGAGCGTAAAC
>Ga0137399_10000560_pt1 | contig 15056 bp, 10 predicted proteins | sample czorhiz316metaG_FD_104810 | JGI IMG/M metagenome (GOLD analysis project Ga0137399, IMG submission 104810) | Vadose zone soil microbial communities from Angelo Coast Range Reserve, California, USA - czorhiz3.16 metaG | ecosystem: Environmental > Terrestrial > Soil > Vadose zone | place: USA...
GGTCCGATGCCCGGCAGCCGATCCATTCCCGTTGAGAAACGTTTGATATCCCTCGTAGAGCTTCTTGAACTCTTCCTGCCAGTTGTATTTCTCCCGCGTCAAGCGGAAGCAATTTTCGCGCATCGCTTCATACAGCGCCCGGTTCGTCGTCAGCTTCTCGATCGCCCTTGCCACGGCGGGCGGGTCGGTCGGATCGACGCAGAGCCCGACATTTTCACCCTCGACGATTTTCATGATGCCGGGGAAGTTATTCGTGATGACCGGAAGCCCCATCATCATGTATTCATAGAGTTTGTTGGGGGCGCAGAAATAGTTGTTCCTGCACTCATTGCGATAAAAGAGCACTCCGATATCTGCCGAAGACGTATAGGCCTGCAATTCTTCGTAGTTAACCCTCGGATGGTGTACAATCCTGTCCGACCGGCCGAAGACGGCGGAAGGATTTTCCCATCCCTTGAAGCCGTCTCCGAGGAGCACAAGAACCGTCCCGTCGTTGAAATATCGGGCCGACTCCGCGAGCTCCTCGATGCATCGTGAAGTATCCATCAACCCCTGGTAGAGGACTATCGTGCGGGCCGGAATCCCGCGCGCGGCCAGTTCATCCCGAAGCTTTGTGCTCTTCCTGGGCGGAACGTAGGGAGGACAATTCAGAACCGTCAGCGGCATGCGCTTCGAATGATATTCGTAATAATAAATGCGGGACCTGTTTTCCTCGGGGGTCACGACGAGGTCGACGCGCGGGACGAGGATCTTCTCGAGCAGCTTCCAGAGCCGCGCGAACCGCATTTTCGCGATCATCTCGGGATAGAGCTCGTGCGCATGGAAGACGAGGGGCTTTCTCCTCAGCCGGGCCACGATATACGACGGCAGCAGCGCCGGAAGGTCGTGAGCTTCATAAATATCCGCCCGTGCATTCAGGGCCATCGCACAGCTTCTGAATAAAAATTCGCCGTAGCTGCACACGTATTGAAGCGCTGCCACGAGCTGGTTCGACGGCGATAACCCGAAGTGGCGATGGAAGAAAACCTGCGACCGGAAATAAAATCGCCGAATCTGGTACCCCTCGGTGATCGTCTCGAGCATGGGGTAGTCGGGATCCGATGAAACGCAGACGGTCTCCACCAATACTCCCCGCTTCGCGAATGAAATCGCGGCATGAAACAGCGGAGGGCACGCGGATGGGTTTGAGTGATACAGGATCATACAAATCTTTTTCACCGCGCTCCCTGCTTTTTTCAATGTCTCGCCGTTCGTCATGAGATTCAGGCTTGAATTTCCTGCTCTGCCGGGATGGCGAAAATCCGTTCGTGCTTCCGGAGCTTCACGACGCTCAGCAGCAATTCGATCTCGTCCTTGTCGACAGCTTTCATCAGAAGCAGGGCCGCGCCGTAGCCCAGGACGCCGAGCAGGGCCTGGATCGTCCAGTGAATCTGCAGGTCGCTTAGAACCGTAACGACGCCCACCATCACCGCTCCGGCCGCGAAGCCTTTGATCACGGTGAGAAGATTCGAATGGGTGAAGACTTCTTTGGGAAGGGTCAGTGTGGCGCAGACCAGAAGAAAATATTCCGTCAGCAGCGTCGCGAACGCAGCCCCGATCCCTCCATTCCCGTATTTAGATTGAAAGAACGGTATCATCACCAGATTAAGACCCGTGTTCAGCAGCATTGCAAGGAATGCCATGACAGATAATTTCCGCTGCTTATCGAAAGCGAACATCAAGGGCAGCAGCACAAAGTCGATGTAAATCAGGAGCATTCCCGCCGAGAATATTCGCAGCAGGAGAACCGTCGGCGCGAATTCCTTCAGACCGTAAAAGAGCGAAATGATCTCATCGTCAAAAAGGACCCCCCCGATGCTGATGGGGATGCCGGCGAGGATGACGACATCGAGGCTCTTCTGCACCGTACGCGCGATGGAGTCGCTCTTGTCGGACCAGAGCCTGGAAAAAACAGGAAACACCGCCGTGCTGAAGATGCTTGGAAGAAACATCACGATATCGAAGAAACGATAGGCTCCGCCGTACCAGCCGACCACTGCGGCGGGCGTCAGGAACGAAAGCATGACCGCATCGATCCGATAATAGACCACCCCGAAGAGGGAGTGGAGAAAATAAGGCACGCTCTCCCTCGCGATGCGTTTGACCTCGCCAAAATCGACCTTCGGGAGGGCGGACATGATTTTGGGCACGAACCGCGTGGAGATAAAAAAATTGAGAAACGTGGAGACTGCCATGATAATGCCGACGGCGACGACCGGGGCGCCGAGGAGGAGTGCGCTGACGCCGATGAGCGTGAGCGATACTCTCTCGGCGACATTTCCGACCACCGTGTATTTCATTACTTCATGCCCCTGGAAGCACCGGTGCAGCACATCGGTCATCATCTCCCACGACAGAGAGATGGCGAAGATCGCAATGAGGAGGTTCACGTCCGCCGGATAGCCGGCGAACCACAAGAATGCGCCCGCGAGAAAAAGGGTGATCACCCACGTGAATATTCTTAACGCCGCGGAGTCGACGAAGAGGCGCGGCGTACGGTCCAAATCGCGCGCCACATGCTTGGTGATATAGAAGTGCCCTCCGAATTCAACGAATATTCGAAGGACGGCGGCGACCGATAGCGCCAGGAATAACTTTCCGTATGCCTCGCTTCCCAGATAGCGCGGCAGGAAGAGCATCAATACGAAGCTCGATGTCCAGGTGATGAGCTGCGAGCCCATCATGACCGCCGTGTTTTTCGTGACCGACTGTGCGATCTCGCGGTTCATCGGGACCCGTTGGCGAGGAATCGTCTTTTGAGGATCAGCGCAAGAAACAGGGGAATCTCCACGAATATTCGTTCCCATTTGGATCGGGGATCCTGAAGGAAGCGATACATGAACTCGAATCCGCAGCTCCGGATCCACCGGGGCGCCCGGCTCTTTTCTCCGGAGAGAAAATCGAACAGGCCCCCCACCGCCATGCATACACCGACCTTCAGGATCGGCGCGTGCCGGGCGATCCATTGTTCCTGCAACGGAGTCCCGAACGCCACGAGAAGGATGTCCGGCCGCCGTTCGTTGATTTCCCGGAGGATCAGCGACTCTTCTTCCGGGGAAAAATAACCCGAACGGCACCCGACGATCTTCAGGGATGGAATCAGCGACACGAGCCGTTCCCGCGCGAGGTTGACCGCTTTCGCAGTTCCGCCCAGGAGGTAGACGCTCCGGCCCTCGGAGGCTGCGTGCTCCAGGACCCTCGGCGTAAAATCCGTGCCGTTCAGATTCTCGATGATCGGGCTGCGAATGATCTTGCCGGCAATTTTCAGACCGCTTCCATCGGGCAGGACCAGGTCGGCGGCGTTCAGGGCGCGAAGAAGCTCGGGTTCCCGCCGGGCAATATGGATCGTGTGAACGTTCGTGAAGTAAACGCTGTGCGCGCCGTTTCCGTTTTTGGCGTACGATAGAACCCGCTCAAGCGCTGTCCGGCCGTCGATGTTATCAATCCGTGTGTCAAGGAGAACCATCCCGCCTTGCGGGATTCGCCCTGTCATGGAATCGCTCATGCGGTTTCCGGAAGAACGGGCGCTTGCTGCTCCCGGTCGATCGTTTCCAGCGCCGGCAAAAGCCCCATGAGGGTTCCGAAGTAAACCATGTTCCGGTAATACGTCAACTGAAGGTCAAAATACGAGACGAAGATCTGGTCGATACCGACGATCACGATCACCGCGCAGATCGATTTCAGGTAGGGATCTGTCAACCGGGAGAAAACAGACGAGGCATAGAACGTGTAGGCCGTAAAAAAAAGGCAAAAAGTGAAAAAGCCTATCGCGCCCATCTTCACGACAAGCCACAGGAATTCGTTGTGCGGTATGAAGGACCTCAATGTGAAGGACATCGGCATCCTCTCCAGCCAGATGGGCTGGTCATACATGTTTCCGAAGCCGGTCCCCTTGATTGGCACCCGGCGCACCGTCATCGCGAGGTCGTAGCGTTCGTACTCGCGGTACAGATTCGAATAATACCGGTCGGCCGCCGTTTCCTGGTCCGAGGACAGGGATGTTTTCAAAAGCCGGATCGGCGAGGCGATTTGACTCTCGCTGCTCCAGAATGCTGCGACATAGATCGCCAGTAAGAAGATCACCGGCACGATAAACTTTACATACCTTAGGAGCGGCCTTTTCGGAACAAGGACCAGGAACGCGATGGTGGTCGCAATGAAGGCGCCATAGGCCGCACGCCGCTGCGCGGCCACGAAGGCGAAGCACAGCGGCAGGAGAAGGAGTTTCAACGCGCGATGCTGTCCGTTGCGAACGCCGAACACCGATAACCCGAACAGGAAGATGATCAGGGTGACGATAAAGACCGGGTCTTCATGGCTGGTGAGCGTCGGCAGCCCCGCGAACGTAAAGCCGAGTTCGGCGAAATGCTGGCATGCCTGAATCGCCTTGAACGAGATCGCCCCGATGACGATCCACATGAGGGTTTGCACCTGGCTCCTTGTCTGGATGATCTGCGGTACGAAGAAATACAGGATCAGAAAGTAGCACAGGGCCCTGAGCTCCCAGAGCGCCACGAGATAATCGCCGCCGATTCCCATACCGTGCACAAATGACAGTGCGAGCGCGCCCAGAAAAATCAGCGCAACGGCCCACACGGGAACGTGACTGAGCATTGTTTCCCTTCGAACCGCGAGCATGACGAACCAGACCAGGAAAATAAAGAGAAGATGAAGCTCCAGCACGTTCACAACCGCGAATCCCGCGGATTCCATTGAACCGATTTCCTTCAGATTCAGAAAATACGGGACCATCGTCGTAAACGTCTGAATCCCCGGAATCGGATATTGGTCGAGGACGAGAACCACCGCAATAAAGATGTAGAACCCCCAGTCAATCCGATAAAACGTGATCGCGAGTACTGCGAGCGCTCCGATCACGGCGACGCAGGCGAGGAGGTCGCCGTACGACAGGATGAGGACGGTGGAAACGAGGAGCGGAACCAGGATGATCAGAATGCCCGCAAGGAGCTTATCCCGCCCCCGAACCGGGCTTCGTCCGTCCGGCCGGGCCGGAGCCGTGCGAAGCGGTCCGAATTTTGCGATGGCAGTCTTCGGATCCGGGGTCATATTTTTGGCATCGGCATCGTGTACATATCGTAGAGAACCAGGCCAACCTCAATAAGGGCGATCAGAACAATGAGGAAATAACTGAACAGGGTATAGCGGCGCGTCTTTTTCCCGATCAGGATCGCAACCATCAGCATGAAAATTGTCCCGTCCAGGGTGAGCATCGGGGGGACGCCGCCTTAGTCTTGGGTATTCTTGAAGCGATTGAAGACGAATCCGAGAACCTGGCGCTCGTTCACTTTGTGAAACATGGCGTCGAGGTCTTCCTGCTTGGTCTTGCCGCTCTGGATGACGACAATCAATCCGTTTAACTGGTTGGCATAGAGAACCGGCACTTCCTCCGATTCCATCGACGGCATGTCGACGATGATAAATTCGAATTCCTGTTCCAGCGAATAGATCACGTCGCGGAAGGACGCGAGCTGATCGAGGCCCAGAGAGTGCTCGGCGAAAAAACGGGCCGGAATGTTTTCGGCCGTCCGGGGCTGGGAAAAACTCAACTGGCGTCCCATCCATTTGCCTGCGCTGAGAATCGAGAGATGGTCCACCAGAGTCTGCGAGACGTGGATTTCCCCGTTACTGAGCGCTTCCATCAACCCGGGAGATTCCGCAACTCCGAAAACGTCGTGGAGGCGCGGATTGGAGATGTGAAGGTCGATTAAAACCGTATTCTTCTGGGAGCCCATCGCGAGTGAGACGGCCAGGTTGCTGGCGACGAGTGTTTTTCCCTCGCCTCTCTTTGCGCTGGTGATCCCGAGCGTGAGGCTTACGTTGTCTTGTCCCTGCGGAAGGAGTGAATAATTGAAAGAATTGTAATACTGGAATTTGACGACGCTGTCGTCGATATGTCCGCCTTTTTCAGGGTTGACCACAATCGATTTAATGAGCCGGACAAGGCGGTTGTCGCTGCCTTTGGGAGCGGACTTGCCCTCGCTTTCCGTTTCGGTGTTCTCCGGCCTTATTTTGGGATCCTGATCCATTTCAACTCTCTTCCGATTACTTGAAATTTCTTTGAGGGGGGATGCGTCGGACGCTCAGAAGGATTGACCTTCGTCGCCCTCGATGATGAATGCGATGACCGGCTTCCGGTATATTTCTATATCGTGGGGCACGCGGACGGTTGTATCGACCATCTCCTTAATGATGGCCCCGACGAATCCGATGAACAGCCCGAAAAAAACCCCGCCGAGGACGATCAGCGGGCGGTTGGGCTTCGACGGATGGACCGGAACGAGGGCCGGGTCGAGAATAATGAACTGGTTCGCGGCCCTGCTCCCCAGATCCCGTGTGGTCTGCGCCTGTTCGAGTTTGACCTTCATCTCGTCGTACAGTTTTCGGTAGATCTCGTAATCCGACGACTTGTCCTCGTTGACGTGCTGGCTGATGGAGGATTGCTTGATTTCCTCTACGAGCATCGTGCGCCGCCTTTCGAGATCCCATCGCTGCGGACTCTGTTTGGCGAGTTCGCTTTGCAGCGAGCTCTGCATGCGTATAAGCAGATCGGCGATCTGTTTCTCGAGCTTCGAAACCTCGGGGTACTTGACGGTATATCTTCTGATATAATCGTCGTACTTTGTCATCAGGGCTCGAAGATCGCCCACGTACGGAATCTCCGCTCGCTGGAGGTCGTAGAGGGCCTGCTTCCCGCTGTCTGTGCGGAATGCCTCGGGAGAGGTGCGCAGCACGATCAACTCCTGCTGATAGCTCTTAATGCGCGCGTCGACTTCATTGAGCTGCCTCTCGAGTCCATCCATTTGCCCGTACGCCGCACGGCTTTCCGCCGGCATGACGTCGATTTGTTGTCTCAGCCTGGAAACAACCTGTTTCTGGCTCGCGTCGAACTTCTGCCGGATTTCCTCGAGCTTGCCCTCGAAGAATCTGACCGTATTCTCATTCCGCTGCCCTTCGACCTGCAGGATCGTCGCAATAAATAAATTCGACAGCATTTCCGCAGCCTTCTGGGCGCGAACCGGCTCCGTGTCGGTATACATGAGCCTGAATGAATCGGAGCCCCTCCGTTCAGTGGCGATCTGGCGCTTCACGACATCAACCAGAGACTGCCGCTGTTCCTCGGTAGCGTTCTTGACGCCGAGGTGAAGCGTGTCGATTAATCTCTGGATGGTCGTCTGGCTGTAAATGACCTCGTTGAACGTCCGCAGCCGGTCTTCGGATGCGATGGTAACCGCCATCTCAAAGCTGATCAGCGGGTTGAGAATCTCGTCGCGCTGGACGAGGATCGTCGTCGACGACTCGTACCTGCTGGGAAGAATGATGGCGCCGAAAATGCTGAGGATTGAAACGATGATCGCCGGGATGAGCCAATATTTCCTCCGGCGGCGAAATACTGCGACTAACTCGCGCAGCGTCAGTTGAGCGGGGCGCAATGTAGAACCTTTCTTTTCGGGATGAATTGAATGGGACAGTATAAGAACGTCTGCCCGGTCATGCGCAATTAATGTGCCACCTTTTTACACGCTAAATTGAGACGGAAAGGAGCACTATTAAAACTGCCGACGTTGAAGGCGCGGAACTCCGTGCCGCTTACAATCAAAGAGGGAGGAGAAGCGGGTAATTCTTACACACTCCGAAGATATCAGAGGCAAATGTGTGTAAGAATTTCCCACTTTTTGTTCCGGTCGTCGCCATTTACCTGATTGTTGGAGAAATGTGAAGCAGAGCATTAGATCGGCCGGTCCCGGATGATCGGTCGCTGGCCTGGATAAACGCCGGTGAGGCATCTGGAAACGGTCATTTCGCCCCTCTTCGGTCTGGCACGTTATTTGCCGAATGAGTGGGAGCTCACTCCCTCGAACGTTCCTCTATACTAAATGAAGATCGCTCTCACATTTGTCACTTGTGCACTTTTCGCCGGATTATGGTCGGGATGCGCCTCCGATGATATCACGAAAGAAAGTTTCACCCAGATCATGCGATCGGGTAGCAGAAACATTCAGGCCGAAGCGCAAGCCGATAATTATGTCATTCGACAGGGAGATCAGATTCAGATTTCTGTCTGGGGTTACCCGGAGTTCAATGCCACGGGAAATGTGAAGGAGGGCGGATCGATCGCCATTCCGCTGATCGGGGAGCTCTCCGCGGCCGGCCTGACGAAGCTGCAATTCAGCAACAATCTGCGTCAAAAACTTGCGGAGTACATTCAAGGCGAGGTGAAGCTGACGGTGACGGTATCGAGCGGCGTTGCACAGAAAGTAGCCATCCTGGGAGCCGTGTCGAGGCAGGAAACATATACGATAACGAACGACGTCTCGCTTCTCGAGATTCTTTCTACGGCGGGAGGAACTACCCCCGAGTCCGATTTGCGCCACATCAAGATTCTGCGGCGCGGCGCGACAAGAGAACCGGTCGAGGTTGATCTTACATCCTACATCGAAAATGGAAACATCGAGGCACTCCCGTTAATCCGGCCGGGTGATACCGTGTTTGTCCCGAAGAAGGGAAACGTCGTCAGAGAACTGTCCGACTTCATGCGGGATGCGATCTTCATCTTCGGCTTTTTCAGAGTTTTCAATTGACATCGGCGAACGGCCCGGAAGCCTTACGGTGAGGTCGATGCACGGCACAGCGGTTCTGGTCCTGGGCATCATCCTGAACGGGGTTTGCCTCGGTCAGGGATTTGAAGATTATAGTGCGCGGGCGTACGGCGGCGGGGCGAGAGCGAGCTCCCTTGCCGAGTCGTTCATGGCGGACGCCTACGACGTAACCTCGATGTACTGGAATCCGTCGGCCCTGGCATTTCTACAGAATTATTCGCTCGTCATGAACCATTCGATGAATGTATCCAAGGGCATGATGATCGAAAGCATCGCCTCCCCGTTCCGGATCAAGCGAGGGGAAGTCATTTCAATCGGGCTCATCATGCACCACCGCGGGTATCTCCAGAGCATCTCGTCCCCCTCGGAGTTTAAGGTTGTCGAGTACGGCTACGACCTCGCGTACGCGCAGGAACTGCTTCCCACTCTTGCGATGGGCGGGAGGGTCGACGTGCGCTATGGGCGTGGAGATCTGTCAAACCTGTGGGCCATTTCCGGATCGGTGGGTATCTTTTATTCCCCCTCCCAGGAAGTTAGTTACGGGGCGGCGCTGAACGATGTCGGTTCCTCGATTGAATACAGTTATGACGGTTCGATGACCCTCCTGCACTCCATGAACCTGCACCGGAGCCTTGAGGTCGGCGCCACGCTGCGGTATCCTTCTGAATTCAAGAAACCCGTGCTGACACTTTCCATTGCAAACGAGAAGCTATTCACGGAAACCGGCCTGATCTATAAAGGCGGTGTGGAGTGGCTCCCGACGGCGTCTCTGGCCCTGCGAGTGGGCTATGTGTACCGGACGGATCCCGCTATCGGATCTACGAGGTATGGTCTGGGCATTGCATTGGGGCGCTTTAAGCTGGATTACGCAACCGCTCCCAGCCACCTTACGGATCGCACCTACGATGTGTCCTTGGCAATCGGCTTCTGGTAAACAACTCGCGCCCACACGCACAAATTATGCCGCACTACGAAAAGAGTTCCACTGAACGGCTCCTGTCGGGCGCTCCCCGGAGCGTCATGATGCAGCATATTCTGCAGACCGTTGAGCGGATCGCCGTGAGCGACCTCGGTGTGCTCATTTCCGGAGAACCCAGCACCGGAAAAGAATGGATTGCCCGGATGATTCACGGATGCAGCGGCCGCAGCGCGGGCCCGTTTGTCCGCGTGGATTGCGCCGCTCTCCCCCAGCGCGATCTTGAAATAAAAATCTTCGGGAGCGAAGTCCTTACTCTTTCCGGGATCAAGGTCCGCAGCGGCGCCCTCGAACAGGCAAGCGGCGGAACCATCTTCTTCGACCAGATCGCGAAACTCCCGGCAGGAATCATCGCAAAGATCGCCCGAATGCTGGAGTATCAGGACTTTCGAAGGGTGGGCGGGTACGATGAGAACACCCCGAACGTGAGAGTCATTGCCTCTTTACATAAGAACTACGGAGAGTCGTCGACCGGAAAGAACTTCAGAAGCGACTTGTACTACCGGATCACCCCGGTGCTGCTTAATCTTCCTCCCCTGCGCGAGCGGCCGGGGGACATACCGTTTTTCATAGAGAAGTTCATTTCAGAATCCCCCGGAAGCAGTCAGCACTGGGCCAAAGCCATCACATCAGCGGCGTTATATACTTGCCTGATGTACGACTGGCCGGGCAATATCCGGGAATTGAAAGATGCCATACGGTATGCCTCGATCATGTGCGCCGATCAGTACATCCAGCCCGGTCACCTGCCCATGTACCTGATCCGGCGAAACCGCCAGAACGGCGAAGCATTGAAGACCCGCGGGATGCTGCACGGAGAGCCGTTGGAAAGACTGATGATCGAGCATGCGCTGAAGACCTCCACCACCCGGAGCGAGGTAGCATCGCAACTGGGGATGAGCGTTGAAACGCTCTCGAGCAAGCTGCTCGAATACGAATTGAATCTTGATCCGCGAATCCCTCTGGTTGACAAAGGGAAGGGACCACAATGAGATTTCCACATTACGACATATTTTTCATCCCCATTCTGATTTCACTGCTGATCACGCCCCTGGTGATTAAATTTGCCAGGCGGGTCGGCGCGCTCGATCAACCGAACGAGAGAAAGGTTCATCGATACCCGATACCGAGACTCGGCGGGATCGCAATCTATATCAGTTTCTGCCTGTCGCTGATCGTTTCGGTGAATCTCTATCCTACGCTGCACGCATTTCAGCAGATGGACCCGCACCGCGTCGTCATGCTCGTGGCCTCGCTGACGCTCGTTCTTGCGCTCGGCATTTGGGACGATCTTCGCCCGCTCTCACCGGGCCGAAAACTCATCGGGCAATGCCTTGCCGCGACGATCGTTTATCTTGCGGGATTTCGGATCTCCGTCGTCACCCAGCCGTTGAGCGCCGATCTGTTCAACCTGGGCATTCTCGATTTTCCGGTCACACTGCTCTGGATCGTCGGGGTTACAAATGCATTCAATCTGATTGACGGCCTCGACGGCCTGGCATCGGGCGTCGCCTGCATCGTTTCGCTTACGATCTTTACAATTTCATTCATGAAGGGGGATCTTGCCACGGCCACGATGGCGCTGGTCCTGGGAGGTTCGGTGCTCGGATTTCTGCGATATAATTTTAATAAAGCCCGGATCTTCCTCGGAGATTCCGGCAGTCTCTTCCTCGGATTTACGCTCGCCATTCTCTCGATCCAGAGCTCGACCAAGGGATCGGCCGCCTTCTCACTCATCGTGCCGTTTTTGGCCCTCGGACTGCCCATCATGGACACGTTTCTATCGATGACTCGCCGGCTCCTGCGCTCGGTTTTCCCCGGCGAAGGAAAATCCGAATCGGCGATGAAAAAGATGCTGTCGATTTTTCTGCCCGACCGCGGACATATCCATCATCAGCTGGTTGCGCGCGGCTTGTCTCATCGGAACGTGGTATTGCTGCTCTACATGGTATCCTGCTTATTCGGACTCTGCGCCCTCGCGATTACCCTGAGCAACGATTTCACGGCCTCGGCGATCATGATCGCAATCGGCATCGCCACCTTCATCGGCGTGAGGCAACTGCAATACCGGGAGATGGCGGTCCTCAGAAACGGCGCACTGCTTCCGCTCTACGAGTGGCCCTTAATGTCCAGTACCGCGTTCCAGGGTTTTCTGGATCTGGCCTTTGTCGTCTGCTCCTTCTGCATTGCCTTTCTGCTGGCCGGCGAAACCGAGATGTTCTTTCGCATCGACCTGCCGTTCGCGCGGACACTCGCCCTTGTGAGCGTGCTCCAAATCTCTGTCATCAGCCTGAGCGGTTTGCACAAAGCCACGTTCCGCCAGCTTGCGATGGGCGACCTTTTGAAAGTGCTCAAGACGTGCGCCGCCGCGGCAATTGTTTCCTGGGTCGGACTCACCCTTTCGCCCCAGTCCTGGCATTCGTATAACGCCAACGTGATCATCCTTGATTTTTATGTTCTTCTCTCTCTCGTTCTCGGTTCCCGGATTTCCTTCCATATTCTGAATTATCTGTCGCGCGTCGAGAAACAGAACGGCGGACGGAAGGTGCTGATTTACGGCGCTCACCCGAAGGGGATGGCTATCGTCCAGACCATTCTCAATGATGACCACATCCACCTCAAGCCGGTGGGATTTCTCGATGAGGACCCGAGATTGGAAGGAAAGCGGCTCAGCGGCTACCCGATCTTCGGGGGCCACTGGAAACTCCCGCGGCTGCTCCGGAAAATGACCATTAACGAAATCATCCTTGCAGAAGACAATGTGCATCCCGAAATTATGCAGCGGATGGTCGACGCGACGCGGGGGCACGGAATTGCCATCAGAACCTTCAGGGTGAGTTTGGAGGATATCCGTGAAGAGAATGACGTGACATCGCCTCTCCAGGCAGAGTTCGCCTTTATCAAGCCGCGACCCTCGAGCTCGCGTCCGTAGTATCCATTTAGGCCCCATCCCGCTCGTTTTCACCCGTTCTGGCTTCATCCTGCTCTTCCCCGACCGTTCCGGACTGCGCTTGAATTCGCGCTGATCCCGCCATGTCCCGCAGGCCGGGACCGAGCCGAGTCGAGCGGGACCGGCACCCAGTTATTTCTTTGACCCCTCACCCGCCAGCTCTTCCGCCTGCTCCTTCCGGGCGATTTTTCCACTCCCCCGCACTCGATGCGAACGTGATAGCGCTCTTCGATTGTGTCCCCCTTCACCGCTCATTTCTTGCTGTGCTATTCGTCACCATCCTCCCTCTCACCTAGAGCTTTTCCATTAGTCGTGTGACTTTCCTCATCGGCGGGTGGAATACACCACCCGAAACTGCTTTATTTTCTGCGTCGGCGAAAATTCGGATAAATCGAGCACCGTCAGCCTCGCAAACTTCCCTATCCGGAAGGCATCTGGGGGCAATTTCTGAAGAGTATGCGAGACCGGAAAGCTGACCGGAACTGCCGGCCCGGGCCTTTCCACTAAGATGTACAGACTAAAATCACAAGGAGCGGATGATGAGAAATCTTTACGGGATGGTGATTTTGTTCTTGTTAGGTGTTTCCGCAGTCGAATCGCAGCCAGCCTATTGGAATACAGTTCATTTGGCCAATTGGGAACATGGTGACATTCCCGCAACCGGAATCCCATGGAGATACATCACGCACCTTATCCACTTCGCCGGCAGCACGGGCGGAGCGCAGACAAACGGGAGCCCACCCTATTTCCAGGCCCCGTCAGGATACGAGGATGCCTATGGTCAACAGCTTCACACCCTCTCCAGACAGAATGGGGTGAAGTTCCTTCTCGATCTCGGTTTCAACCAGTCGGGACAGTTCTGCGCGGTGGAACGTGCAAGTGGTGGAATCGCAACATGGGCGCAGACTGTGAGTAATTACATGGTTCAGTATGGATACGACGGGGCGGACTTCGATCTTGAAGGTGGGGGATGTTATGCGAACATCGCCAATTTTGCGAGAGCATTGCACGATTCTCTTGCAATAAAAAATCCCGGAAAGAAGTACGATCTCACCACGTCCATCATGATGAACGCGTACGACGTGACGGGCTGGCACGTACCTGAGGCTGTTGCGGGTGGATGGCTTGATCAGGTGAACGGAATGTGGTACGACCAGTGTTATCCGGAGACTTCGCCACTGTATCCATCCTCGGCTCATCACTGTTGGTCAAATGATAGCGCGATGGTTTTCCAATTCTTCAACGCGGGGGTGCCGAAGAACAAGATCGGCCTGGGCTATGCTATACAGGTTTATACAGGATGTAATACTTGCTACGCCAAGTTCGGTCAGCAGATTTCGTCGATGCTCTTGAATGGAATTGTGAATCCTGCCGGGGTCCAATGGGACAATGAGAGCAAGGCGCGCTGGTACTCGTTGGGCGGCGTAAACCTCGCCTACGAGGATACGCTGACGGGATATTACAAGGCCGACTTCATTAAGCGGAAGGGGTTCGGTGGAGCGATGGGGTTCTGTCTCGGAAGGGGATATATTCCAAATCCGCCCCCGGGTTGGAACAACAACCCCGCCGCCTATGGAATCGGACGGGCGTTATTGGGAAACGTGGCTCCGCCCCCGGTCGACACGGTGAAACCGGTCGTCTCACTTCAGTCGCTGCTCAACGGAGACACGCTCACCGGCATTGTGGCGCTGACAGCGGCGGCGTCAGATAATATCGGCGTGACCAAGGTTGAATTCATCGTCAATGGCTCCGTCGCATTCGCCGACCCAGTCTCGCCGTACGTCTACTCCTGGAATACCGTCGGGCTGACTGGACCACAGACGGTATCGGTGAAGGCATACGATGCCGCGGGTAATACGGCGGCAACCTCGCCTCTGACTGTCTACGTCAGAGCTTCCGCCACCGGGAATCCGGGATACCATCGCTACGAGTACGTTTTTCCCGACGGATGGATCAACGTGTATGATATCGACAGCGGACACGCGCTTGTGAAATCGATAAGCGTGCCGACCGCGACGGGCACCCGGGGCGTAACGGTAAGCCCCACCGGCGGAATGCTCTATATCAGCTACGGCGGCGATGGTGGAACATTCGGGAATGGATCCCTCTTACAGTACGACCTTATCAATGACAGGATCGGCTGGAATCGGAGCTACACCCACGGGATCGACAGTCATGCGATGTCTCCGGACGGGGCAACGATCTATATGCCCGACGGAGAGCTCTCCTCAGACGGCAAATGGTATGTCGTGAATACATCCGACGGCAGCGAGAAAGGCGTCATTACGACAGGCGGATACGGCCCTCACAACACCGTCGTGAGCCTCGATGGATCCCGGGTGTACCTTGGAGACCGGGATATTAACAACGCCGTCAATGATTCATTGTACGTCGCAAGCACGACGACGTTTCAGGTGATCAAGAAGGCCGGAAAGTTCATGAGCGGCATTCGCCCCTTTACGATCAACGGGAC
>Ga0137399_10000566_pt1 | contig 14996 bp, 8 predicted proteins | sample czorhiz316metaG_FD_104810 | JGI IMG/M metagenome (GOLD analysis project Ga0137399, IMG submission 104810) | Vadose zone soil microbial communities from Angelo Coast Range Reserve, California, USA - czorhiz3.16 metaG | ecosystem: Environmental > Terrestrial > Soil > Vadose zone | place: USA...
GGACGGAGCGTTGGACGTTGTCGTCAATCGGCTCGGCTCCCCTGCGGCGGTGTTCCGCAACCTCGCCAGCGCGCCGCGCGTGGCGGTGCGGCTGCGCGGTCAGGCGCCGAACACGGCCGGCGCGGGCTCCAAGATCCGGGTCATGGGCGGCCCGGTCGCCGTGCAGCAGAAGGAGGTCGTGCTAGGCGGTAGCTACCTCTCCGGCTCCGATCCGCTCTACAGTTTCGCCGCGGGGAAGGCGCAGGAGCTGACGATCGAAGTGGACTGGCGGCGCGGCGCGCATTCGGTGATTCGCGACGTCAGCCCGAATCGCGAATACGAAATCCTGGAGCCGGCGGGCACCCCAGGTTCGCACCCGGGGTCAGCCCCCGTTCCCAGCCCCCAGCCCCCCGCCCCTTGGTTCCGCGACGTTTCGGCTCGGCTCGGCCATCGGCACGTGGAGACGCCGTTCAATGACTGGGCCCGCCAGCCCCTGCTCCCTCAAGCGCTGAGCCAGCTCGGTCCCGGTGTGACCTGGTACGACGTCGCCGGCGACGGGAATGAGGATCTCCTGATCACGAGCGGCCGGGGCGGCTCGCTCGCGTACTACCGCAACGACGGCGGCCACCTGAACAGGGTTGACCTCCGCGTTCCCCCCGCTCGGTACGACGAGACCGCCGTGCTGCCCTTGCCTGACCGCACGGGCGGGACGGTGCTGCTGGTAGGGCAGTCCAGCTACGAATCGCGCACGCCGGCCGAGGCGGCGGCAGTCCCGTCGGTACTCGCGGTCGACCCAAGGACGGGCGCGGTCACGCCGGTGGTGCCGGGCGACGTTGCGAGCATCGGCCCGCTTGCCGTCGCGGATGTGGACGGAGACGGGGACCTCGATCTGTTCGTGGGGGGGCGGGTGGCGCCCGGCGCGTATCCCGAGCCGCAGTCGTCGCGCTTGTTCCGCAACGCAGCCGGGCGCCTGGTGCTGGACGAGGACAATTCCAAGCTGTTTCACGCGATCGGTCTCGTGTCGGCAGCGATGTTCTCGGACGTGAATGGCGACGGCTGGCCCGATCTGATCGTCGCGCCGGAATGGGGGTCGCTCAAGCTCTTTTTGAACGACCACGGGCGCTTCCGCGACGCGACCGCCGCGTGGGGACTGGACCGCTGGGTGGGTCGCTGGAACGGGGTGACGACGGGGGATCTCGACGGGGATGGTCGGCTGGACATCGTCGCGACGAGCTGGGGTCGCAACGCGAGGTACCGCGTCGACGCCGCGCACCCGCTACTCCTCTATTACGGCGATCTCACCGGCACGCGGCGCGTGGACGTGGTCGAGGCCCAATACGACGACCGGTTGCGCGGGATCGCTCCGTTGACGCCGCTCGGGCGTCTTCTGACCGCGCTGCCGGCGGTGCGGTTCCGGACGCGCACCTTCGCGGCGTATGCCAACGCCACGCTCTCCGAGGTCCTCGGCGGGACGTTTCAGGCGGCGAAGCGTCTCGAGGCGGCGACGCTCGACCACGAGGTGTTCCTCAACCGGGGCGGGAAGTTCGAAGCCGCGCCGTTGCCGGCCGAGGCGCAATTCGCTCCGGCGTTCTATGCCGGCGTGGCGGACTTCGACGGCGACGGGCACGAGGACCTGTTTCTCGCGCAGAACTTCTTCCCCACAGGGATCGGGACACCACGCTACGACGCCGGTCGCGGGCTGCTGCTCCTCGGGAAGGGCGACGGTACGCTCGTGCCGGTCCCCGGGGATGTCTCCGGGATCGCCGTGTACGGTGATCAGCGGGGGGCGGCCTTCGCCGATTACGACGGAGACGGCCGGCTCGACCTTGCGGTGTCCCAGAACGGCGCCGACACGAAGCTGTATCACAACGACCACGCCCGGCCCGGGCTGCGCGTGCGCCTGTTGGGCCCGCCGGAGAACCCCCACGCGATCGGGGCGGTGCTGCGTGTCACTTACGAGCAGTCGCGGGGTCCCGCCCGGGAGGTGCACGGGGGCTCGGGTTATTGGTCTCACGACGGCGCGATTCAGGTGCTCGGGCTCGAGGAGGGGAAGCGGCCGGTGTCTGTCTGGATTCGGTGGCCGGGTGGTGCGGAGACGTCGGAGCCGCTCGCCACAGCACAGCGAGAGCTGATTGCTCGCGTTCCCCGGTGACGCTACGCTTAAGGTCACTTCCATGAGACTCGTCCGTGTGGCCGCGGCGTTGTGCGCCGCGCTCGCCTGGTTCGGCTGCCGGGACACGACGGCGTCGGCGTCGCCGTACGTGGTGCTCGCGCCCGTCCTTGATTCGCTGTTGGTCGGAGACCAGGTACTGGCGCCGTCGGTGACTTACTACGACGGCGTGGGAAACGCACGGATTCCCGGGCGCACGGAGGTCAGCTGGACGAGCAGTGATCCCGCGATCCTCGGCGTCGATAGCGCCACGGGCCGGATGACGGGTCGCCGGCGGGGCGTCGCGATCATTCTCGCGACCGTTCAGAGCGCTCGGGGCGCGGCGCTTATCGCCGTCTCCAACACCTTAGACCTCACGCTGCTGCTAGACACCATCTACGCGATGCCCGGCGATACCCTCACGGTGGCGGTTGCCGTACAGAAACAGAGCCAGCCGGCCCCGGTGGTCTGGTACGAGGCCCCGCCGTCGGCGAGCGGCGTATACGCGATCGACTCGGCGAGCGGGCGTCTCAGCGCGCTCGCGGAGGGGGGGCCGGTGCCGTACATCGTGCACGCGGACACGATCGCCGATACCGGCGCCGTCTCGGTCTTGCGGCTCTCGGATACGACGGGAGGGAAGTTTTTCTACTCCGTCCTCGGTACGGTCGTCACTCACGTGGGTGGCGGGATCCGGGCCGTCAACTACGCCCGGACCGACGGTAGACTGGCATTTCAACTGCAGGGCGAGCACGTGTCGGGCGTCGCCACGAACCAAACCGTTCAGATCACGCTGCCCGACTCCGTGGTCGGGCCCGCTGCCTATGCGATCGATTCGATGAGCCCTGGCGAAGCCGTCAGCGGGCAGACGCCGATCTGCACGCCCCCACGTCCGTGGGCGCTCTGGTCATCACAGTCTCCCCAGATCATCGCCTACACGCGGCCGAGCGGCACGCTGGGCGTCACCCAAATCGTGCTGGTAGCGCACGGGCAGACCATCAGCGGGCGCTTCGCGTACCGGGCCCAGCGGGCCGACCTCTACGCCGACCCCTTAGGAGTCCTGACCATTCGGGGCACCTTCGTGGCACCTCTGGTTACGGATCGCACGACCTGTAAGTAGGGCCGCTCACACCCCCGGGACTGCTGCATCCGGGGGCCCCTAGCGGGGCGGTAAAGCGCGTGATATATGAACCGACGGGCGGTGCGCCTTGCCTGCTCCCGCCCATGTCTGAGCCGTACGCGCGCGCGCGTCCTCCCTAGCCGTTGGGCGCACGCACGCGATTCGTCGACAACAAAAATCGATCGACCTTGTCGCTGCGCGACGCAGTGCGCCGCGCGGCCAATTTCGTGCAGTTGGTGCAGCTCTCCGTGCACCGAGCTGGGGCTGCCGCCCGGGCGGCCCCCACCGGACCGGTAAGGCCTACGTATGAGGGAGGGAACATGCGCGTTCGCTGCAGTCGGGTCGTTCCCATCTTGCTCGCCGCCCTGTGGGCGGCGCCGCTCCGGCTGGGCGCTCAGCAGCCGGTCACCATCACCGGCAGAGTGACGAGCGACGCCGGCGTGCCGTTGGGCGCCGTCGAGGTCACGATTCCCGCCATGGGGCTGGGCACGCTCACGCGCGACGACGGCCGCTACGCATTCGTCGTGCCGGGCGCCCGCGCGTCCGGTCAAACCGTGACGCTTGTGGCGCGCCGGCTCGGCCACAAGGCCCAGAGCGCGCAAATCACGCTCGCGGCAGGCGGGGTGACGCACGACTTCGCTCTCGCCCCGAACCCTTTGCAGCTCGGCGAGATCGTCGTGACGGGCGCCGGCACGGCAACCGCGACCGAGAAGCTCGGCAACGTTCGCAACACCGTCTCGGCGGAACAGATCGACAAGAGCAACGAGTCGAACATCGTCGAGGCGCTCGCGGCCAAGGCGCCCAACGTCCAGGTCACCGGTCAGTCGGGCGACCCCGGCGCCTCGTCGTTCATCCAGATCCGCGGCATCCGCACCATCGTGGGCAACAATCAGCCGCTGTTCATCGTCGACGGGGTACCGATCGACAACTCGGCCACCTCGACGTCGAGTTTCAATCCCGTCGACGGCGGCTACCCGGGCGAGGGCACGGTGGTGACGAACCGGGCCGCCGACCTGAACCCGAACGACATCGAGTCGGTCGAAATCCTGAAGGGCGCAGCCGCGGGCGCGATCTATGGAGCGCGTGCCGGCCAGGGCGTCGTGCTCATCACCACCAAATCGGGCCGGGCGGGCGCGACCCACTTCTCGCTGCGCTCTTCCGCCTCGTTCGACAACGTGAACCACTTCTGGGAGCTGCAGACCCTGTTCGGTCAGGGCAGCTTCGGCGTGCACGCCGACACGTCGCTCGGCGGCTCGTGCGATAGCCCCGGCGCCGGGATCTGTCGGCGCAGTTGGGGGCCACGCATCCCGACCGGCGCTACCGTATACGATCACGCCCGCGAGCTGTACACGACCGGCCACGTGATCGAGAACGCGATCACGATGTCGGGAGGGAACGATCGGACGACGTTCTACCTGTCCGGCGAGAATCTCGACAATAACGGCTTCTTCGTCGGCGACAACGACCGCTACAACCGCACGACGGTGCGCTTCAAGGGATCGCACCGCCCGTCGGAGCAGCTGAAGATCAGCGCGAACCTCTCGTACGCCGACACCCGGGAACATTTCATTCAGCGCGGCAACAACGTCAACGGCGTCCAGATCCCGGTGATGCGCACACCGCCCGACTTCAACAACCTGCCGTACCTCGATCCGATCAACCACCTGCACCGCTCGTACCGGTTCCAGCATCCGCGGGCGACGGATCTGGTGGGGGACCGCGGGTTCGACAACCCGTTTTACGACATCTTCGAGCAACGGAACCTGGGAAACGTGGGCCGCATCTTCGGCAACATCGGTGGGGAATACCTCGCCACGTCGTGGCTCAAGTTCAACTACACCCTGGGCGCGGACTACTCCAACGACGAGCGTCTCGAAGGCTGCCCGATCTCCTCCTCGGACGTGTGCTTCAGTGGCCGCGTGATCGAAGGCAAGATCGTGAGCTACCAGATCGACCATAACCTCACCGGGACGGTGAACTTCACCGTCAGCCCCCGCGCGTCGGGGACCGTCACGCTCGGGCAGAACCTGAACAGTGAGAACCACCGGAACCTGTTCCAGGTCGGCCGCACCCTCGTCGCCCCGACGCCGTTCAAGCTGTCGAACACGGTGCTGCGCGATCCGTCGCTCGATAACGAGACCGTGATCCATCGCGAGTCCTACTTTGGGCAGGCGACGCTCGATCTGTATGAACAGGTGTACCTCACCGCCTCGCTCCGCAACGACGGCTTCTCGAACTTTGGTCGGCTGTCGCGGCGGGCGTGGTTCCCCAAGGGGAGCGCGGCCTGGACGTTCACCAAAGCGATCGGCGAACGGCCCTGGCTCACGTTCGGGAAGCTCCGGGTGGCCTATGGGGAGGCGGGCACGGAGCCACCCCCCTACGTCACGACCCCCACGTTCTTCTCGGGGATCTTCGGCGGGATCGCGCAGGGCACGGGCGTCACCCCGACCCAGAATGGGTTGGGGGGGCTGCTGACCGGCGGTCAGAAGCCGGCGGACGTGTTGAAACCGGAGCGCTCCAAGGAGCTGGAGGCCGGGATCGACGTCGGCCTGTTCCGCGATCGCGCCGACGCGTCGCTCACGTACTACAGCTCGATCACCTCCGACGTGATCCTGTCGACGCCGCTCGCGCCGTCGACCGGCTACACCAATCAATACACCAACGCGGCGAAGTTCCGGAACCGGGGCGTGGAGGTGTCGCTCAACCTCCGCCCGCTCCAGAAGCCGGAGTACGGGTGGGAAGTGGGACTGCAGTGGGCCCGCAACCGCGGCTACGTGCTCACCCTGAGCGGACCGCAGTACATCTTCTTCGGTGACGGGGTTGCGCAGGTGGGCCAGGAGATCGGCGTGCACCGCAGCCTCGGCTTCATCCGCTGCGGCATCAGCGACACGTCGCTCGTCGCCGGCCTCGCCGCGGCGTGCAATGGGGCGCCGCAGGGCGCGCTCTACGTCGCGGCCAGCGGGTTCCCCGTGGGCGATCCCAACCCGCGGATCGTCTCCAACCCAAACCCCCGCTGGACAGGGAGCGTGCGCACGGCGTTGCGCTATCGGAAGCTGCAGCTCTCCGGGTTGCTCGATGTCCGCCACGGTGGCGTCGTGGCCAACGGTTCGAAGGGTGCGCTGTGGAGCTACGGCACGCACAAAGACACGGAAATCCGCGCGACCTGCACGTCGGCAACGGCCTGCACGGGGAACGACAAGGTGTTCGGCCAGGGCGCGTGGTATGAGGGACCGGTCGCCGGGCCGGGGGCCGGAAAGGCGGTCCCGATCGGTCAGAACTGGTACAACGGCAACCTCGCCCCCTGCGCGTTCACGGGCTACGACGAGGCGTGCCTCGACCAAGACGGTTACGTCAAGCTGCGCGAGATATCGGTGACCTACACGCTGGACGCGCCGTGGGTGCAAAGCTCGCTCGGCCTCGGGAGCATCGACATCCGGGTGTCCGGCCGGAACCTGCACACCTGGACCAAGTTCCCCGGCTTCGATCCCGAGACGAGCGGTGGGGGGTCCACCGATGCCATTCAGGGGTCTGAGTATTTCGGCAACCCCCAAAGCCGCTCGTTCGTGTTCTCCATCACCTTGAACCGCTAGCGCCCGAGGAGATCGACTCATGATTCGCTCGATCAAAGTCGTGGCCGTCTCCCTGGGCCTGGTGCTGGGAGCTGCGGGCTGCGGCTCCTTCCTGACCGGGGAGAAGCTCAGCAGCGACCCCAACCAGCCGAGTTCGGCGACCCGCGACCAGCTGTTCGTGGGGATGCAGGCCAACCTGTTCAGCTCGCAGGAAAACTCGGTGGCGATGACCGTGTGCATGTGGATGCAGCAGTGCGCCGGCGTCGGTGGCCGGTTCGTCGATCAGTTCAGCCACTACGTGATTGACGAGTTCAGCTGGGACGGCAACTGGTTCAACGTGTACACCGGTGGCGGTCTGATCGATTTGCGCAAGATCGAGGCAAGTGCGCGCGTCGACGGCGACAGCGTGTACCTGGGCGTCGCAAAGATTTGGGAAGCGTTCGACATCGGGACGGCGGCAGATTGGTGGGGCAACATCCCCTACACCGACGCGGTGGGCTCTGCTGCCACGCCTACGCTCGACGCGCAGGCCGCCGTGTTCGACTCCGTGCAGGCGCTCTTGTCGCAGGCGATCCTCGAGCTCGGGGGGCCTGGGGGCGGGCCCGGCCCGCAGGATCTGGTCTATGGCGGGAACAAGGCGAAATGGATCGCGGCGGCCAACACCCTGAAAGCGCGGTATTACCTGCATACGGTAGAAGGCGCAGCGAACAAGGCGGCGGTGTACGGCAACGCCATCACCGCAGCTTCGTCGGGAATCGGGTCGACCGCGGGAGACCTGAAGACCTTCCATACCTCGGCGACGTCCGAGCGCAACATCTGGTACCAATTCCAGCTCACCACCTTCGGGCAGGACGTCGTGGCCGGGAAGTTCTTAGTGGACCTCATGAAGGCGCGGAGGGACACGATTCGCCTGGCGCAGTACTTCGGGAGGAACAAGGGCGGCGGCTTCGGCGGGCAGGATATGAACGTCGTGCAGTCGAGCGACTCGATCTCCGCCATCAAGGGAGGCGGCCGCAACGTGCCGGACTTCCCGCAACCGCTCGTGACGTACCAGGAGAACGAGCTGATCCTGGCGGAGGCTTACAACCAGACGGGGAACGACCCGTTGGCCATGACGCATCTCAACAACGCGCGCGCCGTCCCGGGGCTGCCAGCACTGGTGGGGGTCACGGGCGCCGCTCTGCTCGACTCGATCATGACCGAGAAGTACGTTGCGCTGTTCGAGAACGTCGAAGTCTGGAACGACTATCGCCGGACGTGCATTCCGGCGCTCGTACCGTACCGCACGGCCAACGGCGCCAATCCGATCTGGCGCGACAAGATCCCCGGCCGCCTCTACTACGGAGGAACCGAGGGGAACGTGAACACCAACATCCCGAGCCCCGCGCAGCAGGTTTCCAGCAACGGGTTCCGGAATCCCAACGACACGGCGGACTGCCCGTAGCGGCGGGCGACGTGGTGACTGCGGGGAGCGGATCGTCCAGGAACGGTTCGCTCCTCGTGGTGCTCTGGCCAGGTGCCGGCCGAGACGTTTGATTGAGGCATGAGCGGCCGCGTAGCGGTTCTGTTGGCTTGGTGCTGCGTGGTCGCGGGGTGCTACATCTATCGGCCCCTCGCGGCACCACATCCCGAGCCCGCGACGTACCTGGCGGTCACGCTGACGGAGGCCGGTTCCGAGGATCTCGCGCGCTACATCGGCCCCGACGTCGGGGTGGTGCGCGGTCGGTTCCAGGGCACGAGCGAGCGCGGGCTCACCCTGTCGGTCTTGCAAGTCGAGCTGCGCCGGGGCGACGTGCTTTCCTGGCAGGGCGAGACGGTGGTCGTGCCGCGCGCCTTCGTCGCGTCGGTCGAAGAGCGCCGCGTGTCGCGGGGGCGGATCGTGTTGCTCGCCGGCGGATCGATCCTCGCCCTACTCGCCACGTATCAGGCATTCGGCTCGGCCGGCGGCGGCGTGCCAGCCCCCGGTGGCCCCGGGACGCCGCGGTAGCGCGTCGTCCTCTCCGGCACGAAACGTCGCATTGCGCAGGACCGCCTCCCGGCCCGCAGTAGCCTAGTACACTCCCACACTCGAGCGCTTGAGGTCGGACTCGAGCGTCCACTCGATGTACTGTCCCGGTTGGATGATCAGCCGCTCCGTGCGGGCAAAGTCCGGGCTGCCGATGGCGTCGCCGTACAGCTGGATTTCATGGCCCTGCCCGAGCAGGCGCACGGGGAGATAAAAGACCTGGCTCGACGAGCCGGTCACCGTGCCGATGCGGGTCCGCTGCCCGTCGTGCAGCACGTACACGACCACGTCGAGGTAATTGTGGTTGGTGACCTGGAGGGCGATCTCGCCCGCAGGCGCAGCCACGACCGCCTGGGCGCTCGGTTTGCGGTGCCACCAGCAGGCGGGCGCGGCGTACAGCAGGGCGCCGAGCGTCGCCGCGCTGAGACGGCCTGCGAGGATCCTGCGCACCCAGGTCACGGACGCTCTCCGGCGCCAACCTACCACTAAACGCGGGCTCTTGCGACCCTCTCTATCGCAAGCCACGTTTGACCCCGGTTTCGGCCGTCGTGCAGTTCCACTTGGTTCACGGAGGTGAATCATGTGCCACGCCTCGTTCGCTCGGCGATATCGTCCCTCCGCGGCACTTCCGCAACATCGATGTAAGCGGTAAGCGGTCACTCGCGACACACCGACCAAGTCTCCCGCCGGGGGCTTGGTGTTGCTGGCGTCCAAACCTCGCTTCGTATGAGGACAGACCGATGAATCTTCCATCTATTCGGCAGCTGATCGGTGTTGCAGGAGGGGTCGCGCTGCTCGGCGGCGTCGTGTCGTCGGGAGCCGCCCAGCAGGGCTCGATCGCCGGGCGGGTGACGGACCAAGCGTCCCAACAGCCCGTGTCCGGTGCGCAGGTGGTGGTCGAGGGCTCTGTGCTGCGGGGACAAACGAATCAGGAGGGCCGTTACCGAATCGAACGGTTGCCGCTAGGGGAGTACCGGGTCCAGGTGCGCCTGATCGGCTACGCCACTGCCGTTCGCCCTGTCACCCTGACGGCCGGCGAGCCGGCTCAGCTCGACTTCACGCTCACGGCCGCTCCAGTCTCTTTGGAGGGCGTCACCGTCGTTGCAGCGACCGGTGAGGAGCAGCGTGCCCGGGAGATCCCCAATACCGTTTCGCACATCGACGCCTCAAAGATCAACCAAGAGGCGTTGCCCACGAACCTTGCGGACCTCCTCAACGCGCGGGCGCCGGGTGTTCAGGTGCTGCCGTCGGGTGGCACGACCGGCACGGGCTCTCGCATCCGGATTCGCGGCGCAACCAGCGTCTCGCTTTCCAACGAGCCGATCATCGTAGTCGACGGAGTCCGTGTGGAGAACGGGGCGGAATCGAATTCCATCGGCGTTGGTGGCCAGACGCCCTCGCGGCTCAATGATCTCAACCCCGACGAGATCGAGTCGATCGAGATCGTGAAAGGCCCCGCCGCCACCTCGCTGTACGGCACCGATGCGGTGAACGGCGCCATTCAGATCAGGACCAAGCGGGGCCGGCCGGGGCCGACCAGATGGACCGGCTACGTGGAGGGAGGCGCCCTCAACGACCACGCCGACTGGCCGGCGAACTTTACCTCCCGCACCAATACCGGAGCGTCTTGCTCGTTGACGGCCGCCGCCTTGCCGCCCGGGGCGACCGGCGCGTGTGTGATCGACACCGTTCGTAGCTTTAACCCCCTTAAGGTCTTCAGCCCGTTCCAGACCGGCAGCCGTCAGCAATACGGGCTGAGCGCCTCGGGTGGCAGCGAAGCGACGACGTTTTTTTTGTCTGGCGATTTCGAGCGGGAGAAGGGCGTGTACCACCCGAACGATCTGCGGCGCGTGAGCCTGCGGGCCAACGTCCGCAACCAAGTCAGTCGCTTGCTCGACATCGCGGTCTCGACGGGCTATGTCTCCAGCAACCTCGGGTTGCCCCAAAACGACAACAATTCAGCGGGCATCGCCTCCAGCGGGCTACTCGGCTGCGCGCAGCTGGCCTGTCCCATTGACACCGCCAAACACGGGTACGGATTCCTCACGCCGGAACAGGCCTTCAATATCTTCGTGGCCCAGGGCATCGAGCGCTTCACGGGTAGCCTCAATGCAAATTTCCGGCCGACGAGCTTCCTCAGTATTCGCGCCGTGGCTGGGACGGATGTCACGAACCGCTTTGACCAACAGACCATCCCCCCCGGACTCGTTCCCCTGAATCAAAACACATTGGACGGGAACCGGATCTCGAACCGGACGCAGCTGTTCAACTACACGGCTCAGCTCACCTCCCTGGCGTCGTTCCGCCTGAGCTCGGAACTCGTGTCTAACACGTCGGTGGGGGTGCAGTACTTCAAGAACGTGTTCGCCCAAACGGTGGCGTCGGGCCGCAAGCTGGCCAAGGGGTCCACCTCACTCGCGGGAGTGGTCATTCCCACGGTGAACGAGACCACTAACGAATTCGTCACGATCGGTGAGTACGTGCAAGAGGAACTCGGGTTGCGCGACCGCATTTTCTTCACGGGCGCCCTGCGCAACGATCGCAACTCGGCGTTCGGTAGTTCGTTCGGCAACATCGTGTATCCCAAGGTGGGAGGATCGTGGGTGATCTCCGACGAACCGTTCTTCCCTCGGTCCGATCTCATGAACTCGGTGCGGTTGCGAGCCGCGTGGGGCAGATCGGGTCGGCAGCCAGGCCCGAATGATGCCATCGCGTTCTTCAATCCGGTCGCAGTCGCCGCCAGCGGCGATGTTCCCGGCATCACCGACAGCAGCGTGGGCAACCAGAGCCTCAAGCCTGAGCGGACGAGCGAGTGGGAGGCCGGCTTCGACGCCGACCTGTGGCGTCAGCGGGTGCACCTCGAATTCACGTACTACGATAAGTCCTCCAAGGACGCCCTGATTCGCCGACGGCTCGCGCCCTCTTTGGGCGTGAGTACCGACCAGTTCCTGAACCTCGGTCAGGTCAGCAACAAAGGTGTCGAGATCCTGCTCAGCGCTCAGCCGGTCAACACGCCGCGCTTCTCCTGGAACGTGACCGCGAGTGCCTGGGGAAACCGTAACCGGCTGATCGACCTGGGGATCGACCCCGCGACCGGCAAGAAGATCAAACCGATCATCTTCGGCTTGGGTGGTGCCTCACAGCGGCACCAGGAAGGCTACCCGCTGGGCGGGTATTGGGATTTCCCGTACACCTTCAACGACGCGAACAAGGACGGGCTCATCGCGGCGTCCGAGGTGACGGTCGGACCAGCCCAGGTGTTCCAGGGCACGCCGCTTCCGACCCATGGCGGGACGGTGAGCACCGAGGTCAGCTTCCTGCGCCATTTCCGGCTGTACGGTCTCTTAGACGGGCGTTTCGGCAACAAGCTGGACCACAGCACCGAGGAGTTTCGTTGCCTCCTCGGGATATGCCGAGGCCGGCGCGACCCCAAGGCCCCGCTCGCCGATCAAGCGCGGGCAGTGGCGACAGTGTTCAACGGACTCGAAACCGGCTATTTCGAGGACGCGGGGTTCGTGAAGCTCCGGGAAGTGTCGTTGACCTTTTTCGCGCCGGAGACTTGGGCGAGCAGACTCGGCGCGAGCGCGTTGAGCGTGACCCTGACCGGGCGGAACCTCGTCACCTGGACGAACTACACCGGGGTTGATCCGGAGTTGAACGACGCCGGGCAGTCCAACTTCAACACGGCAGACTTCCTCACACAGCCGCCGGTGCGATACTTCATCGCCCGCGTCAACCTGACCTTCTGAGCGAGGCGCCCATGCGAACCACGATGCTACAGGGAGCCGACCGGAACGGTGGGAGCGTCCGCCGCTCCGCACGCCGACTCGCGCTACTCTTGTCGGCGTGCCTCGTCCTTCCTGACGCGGGCTGCAGGGATCCGCTGAACGTCCACAGCCCGGATATCGTCACGCCCGCTAACCTGAACGACCCACGTGCCCTGCCGGCCATACGAGCCGGGGCCATCGGAGACTTCACGTTGGCATACAGCGGATCCGGGGCCCAAGGATCCGGTGGCACCACCGAGGGGATCATCATGACCACCGGTCTGCTCGGTGATGAATGGATCAATTCCGAAACCTTTCCAACGCGAATCGAAGTCGACGCCCGCCGCATCCAGGTGAACAACGCCACGATGCAGACGGTGTTCCGCGATCTGAGCCGCGCCCGTCGAGCGGCCGAGTTCGCAGCGGACAAGTATCGCGCACTGGCCGACACGACGGCTTCGAGCGGGTTCCCGGAGATGTTGGCGCTGGCCGGACTCACGTACGTCTTCTTCGCGGAGAACTACTGTTCGGGCGTCCCCTTCAGTAGGGCGAGCGAGAGTGGCACGTTCACTTTTGGTCCGGCGCTGACGACCACGCAAATCCTCGACACGGCCATCTCCCGGTTTAACGCCGCGCTAGCGGCAGCGAGCGCCTTGGACATAACCAAAGGAGTCAGCGCCGGCACCAAAGCGCTCATTACCAACCTGGCAACCGTAGGGAAGGCACGTGCTCAGCTGGATGAGGACAGCCTCGCGACGGCGGCGGCGACGGTGGCCGCTGTGCCGACGACCTTCGTGTACTTCGCGGAGCACTCAGAGATTACGACGCGCGAAAACAACGGTGTCTTCAACGGCAACACGATTTTCAAGCGGTACTCGGTGGCCGATAAAGAGGGAGGCAACGGGCTGCCGTTCCGGTCGGTCGCCGATCCCCGCACTCCGTCCCGTCGTCTGCCCGCCGCGAACCGGGGCTTCGACGGAGCAACGCCGCAGTTCGACAACCTGCGCTTCGGCACACGCAGCGCTCCGGTGCCGATCGCGACGGGTCTTGAAGCGCGTCTCATTGAAGCGGAAGCGGCGTTGCAGGCTGGGGATTTCGCGACGTTCCTGTCCAAGCATAACGCCTTGCGGCAAACACCTCCCCCCTACATCGGCACCGACACCGTCGGGCCGGCGATCCAGACGGTCGCACCGTTAGTCAATCTGGGCGCCGCGGATACTGTCGCCGCGGGCAGTGCGGTCAATCTGCATTTCGCCGAGCGCGCGCGCTGGCTCTGGCTGTCGGCCCATCGTCTCAGCGACTTGCGTCGTCTCGTGCGTCAGTACGGGCGTCTAGCGGATGCGGTGTTTCCTACGGGGCCGTACTTCAAGGCACAATTCTCAGCCTACGGTACGGACGTGAACTTTCCCATTCCGTTCGACGAGTTCAACAACCCGAACTTGAGCGACCTGCCGCCCACCCAGAGCTGCATCGATCGCAACCCGTAGCGCGGCAAGGAGTCCCACACGACGGGGAGAGGTCGGTCCGACCTCTCCCCCCCCGCCGTCGCGGCCTGCGCCTGCCGCCGTTCAGTCCTGCGAGCCGTCCTTGGTACGAATCTCGATGACACCGCCGCTGGCATTGGTCCCGTAGTAGGTGGTGCCCTCCGCGCCAGTGAGGATATAGATGCTGAAGATCGTCTCCGCGGGGATCTGCTCGAGCACCTTGAAGTCGGAGACCCGCACCCCATCGAGCATAATGATCGGGGAATCTTCGAGCAGAATGCTGCCGCGACCTCGCCGTTCCATGCTGGCGGGGCGGCCGGTCCGACTCTCATGCGTGCTGAACACCGGGGCGGCCCGTTTGATCACTTCCCAGGCGGTCTTGCCTCCCGACTGCTTGATGCGCTCCTCGGTGATGAGGATCCCACGGGTGGCGGTGTGGTTGTTGGCGTGCTGGACGCTCGGGCCGCAGGCCAGGGCGGCGAGGAGCAACGAGGCGGTGCGCACCTTCATGTGAGCCTCGAAGGTCTAGGAAAACGTACCCCCGACATGCGAATTGTTGCGCCGTCGCCGGCGGGAGTCAAGCCACCGCCCTGCGCTGCGAGGTAGCTTCTACACACCTGTGCCACTGCTCTCGTTCATCGTCCTTGCGCAGATAGCGCTCCCGCCGCCCTCGGGCTACGTCAACGACTTCGCCGGCGTGCTCGACCCCCCGGCGGTGTCGCGCATGGAAGCCGTGATCGCCGACGTGCGCGCCAAGAGCCGCGGCGAGATCGCCGTGGTGACCCTCCCGGACATCGGCGACCGCGCGGCGAGCGACGTCGCCCTCCAGATCGGACGCCAGTGGGGCGTTGGGGCCAAGGGCGCGGCCGGCGACCCGGCGAAGAACCTGGGCGTCGTGGTGCTGCTCGTGCCTTTGAAAAACCACC
>Ga0137399_10000569_pt1 | contig 14972 bp, 15 predicted proteins | sample czorhiz316metaG_FD_104810 | JGI IMG/M metagenome (GOLD analysis project Ga0137399, IMG submission 104810) | Vadose zone soil microbial communities from Angelo Coast Range Reserve, California, USA - czorhiz3.16 metaG | ecosystem: Environmental > Terrestrial > Soil > Vadose zone | place: USA...
CATTAAATCGCTAAGATCTTGAACTAGCTATAGTACGGGGCGGCTACCAGGAGTAGATCGAAAGGTTGTTCAGAAGTTTTTCCACTATTGGCACGCAATTTCCGCTTATTGCTTGCAGTGTGCCAACATCCAGCGAATCTCCACACTCTGCTTGACGATGACGCGATTCTGGTAAACCACCAACCCAACCAGAATCACAATGGTTACCAACAGCGACGGCACTAGAAATCGACTTGTTTTCAAGGGCCCTCCCGAGGAGAACTTTGCCGGGCAGCGGGCTTTTCCCCATGCCAGCTTTCCCTGTCGTGCGGCGAATTCTTCAACCGGAGCGATCGCTGGGCCCCAGCCGAGCGCAATGCCTCCTCCCGCAGCTTGCCCACCAGCCCGCTGCGGACCAGCCAGGCCAGGGTCTCAATGAAGAAGTTCCGGGAGAAGTGTTGGTACTTGTTGGGAGGCCAGTCGCGCATCGAGTTGTGCCGCACCATCGCGGCGATCTCGCGGTCAAACAGGGCAAACCGCGGCGGGCGGTGGGTCAGCCAGCGGATATAGTGAAAAGTTTTGCGCATCAGACTCTCGGGCTGGCGCACCAGGCGCCGATGCGCGCCGCCGCCGACCGGCTGTACGAAGGCAAACACGAGACACTCGGGGGGTTCGGGAGCGAGAAAATCGTAGTCGCCGGCGTGCAGGAGGTAGCCGACGAAAAACCCGAAAGAGGCTTGGGAGCGAACGACTGCGCTTCCCCGGCGCCGAAGACTGGTTTGGCCACGGGGAACCTGCCACCGGAACCAGTAGCCGCGCAGGCTCCCGCACGTTTCCCGTTCAGCGCGGTAGCCGCGCAGGTAGGGCTCGGCCAGCGCACGAATCCACGCCGTGGATAGGCGCGCACGGGCCACCGCGGCCCTAGCGGCCCTCGAAGGGGTAGCGGTCGCCGGCTTGCACCGCCGCAGCCACACGGCGGCGCAGGGCAACTGTATCCACAGGCTCACGCTTGGAGAAACGCTTGAGCACCGCCAATTGCGTGCGCAGCATGTCGCCTTCGCCCACCGCGCTGAGCGCCGTGCGCGCTTCTTTCTCCACGCGGTCGGCGGCGTCATAGAGGAAAACCCGCGCCGCATCGACCATCGCGGCGGCGGATGCCTCACCCCGGGCCGCGACCCCCTTCTGCGCCCGGCGCAGCGAGGACTCCATGCCGTAAACTTCCATCACGATATTGGCCAGCGCACCCACAATCTCTTGCTGGTCAGCAAGCTGCTCGCGGTGCTTCTGGACCGCCGCGCCAGCGGCGAGCAGAAACGTCTTCTTGGCGTTGGCGACCGCGCGCTCATCCTCCGCGAACGACCCAGTGGCAGCCTCCTCAAATTGTGGCCCGGCCAGGATTTCTTCCTGCAGCTTGGCGCCTGCCGCCATCAGCGGCAGGGCGCCCGACAAGGCGCGCTTCAGCAGCATCTGGATGATCAGCAGGCGATTAATCTCGTTGGTGCCCTCAAAGATGCGGTTGATGCGGCTGTCCCGGTAAGTCCGGGCCACGGGGTAGTCCTCGTGGAAGCCGTAACCTCCGTAAATCTGCACTGCTTCATCGACCACGAAGCTGAGGACCTCGCTGCCATACACCTTGTTGATCGAGCTTTCGATGGCATACTCCTCGAGAACCTTCATCAATTGCTGTGTCTTGTCGGCTGCCGCGCCAGCCGCGCTCATGGCGCCTTCGATCATGCCCGCCGAGCGGTAGAGCATGGATTCGACTGCGTAAATGCGAATGGCCATCTCGGCCAGTTTCGCGCGGACCAAGCCAAACTCCCCGATGGGTTTGCCAAAGGCGGTGCGTTCCTTGGCGTACTTCGACGACGTCTCGAGCACCTTCTTCGTCCCGCCAACACAGTACGCGCCCAGGCTATAGCGCCCCACATTAAGAATGTTGAACGCGACGATGTGACCCCGGCCGATCTCATGCAAGAGGTTTTCCCGCGGCACTTGGCAGTTCTCAAAGAAGATCGGCACGGTCGAGCTGCCCTTGATGCCCATCTTCTTCTCTTCGGCGCCGACCGAAAACCCCGGATGGCCACGTTCCACAATGAAACAGGAAAACTTCTCCCCGTTCACTTTGGCAAAGACGATGTACACATCGGCAAAGCCGCCATTGGTGATCCACATCTTTTGGCCGTTGAGGATCCAATGCTTACCATCTGGCGAAAGCACCGCGCGCGTCCGAGCGTTTTGTGCGTCGGACCCCGCCTGCGGCTCGGAGAGGCAGTACGCGGCGATCAGCTCGCCGCTGGCGAGCTTGGGCAGGTATTTCTTCTTCTGCTCGTCGGTGCCGAAGTACACGATCGGGAGCGTGCCGATGCCCGCGTGCGCGCCATGGGTGACCGAGAACGAGGCATAAGCCGATAGTTTCTCCGCCAGCACCGTGGCCGAGATCTTGTCCAGGCCCGAGCCCCCGTACTCCTCCGGGATGCCCCCGCCCATCAACCCGAGCTCAGCCGCTTTTCGCACTAACTCGGGCATCAGGCCTTCCTTGTGCTGCTCGAGTTCATTCGCCAGGGGCAGCACCTCCTTGGTGACGAATTCCTCGGCCGTCTGCCCAATTAGTTTCTGGTCATCGCTCAGGTCCGCCGGGCTAAAAATCTCCTCGGGGCGACACGACTCAATTAAGAAGCTGCCGCCTTTGATCGCGGTGCGTGGAATCGTTGTAGTGGCCATGATCGCTCCTGGTACCTCTCTGGTCCGGATTTAACTGCGACTATGCTGCCCGGCGTTTGCTTTGATCTCGCCGATGTACTCTGGTGGCAGGTCGTGCTCTCCAGCCCCATCCAGAATGACTTGCAAATAGTGCGGCGCCGGGCGAAGGCCTTTTTCGACCCTGGTGGCGACGTAGACCTGTGCCGTGACCTTTCTTCCCGCGCTATCGGTCACGCTGACCTCGATCCGCCGGTAATGCTCCGGGACGCCCTCAAAGCGGTCGAGACTCCGGAACGCGGCGTCGGGAACCTTGTACAGCACGCCGTAGACGATTTTGCCCGGCGCGGACCGGATGTTGGCGGTGGCTGAGCCTCCGCGCGACTTCTTATTGAAGAGCATTTCGTAGTTGTCGAGGCGACCAGGTTGCTCCTCGAGGATTTGGCCGGTGCGCGAACGCATCTGCGCGCGGTTCATGTTGCTGCCGTAGGCGAAATACCAGACGGTCGCGGTTGCCGTCATTCTTCCCGGGCTGCTTTTCTGGGCTGCTCTTTTCAGTCGCATTTCCAGGACACTGGACCCGCAAGTGCAAGCGCACTTCCGGAGATTGCGGACTCCCAATCTTACCGGGAACCCGAGTGCAGGGCAACCGCGCCGCCCCCAGGGCATTGCGCACCAGAAAACACCGGTGCGGTTTAGGAATTGCGACGCACAGCGTTAGCGGTTTGGGCGACTTCTGCCGTATATTCGTACTGGCACCCCTATTGAAGTCGTATGCGACTCAAAATCCTCTTTCGCGTTGGACTCATCGCCACGGTCGCCTTCGTATACCTGGCTTTGTTTTCGATACCGGGGGAGACTCGGGATTCACGCGTTTGTGGGAAAGACGTGGAACTGCGGCTCAGTTCCTCTCAGTCTTCTCAAGGCAGTTTGCTGTTGGTGGAGGTGCACAGTACGTCGCCGCTTGCCGAGCTCAAAGCCCAGTGGGATGGCCACACTCTTCTATTTTGGCGGGAGAACAGCCAGGAGAACGTGCAACGCGCCCTGCTAGGTGTTGACCTCGAACGGCCCGCCGGGCAATACCCTCTTACTGTGGCTGCGCAACTGGAGAACGGTGAGCGAGTGACGTGCAGCGCGGTTGTTTCGGTCAAGGCTGGCCGGTTCGCAATCGAAAGGCTGCGTGTGCGGCGGCAGTTCGTCGACCTGAGCCCGAAAAACCTTGAGCGGACTGCACGGGAGCGCCAGCGCCTTGGGGAATTGTTCGCCCGTGTGACCCCAGAGCGTTTGTGGCAGGGCACCTTCCGAATACCGGTTGACGGCGCCCAGGCCGCAGGAAACTTCGGGCGTCGCCGGGTTCTCAACGGCCGGCCGGGGATGCCGCATAACGGAGAAGACTTTCCTGCAGTGGCGGGCGCCCCTGTGCACGCCGCACAGCGGGGTCGTGTGGTGCTAGCAGATGAGCTGTTCTTCTCCGGAAATACTGTCGTGCTCGACCACGGCCTGGGCTTGTACACGTTCTACGGTCACCTGGAATCAATTGCCGTCACGGTGGGTGAAGTTGTGGAAGTCGGCACAACCTTGGGGCGAGTAGGCGCCACCGGACGCGCGACAGGGGCGCACCTGCATTGGAGCGTACGTGCGAACGAGGCAAGAATCAATCCGCTTGGAATCGTGCGGCTCCCAGCAGACTAGTGCTGCCCCAACTTTTCCGAGCTAGTTTTTTTCACAAACCAGCCATCAATACTGGACTTAGCAGAGAATTCTCCGCCGGGCCCTTCCCTCCTTTTGCAACTTAAGCTATTGTGCTTCAGCATCCGGACGCGCACAAAGGTGTGCGAAAAGCGATAAAAAAGCAGGGCTCTCAACTGCGCAAGCGTCAGAACAACATCGCACAGACCCAAGGCAAAGGAGAGAATTTATGACAAGCAGAGTGAAACCCATCCCCGAGGGCTACCACACCGCGACTCCGTACTTGATCATCAAGGACGCGGCGCGCGCCATAGAGTTTTACAAGAAGGCGTTTGGAGCAACGGAGTTGATGCGCATGGCGCAACCCGATGGGAGGATCGGCCACGCCGAGATCAGGATCGGCGATTCGCCCATCATGCTTGCGGACGAGTTCCCGGAAATGGGTCACCGCAGCCCACAGTCGCTCGGCGGCTCGCCGGTGAGCATCCTTCTCTACGTCGAGGACGTGGACGCACTGTTCAACCAGGCTGTCTCTGCTGGGGCCAAGGTGCAAAAGCCGGTGCAGGATCAGTTTTACGGCGACCGGATCGGCGGCGTGACGGACCCCTTTGGACACGTCTGGTATATCGCAACACACAAGGAGGAAGTGTCGCCCGAAGAAATGCGGAAGCGCGCTGCTGCCGCCGGCCGCTAGCGAAGCAGCCAGAACTCCGGCGGGTCGAGCCCCTCCAGCTAAGGGTGTGTGAAAGTGTGGTGCGGCAGGCGCGGGCGGACGCGCTTCCGCCACAGCCGAAGAGTCCCCAGCTAGGACCAGGGGTCTCCTTCATTGACGAGATCTTGCGCACCGACCGACATGCGCCGGGGGAACCTATGTGGCCCCTGTCTAGGAGCAAATTGTAAGACGTTGGCGAGGTCGAGAGAACTCCCTCAACCCAAGTGACCCACTTGTTCTCGCTGCCTCATGACATAGAGGACCAACTCGACGCGGCTCGATATCCCCAGCTTATTGTAAATCCGAAAAAGGTAGTTGCTGATGGTGTGCTCACTCAAACCGAGTTTGACTGCGACCTCCCGGTTTGTAAGGCCCTCCGCCACCAAACCAACCACCTCAGTTTCTCGTTTGGCCAGTAAGCTCATTCCATTAGCGCTAACTACCTTTAGCGGCGCAGCTTTAACCAGGGCGCCGAGTATGAGCTGGAGCTGGGTGCTATTGGCCCAGACTTGTCCTGTGTGGACGGCTTTGATGCACTTACAAAGCGATTCAAAGGGTTCCGCGCGACAGAAAACCCCTCTGGCACCTGCCCGAAAGGCATCCACGACCAGATCATTCTGCGGGGAGTTACATAGGATGATGACTTTGGTTTCGGGGTGAGAGACATGCAGCTCACGCAGAACCTGGAAGCCCATTAAACGCCCATCTTCCAAATCCTCGCCTATCAGGGCAACGTCGATGCTACGCAGGTCGCTGTTGAGAACGTCTGCGCGCGTCACTGCGCAAGCGACCACGTCAAAGGCGTGCCGCGATCGCCTGAGCGCATTCTTCAGGAGTTGGCAACCCATCGGTGTGTCATCAGCGACCAGAACTGCAATACGTCCACTGATGGCTTTCGATGGTTCCTCGCTAGGCAGCTTCCGAGACCATGACGACACCATGTTGTGCACCCCTCAGAAAGACAAACAGAGTAGGTACGCTCTGATCGCTTTCCAGCCAGCACGGGGCGGGCACCGGGGAGAAGGACCCGGCAAGGGAGCGCCCTGTCTATAATCAAGGGCAGCTAGAGTCAATCGTGCGAATTGCCTACCCACATCAACTAATCAATTTTAACGATATATCTTTCACCCTCCGGACGCCTAACACAGTGGGGAGCAGCACGCTCATAAACGCTCTCACCAAAAGGCAGTACATCAAGGCTGACGACACTGTCTAAGTATAGGCTACACCTTTACTTACGGCGATTGGGGAGTTGTGAAGCAGATCAAGCAGCTTAGCCCCCACTGTGGTGACACGTAGCTATGTGAATCTCGGCAATCATGCGGGACATGAAAACTCAGGATGCTCGTTCGCTTCCGGCTAAGGGGCAGGAGGCTCCTTGAAAATTGAAAGAGGATAGCTGTGACCGGGGAGGAGTTCGAAGCACGCTAGGAACGAGCAGAACGCGAAGTCTTTGTCATCACTGCAGCCCAGGGAGGCTGGCGCGTGCGTTTTGCAGCCTCGCAATTCTATTGGGTCAGGTAACGCAGTATGGCCTGCGTCTCCTTTTCTGTCAGATCCCCGCGCACCCTCATGTGCCGCAGGATCGTGGCTTGCTTCCCTTCCGAATACTTGTGCGTTTCCCGATGGCAGCTCATGCACTTGTTCTGATATGCCTGCTGTCCATCGCTTGCAGGACTGACTTTTCTTCTTGCAGCGCTCCCTTTCCCCTGCCCGGTCATCATAACCGCCGGCGCGAGAATCAGGCACGCGAGTAATATAATGCGCCTCGCCAAGGCCACATTTCGCATTCTACTGGAATCGGTACACAACCACGACATTCCCAACATGGGTGTCTCCTCTGGCCGTGAACTGACGCCCGTAGCTGATGCCGAACTTTATTCCGTCACGAAGGTAGTAATTCCAGCCCAACATCGGACGGCGCGTGTTCACGATCGGCAAGTCTCCACCCGGTCCGGGATTGACCGGTTGACTAAAACCGGATGGAACGAAGAACTGCTCCATTCGCAGTACACCCTCGTTCCTGCGCGAAAAACGATAGCCTGTTTCGACCCAGTAGCCATCGCCCTCCACGCTGTTTGAGTATTCAGCGCGGATCTCGAGTGGCACGCGCAAGGGCAGCCATGTGGCGTCGAAGCCGAAGCTGCTGGACTGCCCGTCTTGCAACACCCGCTGAAACGAAGTTCCAAACTCCAGCCGACGGTTGGAGAACGCGAGCCCGATCCGAGAGCCAGCCGTACGCCGCGTTTTTATCGTTTCCACCGTGGTCAGAGCCGAGAAATACGCCGCATAGTTCAATTGCACGGCTGAACCGATCTCAAACGCCCCTTTTAACATCCCTCCGTTACCGGAGGGCGCGCCGGTGGCAATGAATGGCTGGATCTGCAGCTTCTTGATCCACGGCGCGTGCTGGCGTTCGTTGAAGATACCGAAGGGAGTCAAGAAGCGCCCAGCAACCACGGTGAGGTAGCGCGACGCGATATAATCCAGTTGGATGAGCTCAAAATTCTTGCCAAGCGTTTGATCCCACTGCATGGAATTCGCATCGCGCTTGTACTCTCCATCCAAGACAAACTTCGTCTCAATGAGCCATTTGTTCCCAAACGGTATTAGTAAGACGGGGGTGAGAACGGTGCCGATCTGGGTAAACCGATCGGGCGTATAAGTGGTTGTGAAAAGCGCGTACCCTCCCAGGTAGGGAGTGCCTCTGATCTCAGTTTTCTCTGGGCTTTCGTGGGCAGCCTTCGCAGCGCTGGCCTCGATTCGCGGTCCCTCCTGCGCCTGCCCGGGTGTGCAGGCGCACAGTACAAGAAGCAAGCAAACCGCCGGCGTCTGGTCAACCTTCATTCCTCCTCCCAGTGGAATCAGGCTGGAACCTTCCCTGCGTCAGTGACGCTCGAAAATTCGCACACGGAGAGCGCAGCCTGCGCAGATGCCGCTGCTGTCCCTACGAGCCTGCTTCCCGATGAGGCTTACGGCTATTCGTTGCCACACTACCACCCAGCAAGCCCATCCCAGAGCGGGACGGGCTGAGCAGTGCACGTGTCTCCGGCGCAAGCCGCGACGCATGCGCGCGGAAGCTTTCTCCAGTTTGCTGTTACCTCCCGAGTGCCCCTGGGAAGCAGGGACTACCTGTGGTGAGCGCGAGGAAGATACCCCAAAACGCGCATCAAGCAAAGCAAAACTTGACAGGGGAGAGGCGGGCAGGGGACAGGAGCAGCAGCGAGGGCAGAGGGCAAAAGGCATGGTGAGGAGACATCGCTCTCCGAATCCAACGGCAGACGGAATGGGACGACCGCGTCAGGCTTTCCCTTTCATTCAGCGGTTCTTTCGGTTCTGGCGAACTTCAATCACCAAATAAGCGACCACAACGATGTTGATCAGCAGTACGGTGATTTTTGCGGGGCTCACTCGTTTGGCGAGTTCATAGACTTCCAGCGGAATGAAAGAAGACGTGGCGATAATCGTAAGGTATTCAGCCCAGCGCTTGCCCAGCCACAGACCAATGCCCTCGGTGAGCAGGAGCGCCGAGTAAAAGAAAGTGCCCGCGCTGAGTTCTTTCAGCTTTTGAGCGTCAAGGGTCGAAAATTTCTCCAGCAGCCGGTGAATGTAGCGATTGTCGGGATCGACCCGGAAAAGATCTACCCAGCGCGCCGTCTCGGCGGCCACATCCTTGTGCAATAGCTTAAGCGCGCCGATACCGACCGCCAGCAGCGCCAACCCCTTGAAAAGCTTAAACGCTGCGATTAACCTGAGACTCCGAGAATGCGATCCGCTGAGGGGCATTCTTCTTCCTCTGCTCTTTTTGCTTGTACCGAAGCTATTATATATGCGAGGGCTAGGCTGCCTGGGAATCTGGATTGTCCACTCCGGAAGAATTAGTCGCATGGGGTTCACTTTTCATTGAGTTGCCTATAACATATGAGGAGTGAACCTTACCTTGGTCGGACCAGCGACACCGCAAATGCCATTGGAACGGGAACAGGCGGTGTCTTTGCTGAACGTGGTCGAGGCCCGTTCGCAAAATGGGTTGCTCGAAAAAAAACGCTTGTATGTGCGGATTGTATTGGGGTAAGGAATCAATAAAAGGACTTGAGCATTGACGACACCACTCACACCCCATTTGGAAGCGTTGTTGCAGCGCGACATCGACCAGATCCGCACCAAACTGTTGGAAATGGCGGCCCTAGACGAGCAGGCGTTGACGCGGGCCTTTCAAGCGTTTCTGAAGCGGGACCGGCAGTTGGCGTACTCGGTGATTCTGCACGATCAGGATGTGGACGCCTCAGAGACCGAGTTGGATCAGCTTTGCATGGAGTTCATCGTGCGCCACCAACCGGCGGCCGCCCACCTGCGCTTTGTGTATTCCGCAAGCAAGATTATTAACGAACTGGAGCGTGTCGGCGATTACGCGGAAAGCATCGCGCGGCAGGTTTTGCTGATCAATTCGTTGCCTTTTGAATTGTCCACGGACAAGTTCAGCGAGATTGCGAACCTGGCGATCCCGATGCTGCACAACGCCGTGCAGGCGTTCGTGGACAAGAATCCCGACCTTGCCCGCACGACCATGGCCAGCGAGCCACGAGTCAATGAGATCCGTGACAGGATTAACGACGACTTGGTGGAATTGCGTCAGCAAGGCCGACTGCCGCTGGAAGCCCTCCCGCCGCTGATCACCGTGGCGCGGCGTTTTGAACGTGTCTCGGACCAGGCCACAAACATCTGCGAGCAGGCGCTGTACTTCGCCACGGGCGAATATCTGCGGCACTTGCTCCGCGAGGGCTTCCACGTGCTCTTCGTGGACGAGACCCACGGGTGTCTCAGCCGGATGGCGGATGCGATCGCCAGCGGGTTGGGAGGGAAACGCTTCTGGTTCAGCAGCGCGGGGATGGTGGCCAGTGCGGTGGATCCACAGACCGTCTGGTTTCTTGCGGAGAAAGGCATTGATATCTCGCATCAGGCTTCCAGATCAATAGACCAGGTTCCTCAGTTGGACTACGTTCAGGTGATCGTGGCGCTCGGTAAAAACCCGGAAAAAGCCTTCCCGAAGAAGCCGACTAAGACTTTGTGCTTGCACTGGAACGTGCCCGATCCCTCTCAGGCGCGCGGAACACCCGAAGAAGTCCGGGCGGCCTATGAACGGGCATTCGAATCAATGACCAACCATATCCGGGATCTTGTTCAGGCGATCCTCGGAGAGGACAAGAATCAAACCAATGAACCCACCAACCCTTCGATCTGATTCTCGCTTTATGAAACTCTCTGCCAGCGCTCTGCTGGTCGCAACCCTCGCGTGGCTGCCACTCGGTTGCTCGCGTTCGAAGCAACCGGAGAAGACCGTCATCCAAAACACCGGCTCGGACACCATGGTCAACCTGGCCCAAGCGTGGGCGGAAGAATATGCCAAGGTGAATCCGATGGTGTCAGTTGAGGTATCCGGCGGCGGCTCGGGCACTGGGATCGCCGCATTAATCAACGGCACGGTGGACATCGCCAACTGCAGCCGCCGCTTCGAGCCGCAAGAGATTGAGCAGGCGAAAAAGAACACCGGCAAAGGGCCGCGCGAGTTCACGGTCGGCTATGATGCCCTGGCTGTCTACGTCCACAAGAACAATCCGCTGGAGGAAATCACGCTCGACCGGTTAGCCGAAATCTACGGAGAGGGCGGCAAGATCACCAAGTGGTCCCAACTCGGCGTCAGAATGCCTGCAGGTGCCGACGAAATCATCCGCGTCAGCCGCCAATCGAACTCTGGGACGTACCATTACTTCCGGGAGGGAATTCTCGGCAAGGGCCGCGATTTCAAACTCGGTTCGCGCGACATGCACGGTTCCAAGGACGTGGTGGAACTCGTTTCCAGGACCCCGGGCGCCATCGGTTACAGCGGCATGGGATACGCCACATCCGAGGTCAAGATGCTGCGCATCGCCAAGAAGGCGGGCGACAAGTCTTTCGCGCCCACGGTGGAGAACACACTTAACCACACGTATCCCATTGCGCGGCCGCTTTACATGTACACGCTCGGCGAGCCGACGGGCCCTGTGAAAAAGTACATCGACTGGGTCCACTCCGACCCTGGCCAAAAGATCGTGACACAAAGCGGCTACGTACCTTTGCCCAAGACGGGCGCGCAACGTTGATGGCGGATGGGAAAAAAGGGGCCGACTGTCTGTGCTGATTCGACGCCGGTGGGAGGCGCTCACCGAAGTTGCGATTGAATTGCTGATCCGTCTGTGCGGCATCAGCGCTATCCTGTTTGTCTTTGGCATTTTCTTCTTTGTGTTCCGCGAAGGCTCCGCGTTTCTGTTTCACGGCTTCAAGTTCCTTGAATTTTTCGGCAGCACCGAGTGGTATCCGACGTCGCAGAGCCACGTGCGCTACGGCGTGCTGGCGTTGATCGCTGGCACGGCAAGCGTCACCGTGCTGGCCATGCTGATTGCCGTGCCTTTCGGAATCGGCGCGGCAATATTCATCTCCGAATTCTGCGGGTCGCGATTGAAGGAAACACTGAAGATCAGCATCGAAATGCTGGCAGCCATTCCGTCGGTGGTCTGGGGGTTCATCGGGTTGACGCTGATGAATCCGCTGATCATGAAGCTGTTCGGCGCGCCGATCGGCCTGAACGTGTTGAACGGTGGGCTGATCCTTGCGCTGATGAGCTTGCCGATCATCGTGTCCGTCGGCGAGGATGCGCTGAAGGCGGTGCCCGACTCGTACCGCGAGGCAGCGCTGGCGCTCGGCGTGACGCGGTGGCAACTGGTCTACCGCGTGCTCCTGCCGGCGGCAAAGAACGGGCTGCTGGCGGCAGTGCTGCTCGGCGTCGGCCGGGCCGTGGGCGAGACGATGGCGGTGCTCATGGCCACCGGACACGCGGTGAAAATACCGGCCAGCTTGCTGGATTCAGTGCGGACTTTGACGGCTACAATTGCGGCTGAGTTGGGTGAGGCGCCGGTGCACTCGGAACATTACCAGGTGTTGTTCATCATTGGCATCCTTCTGTTCATGATCACGTTTGTCGTCAATCTGACTGCCTACCTTTTCGTGCGCGGGATTCGCGGCAAATGAACGACCATCACGCGGTGTTTCAAGCCACTCCATTGACGCGTCGCAAGCAATGCAGCGAGGTCATCGCCATGGTGGTTTTCTTGCTGATGACCTCGCTGATTGTATTGCCGTTGCTGCTGATCGTCGGCTATCTGGTCTACCAAGCGTGGCCGATCCTGTCGCTGGACTTCCTGCTGACCAGTCCGAAACACGGCATGCGGGCTGGTGGTATCTGGTCGCCGTTGCTGGGCACGGTCTACTTAGTTGTCCTCTCCCTTGTCATTGCCACGCCGATTGGTGTGTTAGCAGCAGTCTTCCTGAACGAATACGCGCGTGACAACTGGTTCACCCGCATCGTAAACCTCGCTGTGATCAACCTCGCTGGTGTACCGAGCATCGTGCACGCGTTGTTCGGCCTCGGCGCGTTCGTGCTGTTTGCCGGGCTGGGCAAATCCATCCTCGCCGCGTCGCTGACCCTGGCGATCATGACGCTGCCCGTCATTATTGCCAGCACCAACGAAGCCCTGGCGGCCGTGCCGATGGCATTCCGTGAGGCATGCTGGAATGTCGGCGCCACCCGCTGGCAAACTATCCGGCACATCGTCCTGCCCAACTCGATGAGCGGCATCCTCACCGGCGTGATTCTGCAGGTGTCGCGCGCCGCGGGCGAGACGGCGCCAATCATGTTCACGGGCGCAGTGTTCTTCAAGGCCATCAGAGAAGGCCACCTTTTCGCGTACGGTTTGTTCGACCAGTGCATGGCGCTGTCGATGCATCTGTTCACGATCTCTACGCAGGTTCCTGATGTACCGAAGGCGCTGCCATACGGCATTGCGGTCGTGCTTCTGAGCACTGTGTTGGCGGTCAACGCCCTGGCCATCATCGTCCGCGTCTACTTGCGCTCACGAAAAAAATGGTAAAGTCCGCTCCTCCCATAGTCGAGGTAGCCGAGCTGCACGTCCGTTACGGGCGATGTGCGGCTTTGAAGGGGATTACCCTTGATGTGCGGCGCAACGAGATCCTCGGCATCATCGGCCCGGCCCAGTCGGGCAAGACGACGCTGCTTAAAACCATCAACCGAACCATCGACGACGTGCCCGGTGCCGTCGTCACTGGCACCGTAAAGGTGGAAGGTAAGGACGTGCGCCAAGTCGAAGATGTTTTCGCGCTGCGCCGCAAGATCGGCATGGTCGCTCCGCTGCCCGTCGGTCTTCCGCTCTCCATCTTTGACAACGTCGCCTTCGCTCCCCGTATGGCCGGGGTCCGCAACCGCCGCGAGCTTGGGGAACGTGTCGAGCGCTGTTTGCGGCAGGCCGCGCTCTGGGACGAAGTGAAAGATCGCCTCGACAGCCTCGGCACCAAGCTCTCAGGTGGTCAGCAACAGCGGTTGACCATCGCCCGCGCCTTGTCGCACGACCCGGAGATTCTTTGCCTCGACGAGTTCTCCATCGCGATCGACCCAGTCACCACCATGCGTATTGAGGACGTGCTGAAAGAACTGCGCGCGCGGATCACCATTATTCTGGTGACCAATCTCATTCAGCAAGCGCGCCGGCTCGCGGACCGCACGGCGTTCCTATTGAATGGGGAACTCGTGGAACTGGGCCGCACGGAGGTGATCTTTTCCGACAATCCCGCCAACCGCAAGACCTACGAGTACGTCAACGGGATCTTTGGATGAGCACCATAGCGTCATCGATCTTCAGCATCGAGACCAAAGACCTCAACCTTTGGTATGGCAGCTTCCAAGCGCTGAAGAATGTCAGCGTCAACATCCGCCACGGCCAGATCTCCGCGCTGATCGGCCCGTCAGGTTGCGGGAAGACAACGCTGCTTCGCTGCTTCAACCGCATCAACGAAAGCTATGGCTACGTTACCACAAAGGGCGAAATCAAGATCCTCGGGCAAAACATCTACACCCCCGAAACCTCGCTGATCGAGCTGCGCAAGGCGGTGGGCATGGTTTTCCAACGTCCTAATCCGCTGCCCATCTCCGTTTATGAGAACGTCGTCTTCGGCCTGCGCATTCACAGCCCCTATGGAACTCTAAAGAAGTCGAAATTGGACGACGCCGTGGAGAAGGCCTTACGTGAGGTTTCGCTCTGGGATGGCCTGAAGGACCGGCTGCACACTCGTGCCACGACACTGCAACTGGAGCAACAGCAGAAGCTCTGTATTGCCCGGCTGCTCCCATTGAAGCCCGAGATTATCCTGATGGATGAACCATGCTCGGCGCTGGACATGGAAGCCACGCTGGGCATCGAAGAGTTGATGCTCAGCCTCGCCGGCCGGTACACCATGGTCATCGTCACCCACAACATGGCGCAGGCACGCCGCGTCAGTCAGGAGTGCTCGTTCATGCTGCTGGGCGAGGTTGTCGAACACGCCCGGACTGAGGACCTGTTCCTCACTCCCAAGGAGCCGCGCACCGCCGACTACATCGAAGGCCGCTACGGCTAGCAGGCTGCTGGAAAACTCATCATGTCGTCATTCCCAGGAGCCCCCTCGACTTTGCTCGGGGCAGGCTCCGGCGACGAGGAATCTCTCCGAGTGCTTGATTTTGTGAGCAGAGAGATTCCTCGCGGAGTTTATCCCGCCCCTGGCGGGGCTCGGAATGACAGATTGAAACCTTTCTTCAGCAACCTCTAGAGCTGGATTTGCGAACTGTTGCGGCGACCCCTTGTTGAGACAATTCAAGAAGCGCCCCTAGACTAGTCGGCTGCGAAGAGGGAATCATGCAGAACCCGAAGGCAGCTAGCGAGAACACATGGAACGGCGGACAGATTGTCGCGTGGGTCGTGCTGCTCTTTTTCTTGATCTTTCTTTGTTTGCTCCCATTCCTCATCGGAGG
>Ga0137399_10000571_pt1 | contig 14950 bp, 5 predicted proteins | sample czorhiz316metaG_FD_104810 | JGI IMG/M metagenome (GOLD analysis project Ga0137399, IMG submission 104810) | Vadose zone soil microbial communities from Angelo Coast Range Reserve, California, USA - czorhiz3.16 metaG | ecosystem: Environmental > Terrestrial > Soil > Vadose zone | place: USA...
CCCCTCTGAGTTGGAATTTTCCGCCGGTCCAAGCCAGCGTATCGTTCATATCAAACGGGAGCGGTTTCGCAAAAGCGGCGTTGATCATCTCGACCGTCGCATTGAGACTGCTGTACACCGCAGGGTCGACGCCCTCCCAGTTTGTCATCTCGTCGTTCGCAATGTCCGCGATCTGATTGATGGTCAGGCCGTTCAGCGGGTCACTCCCCCCGTTGTCGTACACGAGGTCGCCGAATCCCGCCGGTGTTTTCGGCGGAGCCGTTTCGCTCGCTGCGATGTTGATCTGCAAGGCAAGAAGGTTGGCCTTGAGCCTGTTATTGTGCTTGATTGCAGGCAGCGTCTTCTGTCGCTTGAGGATCGGCTTCCCATTGATGTAATCGAGTCCGCGCGGCCTGCCGGTATCCTGGATGCCTTTCGTGTTGAACGTCTTGAAGACATCGCTTTGTTTGCCCGGCTGGAGGTAGCCCTTCTCCTTACCCGCAGGATTGAATTGCGCGGGCCTGCCGACGATGAGCGAACCGCCCTGCTTATAGATCTCATCGATGACGTTGGCGGTATTCGGCATGACGACCGGCTTGCCGGGTTTGGTCCTCTTCACCGGTTTTGCCTGATCGTCCGCGGAAAGCTGACCCGCCGTGAAGGTGTGGAATTTCACCGTTGTGTCCGGAGTGAACACGTTGAGGAACAGGATCGTCGCCCCGTTCGTTGAATCGGGCAGATCGACCAGGACCGAGTCCCCGCCGTCGGAGCGCAGGGTATCGTTCACGTAAATCCGGTCGAAGGTGTAATTCGACAGATGTCTCCGCTTGATGGAATAGTGACCCGGCTGACAGGAAGGCAGCGGGTTGATGTTGTCGGAGATGAACCCGTCGAAGAGCGTCTGCCATGGAGCGGTTCCGCTGCTCGAATAGGATATCTTGACCGGCCACGGATAATCGGTCGGGATCACCGTCGCGGCCGTAAGGACCTGATCGTGGCCGATGCCGACGGTATCTCTTGTATCGATGATCCGTATCCACTTTTTCTTGTTGCCGAAATCGAAGCCCATCACCGTACCGCTGTCGGTGATTGTGACGTGATAGAACGGCGGAGAGATCGGCCACGTCTGCTGCCATCCCGCGCGGTGCTCTTCAACGATGCAATACTCGCCCGCACAGAGATTGTTGAAGCAGTAGAATCCGAGAGAATCTGTGAGCGTGCACGCGATCGTGTCGTGCGTGGGGTAGTGATCGATGTTGCATCTCACGAGACAGATCTTCCAGTGGTAAATGCCAAACTCCGTGCCGTAATTGAACTTATGATTTCCATTCGCATCGTTCCATTTCCGGCCGCAAATTCTGCCATGGCACTTCAGGCTGTCGCAGTGCGTCAGCGTCAGGTTGTAGGGGCCGGAAGTGTCTTTGCAGAAGGACGGGCCCGGGCCGGTCAGGACCAGCGTGTAGGTACCGCTCCCCACAGGTGTCAGCGTATCGTTGATACCATTCGCAGGGGGAATCGGATTCCCGTTGAAGTACCACTGGTACGTATAGTAACCGATGTATGGGCCAATGGGGCCGGGTATCTTTACGGTATCGCAGAGCTTGTCGCATCCGAACGGAACAAGACTCAGATCCGGTTCTCCCGAGGTGATGGTGATGCTTGCGCTCGCAGTGCAGCCGTGGTTAGTCGTGACCGTCACCGTGTACAGGCCGGGTAGCGTCACGATGATCGACTGGGTTGTCGCGCCGGTGTTCCACGAATAATTCGGCGCGCTCGAGCTGGTGAGCGTCAGCGAACCACCCTTGCAGAGCATCGTCGGCCCGCTCGGGGTAATGGTGGGAGCCGGGGGAATGGGATACACGTTAATCGTGAAGGGCGCCGACACCGCCGAGCAGGGCGGCGTGTTTGAATCGGTAACCGTCACCGTGTATGTATAGGCTCCCGGCGTATTTAAGAACACCGTGAGCGTCTGCCCCGTGGACGCGTCCGACCACAGGTACGAGTAGGGTCCCGCGGGAGCGGTGAGCGTAATGAGCCCCGATCCGCAGATGACGGGAGAGATATTGGGCGTAATCGTCGCTGGCGGAAGCGGGTTCACCACGACGGAAACGGCGGGCGATGTACAGGTACACCCGTTGGCATCGGTCACGATGACGGTGTAACTTCCCGTGACCGTTGCGGAATATGTCTGGAGGGTTTGGCCAGTGAGGTTCGCGCCGTTCAATTGCCATTGATACGCGCTTCCCGGCGATGCGGTAAGTGTCACCGATCCGCCTTGACAGAAAGGCGGCGGATTCGTCGGTGAAATCGGACATGACGTCGGCGGCGCCGTGATGTTGATCGAGTGTGTCACCGAGTCGGTACAACCATTCGCATCCTTCACGATCAGTTTGACGATATACGTCCCCGCGGTTGTCCAGGCATGAGAGGTATTCTGCAGCGCGGAAGTTGCACCGTCGCCGAAGTTCCAGAGCCAGCTCACCGCTGATCCTCCCGAACCCAACATCGTGATATCCGTCCCCGCGCACGCGGAGCTTGGAAGCACAAATGCCGCGCTGGGGAAAGCCGGCACAGTACCGATCTTCGTGATCGATACCGTGCACGTCCCGTTAGAGACCGTCAGCATGACACTGTGCGGGCCGGAAGTCGAATAGCTCGTCGATGGATTTTGAGACGTGGACGAGGTCGGCGATCCTCCCGGGAAACTCCAGCTCCACGAGGTGATGGAGTTCGGGGGAAGGAATGTCGAATGATCGGTGAATTGGATGGCGCCGCAAGTCCCGGCGAAGCTGAAATCCGCCGCGAGCGGGATCGGAACCGCCTGCGACGTGCTGATCGGACAGCTATTCGGATCGACCCCGCTGTACGTCACCGTATACCATCCCGCTGAGGTAAACAAATGAGTCGGATTCGTTAATGCCGACGTGTTGTTTGCCCCGCTCAGAGGATCCCCGAAGTTCCAGTTTTGGCCTGTGATTCCACCCGAGGATGAGCCGTTGAACTGTACCGGATTGCAGATCGGCGTGGTTATCGTGAAACTGATTGATCCGACCGGCGTGCAACTCCCCGGCGGACACGGCCCGGCCGTGATCGTAATGATGTTCGATGTCGAGGAGCATCCGTTAGCATCCGTGACGACGACATAATATGATCCGGTCGTGCTCACGACGATCGTCGGCGTATTCTGGCTTCCCGGGGACCACAGATACGTATAACCGGGACCCTGGAGCGCATAGAGGGTGTCAAAGAACGAGGGGGCCGGCGGAGTGCAATAATTTGTCGGATTCGGAGTCGAGATACTCGCTACCGGTCCGGGGCTTACAGGAACGGTGATCCGCGCCGTATCGGTGCATCCCGAGGCGTTCGTGACCGCTACCCAGTAGGGCCCGGGCGTGTTCACGAGAAGCGTTGCAGTATTCGCGCCGGTGTTCCATGAATAGGTGCCGCCCCCGGTGGCCGTCAGAACAACCTGGCCTCCGGGATTACAGACTTTGCCCGTCATCGAAATGGCTGCAGTCGGTTTCGGATTGATGGTTATCGGAAGCAGGAGGGTTTGGCTGCAGACCGATAGCTTTATCTTGACGCTCCCCCCCGGCCCATGCCATAGTACGCTGATCGCGTTTGTGCCCTGACCGGTCGTAATGCTGCCGAGCGGAGACGGGTTTCCGGACCCGTCCACGATCGACCAGGTGTACACTACTCCGGGGTTCGGTCCCCCCGCCGAGTACGAGGTCGTCTGATCCATACACACATTTCCGGGTCCGGTAATGCTCGGTACGGAAAGAACGGTCACAGGAAGAGAAATGGCAGCCGACGCGCAAAAAGGCGGATTTGGACTTACTTGTTGAACAGAAATTGTCCCGGCGCCGGACCACTGCACCGTGACCGGGTTGGCCGCAGGCGAGCCGATGATTGTCCCGCCCGTTATAGTCCACAATAAGCCGAATCCTGCTCCCGAGGGGGTCGCAGTATACTGGTAGGTCGAGCCCGTACAGATGACGGCGGGCCCGGTGATGGAGACCGCAGGCGGTACGAAATTAACCGTGACGGTCATCGTTACGCTCGGATTGCAGTAGAGGCTCGGATTCAGAGGCACTGCCGTCACCGTCTGCGTGCCGCTCGTTGTCCATGTAACGGTGATCGCATTCGTGCCGTTGCCCGTGAATGTTCCACCGGTAACGGTCCAATTGGCATTATTGCTTGCAAAGAAATTGGACGTCGAGCCGATGCAGAACGGGCCCGGCTGCCCGAACATTTGAAAGTGATCCTTCACATTAATGATGATGGTCGCAGTCCCGTGGCATCCAAGGAGGATATTATTCCACGTCGCTGTCAGGGTATAGGTGCCGGGAAGGAGTCCCCAGTGAATCGTGATCTGATTGGTATTCATCCCTGAAATAATGGAGCCGCCGCCTGTGAGGGTCCAGTTGTAATACGTTCCGGGCCAGAGTGGAAGCGAGTATATTTCATTCGAGCTCGGACAGGCAACGATGTTCCCTGTGATGGGTCCGTTCGTTGAGATAATCGGCACGATCACTGTCGTCGTTTCGGGACAGACCCCTGTGCATCCCGTGATGAAGAGGGAAATAGTTCCCTGGGGTCCTGCCCCCCACTGGACACAAATATTGTTCAGATTTGTCGGACCGATGATGGTTCCGCCGTTTACGAGCCAATGGTAAACCGCGCCTGAGCATCCCGAAGCGGTAGAATAACAGGCTTCTGCAGATGCACAGACCGTGGCCGGACAGGTTATAATCGGACCGTCGAGGTTACTCACCGTAACGACAAACGTTGCGGAATCTTTGCATCCGCATTTATTATAAGCCACAAGCGTAATCGTATGCGGTCCCGGCGTTGTGTACGTATGTGTCGGGTTCGTCAAAGTCGAAGTATTGTTCACCCCGCTGGGAGGATCCCCAAAGTTCCAGAGGTAGCTGATTGCGTTCACCGACTGGTTCGTGAACGTGAGCGGTACGTTCTTACAGACGTTGGCATTGACGGTAAATGCCGCGACGGGTGAATCGATGATTTTCACACACTGTTCCTTCGACGCCGTGCAGCCGACACTGTTGGTCTCCGTGACCTTGATCGAGCCCGGGCCTGCCGGACCCCACAATACCGTGACGCAGTTGGAAGTCGAACTTCCGACGATCGTCCCTCCGACGACGGTCCACGAATACGTGCTGCCTGTGACCGACATCGTGCAATACGTCGTGTACGAATGCTCGCAGGCGCCGAGGCAGTCCCGCTTCGGGTCGGTGCCTGACCCCGGGTGCTGGACGCTGTCGAGACAGCTCGAATCGGGAGCAAAGGAGGAATTGATCTGGGGATTTGGATAGACGCTATTGGGAGGGCAATTCTGGCTATAGCCCAATGCTATCCCCAGGCCACAGCACACGATCAGAACGACAAGTCGGAGAATCTTCATGCTACTTCCTTTCGGTAAACTGGATGATGGTGGATTCGTTGTTTCTTTGACCCGCGACACGACGGTCACGACTCTGTGAGGATGATTTTCTTCGTATCGACATAGCTCTTGCCGCCGTATTCGGCAGAGAGCCTGTAAAAATAAATTTCCTTATCTTCGCTGGGGCTGTGGTTCCACGACTCGGGTCCCAAGTCGACGTGATGCGTCCCGGGATCGAGGGCCTCGTTATCAATGAGCGTTGTGACTTCCCTCCCTGCCTTGTCAAAAATCTTCAATGTTACGCGGGCTTTGTCGGGCAAGTCGAAGGTGATTCCCGACGGACTGAATGGATTAGGATAGGTCAGCCGGGAAGTGAGCTGTGGGGACATGGAATGCAACATAAAGAAGGATTACCGGGCGCGCAATCGTGGAATCCATGATTCCGGAGTTGATAATTCATGACTGAGGGAGGTTCCCCCTCAAATCGGCATATTCAGGGGGGTGGAGCGGGCGGGAGTCTGCTACTCGAGCGAGGTGAGGCCTTTTCGGATGGCATACTTGGTGAGTTCGGCAACACTGTAGAGCTTAAGCTTTTCCATGATATGCTGTTTATGGGTGTCAATGGTGGGGATACTCACGTGGAGGGTCGCCGCAATATCCTTCGTTGATCTTCCTTCGGCGATAAGCTGCAGGATCTCCCTTTCTCGTGCGGTGAGCTGCGCGGGTTGAACGGCATCCGACGATGCAAGATGTTGGAGGTAATCCTGCACCACAACGCCAGCAATATCCGGGCTGACGTAAATCTTATTGTCCAGTACGGTCCGGATCGCCCGCTCCAACTCATCCAACGCGCTGTGTTTCAATAAATACCCCGACGCGCCCGCAGCAAGCATCTCGGATACATAGCGCTTATCGGAGTGCATTGAGAGAGCGATAACCCGTACGCCCGCGACCTCCGAAACAATTTGACGGGTCGCTTCGATTCCGTTGAGATCCGGCATCGAAATGTCCATGATGACGACATCGGGTCTCAGCAAGCGCGTCTGCTCGACGGTCGTGCGGCCGTTCTCCGCCTGACCGACGATGGCCATCCCGAGCTCATTCTCCAGAATGCTCCGCAATCCCTCCCGAACCAATTTATGATCGTCGGCAAGCAGGATGCGAACGGGTGCCGCCTTCTCCGCGCTCATGCCTCGCCGATCTGTAATGGCGAGGTAATCGTCACCCGGGTGCCCTCGCCTGCCTGCGACTTGATTTCCAGGTTGCCGCCGAGGTAGGCGAGTCGCTCGCGGATATTGAATAATCCGAACCCGCCCCCGCCTGCTGAAGAACCCGACTTCCGCGCCATATCGAATCCTTTGCCGTCATCGGTAATCTCGATTTGCATCGAGCCGTCGAGATGCGAAAGCAGAACGACGGCACGGCGTGCTTCCGCATGTTTGATGATGTTGACGAGCACCTCGCGGACAGCGTGAAACAGCAAGACTTTGACTTCCTCGGAGAGCTTTTTCGGATGCCGGTCATTATGAAATTCGATGGCAATGCCGTGCTGGCTCTCCATGCGTTCCGTCAGCCATTCGATCGCCGCCTCGAAGCTCAATTCGTAGAGAATCGGCGGGCAGAGTTCAAATGTCAGCGTCTGGGTGTCCGTGATCGATTGATCGATAAGAACGCGAATTGCTTCAAGCGACTGCTGATGGACCGGCGGCAGGCCCGTTCTCTCCAGGCCCCGGATTTTCATCTTGCTCAGGGCAAGCGTTTGCCCGATCACATCATGGAGGTATGTCGCCATTCGGCGCCGTTCGCGCTCTTCGGTTAAAGAAAGCTCGGAGGCAAGCGAGCGAAGCTTGCCCTCCGCCTGTTTGCGCTCGGTGATATCAAACGCCGTCGCAAGCCGCACCGCCTCCCCCTGAAACTGAATCCACCCCGAGCTGCAGTCCACCCACCGCTCACGTCCCCCCTGCGTGATGATTCTGACCTCGTAGCGCCGGGGCACCGGCACACCTGCGGCCGGCGATAGCTCCTCACGCCGCGGCACTGCTTGGTCGTCGGGGTGGATGAGATCAAGATAGCTCATTCTCAGAAGCTCCGACTGCGTAAAGCCGGTGAGGTTCTCCGCGCCGGAATTTACAAACAGCAGTTGAAAGTCCTTGAAAATGAAAATTGCCGATGAAGTCATTTCCGTGACAGTCCGGAACTTTGCCTCGCTTTTCCTGAGTGCGATGTCATGATGTCGTTTGCGGACGAGATGCACAACGCCGAGCGCGACAACCGCCAGCAATAGTATGCCCGTCGGAATCAGAAACCCCGGACGGAGGTACATGGGAAACGGGACGAAAAACGAGCCGCCCGCCCCTTCGGCGAGATAATTTCCGAACAATCCCCTCGCCTGCACCCGGTACGCATATTCGCCGGGATCGAGATCAACAAGTGTCTGTTCGTGCATCCTGCTCCAGGCCGACCAGTCGCCATCCCGAAGTTTATACCGCGTCATGATTTCCGTTGGATCGAGCTCCCCCCAATACGAGAAGGCTTGCCAGCGGAGCAGGATATTTTTCCCCTCCATCCTCGGCACGTCCAGCCGGATGCGCGGCTCGGGTGTGCTGCTCGCATCCATATCGAGAATCGCAACCCCGCCTCCCTGCGTCCCGACGCACACCTCGCGATCAAGCGGCAGGAGAGGCCAGAGTACAGAGTGCGCCAATCCCGATTGCCGGTCAAATATTGACCATCGGCCGCCGGCATAGCAGCAGAGCCCGTCACCGGTTGCGACCCACAACCTCCCTTTCGAATCAACGCTCAAGTCCCAGATGTAATCGTTGATGAGTCCGTCCGCGACGGTAATGTAATGAATGCTGTCGTTCTGATCGATGTACCCTACCCCGACTCCCACCGTTGAAGGATCACCGAACCACAGCCGCTGAGTACTGTCGAGCGCCAGCGCAAAGACCCTGCCCGTGTGGAGGCCCTGCGCGAGCGTCCAGTGTGTCCACGCTCCCTCGCCGGCATGGGGTACGCGATGCACCGGTACCCCCGGTTTCCACCGGCTGAGTCCCCTCGCCGTCCCGAACCAGAGAGCCCCATCCTTTCCTTCGCAAAAAGCATAGACACGACCGTTGATCAACCCTTCCTTCTCTCCCCATGGGATGAATGTCGTGTCATTCTGGAGGAACGACCCCGGCTCACCGTGATCAGGTCCCGGGAAATTTTTACCAAGTCCAAGAAACCACAGCCTCCCCTCGCGGTCCTTTCGTATCTTATGTATCCGAACCCCCTCGGGGCTTGGGCTCACATCGAAGTGTGCCCAGCGCGAACCGTCCCACCGGTATGCCCCGTCGAATGAAGAACCGCTCGAAACCCAGATCTGTCCGTAGCGGTCTTCCGCCAGCCCGGTGACAACATATAACCGCCGGGAATTGATCGAGGTGATATACTGGACTGCATTGCCCGGCCGGTGGACTTCGATGCCGTCGCTGGTTCCAACCCAGAGGCTGCCGTCGCGCGTTTTCACAAGCTCATTGGCGTAGTTCCGGAGATCGGGCGATTCATGCTTGAGGAATCTCCAACGGGAGGATGATCGCCTGTAAAGGAACAGGCCGTGCTCTGTGCCGACCCAGAGATCGCGGTTCGATCTGAATTTGACGAACGCAACATCGCGGATATCCGGGTTCATGAGAGGGAGCGGAGCCCACACTCGATTCTGCCGTATCTTCACATCTCCCGATTGATATGCGACAACCGCCTCGCCATCCTCGCCGATGTCGAGCGATTTGACGTTATCGGGCCGCTCAATCGTGCTCCTCACCGGCATCGATCCATTGTACCATTCCCACAATCCCATCTTCGCGAACGGATAGGTGAGATAGGTGATGCCGGTTCCGTGTGTATCTTCTGCGAGAAAGCTCACGACTCCCGGCGTGGTTTCACACGCGATCTTGAGCTTCCATTCCCCGCCCTCGAGGCGATACATGCCGCTGAAAAGATTTGCCCATACACTGCCCCCCTTCGTATCCCAAACGGAACTTGTTTTTCCCTCCGTAAGCCTGGATGAAGGAGTGAACGGTTGTAACCTTCCGTCTTGAAGGATCAGGATTGAAGAATTCCTCTCGACCAGGAGGCTGTTGGCGGTAAGCGGTGCTACGGCATAGGCGTCACTGATAGGCAGAGGAGCAAAGCCGTTCCGATCGCCTACATACCATTTCCTGTCGCAGCGCAGGATGAGCTGATGTGATCCGAACCGTTTTGCGGCCTGAATCCGCTGAACCGGTGCGCCCGCCGAGCTATCGATCTGATTCCACCGGAAGCCGTCATACCACGCTAACCCGAACATCGTGACAACCCATACGGTCCCGTCACCCGTCTCCACAACATCTCTGACCCTGTCGGAGGGCAAGCCAGACTCCGTCGTGAATCCTGCCCATCTCCATGCCTCGTAGAAGCGTTCGTCCTGTGCAGAGAGTCGGGACACGAGGAGGCAAATTCCGGCGATCACGAGCGCCGAATGTTTGACACCGGCTATCATGGATTGCATCCCACGGTAAGGCGGTCCACCCGTCCGGATATAAAAACTGGGAGGGTTAATGAGGGAAAAGTCACGATCAGCGGTTTGTTTTTAGGGTCAATTATTATTAGAATCGTTGGTGCAGGACACCCCAACCGGTCGGGGCGCGCTGATTCAGAGCGGCTAAAACTCTCCAGAGGTATTTTTGGATCAAATCTATAAGTTGATCAAGCTGAACAAGCTTGTCACCAACCACCGCGTAAAATTTGCCTCCGTGTTGCTCGCTCACCAACTCAAGCTCCGTCATCTGTTTGTACGTTTCGATCCGGTCATGGCATGCAATCTCAGATGCACGATGTGCTATTTTAGCAATGAGGAATACTCCGACCAATTCAAGGGGGTATTCACCGAGGCAGAGGTACGGCGTATCGCCGAGCTGTTCTTTCCGCACACGTTGCAGCTCGTGATCGGATGCGGGACCGAGCCCACGTTATACAAAAGTTTTCCGGAAATCGTCCGACTTGCCAAAGACTACAAAATCCCGTTTGTGGGCTTCACCTCGAACGGTCAACTGTTGAAGGAAGATGATGTGGAAAATTTTATTAAGTATCGATTGGATGAACTCACGCTCTCCGTCCATGGCGTCCACAAAGAGACGTATGAACGGTTCATGGTGCGATCATCCTATGACAGATGCCATGTTGTATTGCGCATGTTGGATGCAACAAAAAAAAGACTCAATTCAGTGTTGCCGAAATTGCGGATAAACTATACTGTTAACCCCGAAAACCTTGAGGAACTGCACGATTTTTTCACCGTCTTCGGAGTGTACAATATCAAAACCCTGCAGGTGAGACCGATCATCGATTTTAATGGTTCCTACCGAAAACTCCTTCATCGGGAGGAATTGACCTCGTACAATCAGATCATGCGGCAACTCACCCAGGAGTGCCGGCAAAGAGGCGTGACGTTTCTGGCCAGCAAGGAAGATCCGATGTACCAGGAGAAAAACTATAACAGCGTCATCTTGCAAGCAGTCCGCAGACACATCACTCCTGCCGTTGTTTGGAGGCCCGATTTTGACTGGAAGAACGAGTCCTATCGTGAATTTTGCAGGCGAATTCACTGGACAAAACATCTCAGGACATTGATCCTCTCAGACATCGACGAGGTCACCAGGCACAACGCCGGATGGTGGGGCAATCATGCCGCAAAGTATGACGTAATTTCCTGAGTCGAATTACTTCAGGGAGTTCGTCCTGTCCCATTCCTCGCGGGTCAGAGGGCGGATCTCTCCAAGATTCTTAACGGCCAATTCGGGATTCAACTTCCCCAGCTCCTGTGCCACCCAGCCGTCAAAGTCCTTGGCAACGTCGGAGAGCTCGCGCGACAGCGCATCGGCCCGCTCCACCTGTGTCTTCGACGGGCGACCTTCATAGTCCGCCACGTTACCATAGAGATCAGCGAGATTTTCCCGCAACCGCTCTTCACCCGTGATCATTCCACCCTCCTTTGTGGCGACGATTCTCCTGCGGAAGTCATCCGCCCGGACTGCCGCGGAGCGGAGGCCCTGGGCGAGGGCGTCGCCGGAGGGGAGCTTCGAAGCTCGTTCATCCAGCCCCTGGCGAACGTTGTTGATCCGGTTCACCGTGAACGCCATGTCGCCCAGCAAATTGTAGAGCTTCACTGCGAGCGTAAATTGTTCTTTCCGCTCCTCGGCCGTATGTTTCGATCGGGGATCGGGCACGAGGGTCAACGCGGTCGTGTACATCTCTTTATCCTTCGTCATCCTCAATGTGTACGATCCCGGAAGAACGCGAGGGCCGGTTGATGCGCCGGCGCCGGTCGCACCGGTCGGTACTTTCGGAGGTTTGAGGCGCATCGACCAGGTCACCCGGTTCAACCCGCGGCGTTTACTAGTCGGAATTGTGCCCACAACCTTGCCGTCCCCATCCAGGACCTCGAGCTTGAGATCCCCGAATATGTGGCGCTTCTTCTGGTAATAAGTGATTGTGGCATCGTCGGGCGGGTTGGGACCGCTGAAGGCAGCATCACCATCTACCCAGCCGCCAAACGCAGAGAGGCGCTGCACGGGCGGCTTCGCCTCAACAAAAAGAATGTTCTTCTCAAGGTTTTCAGGCGTGAGCGAACGAAGCGGAGTAATGTCATCGATGATCCAGATCCCCCGTCCGTGAGTCGCGATTACTAGATCACGATCGCGCGGATGAATGGCAAGGTCGCGCACCGCAACATTCGGGAAATTACCTCCCTTGAACTGCGCCCACTGGCGCCCGCCGTCGAGAGACACCCATAAGCCAAACTCCGTTCCGGCAAACAACAGATTCTTGTCCACGAGATCTTCCTTTACGATGTGCGCATAACCTCGTACGGGGCTCCCCTCCGGTATGATTGACGACCAGGTGCTGCCGAAGTCCGTCGTCTTGTAAACATACGGACGGAAATCTCCGGACGTGTGGAAGTCAAATGTGGCATACGCAGTGCCTTCGTTGAAATGGCTTGCTTCGACCGAAGACACCCAGGGATTCTTGGCGAACCCCCGGATATTGTCGGTGACGTTCGTCCAATTCTTTCCCGCGTCCCTTGTAACCTGAATATTACCGTCGTCGGTGCCTACCCATACTATCGAAGGATTCATCGGCGATTCGGCGATCGCATATATTGTGGTATGCATCTCCGCCGCGGAGTTGTCGATGGTGACGCCGCCCGATTGTTCCTGTCTTTGTTTCTCAGGATTTCCCGTCGTCAGGTCGGGGGAGATGCGGTCCCAGGTCTGGCCGTGGTCGCGCGAACAAAAAAGGAATTGCGCGCCAATGTAGACGGTCCCCTTCTGCGTGGGGCTGACGTGGATCGGTGTATTCCAATTGAACCGCAGCTTGCCTTCCCGGTACTGCGGAAGCGGCTTGATACTGCGCGATTCATGCGTCTTCCTGTTAACGCGGCCGATCTCTCCGCCCTGGGACTCGGCGTAGAGGTAACCCGGGTCCGTCGGATCGACAAACATCCAGAAACCATCACCGCCGTACATATTCTCCCATTGTTTGCTCGTGATCCCTCCGGGATATTGCGATGTACCCACCCATGAACTATTGTCCTGAAGTCCTCCATAAACGTTATACGGCATGTCCATATCCAGGCTGACATGATAGAACTGTGATATGGGTAAATTATCTGCTTTCCACCACCGGTTGGCGCCGTCGTAGGAATACCACACACCGCCGTCATCGCCGGCGATGATATGGTCGGTGTTTTCGGGGTCGATCCAGACATCGTGGAAGTCGCCGTGCGCGCCTCCCGACACGTTGCTGAAGCTTTTTCCCCCGTCGGTGCTCATGATCAGCGGTCCGTCCGGTTTGAATATCTTGTCCTCATTCTTTGGATCGACGATGAGATTCGCAAAGTAAAAGGGCCGCCAGACCATATTCTGGCTGCGGTCGAGCGCCCGCCAGGTATGTCCGCCGTCGTCCGATCGATAAAGGCCGTTTGCCGGGGGCTGGGCTTCGATAAACGCATAGACAACGTTCGGGTTCGATGGCGCTACTGTTACGGCAACCCGCCCCCACGGCTTTGATGGAAGACCCTTCGCAGTTCCTTCATCGAGATCGGACCACGTAGCTCCGCCATTCGTCGTCTTGAAAAGCCCGCTGCCGCTGGGCGCCCCGGAGCTGTCACCGCCCGAGCGAAACGTCCAGCCCCTTCTCCTGAAATCCCACATGCCCGCATAGATCGTTTGGGGGTTTTGCCGGTCCATAGAAATCATCGAGCAGCCGGTCGATACGTTGGGACCTTTCAAAATCTGAACCCAGCTTTTTCCGCCGTCCGTGGTCTTGTAGACGCCGCGATCGTTGCCATCGCTCCACAGTTTGCCGGGCACAGCCGCGTAAACGACTTCAGTATTTGTCGGATCGACCAGAATCTTCGCGATACGTTCGGACTCTTTCAAGCCCATATTCGACCAGTTCTCGCCGGCATCCGTCGATTTATAGATCCCATCGCCGATCGAGACGCTGTTGCGCGTCCACGATTCACCCGTTCCAACCCAGACCACTTTCGCGTTTTTTGGATCGATCGTTAGTGCCCCGATCGACTGCACGGGCTGTTTATCGAACACGGGCTTATAAGTGGTGCCGGCGTTCACCGATTTCCACACACCCCCGCTTGCAGAGCCGACGTAGACCGTGAGTCTCTTTCCTTCATGCACGGCATCGATCGCCGCAACCCGGCCGCTCATGGCAGCGGAGCCAATATTGCGCGCGCCCAAACCCGAGATTGTCTCACCATCGATCTTGATCGTTGAAGACTGTCCTCTCGCGTCGATCGAAACGCCGACCACGAGCATGAGAGTCATCGCTGGCACTATGGGCCAGACCGACCATCGTGTTTTCATAAAGTTTGATCCTTCCTGTTTCATGATATTGGGTATCCTTCCTTGCCTGATCGGCGGTTACTTCCCGCTCTTCGGACTTGCGGGCGCAGCAGGCTTCTCAAATCGGTTGTCGTCGAGGGAAACGTTCGCCTCGATTTTGTCGTAGGTGATCTTACCTTTGTCCTGGTCGCCCTTCGGACCACTCTCGACCGAAAAAGGCAAATACCAGCCCGCAACTTCCTTGTAATCTCCGAGCGATGTTTCATACTCTCGCTCTGCGCCCCGAACCATGCGCTTGATTTCGATTTTTATTGGCACGAAGTAATCGGTGTCCATAAAGTAATAACGGATGTCCCCGTTTGCGAGGGTCAGCTTCAGTTTGAGAGCGTCCGTACCCTCGACAGGTTCCATACCGACAAATTCTACCTTGTTCCCTTTCGCACGGTAGTTGACCAGGGGTCCATCGAAATCGGCATCTTCGAGAATCACCTTCATCTCCTCCTCTCCGAGAGACTCGGGGTCCTTCTTACCACCCCACGGTTGGATTTTCCATCCCTTCTTCCCATCATACGCGGTGATGCCGGTCATTCCTTGCATGACAAATTCGCGCCGCACCAAACCGGGGCGCTTGTTTTCTTGCACAACTCCGGCTTCGAATCCGCCGCCGCCGGTAAATTTC
>Ga0137399_10000572_pt1 | contig 14943 bp, 12 predicted proteins | sample czorhiz316metaG_FD_104810 | JGI IMG/M metagenome (GOLD analysis project Ga0137399, IMG submission 104810) | Vadose zone soil microbial communities from Angelo Coast Range Reserve, California, USA - czorhiz3.16 metaG | ecosystem: Environmental > Terrestrial > Soil > Vadose zone | place: USA...
CCATCAAGCAATTCGGTTTCGGTGTGAATCACAATTACTTCCGCTCGCTACCGACATTCGATCCGCGCTTGCTGGGAACCGGTTTGTTGGACCAATATCTCTTCCAGGGATTCAGCGGCGACGTGAGATTCTCTCTGCCAAAACACATTGGCCTGTTCGCCAGCCTCGGGAAAAGCAAAACGACCACAGATAAGAAGAGTTCGCTCAACCAGGCCTACGGCCTCTCCTTCGGCCGTTTGTGGAACACCGGCTTGCTCTTGGACCTCCACTACTCAAAATTCGATAGCTCGTTCGGCAGCGGAAAATACGAATCGTTTTCGCTTTCCAAGAGCCTCAACGACTCTTTCCGCGTCCAGCTTTATGGCGGTCATCAGGTATTCAACACCGCGCTTTCCACGAACACCAACTCCAATTTCGTCAATGGCGTCGTGGACTGGAACGTCGGGCCGCGTTATTTCCTGGAAGGAAATTACGGCTGGTACCACGGCACCAGCCTAAGCTATACTCAGTGGTCTTCCATCTTCGGGTATCGCATTGGAGGATTCCGCAAATGAGAATCCTTCGTTCCGCTCTCCCAGCTGCATCAACGAAACACCTCGCGCGAAATTGCACGTGTTTTTTTGCTCTTGCTTTCGCGTCTTTCTTTCTCTGTGAAAATCTGTCCGCGCAAACCGCCAATCCTGCCATGGGCGTTACGGAAACCTCTCCCGCTACCCTATCGCCTGCCATGGACGCTCTCGTCCGTGCCCGCAAACTTGTCGAAAAATACTTTGAGCAAGCCTCGAACGTCGTCTGCACGGAAAACGTAACCCAGGCGGTGGTCGGGAAGAACGGCAAGGCCAACTATCGCGAAGATTCCGTCTTCGACTACCAGATGCAGGCCAGCACGAACTCCGGATCGCTGAAGCTCGTCGAATCGCGCGATACCCGCAAAGCCGCGTTCCGCGATTCCGCCCGCTCGCTTCTGATCACCAACGGTTTCACCAGCATGCTGCTCATCATCCACCCTATGTATGAGACCAGCTACACCTTCGAGCCAGGCGCCAACGAGTCTGTGGACGGCATCGGCTACGTTCGTATTCATTTCAAACCCGTGCCCGGAGCTTCTTCTCCCGCGGCCATGCAGCTTCGCGGCAAAAATTATCCCATCCCGCTTTCGGGAACCATCTGGATCGAGCCGCAAACCGGCGCCGTAGTCAAGCTGGTCGCTTCCATGGATTCCAGCCTCAGCGATCTGGGCCTGCAAGGCATGCGCAGCGAGATTCACTATGCCACGGTCAATTTCCACGATCCCGAGGAGTCCTACTGGATGCCCATATCCGCTGTTATCGATGTGGAAACAGCCCGCCAGCACTGGCGCAATATTCACCGCTTTGCAGGTTACAAAAGATTCAAGGCCACCATTCAAGTGGAGGAAGCTGAGCGTAAACCATGAGCGCATCCGCAACCATTGGCACGGCCATAATTCCCCGCGAGGACGCCGAAAAAGGCCATCGCATCCGCGTGTACCTGTCCTGGATGCTGGCGCTGGCTGTCGTCCTGGTCATCGCCGGTTACGGTTTCAATTACTACGCGCTGAGTGCCGCCCAGCGCCCCTTCTCGCCCAAACACCAGATCCTGCGTCCCAGCGGCACGATTGGCATCAAGCTGGGCATGGTGGGTGTCTTGATGTTTTTTCTCATCTATCTCTATCCGCTCCGCAAGAAATGGGGCTGGCTAGGCCGCATGGGAAATTCCCGCCACTGGCTTGATTTCCACGTGGTCCTCGGAACTGCCGCGCCCATCATCATCGCTTTCCACTCCTCGTTCAAATTCGGCAACATCGCCGGCATGGCCTTCTATAGCATGCTGATGGTCACGCTCAGTGGCTTTGTCGGCCGCTATCTGTACGCCCACATTCCGCGCGGCCTCAGCGCCGCCGAACTCTCCATGAAGGAGATCCAGGAGAAAGAAGAGGCTCTTCGCAAAGAGCTCGCCGAACAAAAAGCCACGTTTGGCTTTTCCGTCGATGCTCTTTACGAGTTGCCTTCACCGGCTGAAGTCGCCAAAACGCCCCTCATCGCTTCGCTACTCTCCATGTTTTTGCTCGATCTCAAGCGCCCTTTTAAGGCTTCGCTGTTGCGCTTTCGTGAAGCGGGCTTCGGCGCGTGGCTATTTTCCGGCTTCGGCCTTTTGTCCACCCGCGACCAAAAACTCGAGCGCGCCATTCGCTTGGCACAAAAGCAGTCCTCGTTGCGCCAGAGCATCGCCTTTCTTAGTAGAACGCAGCGCATCTTTCAGCTCTGGCACGTCATCCACCGGCCCTTTAGTTACGCCTTTGCTATCCTCGCCATCCTCCATATTGGCATCGCCCTTTTCATGGGCTATAGGCTGTAAGTGAGAAAGATGGAATTGCTCATGAAACGATCTGCCACAGCCATACTGCTTTTCGCCGCCTTCTTCCCTATCAGTGGATGCAAACACCAGCCTAGCGACACTGACGCCATCCGCTCCGGCATCCTGCAGCACCTGACCGCCGTTGGCACCCTCAACATCAGCGCCATGCAAATGGACATCCGCAGCGTTTCCATCAACGGCAATCAAGCCCACGCCGAGGTCGAATTCCGCCCGAAGACCGGAGCCGCCCCGGGTGCTGGCATGCAGGTCGCTTACAATTTGGAAAAACGCGATGGCTCCTGGGTCGTCCTGAAAACGCAAGCCGCTGGAGGCATGATCCAGCATCCGGACCCAAACCAGAATCCGCACCAAAATCAGAACGTTCATTCGGGCAGTCTCCCCAACTTCTCCGATGTTCTGAACCCTTCCGCCGCACCAGCCCAGGGTGCCTTGCCGCCCGGCCATCCCGTGGCCTCGCAGCAATCCAACTCTCCACCCGCCGCGCTCGATAGCGCTTCGGCCAAGAAGCCGCGCTGATTTATGGACACTCTTGTCGCTTTCGTCGTCGCCGTCCTCGTCATCGGCTTCTTCATGCGCAGTTATTTGAAGAAGCAGAAAAAAATCGAACAACTAGCGCTGGAGGCCGAGGAAAAGGGGAAGCTGCGTTCGGACGGCCCGCAATCCCAACATCCCCACATTGATGCCAATTACTGTATTGGCTGCGCCGCTTGCACCATGGTCTGCCCGGAAGGCGACGTCCTCGCCATGCTGGGCGGCAAAGCCGTCATCGTCAATGGCTACAAATGCATCGGCCACAGCCTTTGCGCGGAGGTTTGCCCTGTCGGCGCCATCACCATGGTCTTGGCCCATCCCAGCATGGGCGGCGACATGCCTTACTTGACGCCCGAATTTGAGACGAGCATCAAAAATATGTATATCGTCGGCGAACTCGGCGGCTTGGCGCTCATCAAGAACGCTATCAACCAGGGCCGCGACTGCATCGATAACATCGCCAAGAAAGCCGCAGCCCGGAGCGGCGCACCGCGCTCCCCGGACATTTACGACGTGCTGATCGTGGGTGCGGGGCCTGCGGGGATCACCGCTGCCCTCCGCGCCACGGAGAAAAAACTCAGCTACATAACCATCGATGAAGGAGAGATGGGGGGCACCGTCGCCAAGTATCCCCGCCAGAAACTGGTGATGACCAGTCCGGTGGAATTTCCGATGCACGGAAAATTCAAGAAAACGGAACTCAGCAAGGAAGAACTGATCGCCTTCTGGCAAAAAGTCCTGCAGCGTGCGGATTTCAAGCTTCGCCAGGGCGAGAAGGTCGAAGACATCAAGAAGGGTGAGGACGGCATCTTCACCGTCACGACACCCAAAGCCCAATATCGAGCGCAAGCCGTGATACTGGCGCTCGGCAAGAGCGGCAGCCCGCGGAAACTCGGCGTAAAGGGCGAGGAATTGCCCAAAGTGATGTACCGCTTGATTGAAGCCGATCACTACATCAACAAGAAAATCCTGGTCGTAGGTGGTGGCGACAGCGCCGTGGAGGCCGCCATGGGCTTGGGCCACCAAGTTGGCAATCAGGTCACGCTCTCCTATCGCCAAGAAGCCTTCGGCCGCATCAAGGAGCGCAACGCCCAGCGCATCCAGGAGTCCATCCGCAAGGGCAAAGTCAAAGTGATCTTGAAATCCATTCCCGTCGAGTTCAAAGAACAATCCGTGATCCTGGATGTCAGCGGCAAGCGGGAGGAGATCCCCAACGAGTTCGTCTGGATCTTCGCCGGCGGCGAACCTCCGACGGCCTTCCTGAAGAAAATCGGCATTGGTTTTGGAAACCAAGACCTCACATCGACCGGGAGCAAAGAAGCTAAAGAGGCCAAGGCAGCCAAACTGGCAAATCAACCGAATCAGGAAGCCATGTCCAGTCGTTAGCGAGCCGACATCTGCCCGCGTTGCCCGTTCCCGAGAAGTACTGTTGCCTATAAGGACCGCGCGTCCAGTGATCGCAAACCGCAGTCCTTTGGCCAAGGGTCATTGGAACCCGCCACCTGGGCGGATGCGATCGTTCCATTTTTCTCAGAACTCGGGCGGATGGGAACCCTCGAAGCCAAGGCAATAAATTTCGCTTTCAAAAGCACCTCGTACAAAAGCGGGTTCCGACTCCGAAAAAGTGCAGTGGCGAACCGGCATCGCACTCGGGCAGATCAGTAGCGCCACGTTAGCGGACGGGTTCACACGCCTTGTCGTCCGCGCCAGATTCCGCGGCTACGGCGAATCGACGGACAAGTCTGCGCCGCAGCGGGGTATTGGGAGTTGGAGTCCAACGGCACTCTCGAAGCATCCATTGTTTCCAAGCTGATCGCTCGCTTCAAAGCGGCATCGTAAGGCTGTTCGCTGAGATCGAGTTTCGTTGCTTCCCGGTCTTACCCTGTCCTCGTTCCCTGCACCAATGGGCAATTGCGTTCTCTTTTCAGAATAGGCACACTCCGAGGTTATGTGACCATAAACCTGCGGGCCTGTGATAAGTTCGAGCAGCCGGGCCTGAAGTTTTTGCATTAAAGAATTCACGGAGAATTCGGTGCCACTCTGCGAGTCTGGTGTGCGGTCTACCGCGATACAGAGCCAGCTTTTTCGATTGCTCGTCGCACTTAGTTGGTGCGCCCTGGCCATAGCCCTCTTCGCGGGACCGGCTAGTGCTCAGATTTCGCCGGGGCCCCTTTCCAAAGCTCATCAATCGTTGTCTGGTACCTCGCAATGTGCGAGTTGTCACCAATTTGGCACCAGCGTGCCGACCTTCAAGTGCCTCGATTGCCACAAAGAGATAGCGCAACGTCTTACTGCGAATCACGGCTACCACGCTCGGCTGGGAATGAGAAACCCCAATGGGAAGGACTGCATTCGCTGCCACCTGGAACACAACGGCGAAGACTTCAGCCTGATTCACTGGGAGCCATCCCAAAAACAATTCGATCACCTGCTGACGGGCTACAAACTGGAAGGCAAGCATGCGGGCATCGCGTGCGAAAAGTGCCACGCGCCTGCTTACATGGCTGGCGAGGATCGTCCGCTCATCAAAATGAAAGATCTTTCGAAATCTTTCTTCGGTTTGGCGCAAAACTGCGTACCGTGCCACAAAGATGTGCACAAAGGCCAGCTCGGAAACGATTGCCTGCAATGTCATAATTTCACGGACTGGAAAGCGGCGAACCAGTTCGATCACTCCAAGACCCGCTATCCTCTGACCGGCCTTCACATCAAGGTTGCCTGCGAGAAGTGCCACAAGCCGGATATGCCTGGCGGTCCGGTGCGTTACAAAGACATGAAGTTCCAGGCCTGCATCGACTGCCATATCGATCCGCACAAAGGCTCCTTCAAGCAACGCTGCGAAGAATGTCACACCACGGCGGGATGGAAAAAACTGCTTCCGCGCTTTGAATTCGACCATTCGAAGACAAAGTATCCGCTCCTCGGGAAGCATGCCATGGTGGGCTGTGCGGAATGCCACCTGAACGGAGATTTTAAGAAGCCCCTGCCGTTTGCCAATTGTGCGGACTGTCACAAGCCCGATCCCCACAAAGGCCAATTCGAAGCTCGCCCGAAAAAGGGCGAGTGCGCGGAATGTCATACCGTGGAGGGATGGAAACCCTCGCTCTTCGGCGTGAAAGAACACGACACATCCAAGTACCCGCTGAAGGGCAAACACATTCCCGTTCCCTGCGACAAGTGCCATCTACCCGCCGGCAAGGACACCATTTACAAGGTGAAATTCGCGCTTTGTACGGACTGTCACAAGGACGCACATGACGGTCAGTTCGCCGCCGCTCCTTATCTGAACAAATGCGAAGATTGCCACACCGTGCGCGATTTTCACCGTTCTCTCTTTACCATCGCCCAGCATCGTAACACTCGTTTCGCATTAACCGGAGCACACGCCGCCGTGCCCTGCGCCGATTGCCATAAGGTGGGAGCGGCAGGCCGCACCGACAAGGTTTTGCCGTTCCGCTTCGAAGATCGTAGTTGCACCGCCTGCCACACAGATCCGCATCACGGCGAATTCAAAGACCGCATGGCGCAGCGACGCGCCGACGGCACACCCCTGGGATGCGAGGCGTGCCACAATGTGCGGTCCTGGGCAGACGTGACCGGATTCGACCATTCAAAGACCAAGTTCCCGTTGCTGGGGGCGCACCGCGCCGTAGCTTGTGGAGATTGTCACAAGGTGCCTGCGGGCGAAAAAGCGGTGCAGTTCAAGGGCACCTCTCAGGTCTGTGAGGATTGTCACAAAGACGCTCACGCAGGCCAATTCGCGAAAGTTGGTAAGACTCCCTGCGCTGATTGCCACAATTCGCAGCGCTGGGTGCCCTCAACCTTCAATCACGACACGCGGACACATTTTCCCCTTCAGGGCGGGCACGCCAACGTTGCTTGTGATATGTGTCACAAACAGACGGCCTTGGTCGAAGGAAAACCCGTGATCCTCTACAAGAAAGTCCTTTCCAAGTGCGCGGATTGCCACGGGCCAAACGTTCGTCCACTCTAATTCCCGTTTCCGGGCAAACTCGCTCTCCAATTTGCAACCAATCATTCCCCCCACGTATGAAACCAGCTACCTTCGAGCCCGGTGGCGGGGGAAGAGCTAACCCATCCCCCCTTTCCGGAAGCATCTGGATCGAGCCGCAATCCGGCGCCGTCACCAAGCTGGTCGCTTCTATGGAATCCACTTTGAGCAACCTCGGATTTCAGGCCATGCGCAGCGCCTTTCGTGAACGTGCCGTAAACTATTCACAAATAAAGACTTACAATTAGCGGCTCCTGAAGGCTCTTTGACGCAGCGCAACAATTCAATCGCGTTTTCGTGCGTAAATCTCATCTGGTCCATCATTGGCGGCTCTGCCTGTCGCGCTGAGCGCCCCCCGAAGGCTTCTATGGACAGTCTGGCGCGAGACTTGCGAAGAACGTCGATTTAATGGGAATGGGCCGACTTGGTCAGACGCTTGCCGCTAGTGAGCAGAGTGGGAGGGTGAAGGTCGTTGGCTAGCGCTGCCACATTTCGCCAGGGGATCTACAAGAGTCCAGGCGTCCGCCGCATTGTGCGCTGGCTGGATGCTATGCCCGATCCGCCCCTCGCCGTCGAGATCGGTGTGGATCGGCTCGCTGGAGTTCGGTGGGCGCGAAACGGGTCCGTTCATGATATTTCCATTGAACCGCTTCCGCCGGGGGCCGTTGTGCCGTCTGCCGTCGAGGCGAATCTAGTGAATGTTGACGCACTTCGCACGGCCATCTCCAACGTCTGCGGGCGACTTCACGCAAAGGACGAAGATGTTGCGATGCTCTTGCCGGATCCAGTGATTCGCGTCTTTGTTCAGCACTTCGAGGAGTTTCCCCGCTCCCCGCAGGAGGCGCTGCCGATGCTCCGCTGGAAGCTGAAAAAAAGCGTGCCGTTTGGAGTTGACGAGACGGTCCTTTCTTACATGCGGCAGGCTCCGCGGGAAGGTGGCGTGGACGTCCTCACAGCATTCGCTAGACTTCGCATAGTGCGTGAATACGAGGAGCTCGCGGAATCCGTAGGGCTTCGCGCGGGCGTCATTCTCAGTTCCTCGCTCGCTGCCGCCGCTTTGCTTGAAGAGCACACCACGACGCTGCTCGCGCGCGTTTCGCATACGGTCCTAACGACGGCCATCGTCCGCGATGGCCTACTGTGTGGGTATCGCTGCACCGAGCTTCCGGCGCGTGGAAATGATCTGACTCCGCAGATGCTTCTAGAGGAGATTTTCCCGGCGACTGTATATTACAAGGATATCTGGCACGACGACATCAAGCTAATAAGGGTGGCCGGGCTCGGCGCCAGGCTGCCGCAGTTTGTCAGACCTCTCCAGAGGGAGTTTCAGTGTTCGGTGAAGTCGCTTTTGCATTCGGCCGTTTCGGAAGGGCGCATTCCAGAAGATGCGCGGCCGTTGGCCGACAGCGAACTGGAAGGCCTGGCTGGCTGGATGATGAATCGTGGATAGCTTCTCCTGGAATTTCCGCGAGGCGCATTAAACTATGCGAGTAAGGCTAAACTTAGCGACCAAACCGCTTGAAACTCACCGCCGATTCCTCGTATTTTCCGGTGCCACAGGCGTGCTTGCGGCTATCCTTTTCCTGGTCTTGAGCTGGCACGTGAATTCCATACGAAAGGCGGATGCGGCGCTCCGTTCGCAAATCGCCAGCACTTTGCAGCGAGTTGATGCGCTAACTGCTGAGCGGCAAGAGTTGGAACGCTTTTTTTCCGAGCCCAGTAATGCCCAACTTCACGACCGGGCGACATTTGTCAATACGATTCTGGATGCGCGCAGCTTCAATTGGACGCGCATGTTCATGGATCTCGAGAGGGTATTGCCGGATGGCGTGCACGTACTGAGCATCGAACCCAAACAGGTGAACGGGCAAGCCGCCGTCAAGCTCACCGTGGGCGCAGCCAACGAGGAAGAGAAACAGAAATTTCTGCGTGCATTAGAGCAGTCCGGCACGTTTTCACATTTGCATCTCACCAACGTCCATGAGCCCCATCAAGAATCGCCCGGAGATCAGGTGATCTTGGAGCTTACAGTTATTTATTCGAGGGCATGATGAAGCTCAATTTTCAACGTCGGAAGACCACCATTGTTGCCGGGCTTGCTCTCTTGATTGGTGCCGACGCCGCTATGGCCATTTATTCCGTGAGCGTGGCCTCCTCCACGCGATTGCCCCAGCAGGAACTGGTCGGGCAGAGAACACAACTCAAGGTATTGCAGGCTGACGTAGAGCGTGCTCGCAATATCAAGAAAGATACCCCAGCTGCCAAGCGAGACTGCGATGAGTTTGAGAGTTCGCTTCCGCCAGCCGGCACGGGCTATTCTGTCGTTTCTTCCGAGCTCGCCGAAGTTGGTCGCAAAGCCGGGTTGCAAATCAGCTCTCTCGCCTTTCACCAGAAAGACCTTGGAGGACGCGGCATCGCCGAAATCACCGTTGATGCCACGGTCGCCGGTGATTACAAGAGCGTGGTTCGCTTTTTGAATGGTTTGCAGCGTTCGGCGAATAACTATGCCGTTGACAGTCTCGCTCTGACTGGGGAATCTGCCGGAAGAGCTCCTTCCGGCAGTGTCAAAGTTGACTTGCATTTGAAGGCGTATTTCAAGGCGGGAGCTTGAAGAAAAAAGTCAAAATCGAAAGCACGGTTTTCGCCGCGCTGCTGCTCGTCGCAGGAACTATTTGGTATTACTACGCCCACCCCGAATTGGGATCCACGCGTGCAGCTTCGTTTCTGGTCGCCTACAAACCGATGGGCGTTGAGAGTCCACGGATCCACCATGAGCGCGTTCAAGATGCCAGGAACACCGAATATGGGTCAACCATCCGTGATATCTTCAGCCGCGTGCAGCCTCCTCCTCCCCCCCCTCCGGAGATCGTTCAGGTTCCAAAACCAGGGGATCCGGGTTACGTGTCCCCGGTAGCGCCTCCTCCGCCGCCGCCGGAGCTCCCCCTCAAGTTCTTTGGTTCCGGTGCCGTCCTGGGCGGTTCGGGCCGTCGCGCCTTCCTCACCAATGGGGACTCCGTTTACGTTGCTGCTGAAGGCGACACGCTGCTTGGCCGCTATCGCATTATCAAAATCGGTCACGCAAATCTTGAGTTTGAGGAAATTAGCACTGGCCGACATGGCTTCGCTCGTCTCGAAGATCAGGAGTCTGCGTTGTGACGTAGCTACGCAAGCCCGGTATGTGCCAAGCTTCCAATTTCATTAAATATTCTCAAGCCGATCACATCTCGGGTTGGGATTCGGGCTGAAAAACCAAGTGACCCTGTTAGATATGAGGCCATGACGCGAGTATGATGATGGGCGTCTTCAGTTTCCTTCGGGGGACTGCAACTTTATCGAGATCCCGCGAATCCCCTCTCGGTTTGAAATCCTCCGTACCGTAGCCGCATGAGCGGTGGTCGCGCCCAAACAGGCTTGCGCCAGCGGAAGCGCGAATACGAATATGCCCGCGGCCCCGCGTGCATTCTCCACAGCACTGACTTTGAGAAGGCCTGTCCAAAGGAGCAGGTAACCTTTGTCCCTTCTGTCAGTTGACACGCATGGGCGTACCACAGGACGCTATCTATTAGGGGGAGGTCACACGATGAAATGCTTACCATTTGTGGCCGCGTTTGTAGCGCTGGTTCCCTCTCTAGTTTATGCCCAGAACCAGCAGTTTTCAGACTGCCACACACTAGAGGCTGCTGGAAGTTTTGTAGGAGCGGACGAAGCTCTGGTAAACGGGTTGGTATGCAAGGTGCCGAAGCCGAAAACGAATTCGGCGGCGTCCACGCAAGTTTCGAGAAAAACAGCGGGATCTATGGCCCTCTTGGGCATTCTTGAGCCAGAAACTCTCCGGTCCACCAACAAAGCAGGAGCAAGCTCTGTGGACACAGTGCCAACACCAGGAGCGACTCCAGAATCTGCGGCGAGCCATTCTGCAGCGGGTGGAGCACCACGGTCTTCGTTCTTTGAGATGATCCCCGAGAAAACCCTCGGGGAAATCGCGCGGGCGTATCGCAAGAAAGCTGGGACGCCAACAACTACCGAGCCCGAAGAAGGCAACTTAGAACAGAAGAAGCCTACGGGTGAAGTTGAGCCCGTGGCGACTCTATCTCATAAAACGCCAACCCCAGCAGCAGTTGCTGAACTCCAACCCGCCGGAAGTACGCAAGTACGCCCGGCGGCAGAGTCACCAGCGGCTGTGAGGAAGGCAGAAGTAATTGCTGCAGCTCCTGCAACGGTTTTATCGGCTCCTGCAGAGGCACCGCGGACGCCGAAGAACGAAGTAATTGCCGTTCCACAAAGGCAGCCGAACGCGGTGAAGCAGGAAGCAAGCGCGGCACCTGCCGGGTCATTCCGCGAGCCCGCGGTGAAACTCGAAACAAATTTGCCGCCCATGGTGGTAACATCTGCCAGCGCTCCCGAGGTCCGAGCCCCGGCACAGACAGAAATAGTTGAATCAGCGCAAAGGACACCGGCAAAAGAACAGACCGCAGCAAGCCTGGTACCCGATGCGAGGGAAGAGGCGCCGGAACCCGAGCCAGAGCGGTCATTGAGGGTCGGACTATTTGCCGTTTCACAGCCACCTGCCACGAATCTTCCACCTCAGCCCCTGGCGAATACTACGGAAGAGGACAGTGTCTTCAAAGAAGGGCAGGCGTCAACCTGCATAAAAAACGTTTCATTGGGGAGTATGGATAAGGAGAAACTATTCCTGGCAATTCCAGAATGGGCGTTGAAGTGGTATGAAAAGAATCAGAAGAGGTTTCCCGGAATATGTTTTTCGGACTCACTCATGCCCCGGGCGCGGAATTATCTGGTGGTCTTCTACACGGCAGCGCAGGATGTTGCGCGAACCGAGTCATTGGCGAAGATTTCTGCCCCTGGCGAAATGACTCCAGTGAGCGGAATGGGGAGCTTCACCACTAGCCATGGTTATGCCTGGCACTATACCTACGAGCGGACAGTGACGACGACGATTACTTCCGTTTCAGCGGAAAAGGCGCCCCATAATCAGCCGTCAACCCTTCTGTATGCCACGGCGTACTCGGAACAAGGTATTCCTATCTCCCATCACTGGCCAGCGTCCGTCACCAAGCCGGAAAAGAAAGCATCCACCAAGCCTGGGAAAAGTCTCGATGAGTCGCTTCCGGCGTTTCGTAGGATGGAGGAATTGCTCAGCCAAATGGTAGCGGATATCGCCAAGCTGTGAGTGGCTTCCGCCGATCTAGTTGGATCATGAGAACGTGAAGGGCCCCGAAATGCCGAGGTGCAGACTTTGCGGGGCTCGGCCGGGACGCAGCGCATGCGCGCAGGCGGAACCGTCGCGGAAGCCTGCATCCGGCGCCTCTCGGGCCGCGTCGATTTTGCGCTGGAAGAGGGGAAATGACTCTCCCCGTCAGTTGCATCGGCAGCATCCCTTGCCGGATACGCTTGTAGACAAGACCAGTAAGCTCTCTTGACCCCTGTCCTTAATCTGAACTTCCGTACAAGTGACGCGGTGCCCTTAGCGCTGTAGCCTACCTACATGGGCAATTCCGTTTCATCCGACTCTCGTAGAGGATACGCCCGCCCGGGCGAGATCGCTCTTCCGATTCTCGAAGTAAAACCACCTGAACCGCCGCCGGCCGTGGCCCCAGTCCCCAACCGCTTAAGCCCCACTCCCCCCGCCGCGAAGGACACGGTCAACAGGATCAACACGGTCAACCCGATCAACAGGACTAACGCGGTCAATACGACCAAAGCGACCAATACGGTCAACACGGTCAACCCGATTAACAGGACTAACACGGTCAATACGACCAAAGCGACCAATGCGGTCAACATGGTCAACCTGATCAGCAGGACCAACACGGTCAGCACGAAGAGGGTTTCCGCTCGTTTCGAACTTCTCCCTGACCGGAAGCCGCAGTGGAACCGCATTGGTGTCAGCGCTGCCGCACAATTGGCTATGCTGGGTCTCCTGCTTCTGGCTCCTCTGATTTTCCCGCAGCCCATGCAGACTGCCTTGAAATTTGATGTTGTAGAGTTGATGCGGCCGGTCACGCAAATCCAGATCCCGTCTGAAACTCCGCCGCCTCCCCCCCCAAAGGTTAAGCCTAAGGTTCGGCCGCCAGAACCCAAGCCGGTAGTAGTGCCTGAGCCGGTGGTGTTGAATCCCAAGCAGCCACACGTTTTTGTGATTACCAAGCCTGAAATGCCAAAGGTTCGCACTTTGGAAGCCAAGCCTTTGGAACTGAATCCGATTCTTAAAGAAACCAAGATTGTTGTGGAAACCCGCCAGCCAGCGCCCCCAAAGGAAGAGGTCAAGGTCGGCACTCTTAATTCAGGTAGCCCTGCGCCGGTAACGGTAGCTGCTCCACTGAATAAGGTGCAGACCGGCGGTTTTGGTGACCCCAACGGTCTCCCTGGCGCCGGAAATCCCAACCGCGCTGCAAACATCAATCGAGCTGGTTCGCCTCTTCTTCCCGGCGGTCCCGGCTATGGCAACGGCAGTGGCGGTGCCAGCGGGATCAGGGGCGTCGCTGCCGCCGAGGCATCCAAGCAAAACGGGCTGGCCACCGGAGGCACAACCACCGGCGTCGACATTCTGAACAAGCCGAACCCCGTTTATTCCACCGAAGGCCGTACCCTTAGGATCGAGGGTGATGTAGTTCTGGAGGTGGTCTTCCTTGCCTCGGGCCAAATGCAAGTCACCCGCGTGGTGAAAAGCCTCGGCCACGGTCTTGATGAAGCGGCAATTCAAGCGGCAAAGCAGATACGCTTCCGGCCTGCCAAACGCGACGGGCTGCCGGTTGATTTTCCCGCTCGTGTGCGAATTGGGTTCCGTTTGGCCGAGTAAGCTACGGGCAGCCATGCAGTCCTAGAATCTTCGATGCCGGCGCTTCGCCTGGCTTGCAAGTCCTCTTGATTAACATCGCCGTGGGCGCCCTCATTGCTCTCTCAATTCATTGATCCACTTTTCTAAGGTCAACTGATCGTTTTGTTCAATACGTGTGAAGATAACTCCCATCGAGCCGTCCGGCCGAACATTTGCGACCCGGCCAAGAGCCGCAAAGAGCGCACCTCTGTGGGCAATCCTTATCCTGACCTTTGTCCCCACCGCCAAGGGTTTCAGTGTGTGGATATGACATCCAAACAGGCTGAGGTCGCTGGTTTGCTCATGGATTGTTGCGTCGGATTGAACATCGGTCAGTTGAATGTCGGCCACGAAAGAATAACGGCGTGCACGGGGCCGCTCTGGCTGCATCGGAAACAGTCTCCTGGGGAGGTCTGCGCTGCGTCGCAGCTACTCGGAACTAGCGGCATTCTACAATTCGGCCAGAGCATTGGCCAGATATCTTAAACAGGTGAAGCGGGCGACCCGAACGGGTGGTGCCGGGGGCCCGGTTTGCACCACGCGTACCACGGAGTTTAGTTTTTCACTAGCCGCATGACTATGAGGCGGACGGTTGCGGGGGCCCGCAACGCCCCGAAAACGCCACTCCCTGATCCTCCCCTATCGATTTGAACTGATCCGCGAAGTGGCGGCATGAGCCAACCAAAACGACAAACGTTCCCGCTGACTCCGTGCGGTTGTTCTTCACGCGCTTAGACTTACCAGCGTCGCTCACTCTTGTGCTCGTGTGGGTGTGATTCGTGTTGAAGTGAAGTGGTTGAAGGGCGGTTGCTGAATCAAGATGACGTTATTCGAATAATTCTGCAGCCCGGGAGAATTTTACAATTTCTTTTGACTGAAGCTCATCGCGAACATCGGATGAGACTCTGCCGCCGCAACTAGAGCCATAGTTTCGATTTCGTCAGCGTTGTGAACCACCACAAAATGCCACTTGTAGACAGTCGCCCCGGAGCTGTTCTTAAATTCGGCTGACGCGGTACAGTTGCTGGCAACCGTATAAGTCCCTTCCATGAGAAGGCCGGTGAGTGTCAAGTATGTTTTTCTTTTTTTCCTTTCCTGTATGAATGTTTTTGTTTTTCTCTTTCTCCCTGTGAGTTCCTGCCCTTGAGCCAAGCCGCCCCTGTCG
>Ga0137399_10000573_pt1 | contig 14941 bp, 28 predicted proteins | sample czorhiz316metaG_FD_104810 | JGI IMG/M metagenome (GOLD analysis project Ga0137399, IMG submission 104810) | Vadose zone soil microbial communities from Angelo Coast Range Reserve, California, USA - czorhiz3.16 metaG | ecosystem: Environmental > Terrestrial > Soil > Vadose zone | place: USA...
ACACGGACATTGACCCTTGTCACATTGAATATCACACTGTTTCTTTGTTGGCTCAGCGAATGTCATGAAAATAAACGCGGCGCACAGAAGGATTCCGACAGCAAGCTGTAGAGCATATTTCTTCATGCCTTGTTTCCCGCGGTCGCTCGATTGAGAATGAACCATCCGACAAGAATCACGATTCCCCAAACGACATATTTCGTTTTCATTGTGCCTCGCATTTGTATGTCATGGTTCGACGTCCAGGACACGCGACTTCTATTCCGCCTGGAATCTTTTTCATGAAGCATCCCGGAGGGATGTGGATGTTCTCAACATCCTGGCAATCCAGCGGGACGGGCTCTTTATGAGGTACTCGATAAATAAAGTACTTCGCAGAGCATCCTCCGAGAAGCGCGAATATCCAAAGCAGAGAAAGCAAAAGGAGGAATTCCATTGCGGTCCAGAGTAAAAACCTTCGCATTGAAATTCCCCCTCCTCACATGGTGAGATGAATCGATTCTACTAGCTCACTTGCTTGATGTCAAAGCCTGTCGCTGGCTGTACGACTGTGGCGGTCAAAGGAACATTGACAGTGGAACTGATTGGCACTCCCGCCGAATTGATTCCTGCAAGTACGAGATCAAATGAAGTCCCTGGATCATTCGCTACGGTCGATACTTCGAGCGACATTCCGTCAGTTGAGGGAACGAGTATGAGATTCGTATCGTTCGCGCTCCATTTCGGAATGTTTCCCGGCTGTAGCAGCCCTCCCACTGGCGTAGTTGTTGCGGAAAACTTTCCCGTTGCCCCTTTCACAATTCCTTTTACGTCCGATTGCATGTTTCCTCCGATGATTTGATGAATTTTGAATCCTGTCGCTGCATGCTCGATTCTTTCGATTCGAACAAGTTCCCGGAAAGAGCTCGCGATGCTTTTGATCGCTTCGATACCCTCCCATAATTCCTTAAGCATTCGGCCACACTCTATCGCTCCTATACGGCCCAGGCTTACCCTTATCTATCGGAGCATCCTCTCCATAAAAGGGAATGACTTCTACTTCGACGGGGGGATTCTGCAATCCGATTCCAGCGGCGCGAGCGAAAAGTTTTCCTTGAAATGGCCAAGGCACGACAAGAACCGAATTGGTTGCCGATGCGGACAGCCTGTGCCCCGCTTTTGGAATTCCGGTAACAGGATCAATCACATCCAGTTGACGTTGATCATCCGAGAAATAAATGTCAACAGTCGCAGACATGTTCTGAATCGAAAATCCGACAATGTGCCGACTTGTTAAAACGATTACCGTGCTTTGCAGATTGGAACAAGGGACTCTCACCAACGCAATCCTCTCCACTTCGAATCGTTCACCTTGATCGTACCATCGTCATCTCCGTCCTTGCGTCGCGTGTCGGACGGCCAAACATCATAAGCAACCATGAAGCACGTCTCCGTAAACCCATAGGACCGTGCCGAGTAGGATTAGGATTATTCCAATCCAAATGTACGGCGCATCCGAGAATCCTTTGGTTATTCCAAACATCGTCGCGTAATCGGAAACCCTTCTTTTAATTTTGCGTCAACTTCGGTATTGTTTCCAGCCCCGTATACCTTACATTGCTCGGCACGCTCGGGGCAACTGGCGCACTCGCTCCGAAAGGGATTGCGGGATTTTTGCTTTTGGCGATCCAGTAGATGAGAATCCCGACGATTGCCAAACCGATGAAAAGCTTTACGTTCTTTGTCATCTTTCCACCTAGGACGAGCGCCAGGATTTCACCCGGCACTTTGTTTTGATCCGAACAGCGAATATAAGAGTATTCCCATGCCAATGGCCCAAATGATGAGCACAATCACGATGTTGCGTTCTCCGAGCGTCATGTGCAAGATACTCCGTAAGTCAAATTATAAGTTGGTGCCGTTCCACCTACGACGATAATGAATCGCCCCCACCACCCTATAGGACCATCGATTTTTGTACCCACTGCCAGCGCTCTGTCTTGAATTGCTACCGGAGTAATCCCGGTCGATTGTGCTATTCCCGCATATTGACTTGAAGTACCAGTCCCCGCTTGCAGGAAATGAATCCTGTCAGTCCAGGAAACTCCATCGTTGGAAGTCTGTAAGTACAAATCAAGCGTTGGTCCCGTTCCCGCTGTATTCGCAATTGTCACCGTTACGTAACATGCTTGCATGACTCCCTGGCCGCCAGTTGCTCCTGACCACAAAGGAGTTGCTTGCCCCGTAGTTGTTAAACCGTTATTACTTGAATTCTTGACGTATCCGCCATTTGTAACGAAAACATTTGGCATATTCGCCGTATTTAGAGCGGCTGCTCCGTCGCTCATAAACATATTCCCCATTGTATTGTTAGTGGCCCTTAGAACCAACGGAGCTACTGCTAACCCTCCTCCCGGAGTTCCTTTGGGGAATGTCATACCACCAACGGATGATCCCAATCCCACTGCAGAATTTCCCACAGCGCCTATAGGCATACTGTCGTAATTCGAACCTGGGGGATCATTGAAATTTGCCATCATGTAAAAGCGGTTATTTCCCGACAAATCCTTCCCGCCTATCGCCACAGGATTCACAGCCGCGAGCGAACTCGCTACCGGAACGACTCCTTGCACGTTCGCTACTAGCCCCGGCTGGATGATATTGTTTCCGGACGCCACATTGATGAGCGGAGAGGTTATCGAGACCGTCGCGAATTCCACGAGAACATCGATGCTTGTCGAAGCGCAAGCTCCCGTAGTATTAACCACAAAAACAGCCACGTTTTGTCCGGCGATTGCCGCTGAGGTGATTACCACGCTTCCAAGTGCTGGGATTGTGAATAGTCCCGAACTCGATGCATAGCTTCCCGTCGTGTTAATGATAGGGACAACGGCCCAATTTTGCTGATTGTTATTGAATGATCCGATGTTCTTTTGCGCCGTAGTTGCCACGGTAACTTGAAAAGCCCCAACACAAGCATTCGAGGTTTCGTTAACGATGTAGATGCGCGCCGCTGTTTCCGGCTGTGACGCCAGGATAAATGTATTCGTTCCCGTGGGAGTACTGAAATTCAAAGCGGGAGTATTTGCGGCAAGCGACGCTACTTTACCACTATAGGTGATAGGTTGCTCTATTCCTTGAGGGGTTAATTGCGCTTGGGCACATGGAACAAACAATAGAACTACGAAAAAGAATTTAGCAAGCATCGATTTCATAAGGGATTACCTCCAGCGCCGCACCCACTCCTTGAGTTCTCGCAAAAAGTTTACCGATGAACACAGGATAGACCACAACCTGAGTATTACCTCCGGGAAGTAAGTGGCCAGCTTGTGGCAAGTTCGTTCGGTCAACAGAATCAAGTTGTCTTTGATCATCGGAATAATATATGTCTGCCGCACTAACATTTTGAATCGAGAATCCTTTTCTCTCGCCTTTCGTGTCCACTATCGGAATGGCCGCGGCACCTTGTGGAATCGCTTGTCTCATAAAATTATCGGGCCGCGTCCCGATGCGGCCCGTCCCTTTCCTCCGCGCATTCGCCCGTAACGCTCAGGAAAGAATCCTTTGGATTTCCGCAATTCTGAACATCGCTGCTTGCCTCATCTTTACCTCGACTCCTTCGAGACTCGAAACCGTTCTGAAAAATTCTTGCGAAGCTTGCAGTTCGGTCACTAGCTCGGCTGCTTTCGCTCCTGTGAATTTATCTCCCGCATGCGTTTTGACATGCTCAGCAAGGGCAATCTCCGCAATTGCCAATTCTTCGGCGGATGTTTGCATCCCGCACACGGGACAAGAAACCGTTCGCATCATAACTTTTTCCTTTCAAGCTACTACTGCTTTTGTACCGCCAAGGAGCAAGAAAACTACGATTCCGATCACGGCAAAGAATCCCCATCCCAATCCCGATGATGTTGGGGGTACATCCGCAAGTTTGCCGCTTTGCCCCGTGGGGGTCCGATTACTTTGGACAGCGACCGAGCGCGTCGTACCGCTCACTGGATTGGCGGGACTCCCTATTGGCATCGTGTTGATACCTAAAAGAGAGCGCAAGGGCGGGCTAGGAGCGGGGTTATTGGCGGTTGAAGGCACCCCACCCGGTAGACTCCCAAAAGCTGTTGGTGCCTGCCCTGGGCGCAATTGTCCGGTATTTGGCGCGATGGACGGATAGTACTGGCGAGAGAAATCTACTTGCGCAGAAATATACGCTTTGAAATAGCATGCTGCGTTACAGGCTTTTTCGATGGAAGAAAGTCCGGTTTTAGCTTGATTGGCAACTTGATTCAGATAAGTGACCGCTTCCCCCGGAGTGATACCGCCAGAAAGAACGGCTGTATCAATTTGTTGCTTTGCCCCGTTGAAGTAATTGACTACCGAACATATGGTTCTTTGTTCATTCGCTACTGCTTGGTCATGATGCTGGAAAATTTCCGAAATTCCAGCAACCGCGACGGTAATTGCCGCTCCAATGCCGAAAGTGGCCGCTCCGGAAAGAACGCCAACGGCACCAAGACCACCAACGCTCAAAGCACTTGCCTGTCCCGCAAGTCCCGTGATTTGAGAATTGGTGAATCCGGGATTTCCCGCCGCTGAACTGCCACAATCTCCGTCCACTTGCTTCGCGTATATCAATCCCCTCGCGCGTAGCATCGCTTCGCATTGCACTTTGAATCCTGCGACATTCACATTCGCAGGCATGTTGCGTTGAACGATGGCAGGATACAAAGACGCGAACGGATCATTGGGATCGTAGGATGCCAATCCTTGCGGCAATCCCTTCGCTACATAATCCGGAACATTTGTAGGAGTCGCCATGATTCACCTACGCGGGAAGCAGGTTAGGGTCCAGCATCAATGAATATGTCGGATCATAAGCGTTGTCAGCCGCAAGAGCGTCATAACTGAACGAAGTCACATCCGTATTGTCATAAGCCATAGGATCGGTCCATAGGAAAGGATCATTCGAGTCAGAAAGACCGAGAGGATTCGACGGACCTACTCCCGTGCTGGCTGCTTGAAATGCTCCCGTTGGCGCGGCTGCTTGCACATTGGCGGGAGTATTCGTTGGCTTCGTATGCATCCATCCGCTGAGCGCTCCTCCGATACCGGAGAGCAATCCATTCAAAGCGTTCGATACTCCCGGAGCGGTCGATGCGGCAAGGTATCCGGAATAATTTTGTGCTGGCTGAGGAGCATACACTCCTCGCCCAACAGGAATAGCCGCTCCGGGATTCGGTCCGATCCATCCGCTCTTCATAGCGTAATAAAGCAGAGCGAATCCGCCGATTACTACCGCGAGTAGAGGAGCTTCTTTCATGACAATTTCCTTTCGCTAAGCGAGTAAAGCTACTCTTCCGGTTCCCAGGTTCCTCGTTGCAGAACGATTCACAAAAGCTTGATTGTCATAAGTAGGAGCAACTGCGACAGCGCGCGGAGTCGGGCCGCTGGTATTCGGAGCGTACGTAGCGGGTGTCGTATAGGTCCCAGGATAGGCAATGTTGCTCCTGGGCGCAACCATGGGCACGAGAGGAGTCCAAAGTTTAATTTGGCTCATGTAACTTGTCTCAGCAGGAGCAGTTCCAGCCCCGCCAAGTGGAGGAGCGCTTGGAGAAACCATACCAACAACCCCGCTCGGAATTTCTCCTTGTGAAACAGGGGCAGCGGCATACGTGGGGGCATTTGCACTTGCGCCGCATCCTCCCGCACATCCTCCGGTAGACAAGTACCCAGGCATGCCAGGAGCATTCGCTTGCGCAATTACTCCCTTGTGTTCTTTCCTCCAGAGCATCAAGAGTGCGATTGCCACGAGAATACCTAGAAAGAAATCCCTGTTCATGAAAGTACCTCTCCGAGCGTAGTGTTGGTCGAAACACCAAGCTCTCGCGCTACATTCACTGACCAATTCGGATTCCCCGACCATCGCAACCCGAATTCGTCAAGCGTTTCGCTCAGAGTGAAATGAGAATGTCCTTCAAGAATATCCTGGATTTGAACATAGAGCGCTTGCCATCCATCATTGAGAGTTGAAAATTTCAGTACTCCATCGGCATTTTGCGGCCCTTGATTCGAGAATCCAAAAGATTTCGTCAAGCTTCCGGGATTGTTCCAAGAAGGATTCGAGCCTTCGGCAATGGAAATCGCTTTAGCCAAAGCATCCACGCTGGCATTGCCGGATGAAATTGTTTGCTGTGGTCTATGCCCCATAATGAAGTAAAGAATCAATCCTCCTGCCAAGATGATGACTGCCAATCCTGCCGGATTCATGCCGTGGCCGCCAGAAAAAACAGTATAGCAAGCCCCGCTACAAAGAGCCAAATTTCCGGAAAGTAATAGTTTATCGTTTGAGGATTGCTAAAAATTCCCCAAACTTGTGGGAGTGTATCCTTCCCGGTTGAATTGTTTATTTTTCCAGCAGTGAAATCATAGGCGTAAACCCCTACAAGTCCCACGCCGAGAATGAAGAGTCCTTGTCTCATACGAAATGCGGGATGATATGCCGCACATTTGGAGCGAAACCTATTAACAAAAGAACAATGACAACAAGAATCGCGACGGTCCACAGAATCTTGTTGAATTCTCCGAAGATTGGCGATGTAACCTTGTCAACTACGGTTCCAAGGCTTTGCCCTACCCCGGCAACTACGCATCCAGGATCAGCCCATGCGTAATTGCTAGTGGAACAATCCGTCCCGAACCATCCCATCGCTCCCATTATTTCCCTCGTGAAAATTCGCGTTTTTCCCGGACATGCGCGACCCGTCCGCCGAAGCGCTGTCAACAAACCCTGGGAATTTTAGGCCGCTGCGGGGTTTCCGAGATATTGTTCTTGGATAACTTCCGCGAAATTCGAAGCGTTCGCGGTCTTTACCTGGGAATCAAGTTCGAATACCGAACCGCCCGCAAGTTGATCTGCTGGATACGCGGTTAACGGATTCATGCTGTCCATGAAACTGAACGGCAAGTACCCTTGCGGTAATCGCGCGTCGAAAGAGTATCCAGCATATTCTTTGTAGGCTGCATTGAGGAAGTTATTGCGGACAGGCTTATTGTCCACAATGACTTGAGTCTGTTCGAAGATCGCATCCGAAAGCGTATTATAGACGGTTACGCCCGCTGAAGTTCCAGCCTGAACGAGTCCGGATTTAAGCAGGATATTCGTTGTCTTTTGCTTTTGGAGCAATTGCAAGCGCTGAAGCGTCGAAGATTGTGCCGTGATGTTCCCTTGCGGAATATTCTGCGTGTTACGAACTACTACCGCAGATTGGACGCTTTCCGCGAGCGCTCCTAGGATTTCGTAATTGGTGAACAGGAACAATTGAGGAGTTCCCGCTCCCGACCCGAAAGAGGAGAACGTGAATGTCGCGGTTCCCGCTGTTCCAAGTGCCGTAGCATCGGCGAACGTCAAGAAAACTTGGAGTGTATCACCCCAATCTTTTTGCTGATAAAGAAAGGGAATGACGGAAAGCTTTGCCGCTGCGGGAACTACAGGGACAAGAGGAATGTCCCAATGGATTTCCACGTCATATGTTCCGATATTTCCAAAAACGGTTTGAGCAGAGAATCCTGCGGGAATATCCAAGTTCTCCTGACGTGCGCCGTTGATGTAGATAGTAGCGCCGCGCGAACGGAAGAGCTTTGGCCACGCGAAAGCATCCGCTCCCGTCAGATTGATAGGAGTGATTGCTTTGAATGCCGCATGCGTCCCCGTGAGCTTGATCGTCTGAATCAAATTCTGCAAGGATTCCGCTGCCACGTTCGTCATGTTTGACGTGGCAATCACAATTCGCCCCTGCCAAACGAGGTGCAAACGTTCGAGGGGACGATTCAAATTGATTGCCTTGGGAATGACTACGTTGTTCAGCGCGGTCCAAGCAGTTTGAAAAAAGAATTCCGGACCCTGATTGCGGCCAAGAAGAGAAGCAACTTGACGAACCGTGAGGTTAGCCATTTAGATTTTACCTCCGGTTAAGTTTGAGATTGTGGGATGGAGCATTACGCCAAGATACGCTCCAACAAGAATTGCCAGCATGGAGAGAACAAATGCAATGAGGTGTTCCATCATGCAGCCGCTTTCTGTCCCGCTCCGAAATTGAAACCAAGCAACGGAGCAACCAAGACAAGAACTAAGGCGGCGAGCAGAATGGCTATATATCTCGCCCAATGTATATCCACTTGCTTTCCTTTCCGCTTCCGGGCGATGGAAGCTTACAGCAGATTCAAGAAAATTAAATAGGCATCCGTTTCGGAGCAACGGGAAGCTTTGCCTTGAGCGCCGCTATTTCTTTCGTTTGCTCATCGGCGGTTTTTTTCAGCGCTTCGATTTCCTCTTCATGTTTCCGAAAAGCTTTTGCCGTCTCTCCCATCTTGATGATTTCTCCATCGGCTGTCAAGCGGCACCCGCAGAATTCGCAAACGCATCCCTTACCAGTGCGTAGAGGCACGGGAGGAATAGGAGGAGGATCGGGAGAAAGCTCGGGAGGATCAGGGTGATGCTTTTCCGTTCGCGTGTTGCGCCAAAATTTACCCATTGGGACAGTCGTCTCTCAATCTAGCCGGATGGAACCATTTGTCCCACTGGCATACTCCGATGATTTCGTACTTCGTGAATAAGAAGAGCACGATGCTCCAAAGCCCGATAGTGAGAATGAATCCAATATCATTCATTTGGATTCAGCCCACTTTTTCAATTCGGCCAGGAAAACGCTTCCGGATTGCACTACCTCAGAAGGAACGTCTTTCGCAGCAGCGAGCGCGAAGCTCAATTGCGTCACTACTTGATTCAACATCTCTTTCGAGACATCAACTTGTGGCTTGGTTGCCATGTAGCTCCTTTTATGCATCTGAAATCTGAATCTGTCAAGGAAAAAGATTCCTCGAAATCTCAATAGGCGAATCACGCGGGAACCGATTCGCTTCGCCGTTCGATGTTCACATACCATGCAGCCGAATTAGACTTGACCGTAAAAATTCCTTCCGCATCGCTCCAAACGATGTATTGCATTTTGTTCAACCTAGAAACTAAGCTCGCTACTTGCGGTCCGCATCTTTGATCGATCACTTTCAAATCGTGCTCTTGCGTCGTTTTGAAGATGCACCAATAATCGGCGATGGCTCGAATGTCCGTAGAAATATCTCCGGGCCGATGCGCGGTCATAATCACGTTGACACGTTCGGGATTTCCAAATCGGATGATGCGATCAAGGGACGGGTAATCTGTATTGGGAGTATCGATGAAAAGGACTTCATCCGCCAGGAGAACAGATTGCTCGTCGGTATTTTCTTCTATCCAGTCGGCAAACGCGCGACATGTTTCCGTAAAAGATGTTCTCACATACTCGCGCGGTTGAATAATGATTTCACTGCGGTCGTTCAAGAGCTCGAAGAGTCCATCGCCATTTGGAAGGATATCATCGGTAGTTCTGAACTGTCCCCGAGGATCAAAGATGATTCGAGTTGGAGAACGCAAGCTCAAAGAATATGCTAGAGTTGTTTTTCCTTGCCGTCTCCGTCCGATGATGAGCGTTAACATGCCCTATTGAACTACTTCCTCTTTTTTCCCGTCAATCGGAGTCGCGGGAACGGGGACGGGCCGTTGCTGAATCATGAGAGCGTTGCATAATTGAATCTTAGCCATCGTGATAGTGATGAGCAAAAACGCCAAGGCGATCTCATCCTTGAATCGAACCATCCAATCCGTGGCGTACTTGTTGATGACGCGCGCGGTCGGAGGGCCTAGTTGGGATTTCTCGAATTCGCTATAGGCAAAAGCCTGCTCAGCGATTTCCTTCGGCACTCCTTTCCACTTCGATGCCATCGTCGCTTCGATTGTTCCGATGGTATCGTAAAGATTCGCGCACCATTCAACAGACATTAGTTCAATGATTTCAGCAGGAACCTCGACTCCAAGAGCTTTGGCGATATCGGGACGCTTCAGAAAAGCGCGCAATTCCTCTTTCGTTTTCTCGCGCATCCTATCCCATTGGACATTGTTATTCTTGTCCACGAAGAATGCGAACGATTTACGTTCGAGTCCGTCTTCGGATTCTGAAGGTGTTTCGCGCGGCTCTTCGCGCGGTTTTTCTGGCTTTGTCTCGATATCTGATTTCTTTTTGGTCCGCATAAAAGCATGCTATACCCTTTATTTACGCACTGTCAAATAATTTTGCTTGACAAAAGATGCTCTGAACATATACCTTCCCTAAAGGACGAAGTACAGCGAGAAATCATATAACAGGGATTTCATCACTTTTTGGGAAGGTATACGTTGGCGAAAAAAACGCATAGGAAACCCGAACGCGATAGGCTGGTGAAACTCGAACCGATTCTTTCAATTCTGCGCGCCGCTCTTTGGACGGGCAAGCTTTCCGACGAAAAACCTGTCAGTGTAATGCTTATAGCTGTTCAGGAAAGCGCTAAAACGGAAGCCATGAAGTATTTTAGAGGCACTCCTACCGTTAGATACATTTCAGACCTAACCTCTCGTGGGTTGAACCATTTTAAGAGCGATATCCAAAGCGGGAAAATAAAACATATCATGCTCCTTGATTTAGTGCGAATCCTTTCGCATGGAAAGGGAGTATCCGAGAGAACCATCCAAACACTCGCCTCTCTCATGGAGGAGGGAGAGAGCGAGACGGCGGATGCGGGAGGAAGCGACAAGTGGGAGAACTTCCCCAGGATAGGAGCGCTCATGGGAATCACTCCGGCATTTTTTAAATCTCGTCGCGGTAAATGGCGTCAAACAGGTTTCATGACCCGATTCATCCCTGTTTGTTTCAAGTACAAATCAAAGACAGTGGACGAAATTCATGATTCGATTGCCAATGGCCAGCATGCTCCTGCTCCTCAAGCCGAACTTATCCCGCACGAAGCATATTCCGTCTATTGCCCCCCAACGCTTTCGAAATTTATTGCCATCCGCGCAAAGCTTCTAGGCCAAGAGATGAAATCCTACGGATTTCGTTACCATCGCATTCTCAGAGCGCTTGCAAAAGCACAAGCTAGAATCGAGGGCAAAGGGCAAGTAGATCAATCGCATGTAGATAAAGTCATGAAATGGAGCGAATTCTTCACAGATAAGGAGATCGAACTGTGATCGCCGTGATCGATCCTGAATCAGCAAGGCAAGTATAAATCGTTTTACCTCTTCGCGGAAAACGACCAAGAGGGCGAAGTTTTGGAAACGATATCATTCTTGCTTCCGGCATGGATGAACGACGATTTCCGCGTCGAGTATGGAGGGAAAAAAAGCAAGGTGGACCCTATCTGCAATTTTTCAAATGGAAAAAATCATGATTGAACACGCAAAGAAATCCGATCCATTCGCATGCGAGGTGACCACATGCGCATCGACAAGACAGACGGCATACTGCGCGGCATGCTGCGTAAAACCGTGCGTCGCGCACAGCGGTCCAAACGATCATCCATGCCCGGAGTGGCGCTCCCGCAACCTAAAGGATGGTTCTCTAGCTGTCAGCGATGCGGACACGAAATCTTCGCTCCGTCGCCGTACGTAGTGTGCATGCGCATGACTGACCATGTCCTTGAAGAGCATGCATTAGAATGCGCCTTTTGTTTTTTGCGCTTCCGTGACTTTGCCGCACTTGCCGAGCACGTAAACGAAGCGCATCGCAGTGAAACAGAAAGAAGGAACAGTGAGTTTACCAAATCCAAACGCGAGACGCGGGAATTTCAAACTTCCGAAACCGGAAGCATCCGGAGGGGACTTTGACCCTTTTTTGAAGGCCGAAAACATCGGCAAGCTCGGCGCGGTCGGAACCATTACCGTGCTGGCCGCGCCGGAAGCATCCGAGTCGGAGTTCTCCGACATGACCATGAGCGTCAAACTCAAGGGCACGGTCTACGCCATGGGCTTGAAGTCCAGCGGTGGGAATTACGCGCGCCTTTACAAGCGATTCGGAGCGAATCCGAAGAAATGGAAGGGCAGCGTCAAAGTGGAAGTCAAGGAGTTCAAGAAGAAGCTCTACGTCGCGGTTGTCTGATCCTGGCCGGTAGTACAGCAGTAGATTCGCCCCTGTACGGATGGCCGGGGTACGAAAGTCCCATTGCATCGTGCCCCGCGCCGTTCTACAGTAGGACATGGAGGATTCGCCCGATGCGGAAAAGATGGATGATAGAAATTCTCTTGTGGGACAAAGCAGCATTTGAGTACAAACCGTTTTCCAAGCAGTTCGCCGATACATTTGATTTCATCGACGCAGAACTTGAATTCGAGGTAAATCGTGTATCAGTATTTGACAGTATCAAAGAGGTAACCGTTTGGGTCACTGCAAAGGAAGGCCGATGAGCATATCACATGAAGTCATGCGTGAGCAAGCGATTCGCCGTGGCGTCAACATGGCTTTCGAGCAGGCGCTTCGGGAATTTAACCCGGTACTTCACGATAAAGAAGCTGATGAATATTATCTTGGCATGTCGCAACTCATCGACGAGCACGGCACGCGCGGCGCGATTGTCACGAGCGCGTTCGCGCTATACTGGATCGGGCTGAATCCTGAATGGACGCGAGAGGAATTGTGAACAAGCTTGAAAAACTCCATGCCGAAGTAGCGCAGCATCTCGGCGAGATTTCTGATCTATTCACTCAACCACCCAAGATGACCATTGTGATTCGCACGCCCTGGCTAGTAGATGGCGGACTCCTGATTGGCGACGATGATTTTGACGAAGCAATCGCAGAGATTCAGCGGTTACGGTTAAAGCAAAAGGTTTCCTTATGAAAACTTGCTCCATCCAAGATTGCGACGAACGGCTCTCTGAAATCCTCTCCACGCGCCGCACGCGCGACGCATGGCGCGTGTTCCCTGCCGGATACCAAATCGGCTGCGAAGCAGACGGCAAGACTCCGATCACTATCCCGTTCGAGATTGTGCTGTGCCCCAAGCATCGCATGGCGGTGTTCAGCGAAGTGCTTGCGGATAGGAAGCGAGGTGAGAATTGAAATTATTAACAGTGAAACAAGTCATAAAAGCATTATCTAAATTTCCACCTGATTCATTTGTTTTTATCGAATCAAGTTCAGGGGAATACGGTCCGTCTCCTGTTCAAGAAATACATATTCACGCCGGAAAAGGAGAACCATACGGAGTGAACGGACCAGCAAGGGATGAATTCGCGGGAAGTCCTGTAATCACGTGAGATACCGCGACACGCACACGGGCCAGTTTGTCAGCAAAGCTACATGGAAGCGCAGCCGCGCGCATGGCGGCACTCGGTACAGGCGTTCGCGCACAGGGCCGAGGAAGGAACATCCCAAGACTAGAACCATGCGCGCGGCTGCGCTTCCAGAACCGGAGGAATTTGAGCGTGATGAAGATACAGAGTTTTCGGGTGCCTTTGATAGCCCATGAGTAAAAAGATGCAAAAGATCGTGAAATCTGGCCATTCAATGATGCGTCGCCGCGCGTGGAACAAAATTACCGTCGCTGTTCGAAATGGAACAATTCCACCTGCCAAAGATATGGTTTGCAAAGATTGTGGGGAACAAGCAGCGCATTATGATCATCCTGATTATCGATATCCGAAAAAAGTCGATCCAGTTTGTTTGTCTTGTCATGGAAAAAGAGAATCAGCACGCGGTAGACTCAAACCAAATTCACGTTCTTTCGTTCCATGCGAATCACACCCTGAATCACGTAAGATAAACGTAAAGGGAAGTATGTGGTGTTGGGAATGTCATTTAAACAGACAAAGGAGATACCGTGCCAAAATTGCCGCGTCCCGCAGCCGTTAGATTCCAAACTTCACAGCGCGGCGTTCGCTTCGCTACTCTCAAGGACGCGCGCGCGGACTTCTTCGACTGGCTTATGACTGGCGTATCTCCCGCAGGCGCAAAAACAAGCGTGCACATATGGAAAAACGACAAGGAACGAGTGATCGAGGAAATCGGGGACGATCCCAAGGGCGAGCGGTTGCGCGCCGTGATCCGGAGGGCGCTTCAAGAGGGGCGACTTCGAATTCAGCAGATGCGGACGAATCGAAAATAGGTCCGAGCGGTCGGTATTCCTCCTCGATTTTGACCAAGGACGAACTGCGCCGAATTATCGCGGCCTTTGCGGAGTGCTTAGATGGCTTGGCTTCGTTCCCCACGAGGTGCAATATAGTCGAACGCGCAAAGGATGGCATGTACTCATTGCACATAATGGTCGGTGTACGCCCTCGGAAATCGTTGCGTGCCAGTTCGCTCTTGGCAGCGATCCCCGGCGCGAAACCCTCAATCTTATGCGAGTTCTGCGGATCAGAACTGCGCCGCGCTTCTGGCGCAAACGCTTCAATCTCCTCTATAGCGAAAAATTAAAATGAAATTTTACACAAGAAGTGGAAGAAAAATCACGCTTTCAAGAAAGCATGGACGACCAAGAATAGCCGTGCCTAATTGGCGCACTGTTCTGCGTCGCTTTCGAGCAAGCCAAAGAATTGATCGAAGGAAGGCATCCTGATGAGAAAGAGCACGGAACAAACTAGGGAACGCGACCGCAAGTACGCGCGCGAGCATCGGCAAGTTACTTGCCGACCGCCATACTTCTGCCCCTGGCGTCACAGCGACGGATGCGCGCATGTGTCCGAGACGCGCGAGGAGCATCGCGCGCATTGCCAGGAACAACATGAAGCGCCGCTCTTGCGCAAGCGTATCGCGGAAATGTTGAAAATAAATTGAACATGCTAAACATGACCGAAGATGAGTATCGAAAATTTTGGAAAGAACGCGGGCCGCAAGTCAATGCAATTGTTTCTATTCGCGTGTTCACTCCCGAAGGCAAAGAAGGATATGCTGATCTCACTCACGGCCTGTATATGGGAACTCTTTCCGCCGAAGAATTCGCTCGCGCATTAAAAATATTCCTGCCAAACTTGATCCCTGGATTAAAAATATCGTAACACGATCTATATTCGTTAGCATAGCTAACTAAAAAACGCATATTTGGCGGCTTTTCGCGCGCGCCCG
>Ga0137399_10000574_pt1 | contig 14923 bp, 17 predicted proteins | sample czorhiz316metaG_FD_104810 | JGI IMG/M metagenome (GOLD analysis project Ga0137399, IMG submission 104810) | Vadose zone soil microbial communities from Angelo Coast Range Reserve, California, USA - czorhiz3.16 metaG | ecosystem: Environmental > Terrestrial > Soil > Vadose zone | place: USA...
CGGACGTTTGGAGTGGACTTCATGCAACACAAGCGCGACGTGGCGCAGCGCGCGGTGGATAAGACGCAGCATGAGCGCGAGGCGCCGGTCGCCGAGGACGCCCAGCGTCAGGCAGCCGAGTCCAAGGCGCGGGCCGCCGCCGAGGAGTTGATCACGCCGCTTCGACTGCTGGGCTTCCGCGCTGAAGAGGCGCGCCAGGCGGCCGCGTTCTGCGAGGCCATCCCCGAGGCTTCGCTCGAGCAACGGATACGCCGTGCGCTCTCGTACTTGCGTCCGACGAGCCGACCATCGGCGCAAGCCATGCCGGGGTAGGCGCCCAAACCATTCGGAACTGCGCCTGCGCGTCGCGGTAGTAATGGGTGGCCGCGTCTTGCCCGGTGCGTGGCCGAAGCGAGGCCTGTCTTGAATTGGCCGAAGTGGTTGTTCGTGACCGCGTGTCTCACGGTCGCAACCCCGGCGGTGAGTTCGCCCGCCTCCCCGATTACATCCACCGTTCCCTGCGGGATTGTGGTGGTGGGCATGGATGAACGAGGCATCCCGGATCCGTTGGGAACATTCACGATCAAGGCTCGCAGTATTGGCGGCACCCCCAGCCCGATCTGGCCGCTGATTCTCGACTTCAGCGGCTGTCCGGATGTTTCAGTCTGTTCGGCGTATGCAGTGCCTGGTGGCACGGTCACGTGCGATCCGACCACGCGGCAGATCACGTTCCCGCAGAGTCCTACCGGGAATTGGACGATCACGTTGATCGGCGGAGTAACGAACCGCGCGAATGCGGCGACGAGCGGTTGCATGAAAGTCTTCGCCGGGCCCTTCTTGCTACGGGGTAACGCTGCCTTCCCAGCCGTCACCGTCGCAGCGCTCGATCAATCCGGCGGAGACGGCCTCACGATGGCGGATTTTTCGTTACTGCTCGGGGACGCGCTCAGCGGGACGTATTTCCCACGGTCCGACTTCGACCACGGCGTAGCCTGCCAGGGTCTCTTGAATGGCGCCGACCTCTCGATCTGGCTCACGTCGTTCCTCGGCGGCTATGCCGAGGGGTGCAGGTCGAAGGGCGGCACGCTGTGCCCATGACCAGACGTGGTGCATGAACGAATCGAGGCCGGCCCCGCTTGGGAGCCGGCCTTGAGCGTTTTTCGGATCGAGCGCTACAGCGCGAAAGCTATTCCCCAGTTGAGCTTGAATTGGCGATAGTCGGTCACGTAGTGATATTTCAGCTCGATGAAATTCTGCAGGCGCGAGGTGAGGGGGAACGTCATGCCGCCGAGGACCGCGAACCCGCCCTTGGTGATCGACTTCGTCGCGTCATTCACGCCGAGCGACGGCGCGTCGACGCGCGACGACAGGAAGTGGGCCGCGATCCCGCCGCCCAGATAGGGCTGCACCCCCTTGCTCTGGAATTCGTAGCGCAGGTCCACGCCGAGTGTGTTGTCGCTGCGGCGGGCCTCGATGCCGTAGGGCTCGATGTGGCTCGAGCTGCGCCACCATTCAATCGTGGGCAGGATGGTCACGTTGTCGAGCAGCGCGGCGGAATGCAGCCGGCCGCGCACCGCCAGCCCCGAAATCGAGCTTTGCTGCTCCTGCATGACGGTCGACATGATGATGTCAATGCCGGGAGGCGGGGTGGCGAAGGCGGTGAGCGGAATGCAGACCGCGGCGAGCGCGGCCAGAATGGGGGCGTGGCGCATGAGTCCTCCTCGAGGATCCTTCCTCGTCAGGGTTGTCCATATCCCAGGGAGCGCGTCCCGGCGCACTATAGCGCGCCCGGCCGGTGGATGCCACGTCCGGCCGTGGAGAAATGACGATCGCTTGACGAGGAAGCGATGTGCGTGCGAAGTCGCAATCTACTTCGCGGGTTGCGCGGCCACTGACGACGAAGGTCCAGCGAGCGGCCACTGGATCCGCGCTTCACTGAGCAACGGTTGCTCGGATCCGGTGTCGAGCGAGGCAGTGATCCGGTAGGCGCCCGGCTTCATCGCGGTCACGCAGATCCACTCGAGCCGCCGCGCGCGTCCGGGAAGCACGACGCCACCGCTGATGGAAACGGCCTGAACCCGCGCTCCGGTCGAGTCGGTGAGCGCGAAGTCCGCCGAAACGTTGGCCTGCCGCTCGCCGTTGTTGTGCACCTTGGTCGTGACCAGGATTGAATCGCCGCCGATCCGGGTCACGTTGATCGGGCCGAGCGACGTGTGGATCTCATCCGACGGGATGCGCGAGAGAAAGATCGTGGTGCCGAGCTCGGCGCTCGAGCCGGGGCCGCTCGCGGCCCTGGGATCGGCGGACTTGACCTGGCTGAGCAGCACGCCCCAGCGCGTGGCCGAACCCCAGGCCGGCAGCCGCAGCGTGAGGTGCGCCCAGTAGCTCTGATTTGGAGCCACTGTGAATTCCGAGGGGACGAAAGAGAGCGCGCCTGCGAGGCTCTCGTTCGTGCTCCCGGCGGGCGCCATGCTCAGCTCGCCGTCTTCGCTCAGCGTCCAGTCCGAAAGCCGGAGGTGCACGACGACCGCGGCATCCCCGAGGTTCGTGAACTGGACGTCACGCTTGAGCGGCCGCTCGGGCGTCGCGGTGAGGCTGAGCTTGACCGGATTCACCTGGACCAGGATCTGCGCGGACGCGTCGCGGCCGGTGGCCACGAGCCACGCGGCCACGCCCACCACCCATGCGATCCCGAGGCGCACGCGCGAAGCGCGGCGCGAATGCCAGGTCCTCATCGAAGTGCCTCCGATCGACCCCCGCGTGGGGGATATGCGGCCGATCGAGTTATCGGCATGGTCGGGAGGCATTTTGAGGCCTGAAATCGGGCCGGGATCAGTCCCCGAGGTCGCGGATCCGGTACTTCACCAGGCGGGATTTGAGCCACGCCACGCCGACCAGGTCCCGCAGGCCGCGCCATAGGCGGTTCGAGACCCCGTACTTCGAGGTGCCGTGGAGGCGGGCGCGATGGGAGAGCGGGACCTCGACGAATCGCGCGCCGCGAAACACGCACAGCGCGGGCAGGAAGCGATGCACGCCCACGAACATGGGCAGGCCCTCGAGCGCCTCGCGTCGGTAGGCCTTGAACGAGCAGCCGATGTCGGTCACCGGATCGCCCAGCACGGCGCGACGGGTGGCGTTCGCGATCCGCGACGAGATCAGGCGCACGCGGCTGTCCTGCCGGCCGGTCCGCACCCCCGACACCACGTCGGCCTGATCCAGCGCGGCCAGCAGGCGCGGCAGATCCGCGGGATCGTTCTGGAGATCGGCATCGAGCGTCACGATCACGCGCCCGCGCGCCCGCGCCAGGCCCGCGGCGAGCGCCGCGCTCTGTCCCGCGTTCTGCTCGAGCAGCACGGCGCGCACGCGCGGGTCGCGGCGCGCTTCGGCGGCGATGCGCTCGGCGGTGCCATCCTGGCTGCCGTCGTCCACCAGCACGATCTCGTGCTCGCCCGGAACGCCGGCCAGCGCGGCGCGCAGCTCGGCCAGCAGCGGCTCGAGATTGTCGAGCTCGTTGTAAGCCGGGATCACCACCGAGAGATCGAGCGATGCAGGATTCACGAGCGCCATGGGACCGGCGAGCATCGCAGACTGCGCCCGGCGATGACCAGCGGATTCAGGCGCCCGGTCCGGACCGCCTTGCGGCAAGCGCCGCCGCAGCTCGTACGCGGTTGCCGCGCGCCGGCCCGGTGCGGCATGATGCGTTCGTGCCCGCCTCGCCCATCCCCGCCGAGGTTCGTGCCCGCGCGGTCCGCCCACGCCGGCGGGGCCGCGCGCCCGCGCCGCTCGAGCAGCTTGCGCTCGAACTCGGCCCGGCCCGCCCGCGCTGGTCGCTGTCGCGCCTGGTGCTGCGATCGCCGCACCGGGCGCGCATCCTCGAGCGCCTGGAGTTCGTGCGCCGCTTCTTCCCCGAGCTCGAAGGCTGCACGATCCGGATCGGCCTCGCACAGAAGCGCGGCGTGCTTGGCTGGGGATCGCTCGATCCCGAACAGCCCGGCATCTGGGTGCGCCCGCGCCGCCTCGACCACTTCACGATCGCCCACGAGTTCACGCACCTGCTGCAGGCGCGTGAGCTGGTCCCGAGCGGGGAGCGATCGTGCGACCTGTGGGCGATGGCGCGCACGCCGCATCTCATCGATCACGCGCCGAGCTACCTGCGCATCCCCACCCGCCTCCACCACGGCCGGGTCGACCTCCGTGATGCGCAGACGCTGTGCGATCTCGCGCGCGAGGCAATCGCGGCGCGCGCCGCCGGGCAGCGGCGCTATCTCGCGTGGTTCGAGCGCGAGTGCGCGCGGCGCCTGGCCGGCCCGCCGCATCTGCGCGTGGTGATGCCATGACCTCCGCACGCCGGATTCGCGTCGCGGCCGCGGTGGTGTGGCGTGGGGACACGCTGCTGCTCACGCAGCGGCCGCCGGGCGGGGCGCTCGGGCTCTGGTGGGAGTTTCCGGGCGGAAAGATCGAGCCGGGGGAGACCCCGGAGCAGGCGCTCGAGCGCGAGATCCGGGAGGAGCTGGGAGTCGGGGCGCAGCCCGGCCGCACGCTCGGGACCGAGCGGCACCACTACGAGCACGGGCTCGAGGTCGAGATCGTGTTCATCGAGTGCACGCTCGATTCGGGCGAGTTCACGCCCAACGCGGAGATCCATGCGCTACGATGGGTGCGGCCCGAGGCGATCGAGATGGAATCCCTGCTCGAAGCCGATCGCGCGTTCGTGAAGCGACTCGCGCAATCGCGGGCCGAGCCTGCGCGGCCTCACCTACCGGATCGATAGTCATGCCGCTCCCGAAGGGCCTCGAATTCCTGCATTTCGGCTGGTGGGTGATCCACGTGATCGCCATCCTGCTGGTCTATTCGTGGGCGTATCGACGCGGGCGGCGGGACGAAAAGCGGGATCAGCGCGCGGGCGAACCGCCGCGCAAACCCAAGACGGAGAATCCATGACCGAATCCCGGCGTTTCGTCGGAAAGAACGCGCTCGTGACCGGCGCGAGCAGTGGCATCGGCCGCGCCTGCGCACGCGCACTGGCCGCGGAAGGCGCGCACGTGGTGCTGGCGGGACGCAGGCGCGACCGGCTCGACACCGAAGCGAAGAACATCCAGGCCGCGGGTGGCAGGGCCGTGGTGGTGGTGGGCGACGTGCGCGAGGAGGCCGCGTGCGCGGCGTTCGTTCAGGCGGCGCGCGCATCGTTCGGCGGGCTGAACGCGCTGGTCAACGCCGCGGGCGTGATCGGGACCGGCGGCGTGCTCGAGACTGCCCCCGCGGAATGGGATCGCGTGATGGATTCCAATCTGCGCTCGATCCACCTCATGACGCGCGCCGCGGCGCCGCTCCTGATCGAGAGCCAGGGCGCGATCGTGAACCTCTCGTCGGTCGCGGGGCCGCGGCCGTACACCGGTCTGATCGCGTACTGCGTGAGCAAGGCCGCGGTGGATCAGTACACGCGCTGCTCGGCGCTCGATCTCGCGCCGCACGGAGTGCGCGTGAACGCGGTGAATCCCGGCGTGGTGGTGACCGAGCTCCACACCGTGACGAACGCGATTGCGGACTACGCGGGATTCCTCGAGCGATCGAAAACCACGCATCCGATCGGACGGGTCGGCCAGGCCGAGGAAGTCGCGTCGCTGATCCTCTACCTGCTCGGCGACCAGGCCGGCTGGCTCACCGGCGGCACGTACGCGATCGACGGCGGCCGCGCGCTCGCGAGCGCGCGCTAGACATGGCGAAATTCGCGGACACCACCGGGATCGCGGCGGTCCTGCGATTCGTGGCGTGGGGGCTCGGGGTGCTGGCGCTGGCCTCGGCGTTCGTGCCGCTTTCGCACGGCCTCACGAGCGGACTGAGCTGGGTGCTGTGCCTGTACTCGCTGCTCGAGGCCGGGATCACGATCGGCGCGAAGCGGAAGGGTGCTTTCATCGTCTACGCGGCCATGGCGGTCCTCTTCAACCCCTTCGTTCCGTTCCACTTCCCGCCCCAGGCGTGGCGTCTGCTCTACGCCGGGGCCGGGGTCTGGCTGGTCGCCGACCACCTGGCCGGAGTGTTCTAGCACCAAGGCCCAGGCCCGATTGCGCCCGCGCGGGCATTTTTTTGCGCTCCGGCCCGGCGCGCGCCCCGCCGATAACTCGGGCGCCATGAACCTCGGGTTCGAAATCCATCCTACCGGTCCCGGATTGGCGTGCGCGGCGGTCGCGGTGGCCGCGGGCGCGCCACTTTTCAGCGACGGTCTGCGTGCGCTGCGGTTGCGGCGTGGCCTCGCGACGCTCGAGCCGGTGCGCGTCGACCGCACGGTCACGGGACTGGTGCACCTGTTCGGGCGCGTCGCGCTCGAGAGTCCGCTGTTCGCGCCGCTCTCGGGCCGCCCCTGCGCGGGATTCCGTCTCGAAGTGCGCGCCGTGGGATTGCCGACGCTCGGGGCCACCGAGGAGCGGCGGCGCTTCACCCTGGTGGACGGCGACAAGACCGCGCGGGTGCTGGAGCAGCGCGGGCGCTGGGAGCTGTCGGCCACCGCGGAGCGCGACGTCGCGCCCGGGGAATCGCTGAGCGACTACCTGATCGCGCTGGTCCACCGGATCCCCGAGATGACCTGGGCCCGCAGCTCCGGCGCCACGCTTCATCTGGTCGAACGTGCGCTGCTGGCCGGCACCGACTGCCACGTGATCGGCCTCGCCCGCCGCGGCCGCGCGCAGGAGGTCGAAGCCGAGCTGGAGCTGACGCGCACTGGAACCGACGACGTCGCGTGGCCGTCCACGACGGCTTCGCAGGTCGCCGCGTCGCACGGCCGCGAGGTCGAGCCCGACCTGTGGGTGGGGAGCGGCGATCACCTCGATTTTCTCTACGTCACGGACCGCAAGCCCGACCAGCGGCATCTCGGCCTGCCGGCGTGGCGCGTGGTCGGCACCGTGGTCGGGCCGGCCCTGAGCCTCGCCGGCCTGAGCTACCTCGCCGGCGCGCTGGATTCGCTGCGCGCAATGGGGAACCCCTGATCATGGCGATCCATCACCTGAACCCCACCGATTCACTCCTGGGAGTCGGCGGTTTCATTTTCGGGATCGTCCTGTTCGTGCGCGGTTTCAAGCTGTGGCGCGAGCGCCGGCTGATCCAGAACACGCCGCCCGCGCGCATCCGTTCCATGGCGATGGGGCTGGTCGAGATCAACGGCACGGTCGAGCCGCGCAGCGTGCTGTCCGCGCCGTTCTCGGGCCATTCCTGCGCGTTCTGGGAAGTGGACATCTCGACCCGCACCAAGGAGGGCTGGCGCGTGGTCCATCGCAACGCTTCGGGGCATCCGTTCTTCATCCAGGACGGCACCGCCGCCGCGCTGGTCTATCCGCAGGGCGCCGAATGCAAGCTGGTGCCCGGCGTCGAGGAAGTGTGCAACGGACCATTCCTGCCGCCGTGCTACGCCGACTATCTGAAACAGGAGAGTCTGCCGCTGCTCAACCTGATGAGCGTCGGGACCATGCGGTTTCGCGAGCGCGTGGTCGAGGACGGGCAGCGGATCTTCATCCTCGGCACCGCCACGCCGCGCACCCATTCGGTCGCGCTCTCGGATACGGATGAAGTGCAGGCCACCGGGACCGACGGCAAGCCGTCGCGGCTCGCCGCGCTCGACGACGCCACCGCGGCGGTGGTGCGCAAGGGCACGAACGAGCCCACGTTCATCATCAGCCAGCAGTCGGAGCGCATGCTGACGTTCGATCTTGGCTTCCAGTCCGTGGTGCAGCTCGTGGGCGGGCCGCTGCTCAGCCTGTTCGCGCTCGGCTGGACGCTGCTCTCATTCACGACGACTCACCGGATTCACTAGTCCCGCCGGCGCGAGGCCGCGCGGCATACCGAACGGAGGCGGAGATGCATCCGATGGAGATCCTGGTCACCGCGGCCCTGCTGTTCCTGCTGGTCGGGGGCGTGGGGATGTTCTTCTCGATCTACAACAGTCTGGTGGCGCTCAAGAACAACGTCGGCAAGTCGTGGGCGAACATCGACGTGCTGCTGAAGCAGCGGCATGACGAGCTGCCGAAGCTGGTGAGCACGTGCGAAGGCTACATGCAGCACGAACGCGCGGTGTTCGATCAGCTGAGCGCGGCCCGCGGCGCGGTGGCGAAGGCGCGCAGCATCGGCGAGCGCTCCGAGGCCGAAGGCAAGCTCACGCAGGCGCTGGGCTCGTTCTTCGCCGTGATGGAAGCCTACCCCGATCTCAAGGCGAATCAGGGATTCCTCCAGCTCCAGAGCCGGATCAGCGAACTCGAGAACCAGATCGCCGATCGCCGCGAGTACTACAACGACACCGTCACCACGTTCAACACCCGCATCCAGCAGATTCCGGACTCGATGGTGGCCGGCTGGCTCTCGCTGCAGGCCGCCGAGTTGTTCAAGGTGGCGGAGGCCGATCGCCAGGACGTGCAGATCAAGTTCAACAGCGCCGCCGCCTGAGCGCGCGGCACGCCCGTTCCTTCGCCCCCCGGCGCCTGTCGCCGGGGGGCGATGCGCTTCCCGGGGGCGGGCATGGTAGTGTCGCCGGCCGGTGCGCAAGACCGGGAGGATCCCGGTCCCATCGGCCCAGGATCATGACGATCGACTCGCCCACATCTTCACATCCCGAAGCCGACGCGCGGATGTCCGCGGGCGCGCCGGCGGCGCCGCTGCGCGTGGCCGTGGTAGGGCTCGGCGAGCGCGGCATCGCGCATGCCGCGGTGCTCGCCACGCTCGACCGCGCGACGCTGGTGGGATTCGCGGACCCCGACTCCGCAGCGCGCCGCAACCTCGCGGGCGCCGGGTTCCATGTGCCGACGTTCGCGAGGCTCGAGCGGCTGCTGGCGCGCCAGAAGCCCGACGCGGTGTTCGTGTGCTCGCCGCTCGCCACGCGCGCCGCGCTCGCGAGAACCGCGCTCGCCGCCGGCGCCGCGGTGTTCGTCGAGCGCCCGATCGCGCTGGCATTCCGTGAATCGGCGCGCGTGGTGGACGAGGCGCTGCGCGCCGCGCGCCCGCTGCTATGCTCGCACGCCCTGATGCACATGCCGGTGTTCGCGCGCGCCCACGAAGCGGTGCGCGCCGGCGCGATCGGCGCGGTGCGCGAGGTGCGCGCTTCGGTCTACGTCTCGCGCGTGTTCAGCGCCGAGAGCGCCGAACGCCTCACCGGAGCGCGCGGCGGCGGCATGATCGCGTACGCCGCGTTCGATCTGCTCGCGCTACTGGTGCGGACCATCGGCCTGCCGCTCGAGGCCATCGCGACCACGAATCGCCTGTATGGAGCGAACGAGGACGAGCTGCATGCGAAGCTCAAGCTGCCGCGCGGCGGAACGCTCGGGCTCGACTGCTCGTGGAGCGTGCCCGGGCACCCGCGCCCGGCCACCGTGATCGAGATCGAGGGTGATCGCGGGCACATTCTGGTCTCGGACGACGCGATCGAGATCGACGGCACCGCCGGTGATCACGTGCGTCTGAGCGACGCGGATCTGCCGCAGCCGGCGCGCTTCGACATGGACGGCGAGCCGCGCTGGATCGAAGACCGCGCGTTCGTGGAATGGGTGCTGGGTGGCGCCGAGCCGCCGGGCGCGAATCTGCGCGCGCTCGAACCGCACGCGGTGATGCACGCACTCGAAGCCTCGGCGCACTCGGGCGGCACGCCCACGCCGATGCCCGAGGGTCTGGGCTCGTGAGCCCGGCCGGCCGCGAGCGGCGCAAAATCGTGGCGCCGCGCCTGGTGCTGGGCGCTCGCTCGCTCGCCGGAATCACGCGCGCCTCGCGCGACCGCGTGCTCGACATGACCGCGCGCACCCACGAGCCCGAAGCGCTCGCGGTCACGCTCTCGAAGGCGATCGATGCCGGCGCCGAGGCGGTGCTGGTCTCACCGTCGCATCGGCTTCGCACCGCGCTCGCCGAGCTGAGGCGTCCGGTGCCGCTCTTGGCCGTGGTTCCGGCGGTGGAATGGCAGGAAGCGCTCGATCTCGCCCCCGGCATCCAGTCGCGGGTGGCGAGCGCACGCCGCGGCGCGCCGATCGGCGGTCGCATGAGCGCGCGATTCGCCGCGCTGCTCAGGCTCCCGGGGCTGATGCGCGGCGACTGGAGCGCGCTGATTCCAGTTCTGCTCGAGCTCGAGACCGCGCGGCTCGCGCGTGGCGAGCTGGCCGGCCTGGTGCTGGCGGCGGACCTCACCGACGTCGCGCTCGCCGCCGGGAACGCGCGCTTCTTCACCCGCTTCACCGATTACGTGTGGCGCCGCTTCCGGGTGCCGGCCGGGCTCGAGACCCGAAACCTCGGTTGGATGCTGAGCCGGCTCGACGAATGGAAGGTCGCGCCGGATTTCGTGGTCGGTCCCATGAATCCGTCGGGGCTCGGGATGAAGCCGACCGCCGCCGAGACCATCGCCGCGGTCGAGCGATCGAACGTCGCGGTGCTGGCGTGCGAGCTGCGGGCCGGCGGACGCGTGCCGCTCGCCGAGGGCGCGGCATTCGCGCGTGCGCACGGCGCACGCGGGCTCGTGCCCGACCTGGTGGAGTTCGAGGACGTGTCGAACGAGCTCAAGACGCTCGCCGCCGCGCCGGTGATCTAGCGGCGAGCCTAGTCCCGCGGCCGCACGGCGCGCACCGTCAAGCGCGCCGGGACGCTTTCCTCGCGCGGCACCGGCTCCGGCCGGCGTCTCGACTTCGCGCCCGCTGCGACGCGGCGCAGCGCCTTGCGCGGCGGCTCGAGCGCGAGCTGCAGCACCTGCTCGATGCGCTCGACCGGGCAGAAGATCATGCGGCTGCGCACTTCGACCGGTACGTCTTCGAGGTCGCCTTCGTTGTCGGCCGGCAGGATCACGGTGCGGATGTCGGCGCGATGTGCGCCCAGCACCTTCTCCTTCACGCCGCCGATCTTGAGCACCTTGCCGCGCAGCGTGATCTCGCCGGTCATCGCGACGCTCGGCACCGCCTTGCGCCCGGTGAGCAGGCTCACCAGCGCCGTACACAGCGTGATGCCCGCGGACGGTCCGTCCTTCGGGATTGCGCCGGCCGGCAGGTGCACGTGGATGTCGGAGTTCTTGAAGAACGCGGGATCGATCCCGAGCTCGCGCGAATGCGAGCGGATATACGACAGCGCGGCCTGCGCGCTCTCCTTCATGACGTCGCCGAGTTGACCGGTGAGGATCAGCCGCTGGTCGCCCGGCATCACGGTGGCCTCGACCGTCAGCACCTCGCCGCCCGCCGGGGTCCACGCCAGGCCCAGCGCCGCGCCCGGCTGATCGAGCTTCGAGGCGCGCTCGTGCTCGAAGCGCTCCGGTCCGAGCATCACGCGCACCCGCTCCGCGTCGATCGTGATCGCGGTCTCCTTACCCTCGGCGATCAGCTTCGCCGCCTTGCGCAGCAGCGTGGCGAGCTGGCGCTCGAGGTTGCGGAGCCCGGCTTCGCGCGTGTACTCGCGGATCACCTTCAGCACCGCATCGTCCTCGAGCACGATGCCGAGGCTCTCGAGTCCGTTCTCGCGCTCGGCCTTCGGAATCAGGTGGCGGCGCGCGATGCTGAGCTTCTCGTTCTCGGTGTAGCCGGCGAGCTCGATCACCTCCATGCGATCGCGCAGCGGCGGTGGAACGGTGTCGAGCATGTTTGCGGTGGTGACGAACAGCACCTGCGAGAGGTCGAACGGCACGTCGAGGTAGTGATCCACGAACGTGGCGTTCTGCTCGGGGTCCAGCACCTCGAGCAGCGCGCTCGCGGGATCGCCGCGGAAATCGGCGCCCAGCTTGTCGATTTCGTCCAGCATGAAAAGCGGGTTGCGCGAGCCGGCGCGGCGGATGCCGCGGATGATGTTGCCCGGCAGCGAGCCGATGTAGGTGCGGCGATGGCCGCGGATCTCGGCCTCATCGCGCACTCCGCCCAGCGACTGGCGCACGAACTTGCGCCCCAGCGCACGCGCGATCGAGCGGCCGAGCGAGGTCTTGCCGGTGCCGGGCGGGCCCACGAAGCACAGGATCGGGGTGCGCGCGTCCTTCTTGAAGCGCCGCGCCACGAGAAATTCGAGGATGCGCTCCTTGATCTTGTCGAGGCCGAAATGGTCCTCGTCCAGCACCTGGCGCACGTGGATGAAATCGAGATCGTCGTCGGTGGTGGCGCTCCACGGCATGTCGCACAGCCACTCGAGGTAGGTGCGCGACACCGTGTACTCGGCGGCCTGCGGCGGGATGCGCGTCAGGCGCGCCAGCTCGCGGTCGGCTTCCTTCCGGACCTCGGGCGGCATGCCGCCCTTTTCGATCTTCTGCTTCAGCTCCTCGATCTCGTGCTGGGTCTCGTCGGTCTCGCCCAGTTCCTTCCGGATCGCTTCCATCTGCTGCCGGAGCAGGAACTCCTTCTGGTTCTGTTCCACCGACTCGCGCACCGACTCCTGGATCTGCTGGCCGACTTCCAGCACCTGCAGCTCGCGCTCCAGCATTTCGGTGAGCGCTTCGAGGCGCTTCTTCACGTCGAGCAGCTCGAGCAGCTTCTGCTTGTCGGAGGCCTGGAGGTCGAGCAGCGACGCGATGAAATCGGCGAGCCGGCCGGGGCCGGGCTGCGATTTCGCGGTCGCGACCGCCTCGTCGGGAATGGTGGGGGAGAGCGCCACGATGCGCTCGAACTGGGACAGCAGCGTCTTGACGCGCGCCTCGGTCTCGATGTCGTTCGGCTCGGTTTCGCCGAGCGGCTCGATCCGAACCTTCAGGTAGGGATCGGTCGTGAGCGTCTCGATCCGGCGCACGCGCGCCCCGCCCTGGACCAGCACGGTGTAGCGGTTCTCGGCGACCCGGACCATGCGGGTCACGGTCGCCAGCGTGCCGATCTCGTACAGGCCCTCGGGCGCCGGATCGTCCTCGGCCCCGTCGCGCTGCATGATCAGCGCGAGGGTGCGGTCCCCGGCCATCACGTCCTGGAGCAGCTTCACGCTCTTCTCGCGCCCCACCGTGAACGGGAGCAGGGCGAATGGGAACAGCACGGTCTGCCGCAGCGGCAGGACCGGCGCCTCGCGCGGGCCGCTCGGCCGCGACTCGTGCGGCGCGGTCTCGACCGGCAGCGAGGTCATTGCATCGTTCGGATTGCGGGGTTCGGCCATCAGCGTGACCTCGAGGATTTGTCGGGAGTCAGAGGAGAGACGGATTGGACCGGCGCGCGTCGCAGCTGGATTTCGAGCAGGCCGTCGCGGAATCGCGCCCGGACGTCGGAGTCCACTTCCCACGGCAGCTCGATCACGCGGCGAAACTCGCCGAAGAAGATCTCGGCGCGGTGATAGCGCGCATCCGAACTGCCTTCGACGCGCGCCCGGTGGCCGGTGATCTCGAGCTTGCGGCCGATCAGTCGTACCCGCAGGTCTTCGCGCGGGACGCCGGCCAGCTCGAGCACGACCCGCGCCTCGTCCGGCGAGACCATCACGTCGGCGGACGGCTCCCACGCCGTTTCGCTGAAATGCGAGGCCGGATGGCGCTGGTACACGAGGTCGTGGAACAGGCGTTCCAGCTCGCGCTGCAGCGTTTCGTTTGGATCGTCGGGAAAGCTCATGGGGCCCTTCTGGGATGTCGGCTATCAGCGTATCGCCGCCCGGCGGGCCCGGCAAATCGCGGGTCCGGCGGAGCGCTGGATGTAACGAGCCCGCCGGGCGTTCGAGGATGCGGACCAGGTCGCCGCCCGGCGGGCGCATCGGCTTGGATGCGCGCCGCGAGCGTTCGGATTGTCAGCGAATCGTCTAGCGGTAGGAAGGCGTCCGCGCTAGTAGCTCTGAGTCCAGTCGTGGACCATGCGCGTGGTGGTGAGGCTGGCGCGCCGGCAGGACTCGAGGAACGCGCTGCTGTTCGGCCAGGAATGGCGGCCGCAGGAGCATACCAGGCGTCCGTTCGGAAGCTCGGACACCGTGCAGGGCTTGCCATCGTGGGAATCGCAGAACGGGCACATGAAGGATCTCCTCGGAGCGCGCGACCATAGCGCAGGGAACCCGCACCGTCCATCGCGCCCGCCTGCCTACAGCGACAGGCCTGCTTCGCCCACCACGTCGCTGTGGATCGCGTTCGCGCCCGCGATGCGCGAGAACAGATCCGCGCTGCGCGTGCGCGTGCGGGTGCGCTCGGGGCTCGAGAAGTCCACGCGGTAGAGCCCGAAGCGCGCCTTGTAGCCGTCGGCCCATTCGAAGTTGTCCATCAGCGACCAGTGGAGGTAGCCGCGCACGTCCGCGCCCTGCTTGATCGCGCCGGCGACATGCAGCAGGGACTCGACCAGCGCGCGCGGCCGGAACGCATCGGTCGCATCCGCGAAGCCGTGTTCGGTGATCAGCACCGGCAGATCGACGTGCGAGACCTTGATCAGCGCCTCCTCCAGCCCGCGCGGCCAGACTTCCCAACCCAGGTCGGTGCGTTGCGCGCCCTTGTGCACCACGTGCGGATCGGGCGCGAACATCTTCACCTTCCAGCGCGTGTAGTAGTTGAGCCCGAACCAGTCGCTGCTGCCGACCAGCTCGGGGACCAGGCGGCGCACGGTGCGCGCGCCCGGGATCGAGAGCGTGATCTCGCCGGTGAGCGCGTAGATCACGGCATCGTTGTACACCGAGCTCTCGAGCGCCGCACGCGCGATGTCGAGCGGGAACCACGGCCGCGCCGGCTCGAGCTGAACGAAGTTCTTCGCGAAGCCGATGCGCGTCGCGTGCCCGTCGCCGTCGGCGTCGGTGCGATCCTCCTCGCGCAGGGTGCGCGAAGCGCGCCCGTGCGCCTCGAGCAGGTTCGCCATGACCGCGAGCGCCGCGCTCTCGTCGCGCTTGGCGGGCGGCCACAGGCCCTCGGAATACGCGCGAAACGCCAGCACCTCGGGCTCGTTCACGGTGCACCACCAGTCCACCTCGCCGCCGTACTCGCGCGCGCAGAAGCGGACGAAATCACAGAAGCGGTCGATGGTCTCGCGGTTTTCCCAGCCGCCGCGGTCCGCGATCCACACCGGATTCGTGAAATGGTGCAGCGTCA
>Ga0137399_10000575_pt1 | contig 14907 bp, 12 predicted proteins | sample czorhiz316metaG_FD_104810 | JGI IMG/M metagenome (GOLD analysis project Ga0137399, IMG submission 104810) | Vadose zone soil microbial communities from Angelo Coast Range Reserve, California, USA - czorhiz3.16 metaG | ecosystem: Environmental > Terrestrial > Soil > Vadose zone | place: USA...
CAGCATGAAATCGAGTCGGCCCGAGCCCGAGATCCCTTTCAGCGCCGGCAGCTCCGCGGCCGACAGCGCGCGCAGACACTCGCCGAGCTGGACGTTCCCGCCCTTCGCGGCGAGGCGCAGCCGCGCGTGCGGGCCGGGATCGTCGATTACGCCCGAGAACGCGACCTCGGCCTTCCCGAGCTGGAGCGCGAGCCGCTCGAGCGCGAGGCGCTTCAGGGCCGGATCGAACTTGCCGCGATGCTCGATGCCGAGCGCGATGTCGGCCAGCGAACGATCCAGGTTGCCGTGCACCGCGGCGTCGAAGGATCCGCGCTCGAGCCCGGAGAGCGTGGTGCGCCCCGAGGTGGCGAATCGCGACTTCGAATCCAGCGAGAGCGCGACGCGGCTCTCGACTTTGAACGCGGTGCGCCGGCGCGTGCGCCAATCGTCCACCCGCACGTGGCCGTTTCGAATCGCGAGCTTCTGGATCGCGAGGTCGAACGCCGGGCCGTGGGTGCTCGGCCCTCCGGGTGGCGCCCCCACCAGGTCTTCGAAATTCGTGGTGCCGTCCGCATGGAGCACGAGGTGGAGCTCGGGATCCTCGAGCGTGAGGCTCCGGATCACGATGCGCCGCGTGAGCAACGCGAACGGATCGAGGTCGAGATCGATCGCCCGGGCGCTGAGCGCCACGCCTCGCTTGAGCCCCTGCGGCTCGCCGATCGCGAGCCCGCGCAGCGAGGCCCGCACCGGGGGCCACAGCGAGACTGCGGCGCCGTCGAGCCGCACCTCGCGCTTGAGCGTCGCGGCGAGCTGGGTGCGCGCCAGCGCCAGCACGCGCTCGGGCGGCAGCAGAACTCGCAGCGCGATCCACGCCGCCACGATCAGGACCAGAAGGATCCCGGCCGCGATTCCGAGCAGCCGGATGCGGGGCTGTGCCGACCATGCGCTCATGCCGTCCAGTCTGCCACAATCGCGTCCCCGGTTCGCTTGCCCTGCCGCCGCGGCGCCCCTAGAGTCGCCCGCGAGGAGCACTCCCATGACCCCGACCGCACTCACCACGCTCGAGCGGCAGCGCCTGATCGCCGTGATCCGCGCCGCCGCGCCCGAGAACGCGCTGGAAGCGGCGCGCGCGGTGGCGCGCGGCGGGATCGAGCTGCTCGAGGTCACCTACACGGTGCCGGACGCGCTGTCGGTGATGCGCGCGCTCGCGCGCCAGCCGGGCGTCGTGCTGGGCGCGGGCACGGTGCTGACGCGCGAGCAGGCGCGCGCCGCGTGCGAGGCCGGCGCGCGCTTCATCGTGGCGCCGAACCTCTCGCTCGAGGTGGCGGCGGTGGCGCGCGAGGCGGGCGTGATGTACTGCCCGGGCGCGTACACCACCGGCGAGATCCTCGCCGCGCGCGCGGCCGGCGCGCACGTCATCAAGGTCTATCCGGTGGGCGTCGCGGGCGGACCGGACTACATCCGCGTGATCCGCGATCCGCTGCCCGACCTGCCGCTGCTCGCGGCCGGCGGCACTAATCTCGACAATCTCGTCCCGTTCCTCGAGGCCGGCTGCGTGGGGGTCGGACTCGGCGGCGCGCTCGCCGATCCGGCGCTCGCCGCGGCACGCGATTTCGGAACCATCGAGAAGCGCGCGCAAGTGTTCCTCGAGCGCGCCACCCGGGCCGCGGCGCCGCCGCCGCAGGTGCTGGCGCACCTCCGCGTCTGAGAACGGCGCCCGCGGGATGGGCTTGCGCCTCGCGCGCGCCGGCGTGTTCTTGAGCCCCGCGCGTTCACGTCTCGCGCGCGCCGGCGGCCTGCTCGTCGCCCTATGGCTCCTGGCCCCGCGCCCGGCGCACGCCACGGCGGAGGAGTTCTCGACTTTCAGCGTGGAGCGGCAGGAAGAGGACGACGAGAGCGCGCTCGATCACCTGCTGACGCGACTGCCGCGGGACTGGCGCGCGGAATGGGAGCGGGCTCCGCTCGCGTTCCGCACCTCGGAAGGCTGCCTCACGTCGGGCCAGTGGTTCGAGTACAGCGACATCAAGCTCGAGACCGCGCTCGGCAAGCGCGCCACGCTCGGACTCGACTACCTGCAGCGCCACGACAACACGGTCTCGTTCGAGGACCTCGCGCTGCATTTCCGCTTCCCGATCCAGCCCGGCCGGATCGCGGTGGATTTCCATCCCTCGTACGACAAGTCGCGGCAGGATTTCGCGCTCACCTGGGACACCGGCCCCGACACGTCGTCGCTCTACGTCATGGTGCGCTTCACGATCGAGGACATGCTGAACAACCTGTGGGCGTGGCGGCAGTCGCGCGTCGGCGACCAGTCGGAGCCCTACCTCCGCCACCCGTTCGAGCCCGAGGCTGCTTTCATCAGCCGCCATGACCGCTGGCGGGCCGAGGCGGGCGGGCGCTATCTGACGCCGTCGGAGAAGCAGGTGATGGGTTATTCCACGTATTCACCGCCCCGCATCCAGACGCTGTGGGGAACGCTCGGGTGGGCCGCGCTCGAGGCCGAGGCTCTGGGGTTCGATCTCGAGACGCGCGGCGAGAACCAGCAGGCGCTCAGCACCGATCAGGTCACCGACTATTCGTCGGGAGATCACCACGATTTCCGGCGCCAGTGGTCGGCCGAAGTCTCGGCCGCGCGCGAGCTGAAGCACGTGCGCGTGCTGGCGCGCTGGCGCTATCAGGCCCGCACCGAAGTCTACGGAACGCCGCCCGGGCCGGGGCGTTTCGACGGGCTCGATCGTATCGCCCAGCTCGAGGTGTCGCACCGGTTCGCCGCCGCGCTGAGCGCCCGCGCCGGCGCGCTCTACGACCGGGTCGCATTCTCGCGCTCCGGAACCACGCCGTACACCAGCGAGCCGCGCGAAAAGGAATCCCGCGCGTACGTCGGACTCGAGGCCCGATTCGGGAAAGTGAGCGTCGAGGGCGTCGAAGGAATCGAACTGGACGCCGAGCCCTATCAGGTGGTGTGGCACCACGACAAGGGATTCCTCAAGCTCCAGTGCACGTTCTAGCAACCCGACTCGCGTAAATGTCCGCCGCCCTTGCCTCCGATCCGCGCTGCGGCTAGGCTGTGCCGCCTTCCGTTCCGAACCGGGAATGACCTTGCGCCCCGCTCGGGTGCTTGCCGGACCATTCGAGGAAAACGTTATGCGTCGTGGTCTCCGATTCGCCGTGATCTTCGCGATGGCCCTGGTCACGGCGCGTGCCGCCGGAGCGGAACCCCTCGGCTCCTACTTCACGATCGCGCCGTTCGCGGGATACACGACTTTCGACGGTCAATTGCGCTTCCCGGGCGCGAATCCGCTGCAGGACGCGCTTTATGCCGGCGGCCGGTTCGGCTGGAGATCCGGCTGGTACGGGGTGGAAGGCGCCGGAGGGTTCACCCCGACGAGGGAGGACGTCGCGAGCGGCGTGGACGTGGACTTCTGGCACGCCTCGGGCAACGTGATGTTGTTCCCGTATCAATCCCGCAACGGTGACGTCTTCCTGTTCGGCGGCTACGGGTACTCCAAGCTCTCCCCGACCGCGGGCAGCGAGGCCCATTTCGGCACCGTCGAGCTGGGCGGCGGCGTGCACCTGTGGATGACCGACGTGATTGGCCTGCGCCTCGAGGCGCGCAACGTCTCGATGATGCAGAAGAGCCCGGCCAAGTTCCTGGACAACAATCTGGTGCTGGGCGGCGGTCTGGAATGGGCGATTGGCGCGAAGCCGCGCGACACCGACGTAGACGGCGTGCCCGACAAGCGGGACAAGTGCCCGGACACGCCGCGCGGCGCGAAGGTGGACGCGAACGGCTGCCCGATCGATACCGACAAGGACGGCGTGTTCGACGGCATCGACGCGTGCCCCGGCACGCCGCAGGGCTGCCGCGTGGACGCCAAGGGCTGTCCGATCGACAGCGACGGTGACGGCGTGTGCGACGGGCTCGACAAGTGCCCGGACACGCCGAAGGGCGCGACCGTGGATCCGGCCGGCTGCCCGATGGATTCCGACGGCGACGGCGTGCTCGACGGACTCGACAAGTGCCCCGACACGCCGGCCGGGGCGACGGTGGACTCCACCGGCTGCCCGAAGGACTCGGACGGCGACGGCGTGCTCGATGGGATCGACAAGTGCCCCGACACGCCGCCCGGCGCGCGCGTCGACAAGGATGGCTGCCCGATCGAGGTCATGGAGAAGGAGACCGAGCTGCTCGACACCGGCATGATCCGGCTGAACGACGTGAACTTCGAGACCGGCAAGGCCGTGCTGATGCCCGAGGATTCGACCACGCTCGACGTGATCGGCCAGGTGATCACGAAGTGGCCGGAGCTCAAGGTCGAGATCGGCGGCCACACCGACAGTCGCGGCAGCGCCACGTTCAACCAGAAGCTGAGCGAGGCGCGGGCGAGCGCGGTGCTGAGCTACCTGGTGCTCAAGTTCCAGAAGCTCAAGGCCGAGCAGTTCGTCGTCAAGGGCTACGGCGAGATCAAGCCGATCGCGCCGAACACCAGCGATCTCAACCGCGCGAAGAACCGGCGCGTCGAGTTCGTGGTCCAGAACAAGGACGTACTGAAGCGTGAGATCGACCGGCGCCGGCTGCTCCAGAAGAGCGAGTCGGTTCCGCCGACCACTGCGCCGCCGACCACCACGCCGCCGACGACCGCGCCGCCGGACACCACGAAGAAACCCTGATCTGGCGTTGAACGTGCGGGCCGGGAGCCCTCGTGGGCTCCCGGCCCCGTGCATGTCCGCAGCGCATCCGCGCATGGTCGCCCTTGCCTGTGAACCGCCAAGTGGCTATCGTTCGCGCCGTTCGGGCCAGCTGGCCTGACCGCATCCGTGCCCCGGCATCCTCATGGTCGAGACATGCCTATCGCAAAGGAGTGCAGAATGAATCCCCGTCCCGGGTCCATCGCTGCGTTTGTCCTGTTGCTCGCCGCGCTCGTGCCGGCCGGCGCGTGGGCCGCCAATGAAACCCAGGCTCACTGGTTCATCGCGCCGTTCGGCGGCTACACGACTTACAGCAATAATTTTCGCAGCGGGCCGCTGAACAACACCGCGACTTCGGTGGACAACGGAATCAACGCGGGCGGACGCCTCGGCTGGGTGACCGGCAGCGGACTCGGCCTCGAGCTGGTGGGGGGCTGGTCCCCGTCCAAGGTCAAGGACGCGACCTCCAGCACCGATATGACGTTCACCCACGCGTCGGCGGACCTGATCTACCAGCCGACGCTCAACAAGTGGGGCGGTCCATATCTCGCGGCCGGCGGCGGAGCGCTCAGCACCAAGCTGAAGGACGCCGCGCCGACCAATCCGTTCACGTTCAGTCCGCCGTCCGACAAGGCGGATCAGCTCGACCAGGGCTACGCGGAACTGGCCGCGGGATGGGCGTTCCCGCTGGCCCAGCACATGGCGCTCCGCCTCGAGGCTCGCAACCTGTTGTGGATTCCAAAGGATCATATCGACCAGGCGAAGGTCAATTATCAGATCTTCGGCGCGGCGCTCGAGTTCCGCATGGGCGGCAAGGCGAAGGACACCGACGCCGACGGAGTGCCCGACAAGGATGACAAGTGCGCGAACACGCCGGCCGGCTGTCTGGTGGACAAGAACGGCTGTCCGCTGGACAGCGACGGTGACGGCGTGTGCGACGGCAAGGACAAGTGCCCGGGCACGCCGAAGGGCGCGGCCGTGGACGCCACCGGTTGCCCGAAGGACTCGGATGGCGACGGCGTGTGGGACGGCCTCGACAAGTGCGCCGACACGCCGAAGGGCGCGGCGGTGGATGCGACCGGATGTCCGGTGGATTCCGACGGCGACGGCGTCTGGGACGGCCTCGACAAGTGCCCCGACACGCCGCACGGCGCGATCGTGGACGCCGACGGCTGCACCAAGGACTCGGATGGCGACGGCGTGGTGGACGGCCTCGACAAGTGCCCCGACACGCCGAAGGGCGCCAAGGTCGACATGGACGGCTGCCCGATCGAGATCATGGAGAAGGAGACCGAGCTGCTCGACACCGGCATGATCCGGCTCAACAACATCAACTTCGAGACCGGCAAGTCGGATCTGCTGCCCGAGGACATGCCGACGCTCGACGTGGTCGGCGAAGTGATGCGCAAGTGGCCGGATCTCAAGATCGAGATCGGCGGGCACTCCGACAGCCGCGGCACCGTCGCGCTGAACCAGAAGCTGAGCGAGGCGCGCGCCGGCGCGGTGCGCAGCTACCTGATCCAGAAGTTCCCGGACCTCAAGCCCGACCAGATCACCGCCAAGGGCTACGGCAAGAGCAAGCCGCTGGTCCCGAACATCAACGCGCTCAACATGGCGAAGAACCGCCGCGTCGAGTTCGTGGTGCTGAACAAGGAAGTGCTGAAGAAGGAGAGCGAACGGAGGAAAATGCTGCAGAAGTAGCCGTTCACGCCGAAATCCGGGCCGGAGCGCTCTGCTCCGGCCCGTTTTCGTTCCGGCTCGCGCGGGCGCGGTTTGTGGTAAGAATCTTCCTCTCGACCGCATCGCGTGAATCTCTTCCGCTCTCGTGGAGCAGCCATGAAAACCGCCACCGGAACCCTCACCGACTCCGAACTCCAGGAACTCGTCGATGTGCGGCGCGACCTCCATCAGCATCCGGAGATCGCGTTCGAAGAGGTGCGAACCTCGGCGCTGGTGGCCGAGCGGCTGCGCGGGATGGGGCTCAAGGTGCGGACCGCGGTCGGGAAGACCGGGGTCATGACCACGATCGCGGGCGGCCGCCCGGGCAAGACCGTGCTGCTGCGCGCCGACATGGACGCGCTGCCGATCCACGAGGAGAACGACGTCCCGTACCGTTCGAAGACCGACGGCAAGATGCACGCGTGCGGCCACGACTGCCACACGTCGATCCTGCTCGCGACCACGAAACAGCTGCTCAAGACTGCGCCGTCGCTCCCGGGCAACGTGCGGCTGTGCTTCCAGCCCGCCGAGGAGCGCGGCGGCGGCGCGCTCGCGATGATCGCGGACGGGGCGCTCGAGGGGCCGCGGCCCGACGCGGCGTTCGGGCTCCACGTGTGGCAGGACCTCGATCTCGGGCAGATCGGCGTGACGCCCGGACCGTGGATGGCGGCGGTGGACGAGTTCACCGTCACGCTCCGCGGCCGCGGCGCGCACGCCGCCGCGCCGCACCAGGGCATCGACCCGATCGTGTGTCAGGCGCACGTGATCGCGGCGCTGCAGAGCATCGCGAGCCGCACCACCGATCCGCTCAAGGAAGTGGTGGTGAGCGTGACCCAGATCAAGGCCGGCACGGCGTTCAACATCATTCCGGACCATGCGTGGATGAACGGCACGGTGCGCGTGTTCGACCCCGAAGTGTGGTCCGCGCTGCCCGGGCAGTTCGAGCGCGTGGTGCGCGGCGTGGCTGAGGCGTTCGGCTGCCGCGCCGAGATCCAGTACGAGCGCCACAACAAGCCGACCGTGAACGATGCCGGGATGTGCCGGTTCGCGCGGGAGGCCGCGATCGAGGTGGTGGGCCGCGAGAACGTGCGCGACGACGTGCGCACCATGGGCGGCGAGGATTTCTCGTTCTTCCTCTCCGAGGTGCCGGGCGTGTTCATCGCGGTGGGATCGCGCAACGAATCGCGCGGCCTGAACTTCGCGCACCATCACCCGCGCTTCGACGTGGATGAGGGGTGCCTCGAGCTCGGCGTCGAAGTGCTGCTGCGGACCGCCCGCAAGTTCCTCGAGGCGTGACCCGCACCGGGGTGGGGCATCCCGCGGGCGCGCGCCGCCTCGCCGCCGCGGCGCTGACCCTCGCGCTCGGGGCCGCGCTCGCGCTTCCCGCGCTCGCGGACTGGCTGCAGCCCGATCCCAGCTTCAAGGACGCGCAGTACTCGCTGCGTGCCGCGCAGCGCGACACCGTGGGACAGGGCCGAAACGCGGTGCGACTCGACACGCTCGCGATCGCGCACCTGAGACTCGCGCACTTCACGGACGCCCGCCGCCTGTTCCGGCGCGTGATCGCGATCGATTCGCTGGACGTCGCGGCGCGGGCCGGACTCGCGCGGCTCGCGCTGTTCGCCGACCGGCCGGCCGAAACCGAGAGCCTGCTGGCCGGCGCGCTCGACGCCGACGACCTCGCGCCGCAGGATCTGCTCGCGGCCCACATCCGACTCCGCCGCTGGACCGAGGCCGCGACGCTCGCGGAATCGCTCGGCATGTCGGGCCGCGCCGAGATGCTGAGTCGCATGGCGGAGGGCGACACCGGGACGGTCTCGGGCAATGCGGAAGTCCGGATTCCGTTCATGCGCCTGCTGCCGGTTCCGCTGGTGCGCGTGAAGCTCAACGGCCAGAGCGTCCTGATGGCAATCGACCTCGGCGCCGGCGATCTCCTGGTGGACGACTTCCTCGGCCGCCAGGCGAAAGTGCGGCTCCTGACCTCCCAGACTCCGGTCCCGTGGGGCGGCACGCAGGTCACGGTGCGCAACGCCGTGGTGCAACTTCTCGATCTCGGCGGGATGCGGATCGAGAATCTGCCAGCCGGTGTGCTGGCGCTGCGCAAGTGGGGGCTGATGATGAACCCCGACGGCGAGCGCGTCGCGGGCGTGATCGGGCTCAATCTGCTGCGACGCTTCGCGACCGTCATCGACTACCACGCCGGCCGGCTCGAGCTGCGCCCGCTCGGCTCCGCGCCGGCGGTTCCTCCCGGCGCGCGGCGCGTGCCGTTCGAGCTGTGGGGCGAGAGCGAGATGATGGTGTACGGCTCGATCGGCGGCGGACGGCGCATGGCGATGTGGGTCGCGACCGGGGTCCCGGGTTGCGGCATCGGCGCACCGTCCGAAGTGTTCGAGGAGCTCGGCATCAAGGCCGGCGTCCTGTCCCGCGTCATGAAGGGCGCCGGCGGACCGCTCCAGGGATCTCCCTGGGTGCAGGCATCGGTGCCGGGCGTGGTGGTCGGCCCGGTCGCTCATGGGCGGATGGAAGGCGCCTCGGGCGCGATGGATTCGGGCGAGATGTGGCGCCATGGCGTGCGCCGCGACGCGGTCCTCGCCGGAGATTTTTTCCGCGGCTTCCGGTTGACGATCGACTGGACCCGGCACGAGCTGGTGTTCGAGGAGGACTGAGCTTCGGCTCGCGTATCGGCATGAGCGATCCCACCGGTCCGGCCACCGCGGCGCCATCGATGTGGCGCCAGATCTTTTTCGGGCCGGAGCGGCTGCGCGCGGGATGGCGCCTGTTGATCTTCGCGGCGGCGATCACCGCGTTCGCGCTGGTGTTCCAGGTGGCCTTCACCGCGCTCAAGGTGCCGGTCGGCGGCTGGTCGCCGGTGCCGTTCCTGATCACCGAAGCGATGACGCTCGCGATCGGGCTCGGCGCCACGCTGGTGGTGGCGCGCATCGACCGCCTGCCGTTCTCGGCGTTCGGCCTTCCCGCAAGCGGTGCGTTCGGCGCGCGTTTTTGGGAGGGCTCGCTCTGGGGCCTGCTCGCGGTGGCGACCGTGGTCGGCGCGATCGCGGCTTGCGGGGGATATCGCGCATCCGGGCTCGCGCTTCACGGCGTCGCGCTCGCGCGCATGACCGCACTGTGGCTCGCCGTGATGGTGCTGGTCGGACTCGCCGAAGAGATCGTGTTTCGCGGCTACGCGCTCGCGACCCTCGCGGGCGGTCTCGGCTTCTGGCCGGCCGCGGTGCTGCTCTCGATTCATTTCGGTGCGATCCACTACTTCAACAAGCCGATGGAAAACCTCACCGATGCGCTGAGCGTCGGGCTGATCGGCCTGTTCCTGTGCTTCACGATCCGCCGCACCGGCACGCTGTGGTTCGCGATCGGCTTCCACTTCGCGTTCGATTTCGCGGCGCTCGCGCTGTTCGGGGCGCCGAACACCGGCAACGGCGGGCGTCCGATCGAGGGCCATCTCGTCGACGGCCGGTTCAGCGGACCCGACTGGCTGACCGGTGGCGTACGCGGGGTGGAAGCGAGCGCATGGATCTTCCCGGTGCTGATCGCGCTGTTCGCGCTGTTCCATTTCCGGAACCGCGTCGTCCGCTTCCCCGCGCCCCCGCTGGCCTAGTGCTTTCCTGGTTCCGCTTCGGTCTTCGGCGGCTGGTCCGAGGGCACGAGCTTGCCGTGCACTCGAACCCCGGCGCCGTGGTTGTAGACCAGCTTCCCGCCGCGATAGCCGGCCACCGCGACCGCGACCGCGGCACTCAGGTGAAGCAGCAGCGCGAGCGCCGAGATCGCGCCGCGCGCCCGCCGCGCCGGCCCCGCGATGAGCCGGGCCAGCACCGCCGCGATCGCGAGCCACAGCGTGAGGCGTCCGGCGTCCTGATGCTGATCCACCGCCTGCTCCGGGACGCCCTGACGCTCCGCGTGCTCCCCGGCCGGCTGGCCGGTCAGCACCGCGGCGCCGGCCCCGATCGCCCCGATCAGGAGCATCGCGAACGCGGCTTTCCGCCAGGCCTCGGAGTCCAGCGCACGGCCCGCGAGCTCGAAGCCGAACGAGGCGATGATGAGAACGATTGGCGCATGAACGATGAGGGGGTGAAGCGGCGGCATCCCGGACACTGCGTTCTCCTTCCTGCGTCGCACGCGGCGGGCGTGCGAGCGATGACGCGTCGACCGCAAGTTGCTAGATTGTCTCCGTGAACCCTCCCGCCCGAGCGATGCGCGCGGCGCCTCCGTGGCGCTGCTTCGCCGGAGCGCTGGTGGTGAGTCTGTTCGATGCCGCGCTGCTCGCCCTCGCGCTCGGCGGGGTGAGGCCCCTGCTGCATGACTCCCGCGCCCTCGCGCTGATCGTGATCTGGACCCTCACCTCGCTGGCGCTCGCCAGGGTCCGTTCCTCGCCCGCGAGAGATCCGGCCGAGCGCGGCTCCGAATCGCGCGCCGTGCTGCTCGCTTTGATCGCGCTTCCGCTCTTTACTCCCGCGCTCTCGGCCCTGACCGAGCGCCTCGGCTTCGCACTCCTGCCGGGCGGCCCACTCCTCCACTGGAGCGGCGTGGCACTGTCCGTGCTCGGTCTCGCGCTGCGCGTGGCGGCGATCGCCCAGCTCGGCCGCCGCTTCTCGCCGCGGCTCGCGATCCAATCCGAGCACACGCTCGAGACCGGCGGACTCTACGCCCGGGTGCGGCATCCCGGCTACCTCGGCGCGCTGCTCGCGAATCTGGGTGCGGCGCTGGCGTTCTCGAGCCTCACCGGAATCGCGATGACCGTGCTGCTCGCGCTCGCGGTTCGCGCGCGTGTGGCCGGGGAGGAACGCCTGCTCGCGGCCCGCTTCGGGACCGCGTATCAGACCTACCGCGATCGCACCGGTGCGCTCCTGCCCCGCGTGCCGCGCGGCGGGGTCGCCTCGGCGGACACGCACTCGTAGCGCACCGGGTCCGAGACCGGGGTCGTCGCGATGCTTGGCGGGCCGGGAGGCGCGGGTTAGACTCGTCGCATGAAGCTCGCCTACCACGTGATGTCTTCGCCGGTCGGGCTGCTGTTTCTCGCCGGCACCCCGCGCGGGCTGCGTCATCTGGAATTCATGGACCGCAAGAGCCTGAAGCGCATGATCGGCGCGCACGACGGCGAGATCGCGGACGCGGTCTGGGAGCCCTCGCTGCTGGGACTCAAGCTGTACGTGGATCAGCTCGACGAATACTTCCGCGGGGATCGCACGCGCTTCACGCTGCCACTCGACCCGGCCGGCACGCCATTCCAGATGCAGGTGTGGAGCGCGTTGTGCGCGATTCCGTATGGCGAGACGCGCAGCTACGGTGATCTGGCGCGCGCCATCTCGCAGCCGCGCGCCTCGCGTGCGATCGGGCTCGCGAATCACGAGAATCCGATTGCGATCGTGATCCCCTGCCATCGCGTGATCGGCGCCGGCGGTGCGCTCGTGGGATATGGCGGCGGCCTGCCGCGCAAGCGCTGGCTGCTCGAGCACGAGCGCCGCTTCGCCGAGCCCGCCGGGCAGGGCGACCTGTTCGCGCGCGCCGCGGGCCGCCGGTCTCGCCCGGCAGCGGGCGCCGGCGCGCCGGCGCGAAGCCCGGCCGGCGTGGCGGTCGCGCGTGCCGCGAGCGTCGCCGCGGCCCCCGCGGCCCGCGGAACCGCAGCCGCCCGCTCCGCGCGGCGCGCCTCGGGTCGGGAAACCGCTCGCACCGCGCGCAGCACCCCGCGCGGCGCCGCGGCGCGAACGCGGGCGGGAAGCCGTCGCCGCCGCAGCTGATTCGCATGTTCTCCTCGCAGCGAAATCGGTCCCGCCGCATCACAAGCCTTCGTTCGGCCCCAGTTCCTCTCGTTTAGTCAGACTGCATTGCATTCCCACCCGGAGGAATCATGCATCCCGCCCGCACCCTTGCGACCCATCCTTCCATTCTCAGGCGGCGGCCACTTCGCTCGCACGGACTCGCGCTCGGCGCCGCGCTCACGCTCTCGCCGCATCCGGCACTAGCGGGTGAGGTGCGGGTCGGCGTCGGTATCGGCGGACTCTTCTTCGGGGCACGCGTGGTCAACTGCAACCTCGGCGATCACGTGATCTGGGTGTGGGGCGCGGGAACCCACAGCAGCACCGCGGGCGACAGCTCGACCGCGACTCCGAACGGGGAATGGGACAGCGGACTGCTGAGCGGCATCACCACCAACAACACCGGGGCGTTCTCGTGGCAGGCCACGAGCGTGGGCGTGCATCCGTTCTTCTGCAATCCCCACGCACCGGGTATGGCGGGGCGCGTGATCGTCGCGTCGTCCGGGATCGCGGTCGCGGATCTGCGCATCACCGAGGTGCAATACAACGAAGCCGCGGGACACGATCTCATCGAGATCACGAACCTCGGCACTGCCGCCGGCGATCTCGGTCGCTTCCGCTTGAGCAGGACGGCCGGCACCGGCGTGGCACTCGCTCCGAACACGCTGCCGATCGCCGTGAACGCCACGATCACGATCCACGCGAACGAGGCCGGCACGAACACCGCGACCGATGTGTTCCTGCCGACGCTCGGGGCGCTGTCCGACGCCGCGGGGTCGGTGGCGCTGTACGTGCCGAACACCAAGGCCGGCACCTCGCTGAACGACGCGACCCAGATCGCGGACTACGTCGAGTGGGGCGCGCCCGGTCAGGCGAACGAAGCCACCGCGCTGTCGGCCAGTGTCTGGAACCCGGGTGAGAGCGCGCCGGTCGTCGCCGCCGGGCACTCGATCGAAGTGTGCCTCGCCGCCGCGCCGCGCGCCGGCACCGGACGCTGGTTCGACAATCCCACACCGAACTTCGGCGGGGGCGCCGACAACTGCACCACGCCGGTGAGCAGCACCACGTGGGGACGCATCAAGACGCTCTACCGCTGATCGAAGTGGTCGTAGCCGCGTGGCGCGAGCGGCTCCCGGGATCCGTTCGAGCGGTGGAGCGTGAGCTCGCCGCGCGTTGCGGTCGCGCGTCCGATGAACGTGAGCGGAGCGCCGGCTCCGCGGGCCGCCTGCTCGCAGGCCTCGCGCTTCGCGGGATCGATCGCGAGCAGCAACTCGTAGTCGTCGCTGGGCCCGAAGCAGGTCTCCGGCGCGGCGGTCGCACCGCCCGCGAGCGCCGCCTCGTCCAACTCGGCGCCAATGCCGCTCGCTTCGCACAGCCACGAGAGATCCGACGTGAGCCCGTCCGAGAGATCGATCGCCGCGGTCACGCCGCCGGCCGCGGCCAATGCGCGCGCGGCAGCGACGCGAAGCGGCGGATCGCACCACGCCGCGGCCAGCGCGCCCGATTCCTCCTCTTTCCGGCCGGAGAAATGTGCTTCCGCGATCGCCAGGAACGCCGCCGCGCGGCCGGGCGCCCCGGTGACCGCGACCAGATCCCCGGCCCGCGCGCCGCGCCTCGTCCACGCGCGGCCGCGCTCCACTTCACCCACCAGGGTGAGATCGAACCACTCCGGCCCGGAGACCCGCCCGAGGTTCCCGCCCACCAGCGCGGCGCCGGCCTGATCGAGCTTCTGCGCCAGCGCGTGCTCGAGCGCCTCGAGCCACGCCGGGTCGCGCCCGTTGGTCCCGATCGAGAGCACCGCCCAGCGCGGCAGCGCCGCCATGGCGGCGAGATCGCTCAGGCCGGCGGCCGCGAGGCGGCGACCGACGGCATTCGCGAGCGCGGTCACGGCCGCGGGCTCGCGCGCCCAGCTGCGCCGGTAGTGGCGCTCCTCGATGAACGCGTCGGTGGTGATGGCGAGATCCATGCCGTCCGCGGGCCGCACCACCGCCGCATCGTCGCCGGGTCCCACGATCACGCCCGCGCCGCGCGGGAGCCGGCTCGTGAGCCGGCGGATCCACGCGAACTCGCCGAGCGGCGCGCGCTCATCCGGCATGGCGGTCCTTTCGTTCGTCCGCGGCCGGCAGCAGCATGACGAACAGCAGTGCGGCGGCGAGCGCGAGCGCCGCCGCGACCCCGAACGTGGCGGCCGGCCCGAAGCGCTTCCACAAGAGCCCGGCGATCACGCTGGCCGGGAGCAGCGCAAGTCCGACCACGGTGTAGTACGCCCCGTACGCGGTGGCGCGCCGATCGGCGGGGACCAGATCCGCGAGCAGGCTCCTCTGCTGGCCTTCCATGAGCGCGCTGTGCACGCCGTACAACAGGAACGCGATCAGCACGCCGGCGCGCGAGGCGGTGATGGCGAGCAGCGCATAGACGCCGGCATACAGGACGTAGCCCGTGACCAGCAGTGGGCGACGACCGATGCGGTCGGAGAGATCGCCGAACGGAAGCGACAGCAGCGCGTACAGGATGTTGTAGGCGAAGTAGACCAGCACCACCTGGCCCGCGCCGTACCCGACCCGGGCGGTCTTGAGCAGCACGAACGCCATGCTGCTGTTGCCGAGTTGAAAGATCGCGTCCGCGAACAGAAACCGGCGAAACGGCCCGCGGAACTCGCCCAGCGCCGCGGCCAGCGGGCGCCGCTCGACCGGGTCGCGCCGCGGCGCGCGCACGAACAGCACGATCGCCACGACCGCGAGCCCCGCCGGGA
>Ga0137399_10000577_pt1 | contig 14900 bp, 12 predicted proteins | sample czorhiz316metaG_FD_104810 | JGI IMG/M metagenome (GOLD analysis project Ga0137399, IMG submission 104810) | Vadose zone soil microbial communities from Angelo Coast Range Reserve, California, USA - czorhiz3.16 metaG | ecosystem: Environmental > Terrestrial > Soil > Vadose zone | place: USA...
CAGGCGGAACGGCGCGGCCGCTCACGTACCAGAAGAAGCCGAGGCGCAGGACGTAGAGGCCAGCGAGTGAAACAGCTGCGGCCTCGCTCCGTCGGTGGGGTGGCTGGTGGCCGCGCGCGCGGTGCAGGGCGCGGCGGGCGCGCTCCTCGTGCCGGGTAGTCTCGCCTTGATCTCGGCTTCGTTTGATCCGGCACGAAGAGGGCAGGCGATCGGCACGTGGTCCGGATTCAGCGGGATCACCGCCGCGATCGGCCCGGTGCTCGGCGGCTGGCTCGTCAATCACTCCTGGCGCTGGGCGTTCTTCCTCAACGTGCCGCTCGCGGCGATCGTGCTCGCGCTCCTCCCGCGCGTGCCCGAGAGCCGAAATCCCCGCGCTCCGAGGGCCGATCTTCCCGGGGCCTCTCTCGTGACCGTCGGCCTCGCGGGCGTCGTCTTCAGCCTGATCGAATCGTCGCGCCGGGGTTGGACCGACCCAGCCATCCTCGCCGGGCTCGCCGTGGGGGGCGCGGCTCTGGCCGCATTCATCGCCGTGGAAGCGCGCTCGAAATCTCCCATGTTGCCGCTCACGCTCTTCCGCTCCCCGACATTCGCGGGAGCGAACGCGCTCACCCTTTTTCTCTACGGCGCGCTGTCGTGCGTCTTCTTCTTCCTTCCGCTCGACTTGATCCAGGTGCAGGGCTATTCGCCGCTCGGCGCTGGGGCGGCGATCCTGCCCTTCATCGCGGTCCTGTTTCTCTTGTCGCGCTGGTCCGGGGGGCTCGTGGCGCGCTTCGGGGCGCGGGGCCCGCTCGTGCTGGGGTCCGTCGTTGTCGCGGTGGGGTTCCTGCTGCTGACCCTGCCCGGAATCGGCGGTAGCTACTGGACGACGTTCTTCCCGGGTGTTCTCGTGCTTGGACTCGGGATGGCCTTGTGCATCGCGCCGCTCACGACCGCGGTCATGAACGCCGCCGGAGAGGAGAGCGCCGGCATCGCTTCCGGGGTCAACAACGCGGCTTCGCGGGTCGCGGGTCTCCTGGCGATCGCGCTCCTCGGAATGCTCCTCGCCGGCGTGTTCCATCGCGACCTCGAGCGCCGCGTGGCCGCGCTTCCGATTGGCCCTTCCGCCCGGGCGGAGATACTCGCCGAGCGCGTCAAGCTCGCCGCGGCCGAACCGCCTGCCGGGTTGCGGGAGGCTGAAGCCGAGGAGGTTCGGCGGGCGGTGGCGTCCGCGTTCGTCGCGGGGTTTCACGCGATCGCGCGCGCGTCGGCGCTGCTCGCGCTCCTGGCCGCCGCGTGCGCCTGGACCTGGATCGGGAGGGAGGACCTCACCGGCTCCACGGCAGGGAGGGGAGGGCCGGGATCGTGACCGCCCCCAAGCTTTTCATTGCGCGCTTCCGGGGCTCTGGCTAAGGTCTGGCCGTGGCCATCTTCCTCCTCAAGACCGAGCCCACGACCTATTCGTTCGACGATCTCGTCAGGGACAAGAAGACCGTGTGGGACGGGGTTTCCAATCCTCTGGCCCTGAAGCATCTCCGCTCCGTCCGCAAGGGCGATACGGTCGCGATCTACCACACCGGCGACGAAAAGCAGGTCGTCGGGCTCGCGGTCGCCGACTCGGACCCGTTTCCGGATCCCAAGCTCGACGATCCGAAGCGCGTCGTGGTTCGCCTCAAGGCGGACCGCGCGTTGCCCTTCCCGGTTTCACTCGCCGCGTTCAAGAGCGATCCGGTGCTCCAGACCTCAGACCTCGCGAGGCTGCCGCGGCTCTCGGTGATGCCGCTCACCGCCGCGCAACATGAGCGGCTGCTCGAGCGCGCGGGCCTCCCCGGGAAGCGGTGACGGGCAAGACGTACGGAGCGCGGCCCACACGGGCATTTGCCCCATGAGCTGAGGACGATCTGATCCGCGATGCGTCACGCCTCCGGGTCTTCGACGCGTGCCTGGTCTTCGCATTCGCGCTGGCGCTCCGTCTGGCTCACGTGCTGGCCATGCGCCAAAGCCCCTATTTCGACCACCCGCTGGTCGACGCCTTCACGTTCCACCAGGCCGCCCGCTCGATCGCGGCCGGCGACGGGCATCCCGATAAGATCTTCTGGCAGCCTCCGGGATATCCCTATTTCCTCGGGCTCATCTACTGGGTGGCGGGAGGCGCCAACTTCCTCGCCCCTCGCCTCGTTCAGGCTGTCCTCGGCGCGTTGACGGCCGTCCTCACGGCGTGGATCGGAGCCAGGCAGTTCGGGCGCGCCGTGGGCCTCGCGGCCGGCCTCGCGGTCGCGCTCTATGGGACGCTAATCTATTTCGACGGGGAGCTTCTCGGAGTGTCGCTCACCGTGGTAACCCAACTCGGCGCTGTGGCGCTGGCCCTGCTCGCCGGTGGGGCGGAGCGGCCTCGCCCGCTGTGGCTCGCGGCGGGCGCTGTAGGGGGACTCGCCTCGCTCGTGACCGCGACGTCTCTGGCGCTCGTCGGGACGTTCGCCGTCTTCGCGCGCCGTCTCGCTCCGTGGTGCCTCCTCGGGGCGATGATCGCGATCGCGCCGGCCACGATCCGGAATCTGGTACGAGGTGGCGAGTGGATTCCGATCTCCTGGAATGGAGGCGTCAACTTCTACATCGGGAACAATCCACATTACGACGAGGTCGTCGCGGTGCGCCCCGATATCCGATGGAAGGATCTGACGGCCGAACCCGTCCGCCATGGGATCTGGTCCAAGACCGGCGCCTCGAACTATTTCGTCCGCAAAGTCATCGAATGGGCCCGCGGGGATCCCCTCGCCTTTCTGCGCCTTCAGCTACGGAAGATTCGCCTCCTTCTCGGGGGAGACGAGATTTTCCGGAATCAGGCGATCTATCCCGCGCGCGCCTATTCGCCAGTCCTCTGGGCGCTCCTCTGGAAGGCGCCGGGGGTCGCGTTTCCGTTCGGCGTGCTCGTCCCGCTGTCCCTCCTGGGGCTCGCGGTCGCTTGGAAACGGGCGCCACTTCTGGGCTGGATCGTCGTGCTCTACGCGCTCGCCAACGTGACGTTCTTCATCGCGGCCCGGTATCGTGTGCCGCTCGTGCCTTGGCTGGCCATTTTCGGCGCGGAAGGCGTTCGCTGGTTCCTCGTGGAGGCGAAACGGCCGGCGCGCGCCGTCGCGGCGGCGGGCGTCGTTGGAGCCTACGCCCTCTCGAACCTGGGAGCGGGGCCGATGCCGGCGCGGATGAACGCGGATGCGGAGCTCACCCTCGCGGGATTCCTTCACGAAGAGGGTCGTCTGGACGAAGCCCGCCGCCATTACATGCTTTCGATCGAAGAGAGGCGGGAGGATCCGGAAACGTGGGCCGATCTCGGGGCCCTGGAGATGGACTTGGGTCGCTTCGGGGAGGCGGAGCGAGATTTTGAAGAAGCCTTGAGGATTCATCCCGATGAGGGCGGAGCTCTGATCGGCCTGGGGATGTTGCGCGAACAGGAAGGCCGTGTTCCGGACGCCATCGACCTGTACGAACGGGCGGCTCACGCCAACCCTAAAGATTCGTGGGCCAGAACGAGAATCCGGCAGCTGCGAGACGGCGGCCGGTGAGGCGCCGCCGATGGTTCGAGCTCTCCGGGAAGCTGATCGAAGCCACGAGGCCGTCAAGCACTAGGGCGGCAAGCCTTTGCCGGACAACACGCTATCCCAGGCTCGCCCGGTGGTCCCGGCAAATAAAGAATCCGCGATTCAATGGATCGCGATCCGCATCCAAAGGTGGGCTATGGCCTTGGTTGCTTCACCCATCGACGCTCAGTCTGTCGCGAGCGCGCTTTCGGAAATTGCCGAGATCGCGTCGGAGACGCTGGAGCTCCAGGATGTCTTCGACAGGGTAGCGGCTGCCATCCGCGAGCTCATTCCGTTCGACAACATGGGAGTCGTTCGAATTCTCGAGGACGAGCGGGCGGTGCTCCATGCGAGCACCGTGCCGTGTCAGGGCCCCATGTGCCTCGAGCCGATGCCGTTGACCTCGTGGTCGCCGAGGATGCGTCCGCGCGCCGGTCCGAACCCCCGGATCGAGGACGCGCAAATCGAGTTCGACCCCACCTTCTATTTCGATTCGAAGGCCCTCCAAGGCGGCGTGCGGTCGGCGATGTGGGAGCCGTTCCGCACCACAAGCACCCTTCGAGGGGGCGTCTGGCTGGCTGCCTATCAGCCGCACGCGTTCACGGACGAGCACCAGGAGGTCCTCCGGCCGATCGCAGCGTTGCTGGGCTCGGCGGTGGAGCACTGGCGACTCTTTGACATCGAGCGCCGCCGTCGGGACCGGCTCGACCGCATCGAGGCGCTTCTGGGAACGCTCGCCCAGTCGCTCGACGTGCGCGAGATCTTCCAGAGCATTTCCGACGCGATGCAGCCCATCCTGCCACACGACATGATGTGCCTGACGGAGCTGGACGCGCGGGCCCGGACGATCCGGATCACGGCGTCCGCTGGCAAGGCCGACATCGCGCCGCCGACCGACGCGGTCCCGCTCACGGACCGCGAGCTGGAGCGGCGGGTCGACTTCGAGATCATCAAGGACATCCCCGCCGAGGTCGCCCCCGACACGGGGCGCCAGCGTCTCCTCATATCTTCGGGCTTCCGGTCCTGGCTTCGGGTCCCGGTTTGGCAGGCGGGGGAAGTCCGGGGAGGTTTGAGCTTCTTCCACCGAGAGCCGGCGCGCTACGAGTGGGAGGACACGGAGGTCGCGATCCGACTCGCGGATCGAATCGCTCTGGTGCTCTCCCACAAGCGGCTCGCCGAGGAGGCCCGGATCGCCGCGGAGTCCCAGGAGCGCGCGGACAGGCTGGAGGCGACGGTGGAAGCGCTTGCCCGCGAGCTCGGGACCCGGGGGCGGGGACGTGTGATCGGGGTCTCGCGTTCCTGGAAGGAGAGTCTGCGCTCGGTCGGGCGCGTTGCGTCCTCCGAAACGAGCGTGCTCATCACCGGGGAATCGGGCACCGGGAAAGAGGTGATCTCGAACCTCATCCACCAGGGCTCGCCCCGCGCGGGCAAGCCGTTCGTCGCGATCAACTGCGCCGCGCTCCCGGAGCAGCTCCTCGAATCGGAGCTGTTCGGTCACGAGAGGGGGGCATTCACCGGGGCGATCGCGACCAAGATCGGCAGGCTCGAGCAGGCCGCGGGCGGGACGCTCTTCCTCGACGAGATCGCCGAGATGAGCCCCTTGGTCCAGGCGAAGTTTCTCCGGGTTCTCGAGGAGCGGGAGTTCCAGCGCGTAGGCGGGACGCGCACGCTCAAGGCGGACGTGCGTGTCGTCGCCGCGACCAACCGGGACCTGACTGCGGGAATCGCGCGGCAGACGTTCCGCGAGGATCTGTACTACAGACTCAACGTGTTCCAGATTCCCATCGCTCCCCTGCGCGAGCGGCCCGACGACATCCTTCCGCTGGCCGAAGCCTTCCTGGAGGATCTGGGAAGGACGATGGGCCGTCCCGCCGCCGGGATCTCCCGGGACGCGCACGAGTGGCTGCTCGCCTATTCCTGGCCGGGCAACGTCCGCGAGCTGCGCAACGCGATCGAGCGCGCGATCCTCCTGTGCGACGGAGGCCTCATCACGCGCGATCATCTTCCTTCCGGCACGGCGCGCGGCGGCGCGGGCGCGCCCGCGAGAGCCGACGGCTCATCGAACGGCTCTCATTCGCCCGCCTCCGAGGCTATGAATCTTGGAGACGTGGAACGGAATCTGATTCAGAGGGCGCTCGCGCAAGCCAAGGGAAACAAGTCCAAGACCGCGCGCCTCTTGGGTCTGTCGCGAGCCCAGCTCTACTCCCGCCTCGAAAAGTACGGCGATCAGCTAGCTCTGTAGGCAACGCGCGGACTGTCGCCGTCCGGAAACCGACAGCCTGTCGATTCCTCCGCAACGCGCGCGACGACGTTCGCGTCCTCCTCGTCGCACCCTCGAAACGACAACTCCAACGAACGCAGAGAGTCTCGGGCGACCTTTGCCGCGGATCGGCGGCTTGGCACGCTGCTTGAGATACGAGGCGAACAGAGAGAACGGACGGGCGACACGGCCCGACGCATACGGCGCTCAGGCACGCCACACCGTCGCGTATCCGCCATCGAGGAGGAAGTCATGGAGACCAGCAGAAGGAACACGTGGGCAGTCTTCGGAGCGCTATTCGTGTCGCTCTTGATCGTGGGACGGGCATCCAGCGCCTCGGCCGAGGAGGTCTCGTTTGGGCCGCGGACCGAGGTCTCCCTCATGGGCGGCATCCAAGCGCTGAACAAGAACGATACCGCCCTGCCGGATCGGTTCATCAACATTCCCGCCGTCGGGACCGTGACCTACCGTCTGACCTCGAGGCTGGCCGCCGAGGGCGAATTCACGTGGATGATTCCGGTCAAGCAGAGTGTGAACGTCGGATTGGGCCAGAGCCAGGATCGGAAAACACCCGACGTTCTCGCCTACCAGGCGAACCTGCGCGCGGACTTTCCGGTCTCGACGTGGACCCCCTACCTGGCGGCGGGAGCCGGCGCGGTCACGTTTCTGTCCAACACCGATCCGGATCGACTACCCCAGCTCGCCAAAACAGAGACCGCCTTCGCGATCAACTTCGGAGGTGGTGTGACGTATGGATTGACGGAGCGCTGGGCGGTGCGCGGGGACGTTCGCGAGTTCGTCGCGTTCCCCTCCGACGGCGCCGCCGGCCTTTCCAATTCCACTGGAGCGGACCCGGTCTGGATGGAACGCGGCGCGGTCGGGCTCGCGTACAGATTCTAGTTCCCTCGTCTCATCCCCCCGAAAATCCCCCACGGACGCCGGGCCCTCCCCTGGGCCCGGCGTCGACCCGGTGACCCCTTCGATCGCGAAAGTGGAATTTTCGCAAACCGCCGCTTCCGCGCGCCAATCGACGCTCTGTCGATTTTCCTACAGTCGGCCCGAAAGCCTCTCGTTCCCGCTCCGTCTCCCGCGCGACATGACAAGTCCCGCGCGCAGAAGGGAATCGGGCCGCCTCCGGTACCGTGCGGCCGCCTGGCACGCCTCTTGAGATAAGGCAGGGGCGAGAGGAGAAGCAAATGAGTCAACTCTACGTGGAACGCATCATCGGACTGCTGGCGACGGACGAAGCCCTTCGCCACCAGTTCACGAAGGATCCAGCCGCGACGCTCAAGAGGCTGATCGAAGAGGGAATGGAGCTGAACTGGTGTGAGCGGGGATCGCTCGCCGCTCTGGATCCAAGTGAGCTGGCGCGCTTCGCCCACGCAATAGATGCCCGTCTACAGAAGATCGATCTCCAAAGAGGTGGAACGTGAGGCTTGTGACCCTGACAGGAATCTTCGCGCTGGCGCTCCAACTGACGCTGGGCTTTTTGGCGGAAACGGCGGCAGGCGCGGAGCATCGTCTAACCCTGGACGAGGCGATCCGCCTCGCCCTGCAGAGGAACGAAGGGCTCTTGATCGAGCGCGAGTCGCTGGCGGCGGCGAGGGCCGCGGTCAGCGGCGCGAAGGGGGCCTACGATCCGGTTCTCGGGCTGGACGGTGCGTTGCAGAAAACGTCCGAGCCCGTGAACTCGTCGCTCCTGGGCACGTCGCCGAGTCAAATCGGCCCCGAACTGAAGTCGGCGGAAGGCGGCGTCGCGCTCCGGCAGCTCCTGCCGACGGGCGGGGCCCTTTCGCTGCGGGCGCGTGGCGCGCGCGAGACGACCGAGGAGAGAACCGCGCTTCTGTCGCCCGCGTACCGGACGCGGGTGGGCGCGGAGCTGCGGCAGCCGCTCCTCCGCGATCGCTCCACGGATGCGGCTCGACTGTCTGTGCGGGTCGCCCAAGCAGGGCGTGACGGCGCCACAGCCTCGCTCCGGCGGGTGATCACCGAGACGGTCGCCGCGGTCGAGCGGGGCTACTGGACGCTGCTGGCCGCCCGCCTCGAGGTCGACGTGCGCGATCAAGCGGTCCGCCTTGCCCAGGAACAGCTCCAGGAGACGCAAACCCGCGTGGAAACCGGCGCGGCGCCCCGCACGGAGCTGGCCCAACCCCGAGCCGAGCTGGAACGTCGCCGCGGAGAGCTTCTCGCCTCGACCGAGGCGCTCGCGCGGGCGGAAAACGGTCTGAAGCTCCTCGTCCTGGATGGCGCCGACGATTCGCTCTGGACGCAACAGCTCGCTCCGGTCGAGGACGCGGCGGTGGAGGTCGTCCCCGTAGACGTCCCGGCCTCCCTGGAGCGCGCGCTCGGCGCCCGGCCGGAGCTTCAGATCGCGGATGCCGTCGTGAAGCGGCGCCGCGCCGAGTCCGCCTTCGCCCGCGACGGAATCTGGCCGAGCCTCGATGCCGTCGTTTCCTACGACCGGTTCGGTCTCGCGGGCTCCCTGAATCCGGGAGGCTCTGCCGGAACGCTCCCATCCGATCTGGACGGGGATTTCGGGAAGTCCTTCGAGTCGCTGGGCAGAGGCGGTTTTGACGCCGCGCGCGTCGCTCTGGTGCTGGGCCTCCCGATCGGGAACCGAGCGGCTCGGGGAAACGCCTCGGTCGCGCGCCACACGGAGCGACAGGCCGAGGTCGACCTGGCTCGCGTCCGCAAGACGATCCGGGCCGAGGTGCTCGATGCGGCCGCGGCCCTGGAAACGACCGGGCAGAGGATCGAGGCGGCGCGGGCCGGCCGTGAAGCGGCCGAGGTCCAGCTCGCGGCCGAGAAGGACCGGTACGAGGCGGGGCGCTCCACGAATTTCCTGGTGCTCACGCGCCAGAACGATCTGTCACGCGCGCGGCTCGACGAAATCTCGGCGCTCACGGATTACCGCACTGCACGCACGGAAATGGCCCGCGCGACGGGCTCGTTGATGGAAGAACGCGGAATCGACGCTGGCGGAAAGGCGCATTAGGCATCAGGAGGTTGTCATGAAAAAACGGATGTTGCTCATGCTCGCAGTAATGGTTGTCTTCATCACCACCATCGGATTCGTGAAATTCATGCAGATCCGCGCGGCCATCGCGCAGGGCGCTTCCTATCAGCCGCCTCCCGAGGCGGTCACGACGATTGTCGCCCGCGAGGAGAAATGGCCCGCCACGCTGAACGCCATCGGGACGGTTGCCGCCGTTCACGGAGTCACCGTGAGCGCGGACCTGCCCGGGATCGTCGAAACCATCTCCTTCGATTCGGGGCGGAGGGTCAACGCGGGAGATGTGCTGGTGCGGCTCGACGCGCGACAGGAGCGTGCGCAGCTCGCCGCCGCGGAGGCCCAGCGCGAGCTGACGAGCCTGGACTTCGAGCGGTCACGCCAACTGCTCCAGAAGGGAGTGGTCGCGCAGGCGGAGTACGACCGGATCGCCGCCGAGGCCAAGGAGGCCGAGGCGCGGGTCGGGGAGATTCGGGCCACGATCGAGCGCAAGCAGATCCGGGCCCCGTTCGCTGGAACCCTCGGCATCCGCCAGGTCAACCTCGGCCAATACCTGGACGGTGGCGCCGCCGTGGTCCCGCTCCAATCCATGGATCCCGTGTACGTGAACTTCTCCGTGCCGCAACAGGAAGTCGGAGTGCTGAAGCTCGGATCCGAGGTGCACGTGTCCGCGGACAGCATCCCGGTCGGGGGGCCCGCCGGCAAGGTCACGGCCATCAACTCGGTGGTCGACGAGGCCACCCGGAACGTCCAGATCCAGGCCGCCTTCCGGAACCCCCACGCCTGGCTGCGTCCCGGCATGTTCGTCGAGGTGGAAGCCGGGCTCGGCCCGAGCGCGCCCGTGGTCGCGCTCCCCGCGACGGCGGTCAGTTATGCGCCCTATGGCAACTCGGTCTTCGTCGTGAGCGACCTCAAGGGCCCGAACGGCAGGACCTACCGAGGCGTGCAGCAGCGGTTCGTCAAACTGGGAGGCGGACGCGGCGACCAGATCGCGGTCCTCACCGGCCTCAAGCCCGGGGAAGAGGTCGTGACCTCCGGCGTCTTCAAGCTGCGCAATGGCGCCGCGGTCCTGGTCGACAACAAGATTCGACCGGGCAATGATCCCGCGCCGAAGCCGGAGGACAGCTGATGAAATTCACCGATCTCTTCATCCGACGGCCGGTCCTTGCCATGGTCGTGAGTCTGGTGATCCTGATCGCCGGGCTCCAGTCGATACGCTCGTTGAGCGTGCGCCAGTATCCCCGCAGCGACATCGCGGTCGTGACGGTGACGACCGCCTATGTCGGCGCCAACGCCGGCCTGGTGCGGGGATTCATCACGACCCCTCTGGAGCGGGTGATCGCGAGCGCCGACGGCATCGACTACATCGAGTCGTCGAGCGCTCAAGGAGTGAGCACGATCACCGTGCACTTGAAGCTCAACTACGACACGAACGCCGCCCTCACCCAGATCCAGGCAAAGGTGGCGCAGGTGCGTAACGACCTTCCCCCGGAGGCCCAGGCGCCGGTCATCGAGATCGCGACCGCGGACAATCGATTCGCGGCGATGTACATCGGATTTTCCTCCAGGGATCTCGACCAGAACCAGATCACCGATTACCTGACGCGTGTCGTGCAGCCGAAGCTGAGCGCGATCGAAGGGGTGCAGCGGGCCGATATCCTCGGCGGCCGCACGTTCGCGATGCGCGTCTGGCTCAAGCCGGAGAAGATGGCGGCCATGGGCATCTCGCCGTCCCAGGTCAGCGACGCCCTGGCGAAGAACAACTATCTCTCCACGCTGGGGCAGACGAAGGGATCGATGGTGTCGGTGAATCTGGTGGCCAACACGGATCTCCAGACCGCCGACGAATTCCGGAAGCTCGTGGTCAAGCAGGACAAGGGTGTCGTCGTCCGCCTCGGCGATATCGCCGATGTGTCGCTTGGCGCCGAGAACTACGAGCAGGATGTCCGGTTCGACGGTCAGGGCGCCACGTTCATGGGCGTCTGGGTGCTTCCCTCGGCGAATTCACTGGAGGTGATCCGCCGGGTTCGCGAGGCCCTGCCCGGCATCCAGGCGCAGCTTCCGGTGGGGATGAAGCTTGGGATTCCCTACGATTCGACCGAGTACATCCAGAGCGCCATCCGCGAGGTTCTGAAGACGCTCTCCGAGACCTTGCTCATCGTGATTCTCGTCATCTTCCTGTTCCTCGGCTCGGTGCGCGCGGTGATCATACCGGTCGTGGCGATTCCGGTCTCGCTGATCGGCGCGGTATTCCTCATGGCGGCGGCCGGCTTCACCATCAATCTGCTCACGCTGCTCGCCATCGTGCTCTCGGTCGGGCTGGTGGTCGACGACGCGATCGTGATGGTCGAGAACATCGAGAGGCACCTGCGAACGGGCGCGAGTCCCTTCCGCGCGGCGATCGACGCGGCCCGCGAGTTGATCGGTCCGATCATCGCGATGACCATCACGCTGGCGGCGGTTTACACGCCGGTTGCGATCCAGGGCGGTCTCACAGGGTCCCTGTTTCGCGAATTCGCCTTCACCCTGGCGGGTGCCGTGATCGTCTCCGGAGTCGTGGCGCTCACGCTGTCCCCGATGATGGGATCGAAGCTGCTCCGAGCCGGCGACACCGAGCGCGGCTTCTCGGGTTGGGTCAACCGGAGGTTCGACGGCGTCCGCGATGCCTACAAGCGGACCCTGTCCGGGACGCTCCACTACCGGCCGGTCGTCTACGCCCTGTGGGCGATCGTCGTGCTGCTGATCCTACCCTTCTACATGTTCTCGCAGCGCGAGCTGGCCCCCAAAGAGGACCAGAGCGTGGTCTTCGGCGTCATTCAGGCGGCGCCGAATTCCACCCTCGACCAGACCAAGCTCTACGCGTCGCAGGTGGAGCGCGTATATCGATCGTTTCCGGAGTACAAGAACACCTTCCAGCTCGTATTCCCGAGCGGAGGGTTTGGGGGAATGGTCACCAAGCCCTGGAGCGAGCGGACGAAGACCGCGCAACAGCTCCAGATGCAGGCGGCAGCCGGGCTCTCGCAGATTCCCGGTATCCGGGTCATTTCCCTCATTCCGCCCGCGCTCCCGGGCGGCGGGGACTTCCCGGTGGACTTCGTCATCGCCTCGACGGCCGAGCCGGAGCAGCTTGTCGCGTTCGCCAACCAGCTCGTCGGGAAGGCATTCCAGAGCGGGATGTTCATGTATGCCGACGCCGACGTGAAGTTCGATCAGCCTCAGGCGGAAGTGGTGTTCAACCGGGACAAGGTACGATCCCAGGGCGTCGAGATGAGCCAGGCGGGACGGGATCTCTCGACGCTTCTCGGCGGAAACTACGTGAACCGTTTCAGCATTCAGGGCCGGAGCTACAAGGTCATTCCACAAGTAAAACGCAGCGAGCGTCTCACGCCGGACCAGCTCAAGGATGTCTACGTCACCGGGACCGAGGGCAAGCTCGTGCCGCTGTCGACCTTCGCCTCCGTGAGAACGACCACCGAGCCGCGGGAGCTAAAGCGGTTCCAGCAGCTCAACGCGGTCCGTATCCAGGGCGTCATCCCGCCCGGAGTGTCGCTGGACCAGGCGCTGCGCTTTCTGGAGGGCCGGGCCCGGGAAATTCTTCCCCAGGGGTTCACGGTCGACTACGCGGGCGAGTCGCGCCAGCTCCGCACGGAGGGCAGCCGGTTTCTCAGCATCTTCCTGCTCTCCGCGGTCTTGATCTTCCTGGTGCTCGCGGCTCAGTTCGAGAGCTTCCGTGATCCGTTCGTCATCTTGGCTGGCTCGGCGCCGCTCGCGATTTGTGGGGCGTTGTTCTTCTCGTTCCTGGGCTTCACGACCCTGAATATCTACAGCCAGGTGGGGCTCATCACCCTGGTCGGGCTCGTGGCGAAGAACGGCATCCTCATCGTCCAGTTCGCGAACCATCTGCGTGAGACGGGAATGGAGAAGCTTGATGCGGTCATCGATGCGGCGGGGACGCGGCTGCGGCCGATTCTGATGACGACCGCGGCTACGGTTTTCGGCCACCTTCCCCTGGTCTTCGCCCACGGTCCCGGAGCGGGAGCGCGGAACAGCATCGGCATCATGCTCGTGAGCGGCATGATCATCGGCACCTGCTTCACGCTCTTCGTCGTGCCGTCGATCTACATGCTCGTCTCCGGCGCGCGCGAGCGAGTCGCCGTCCGGGAGACCGAGGAGCCGGAGGCGATCGCCGAGGCGGCGATACTCCCCTGACCGTAAAACGTCGTACAATTACAGGAAGGAGTCCCCCGCGGCGCTCCCGCGACAGGAGCGCCACCGAAACTACCCCAAGGCCAAGGAGGCTTCCGATGCCCCGCTATGTGGACGGTTATGTCCTGCCGGTCCCGAAGAAGAACGTGAGCGCCTATCGGCGAATGGCGCAGAAGGCAGGGAAGGTCTGGCGCGATCACGGAGCCCTCGAATTCCGCGAATCGGTCGGCGACGACCTGAACACGAAGTGGGGGAAGACGTTCCCGCGCGTGATCAAGACCAAGCCGGGCGAGACCGTGTTTTTTTCGTGGATCGTGTTCAAGTCGCGCACGCATCGCGATCGCGTCAATGCGAAGGTGATGAAGGACCCGCGCCTCGCGAAGATGATGACGTCCAAGATGCCCTTCGACGTCAAGCGCATGGCCATCGGTGGGTTCAAGATTCTCGTGGACGCTTGATCGAGGTGGCTCGCGGCCCAGCCCGGCGCCTCACGGGCAAAGGGAGAACGAAATGTTCGAGAATGCTGATGTGCAGCCCATGCTTCCCGTGAAGGATATGAAGGCGGCGGAGCGGTTTTACGAGGAGATCTTGAAGCTCAGGAAGATCGACTCCATGCCGGGCACCGCTTCCGTTTATCAGAGCGGCGGCACAAAGCTCTGCGTTTATCGCTCGGAGTTTGCCGGGACCAACAAGGGGACGGCGGCCCTGTGGGAAGTGAAGGACGTAGAGGGGACCGTGAAGAATCTGAAAGCCAAAGGGGTGACGTTCGAGCATTATGAGCTGCCCGGCATGACCCGCAAGGGAGACATCCACGCCGCCGGCGATTTCCAGGTCGCGTGGTTCAAAGATCCGGGCGGCAACATTCTCTCCGTGCAGAACGCGGTCCGCCCCAAACGATAGGAGAGGTCCATGCCCGCTACGCTCGCCATCCCGCGCCCGGCGGCCGACGAGTTCTTCGAGTACTACGGCAAGTACATCGATAGGGTCCCGGGCGATGACGCGATGCCGGCGTTGCGGGACCAGATCGGGGACACCGTCCGGCTTTTGAGGCCGCTGGCCGAGTCGAAGGCGCTCCATCGATACGCGCCTGGCAAGTGGAGCGTGAAGGAGGTCGTCGGGCATCTCGCCGACTCGGAGCGCGTGTTCGCATACCGCGCGCTCCGCGTGGGGCGCGGGGATTCCACGCCGCTCGCGGGATTCGACGAGAATGAGTACGTGCCTGCGGGCCGCTTCGACGCGAGACCGCTTGCCGACGTTGTCCACGAGTTCGAGCTGGTGCGCGCCGCATCGCTCGCTCTATTTCAAGGGATGGATGAAGAGGCGCTGCTTCGCCGCGGGACCGCGAACGACAAGAAGATCAGCGTTCGCGCCCTCGCCTGGATCCTCGCGGGACACGAGCTCCACCACCGCAAGATCTTGATCGAGCGATACGGCCTAGGGGGGTAGGGGGTAAGATCAATTGACGGTCACGGGGAGGCGGCCCCCGAAGGCCATCGGCAGTCCCCTACAGTACAACCCGGAGGTCGCGGACTGCGGGGAAGCCTGTCGCAAGGGCACGTCGGCCGTCGCCCGATAAGGGTAGCCGCGGGAATCGCTTCCCCATCCTTGCGAACCCGTTCGCGTGGGGACCGATAGGACGATGGCATATGTTATGCCGCAAACGCCAGATCGGACCACTGGCCCCACACAAGACACCTCGCCTCGAGAAGGAGATTCGACGATGCGCAAACCTGTTGCCTTTGCCCTGACCTTGATCACTGTGCTGCTGTTGGGCGCCACCATCGTGTCCTATTCAAAGTATCGGAAGTCCGCGGCGGACTACGCGCAAGCGACGGCTAACGAAGAGAGTATGCGGCAGCGCTACGACGGGGCC
>Ga0137399_10000581_pt1 | contig 14872 bp, 14 predicted proteins | sample czorhiz316metaG_FD_104810 | JGI IMG/M metagenome (GOLD analysis project Ga0137399, IMG submission 104810) | Vadose zone soil microbial communities from Angelo Coast Range Reserve, California, USA - czorhiz3.16 metaG | ecosystem: Environmental > Terrestrial > Soil > Vadose zone | place: USA...
ACGAGCCGACCACGCGCGCGCTGATCGCGTCGCGACGAACTCGGGTGGCCGCGTGGCGGCCAGGCGCGCGTGCAGCGACCAGTACTCGACCGGCGTGAACGCCTGGATCTCGCGCTCGCGGTCGACGATGAGCCGCACGGCCACCGACTGCACCCGGCCCGCCGAGAGCCCACGCTGGACCTTGTCCCACAGGAGCGGCGAGAGGCTGTAGCCGACGAGCCGGTCCAGCACGCGGCGCGCCTGCTGCGCGTCCACCTTCTTGAGGTCGATCTTGCCGGGCTTCGCGAACGCCGCCTTCACCGCGCGTTCGGTGATCTCGTTGAAGGTGATCCGGTGGACGTTCTTCTTGTCGACGTCGAGCTCCTGCGCGAGGTGCCAGCCGATCGCCTCGCCCTCGCGGTCGGGGTCTGTCGCGACGTAGAGCGCGTCCACCTTCTCGGCCGCCTTCTTCAGCTCGTCGAGCACCTTCTTCTTCGTGGGTGAGACGACGTACTTCGGCTTGAACCCCTTCTTCGGGTCCACGCCGAGCTGCGACTTCGGCAGATCGCGGACGTGGCCCATCGAGGCCTTCACGATGAAGTGCGAGTCCAAATACTTTTGGATCGTCTTCACCTTCGTGGGCGACTCCACCACCACCAGCGACCGTTTGGCCACTACGCTCTCCTTGCTCCGACCGCGAGCGAGACCCACCGCTGTCCCGCGAGCTGCCGGACCCACCCCTGGAGCTCGAGCACCACGAGCGCCGTCGCGGCACTCGCGGGATCGAACCCGCCGCGCGCGATCAGCTCCTCGATGTGCCGCGGCTCATCCGGCGTCAGGAGTCTCAGCATCCTGCCCTCGACACTCTCGACCTCTGGCGCGGTCGATGCGGCGTCATCGATTACAGTGCTGCGCACCGCGCGCCTCCACGGTTCCGACAATTCTGACACGATATCCTGCCAGCAACTAACGAGTTTAGCACCGTCCTGGATGAGCCGGTTCGTGCCGGCCGACGAATCGGAGGTAATTCGGCCTGGAATGGCGAACACTTCGCGCCCAAGATCGCCGGCGAAACCGGCGGTGATGAGGGCGCCGCTCCGCTCGGCCGCTTCGACCACGAGGACTCCGAGCGCAAGTCCGGCGAGCGTGCGGTTGCGCGCGGGAAAGTGGCCGGGCAATGCGGGCGTGCCGGGGGCGAACTGCGAGAGGAGCGCGCCCCGAGCCTCGATCGCCCGGACGAGCGCGCGGTTCTCCGGCGGATACACGATGTCGATGCCGCAGCCGAGCACCGCGAGCGTCCGGCCCCCCGCCTCGAGCGCGCCACGGTGCGCCGCCGTGTCGATGCCGCGGGCGAGCCCGCTCACGATCGTCACGCCGCGCGCGGCGAGTTCGGCGGCGATCCGCTCCGCGGTCGCGAGACCGTACGGCGTCGCCCGACGCGAGCCGACGATCGCGACCGCGAGCGCGTCCTCGGCGGCGAGGGCGCCACGCACCCACAGCGCGGGCGGGGATGGCACGGCGCGCAGCAGCTGGGGGTATCCGGGCGCACCCGGCTCGAGCGGCATTAATAACGGGGTCCGCGAGGCCGGCGTGAACCGTGGATGGCCTGAGCCAGGCGCGCGTCGCTCATTTGTAAGCACGCGTACATCGCGCGGGCGTCGCCCGCAAGAGAGTCCGGAGGGATACGCTCGGCGCTTGCCGCGCCTAGCGGCGCGCGGCTGCGTGCTTGCGAAGGAGCGTGCGGGCGATGCGCGCCGACTCGGTGCCGGGGTACTCGCGCACGACCCTCTGCCACGCGGCGCGCGCTCGACGCGGATCGCGCAGAGTCCACTGGCATAGCCCGATCTTCACCAACGCATCGGGGATCTTGCCCGAGTGCATCTCGAGCACCTTCTGGAACTCCAGGAGCGCCTGGCGATGGTCCCGCTGGACGTAATACGCCTCGCCGATCCAGTACTGCGCGTTGGCCGCGAGCGGGTGCTTCGGATACGTGCCGATGAAGTCGATGAAATCGAGCACCGCCTGGCCGTACTCGCGAGCGCGGAACGTCGCCAGCGCCGCCGCGTACGCCTGCGGCGCCGCGCGTGCCTCGGCGCGCGGCTCGGCGCGCGGTTCGATGGGCGCGGTCGGCGCCGGCGCCGGCGTCGCGGCGGCCGGAGGCCGCGCCTCGACGAGCGCGCGGGGCTTCCTGATCTCCTCCTCGGCGGCGTCCAAGCGGGCGCGGAACTTCACGAGCTCGTCCTTGGCCGCCCGCACGCCCTCGCCGAGCTCGCGCGCACGCGCGTCGAGCGCTTCGAGTTCGGCACGGGCGAGGAAGAGCTCGCGGGCGGCGAGTTCTTGAGCGGCGCGGCTGGCGGCGAGCTCGGAACGGAGCGCGCTGACGTCGGATTGGAGGCGATTCACCGTGCCTCGAGTCGCGCAGCCGGTTGCGAGGACGGCGAGGACGGCCGTCACGCCGAGGGCCCGGTTCATCCGGCCCGACCGTAGCACGCGGTCGAAAGCCAAGTCAACGGCCAGTCCCGTCGGCGGCACGCGGCTCGAGGCCGCGGACCACGATCACCTCCACCGGCCCGCCCGCGGGGATCTCCGTGTCCGGCGCGACGACGGCGAGCCCGTCGGCGAGGACCATCGAGCGCAAGATGCCCGAGCCTTGATCGCCGGTGAGCCGCGCGCCGTAGCCGTCGACCTCGCGCGAGAGCGCGACGCGCAGGTAGCCGCGTCGCACACCGGGATTGGCGATCGGCTCGAGCGCGCGCGCGACCACGCGGGGCCGGGCGACCGCCGCGCACCCGAGCATCCGCCGAAGGGCCGGCCGGACGAACAGCTCGAACGTCACCATCGCGGACACCGGATTGCCGGGCAGCCCGAAGACGGGACGGCCGCCGAGCGAGCCGAAGGTGATCGGCTTTCCCGGACGCATCGAGACCTTCCACAGGTGGAGCTCGGCGCCGCTCCGCTGGAGCGCCTCGCGCACCAGATCGAGCTCGCCCACCGAGACGCCCGCCGAGGAGATGAGGACGTCGGCCGAGACGGCCCAGCCGAGACGCTCCACGATCGCCTCGAGGCGGTCTGGCACGACGCCCAGGTTCACGGGCTCGGCTCCCGCCTCGAGCGTCTGCGCCATCAGCGAGTAGGTGTTCGTGTTCGGGATCTGCCCGGGCCCCGGGACCGTGCCGAGATCCGCGAGCTCGTTGCCGGTCGACAGGATCGCGACACGCGGCCGTCGGTAGACGTGGACGCGGGCATAGTCGAGGGCCGCGAGGAGCCCGACGTCAGCCGCGCCCGCCATCTGTCCCGGCGCCACGACGACGTCGCCGACGCGCACGTCCTCCCCCGCCGGCCGGACATAGGCGCCGCGAGCGACGGGCCCGCGGATCGTGACCCTGTCGCCGTCGGTCGCGACCTCCTCCTGGGGCACGACGGCGTCCGCGCCGTCGGGCAGCGGCGCACCGGTGAAGATCCGCATCGCCTCGCCCGCCCGCAGGGCGCGGGAGGGCATATCGCCTGCGATGACACGCCCGACGACGACCAGCGCCGCGCCGCCGGCCCGCGTGTCCTCGGCCCTGACCGCGTAACCGTCCATCGACGAATTGGGCCACGGCGGGAGCTCGCGACGCGCGACGATCGGCTCGGCCAGCACGCGTCCGAGCGCGCCGAGCACATCCACCTGCTCGGTCCCGAGGGGACGGACGCGGGCGAGGATTTGCGCCAGCGCCTCTTCGACGCTCAGCATGGAGCCTATTGTAGCGGGCGCCGTCCGGGGGTCTAGTGGTGGCCCGTGTGGGGTAAGTTCAGGACCGGCCGGTAGCGGTTGAAGAAGCCGCGTCGGCACAGGATGAAGAGCGACAGGAACCCCAGCGTGATCGCGATGTCGCGCGCGCCGACCGGCAGCTGCGCGGCGGTGGAGACCGACGGGAAGACGACGAAGACGCGCTCGAGGAAGATCGCGGCGAGACCGAAGAGCGCGACGACGACGAGCGGCGCGTGCCGCTGCGGGGGCCGGCCCGTGAGACGCTTCAGCAGGTACGCGAACGGGATCAGCCAGCCGACGACGAGCACCACCCACGCCACCGTCTGCCAGGGCTGGACGAAGAAGCGCTTCACGAAGAACCGCGTCTCGACGGGCACGTTGCCGTACCAGATCACGAGGTACTGCGACCAGAAGAAGTACATCCACAGGATGGAGATCGCGAACTGGAGCTTCGCGACGTCCTGGATCGCGGCGGGCGGGATGGAGGCCTGCCCGCGCGCGTTCGCCCGCACCGAGAGGATCGAGAGCAGGCAGAGCGTCGTGTAGAACGTGCTGACCACGAAGTAGCCCCCGAAGAGACCGCTGTACCACATCGGCTCCAGGGACATCACGAGATCGAAGCCCCAGAGCGACACGACGACCACCCAGAGCATCAGGAGCGCGACGGCGAGCCGGTTGCGCCGCGCGCGCTCCCGCTCGTCGTCCCCGGGCACGGCGTCCCGGAGGAGCGTGGCGACGAAGAGCATGGCGACGAGGAAGAGCGCGCCCGTGCCGATCCAGGTCCGCGACCAGAAGAAGCCCCACGTGAGCCAGGGCTGCTTCGCCGGGATCGGCGTCGTCTCCCAGGGGTAGAGCGTCACCCCCCCGAGGCTCAGCAGCAGGAACAGCGCGAACGCCACCGGCAAGAAGCCCGACGTCGTGAGGGCGATGCGCCGGACGCTCGGCGACCAGCGCGCTTCGGTGAGCTGCATCATGGCGGCGATCGCGGGCCCCGTCACGGCGAGCCCCGACCAGAAGACCAGGTTCACGAGATAGATCGACCACACGTGGGCCGCGTCCGCCGAGCGCGCCCCCGTCAGGAAGGAGAGCGCGCCGGCGGCCACGATGAGGGCCCAGACGATCGTCATTTCTGCGCGAGGCTCCGGAGGAAGTTCACGATGTGCCACGCCTCTTCCGAGGAGAGCGCCTCGCCGTAGGCGGGCATCACCGCGCCGCCGGCGATGACGTAGCTGTGCCAGTAGCCGTCGGTCCGCTGCTTCTGGAGTTCAGCGTTGGTGAGGTCGGGTGTCGGGATGAACTTCGTCGCCACCGGTCCCGTCACCCCGCCCTTGGCCTCGGGCCCGTGACAGGGCACGCAGAAGGTCGCGAAGCGCTCCCGCCCGAGCGCGACCGACGCGGCCGACACCCTCACCGGGTTCGGCTGCTTCATGGCGAGGTCGCGCTGCTCCTTCGTGAAGACGAGGTCGCCCCCGCGTGGGATCACGCCCGCGGGCATCCTGAACACGCGCTCGCCCGGCACGATCTTCGCGGTTTCGGTCATGTTGTGGGTCCATCGGACCACCACGGCCGCGCCCATCAGCCCTCCGGCCGCGGCGACGATCAGGAGCGCCAGAATGAAGACCCACTTCACGGCCGCACCTCGTCCGCGCCCGCCGCGCGGAGGATCTCGCGCACCGAGCCGCCCCGCTCGGGCGCCACGTGGACGGCGACCCCGAAGCGGTCGTTCGTGAAGCGCGGATCGAAGGACGGGCTCGGTGTGAGGCGTGGCAACCGCCCGAGCAACGCCATGCCGAGCACCGTCGCGACGCCGCCGAAGAGAATCGTCATCTCGAACGCGATGACGATGAAGGGAGGGATCGAGGCGACGGGTTTTCCGCCCGTGGTCAGGCCCCACTGCATGGCGGACCAGATCGTCAGGAGGAAGCCGGACGCCGTGCCGGTCAGGCCGCCGATGAGCGTGAACAGGCGCACGCGGCTCACCGGCCGGTCGCGCTCCAGCACCTCCTCGATCTCGTGCACGGGAACGGGCGTGTACACCGTGAGGTCGTGGTAGCCCTTCGCTTTCAAGTCCTCGAGGGCGCGCACGGTCGTGTCCACGTAGGCGAAGACGCCGAGGATCGTCTCAGTGGTGGCCGGCATGCCCCCGGTCCTTCAGCGGCGGCGGGAGGGTCTCCTTCACCTCCACGATCGAGAGCGACGGCATGAGCTTGATGAACCCGAGGAACAGGATGAAGAACCACGCGAAGCTGCCGATGACGACCATCGTGTCGGTCAGGCTCGGGTAGTAGATGCCCCACGTGTACGGGTAGAAGTCGTGCCCGAGCGACGGAACGATGATGTTGAACCGTTCGAACCACATGCCGATCAGCACGAGGATCGAGACGACGTAGAGGATCGTCGGGCTCGTCCGCGCCCTCTTCGAGAACAGGATGAGCGGCGAGATGCAGTTGCAGAAGTACATCAGCCAGAGCGCCCACGCGTAGGACTTGGTCACCTTCCAGAAGAGCGAGGCCTTTTCGATCTCGTCTCCGCTGTAGATCGACGTGAAGATCTCGCAGACGTAGAAGTAGGTCAGGACCAGACCCGTCACCAGGATGAGCTTCCCCATCGCGTCCAGGTGCTTTTCCTCGATGTAGGCGTGAAGCCCGAAGAAGTGGCGCATCGGCAGGAGGAGGATCAGCACCATCGCGAAACCCGAGAAGATCGCGCCGTCGACGAAGAACGGGGCGAAGAGCGTCGAGTGCCAGCCCGGAACGAGGGCCATCGCGAAGTCCCACGACACGACGCTGTGCACGGAGAGGACCAGCGGCGTGGCGAGCGAGGCGAGGAGCCCGTACGCGCGCCGGTAGTGCCGCCACTGCGAGTCGGCGCCCTCCCAGCCGAGCGCCAGCATCCCATAGATCCGCCGGCGCCAGCCGGTCGACGCGTCGCGGAGCGCCGCGATGTCGGGCACCAGGCCGACGATGAAGAACACGGTCGAGATCGAGAGGTACGTCGAGATCGCGAACACGTCCCAGACGAGCGGCGAGCGGAAGTTCGGCCAGAGGTAGCGCTGGTTGGGGTACGGCAGCAGGAAGTAGGCGAACCACATCCGGCCCGCGTGGATCAGCGGGAAGAGGCCCGCGGTCAGGACGGCGAAGATCGTCATCGCCTCGGCGGCGCGATAGATGGACGTCCGCCACCGCGCCCGGAACAGGTAGAGGATCGCGGAGATCAGCGTGCCCGCGTGGCCGATACCGATCCAGAACACGAAGCTCGTGATGTACATCGCCCACATCTGGGGCGTGCGCTTGCCGGCCATGCCCATGCCCCACCAGATCTGGGCCGTCCACGCGACGATTCCCGCGGTGAGGATGAGGGCGACCACGCACATCCAGGCGAAGTAGAGATTGCCCGGGGGCTCGAGCGTGCGGACGACGTCACGGTTGACGTCGGCGAACGTGGGCGACGCGCTCCGGCTGTCGCTCATCGGCTCACGCGTGGTCCCGGACGACCTTCTTCAGATAGGTCACGGACGGCCGTGTCCCGAGCTCGTCGAGGACGTGGTAGGCGCGCGGCGAGCGGACGAGCCCGACGACCGCGCCCTTGTCGTCCTTGAGGTTGCCGAAGGTGATCGCCTGCGTCGGGCACGTCTGCTGGCAGGCGGTCCGGATGTCGCCGTCCTGCACCGCGCGCTTCTCGTCCTTCGCCCCGTCCTTGCCGGCGACGATGCGCTGGATGCACATCGTGCACTTCTCCATGACGCCGAGCTGGCGGACGGTCACGTCGGGGTTCAGCTGGACCTCGAGCGGCGCGGGGATCTCCCACTCGAACCAGTTGAAGCGGCGGACGTGGTACGGGCAGTTGTTGCCGCAGTAGCGCGTGCCGACACAGCGGTTGTACACCTGAGCATTCAGACCCTCGTCGGTCCGGTACGCCGCGAACACGGGGCACACGGGCTCGCAGGGCGCGACCTCGCAGTGCTGGCAGAGCATCGGGAGGAAGAGGTTCGTCGGGTGATCGGCCCTTCCCTCCGCCCAGCGCTCGATGCGGATCCAGTGCATCGCGCGCCCGTAGGCGGCCGACGGCTTGCCGACGACGGCGACGTTGTTCTCGGCCTGGCAGGCGACGACGCACGCCTGGCAGCCCACGCACGCGTCCACATCGATCGCGAGGCCCCAGCGGTATCCGGGATACTGCTTCTCCGGGTACATGCTGATGGGCTCCTCCGGTTCGCGCCGGCCCCGCAGCGCCTCCTCGCGCGCCGCGCGCAGGTCCACGTGCCGGGCGAGCTCGCGCTCCTGCTGGTCGTGCGTCGCCTGCAGAATCGCGAGTGGCCGGCGGCCGCCGTTCTTGGCGAGCGTCACGCTGACACCGAGATAGATCGCGCCTCCGGACGCTGGCTCGGCCCCGCCGGAGAGAAGCGCGACCGGGTTCGTCGGGGTCGGCGGCGCCGCGACGTAGCGCGGCACGTGATAGGGCGCGTAGCGGTGGCCGATCGGGATCGCCACGGCCCGCGCGTGGAGCGTCGGCGAGACGTACGCGGGCAGCTCGAGCGCGCCGTGCGGCGACGCCACCTTCAGGACGTCGCCGGTGACGACGCCGAGCTTCGCGGCCGCCTCCGCCGGAACCTCCACCCACGCATCCCATACGGCCTGCGTCATCGTGTCGGGGGTCTCCTGGAGCCACGCCCGGGTCGCGGCGCGCCCGTCGTAGAACTTGAACGATGGGTACGCGAGCAGCGCGAACCCACCCGGGTCGCCCTCGAGCGACGCCGCGGCGGCCTCGACAGCGACGGGCCTGGCCGCGACCGGTGCCGCCGCGATCTCCTTCCAGGCACCGCCCTGCCGAAGGGCCGTCGCCCATTCGGTCTTGACGAGCGGCTCCCAGACCGACCGGAGGTGCTGCTCCTGGCTCCCCCACGGGAGCGGCCCCTTTCCCTCCTCGGTGCCGAGGACGGCGCGACCGATCGCGAGCAGGGTGTCGCCCATAGGCTTCGCGTCGCGGATCGGCGACATCGTCGGCTGCAGGAGGCCCATGACGCCCTCGCGCGGCGAGTAGTCGCTCCACGACTCGAGCCAGTGGGTGTCGGGGAGCACGAGACCGGCGAGCGCCGTCGTCTCGTCGGGCAGGCTCGCGAAGCTCACGACGAGGCCGGCCTTCTTGATCGCGTCGGCGAACTTGAGGCCGCCCGGCAGCGTGAACGCCGGGTTGACGCCGGGGCCCAGCAGGAGGAGCTTGATCTCGCCGCGCTCCATGGCCTTCGCGAGCTGGACCACCTCCGCGTAAGGAGTCACCCTCCCGTACGCGGAGTCGGGGCCGAAGCGGACCGTCTTGCCGATGTTCCCGGCCGCGGCGTTGAGCAGGTTGATCGCGACCAGCGTGTCCGTGGCGTTCCCGCCGCTCACGGCGACGCCGCCCCCGACGGCAAGGCCGGGCCTGGCGTGGCCGAAGACCTCGGCGACGTGCTTGATCCGCTCGACCGGCACGCCGCTCTGATCGGCGACGCGCGCCACGTCCACCTTCGCGACGGTCTCCGCGAAGCGCCGGTCAGCGAGGCCCTCGGCGACCATCACCTTGAGCACCGCGAGCGCCAGCATCCCCTCGGTGCCGGGCGCGTTGCGCAGCCACTCGTCGGCGTTGGACGCGGTGAGCGACTGTCTCGGCTCCACATGGATGAACGTTCCGGCGCGCCCGTCCCGGAACGCGTGCATGCGACCGAAGCCCCGCGCGTGGCCCACGTTCGACAGCCACGTCTCCAGGAAATCGGCACCGAACGACAGCACGACCTCCGCGTCCTCGAACGCGTGGTACGGGATCGCGTCACGGCCGAAGGTGATGCGGTTCGCCGCGCGGAGCGCCTCGTAGCCGAAGGGCTCCAGCGTCACGCGCGGCCGGGCCCCCATCGCCTGGACCCACGTGTCGAGAAGCGCGCCGAGACTTCCGTTCTCGAGCTGGGTGACGACGGCGATCGCGCGCCCCTGCCCTGACTTTCGGAGCTCGGCGATCCTGTCACTCACCTGCGTGCGCGCGCTCTCCCAGCTCACCGGCCTGACGCCGCGGCCCTCGGGTACGCCCGGCCCGACGAAGCGGTCGGGATGGTAGAGCCCCTGGAGCGCCGCCTGGCCGCGGACGCAAAGCGCGCCATGGTTCACGGGGTGATCGGGGTTCCCCTCGAGCTTCACGACGCGGCCCTCGCGGTTCCGCGCCAGGACGCCGCAGCCCGCGGGACACTCGCGGCACACGGTGGCGAACCACGCGGCGACGCCGGGCACGAGCTGCTCGTTGGGCACCACCAGCGGCAGGATGTTCTCGGTCGTCCGCTGGCCGCCCGCGACGGCCGCGCTGGCGCCGCTCGTCGCCACGATCTTGAAAAAGTCGCGCCGGTTCATGTTTGTACGCTCAGTGGTGGCAGGTGACGCAGTCGAGCGGCGCGTGCATGCCCGCGGTCGCGTTCTCTCGCCGGTGACAATCGACGCACCAGCCCATCGTCAACGGCCGCGCCGCGGGCCGGAAGCCGACCAGATTCAGGAGGTCGTTCGTGAGCGTCGGTCCGGTCTCCGCGCCGAACGTCGTCATGGTCTCGACGGCACCGTGGCACGTCTGGCACTTGAGATTCGCCCGCACGTGCGCCTTGTGCGGGAAGTACGTGAACTCGGGGAGCTTGTTGACGCGCACCCACGGGACCGGCTCCCCCCTGGCCAGGTACTCACCGAGCTTCTTGATCTCTGGCCGGTCGGCGGCCGTGATCTTGTGACAGCCGAGACAGCGCGTCACCGACGGCAGGCCCGCGTACTCCGAGCGCCGCGCATCACTGTGACAGTACTGGCAGTCGATCTTGTAGGTCTGGACGTGCGTGTTGTGAGGGAAGTTGATCGGCTGAATGGACGCCTTCGCGACTGCCGGCTGGCGGCTCCACGACGACACCGCCAGGAAGATCAGAATGGCGAGGAGCACGACGCCCAAGGCTCCCACGCCCGCCTTTGCGCCCATCGACAGTCGATCGCCCTCCGAGGGATTGAGTGATGCTTGTGGAGCCTATCACTCGCCCCGCGACCACGTCAATGAGCAAACGCGTCGCTAGAGGGTTGCGAGGGACTCGGCGGCCGCCCGCGCGGCCGCGGCGATGTCGGCCTCCGTGTGCGCGAGCGAGACGAACGCCGCTTCGAACTGCGAGGGCGCGAGGAACACGCCGCGCTCCCGCATCGCGTGGAAGTACCGAGCGTACCGCTGCGTGTCGCTCCGCTTGGCAGTCGCGTAATCGGTCACCGACGTATCGCAGAAGAACGCGGTCAGCATCGAGCCGACACGGTTCACCCTGAGCGAGACGCCGGCCTTCTCCGCGGCGAGCCGGAGCCCTTGCTCGAGCTGGGCTCCGCGCGCCTCGAGCGTCGTGTAGGACGACCGGTCGAGGCAGCGGAGCGTCGCGAGTCCCGCCGCGACGGCGAGCGGGTTCCCCGACAGCGTGCCCGCTTGGTACACGGGACCGAGGGGCGCCACGTGGTTCATGAGCGCGCGCGAGCCGCCGTACGCGCCGACGGGCAGCCCGCCGCCGATGATCTTGCCCAGGCACGTCAGATCCGGCCTCACGCCGAACAGCTCCTGGGCGCCGCCGCGCGCCACGCGGAAGCCGGTGATGACTTCGTCGAAAATCAGGAGGGCGCCGTGCTCGCGCGTGAGCGTGCGGAGCCCGGCCAGAAAACCCGGCAGCGGAGGCACCACGCCCATGTTGCCCGCCACCGGCTCGACGATCACGGCGGCGATCTCGCGCCCGCGCCCGCGGAAGAGCGCGCGGACGGCCTCGAGGTCATTGAACGGTGCCGTGAGCGTGAGCTCCGCGAGCGCCGCCGGCACGCCGGCGCTGTCGGGAATCGACAGGGTTGCGCCGCCGGAGCCCGCCTTGACCAGCAGGCTGTCGGCGTGGCCGTGGTAGCAGCCGTCGAACTTCACGAGGAGCGCGCGACCGGTGGCGCCCCGCGCCACACGGATCGCGCTCATCGCGGCCTCCGTCCCCGAGCTCACGAGGCGGACGAGATCCATCGACGGGTAGGCCGCCGTGAGCGCCTCGGCCATCTCCACCTCGAGCGGTGTCGGCGCGCCGTAGCTCGTGCCCCGGGCCGCCGCCTCGGCGATCGCCGCGACGACCGGCGCCGGCGCGTGGCCGAGGATGAGCGGCCCCCACGAGCCCAGGAAGTCGATGTACTCGCGGCCGTCCACGTCCCAGAGCCGCGCGCCTGCGCCGCGCGCGACGAAGAACGGCTCGCCGCCGACGCCGCGGAAGGCGCGCACCGGGCTGTTGACGCCGCCGGGGATCACGTCGGCGGCCCGGTCCCAGAGCCGCTTCGAATCGCTCATCGGTGGCCTCGCCTCTCGCCGGCCGCCCGGAGGCCGAGATCGACCGGCAGGAAATCGCGACGTTCGGAGCTCCACAGGAACGCCGCGACCGCCTCCGGTCGCCCGCCCATGACCGACGTGACCACGTACGTGGCGCCGGGATAGGCGGGCTCGCCGCCGATCAGGGCCTGGCGCCGATCCGTCTCGGAGAAGTAGGCGCCGGTGTCCACGTGCGAATGATAGATGACGGCGACCGCGAAACCCTCAACCTCGAGCCGCCCGATCCGCAGCAGGTCCCTGGGGTCGATGTAGTAGGCCGTCCGCGCGTCGCGCGGATGACGGACCGGATCCTTGACGTGGAGCTCGTCCTGGGCGTTCTTGCAGCGCACGAGGCGCCGCTCGCCGTCGCGCACGACGATCACGCCGCACGACTCGCGCGGATACTCGTCCATCGCCTGGCGGCGGATCGCCTCGAGCTCGTCCGGCGTCAGGATCACCAGCCGCCGCCCGCGAGGGCGGGAATGATGGCGACCTCGTCGCCGTCCTTGAGCGGCGTCGAGAGTCCCTGGAGCGCCTCGATCGCCTCGTTGTTCACATAGACGTTCACGTGGTGGTGGACCTCACCGGCCTCGCCGCGCACGAGCCCGCGCAGGCCGGCGTAGGCGCCCTCGAGCTCGTCGAGTAGCCCCCCGACGGTCGTCGCGGCCGCCTGCACGCGGTCCTTGTTGTTCGTCGCCCTGCGGAACGGCGTCGGAATGTACACGGTTACGGCCATGCTTGACCTCTCTGGCGACGCGCGAACGATCTCATCGCTCTCCTCGCCGCGCTAGCCCTGGCTCAGGTAACGCTCGCCGGTGTCGGGCAACACGGTGACGACGAGTTGTCCGGGCGCGAGCTCCGCGGCGACCGCGCAGGCGGCAAAGGCCGCGGCACCGGCGGAGACGCCGACGAGCAGACCCTCCTCGCGCGCGAGCCGTCTCGACCACGCGAGCGCGTCCTCGTCGCGGACCTGAATGATCCTGTCGATGACCGCACGGTTCAGGACGCCCGGCACAAACGACGCGCCGATGCCCTGGATCGCGTGCGGGTGCGCCCTGCCGCCGGAGAGCACGGGTGACTTCGCCGGCTCGACGGCGATCACGCGCACCGCCGGCACCTTCTCCTTGAGAACTTCGCCCACGCCCGTGACCGTGCCTCCGGTGCCGACGCCCGCCACGAACGCGTCGAGCCGTCCGTCCACCGCGTCCAGGATCTCGAGGGCCGTCGTGCGTCGGTGGGCCTCGGGATTTGCGGGGTTCTGGAACTGCTGGGGCATGAAGTAGTCGGGATGCTCACGCAGGAGCTCCTGGGCCGCGTGCACGGCGCCCGTCATCCCCTCGATCGCCGGTGTGGCGTGGAGCTCGGCGCCGAAGCGCGCGAGGAGGCGCTGACGCTCGACGCTCATGTCGTCGGGCATGGTCAGAATGAGCCGGTAGCCCTTCACCGCGGCCGCCATGGCGAGGCCGATGCCGGTGTTCCCGCTCGTCGGTTCGACGATCGTCGCGCCGGGCTTGAGCAGGCCGCGCGCCTCCGCGTCCTCGAGCATCGCCAGCGCGATCCGGTCCTTCACGCTCCCGCCCGGGTTCACGGACTCGAGCTTGGCGACGACGCGCGCGGCGCCGGGGTTCGGCAGTCGGTTCAGCTGGACCATCGGTGTTCCACCGATCAGCTCGAGCACGCTCGTCGCGATCTTCGGTCGCGTCATATGTGATACATGGGCCGCGCGGTGCTCCGCCGCGCGCGCACGCGCTCCGCCAGCTCAGCGAAGGTGATCCGGTCGACGACCTCGGAGACCGCCTGCGAGATCTCGTCCCAGAGCTCGCCCAGATCGAACGTGTCGCCGCCGTTCCTCCCGCCGACGCGGCGCTGCGCTTCCAGGGGGGACTGGGCGCCCTCGACCGCGCGCAGCACGTCGCCCACGCTGATCTGCTCGGGTGCGCGCGTGAGGTGGTAGCCTCCCGACGAGCCGCGCCTGGAGCCGAGGAGCCCCGCTCGCTTGAGCGAGAGCAGCACCTGCTCGAGATAGCGCTGCGGGATCGCCTGGCGCTCGGCGATGTCCTGGATCGGCACGAGCGCTTGCCCGCGCCTGAGCGCCAGGTCCAGCACCGCCAGGATCGCGTACTCGCCCTTGGCCGAGATCCTCATCCGATGGCTCGCCTCGTCCGTCGAACGGCCTCAGCTCGCACTGCCGGACATCTCAGGGCTCGCCTCGTCCGTCGAACGGCCTCAGCTCGCACTGCCATGCTCCAGGAGTCGCGCCGCGTCCTTCGCGAAGTAGGTGATCACGACGTCGGCACCCGCTCGACGGATCGCGGTGAGGGCCTCAAGCATCGCGCGCTCCTCGTCGAGCCAGCCGAGTTGCCCCGCGGCACGGATCATCGCGTACTCGCCCGAGACCGAGTAGGCCGCGAGCGGCACACCGAACTCCGCCTTCGCCCGCGAGATCACGTCGAGGTATGGGAGCGCGGGCTTGACCATGACGATGTCGGCGCCCTCGTCGAGGTCGAGCGCGATCTCACGCATGGCCTCGACGACGTTGGCGGGATCCATCTGGTACGAGCGCCGATCGCCGAACTGCGGGGCGGACTCGGCGGCCTCGCGGAACGGCCCGTAGAAGCTCGACGCATACTTGGCGGAATAGGCCAAGATCGGCGAGTCCGTGTAGCCCGCCTCGTCGAGCGCCTCGCGAATCGCGCCGACCCGCCCGTCCATCATGTCCGAGGGCGCGACCATGTCCGCACCCGCCTCGGCGTGCGAGATCGCCACGCGCGCAAGCAGCTCGAGCGTCGG
>Ga0137399_10000588_pt1 | contig 14814 bp, 13 predicted proteins | sample czorhiz316metaG_FD_104810 | JGI IMG/M metagenome (GOLD analysis project Ga0137399, IMG submission 104810) | Vadose zone soil microbial communities from Angelo Coast Range Reserve, California, USA - czorhiz3.16 metaG | ecosystem: Environmental > Terrestrial > Soil > Vadose zone | place: USA...
ATCCCCGAGGGCGGCTACTGGGCGATGCCGAAACTCTCGGCCGACGGACTGCTGCTGTGTGGAGACACCGCGGGATTCCTGAACGGTGCGCGCTTGAAGGGCATCCATCTCGCGATGAAATCCGGCATGCTCGCAGCCGAGACGCTGTTCGAATGCCTGCTGGCCGGAGACTTCTCGAAAGAGCGCCTGGCCGGGTACGAGAAGCGGTTCGAGGCTTCATGGGCGCGCGAGGAGCTGTACGGCGTGCGCAACTTCCATCAGGGGTTCGATGGCGGCGCGCTTGCGGGCATGATGAACGTGGGCGTCGGCATGGTGACCGGCGGGCGCGATCTGTTGCTGCGCGACCGCACGCCCGGGCACGCCGGCCACACCCGCATGCGCAAACTCGCCGAGGCGCTGCCGGGCGGCAAGGTCGCGCCGGCGAAGAACGACGGCAAGCTCACGTTCGACAAGCTGGCCGACGTCTATCTTTCCGGCACGAAGCACGACGAGGATCAGCCGGTGCACCTGGTGGTGGCGGACACCAGCGTGTGCGCGACGCGCTGCCGCACCGAGTACGGCAACCCGTGCCAGCATTTCTGCCCGGCGAACGTCTACGAGATGGTGCCGAGCGACGATCGCGGCGGGCTGAAGCTCCAGATCAACGCGTCGAACTGCGTCCACTGCAAGACCTGCGACATCGCCGACCCCTACCAGATCATCACCTGGGTCACGCCCGAGGGCGGCGGCGGTCCCGACTACAAGAATCTCTAGCCCGGCCGGGCGCCCCAGTCGTGCGCACGGATCAGCAGCGCCCGCGAGAGGAACGCGAGCGGGATGAGCGCGATCCCGTACCACAGCGTTCCGTACAGGCCGAACGACACGATCAGCATCAGGTGATCGCGCAGCTCGAAGCTGGTCCAGCCACCGTGGCGGACGCACAGCAGCGCCCGCTCGATCAGCACGAAGCCGATCCAGTAGGTCGCCATCCCGAGGTAGTAGGTCGCGAGACCATCCAGGAACCGGCGCCCCGTGCCCACGCGATCACGCGTGCGCAGCGTAAACGCCCCGGCCGCGATTCCGGCGAGCGCGCCTGCGGCCATCCAGCCGACTTCGAGGAGATCGGCGGGACGGCGTGCACCCATCAGAAATCGAGCGATCAGGTTCCAGGCAAGGCCTAGCGCGATCGAAATGGGCAAGACGACGCGCATGTCAACACGCTATCAAGTCCGCGGCAGATCGCAAGGAATCGATACGAGAATCGGCGTGAACCCGGTCAGCGACCGGGTTCGAATCGCGCTTTCCCCGAGCGAACTTGCTAGAGTGTACGAGTCATGCACCGACGCCTTCTGATCACCGCCATAGTCGGGCTGCTCGCTCTCTCCGCGCTCTCGTGCGCGACGGAAGGGCTCACGCCGTCCTCGAGCCAGATGCCGGCCGCGAGCGCCGGGCTGCCTCCGGATGAGCGCTTCTTCTCCGACGCGCTGGTGGACTACGGCGACTGGGTGCTGATCGAGCCCTATGGGTGGGTGTTCCAGCCGCGCGTCAACTGGCTGACGTGGCGTCCCTATGAATATGGATTCTGGGCCCCCACCGATCTCTACGGCTGGACCTGGATCTCGGCCGAGCCGTTCGGCTGGGCCACGTTCCACTACGGGCAATGGATGTACGACCGGTTCCAGGGCTGGGTGTGGATCCCGGGCCTCGACTGGGGACCGGCGTGGGTTGCGTGGAGAGCGAGCGACGAATACATCGGCTGGGCGCCGCTCATGCCGCAGACCAGTTACTACGCCGCGGTTCCGGGCGGCGCGTTTCTCTACGTGCCGACGCAGCAGCTGGTCGCGACCGACCTCTCGAAACGCGTGATGAAGGAGGAGAGCGTCGCGCACCAGCTCGGCCGCCTGACTCCGGTGACGAACGTCGAGGAGCGGGGCGGAGTGCGCATCAATCTCGGCCCGCCGATCGAGCAGATCGAGCACGTGATCGGAGCGCGGATCCCGCGCGTGAAGCTCGAGGATCGCTCCCCGGTGACCGCCGCGAGCGCGCCACATTCCACGAGAGCACCGAAACCCGCGGGAGCCCCGGCCAACGACAACACCGCGGCGGTGCGTCGCGCCGGTGAGGAAACCGCGCGTCAGGCGCGCGACATCGCCGCGACGCCGAGCCGCGTGCCCGACCGGATGCCGGTGGTTCGTCCGATGCCATCGCGCCACCCCGCGAAAGAGGCACCGAAGGGCGACGATTCCGCGGGCGCTGGCGGCGGGCCGGATACCACGAGCGCGCACAGTGCTCCGGACGCCTCGCACGACCGCCACGGCGCCGATCCGCCGGCGCCCGGCCCACCGCGCCAGCCCCGGCCGGCCGAAAAGCCCGCCTCGCGCGACACGTCGGGCTGAACTCCCGGCGTGGCCGACGCCTCGCCCGCGGCACGCATCAGGGCCCGCGCGCTCGAGCTGGGCTTCGACGCGGTCGGCATCGCCGCGGTCACGCCGCTCGAGGCGGCCACGCGCTACGAAGCCTGGCTCGCCGCCGGACGGCACGGCGCGATGCGCTGGCTCGCGACTCCCAAGCATCGCGAACGGCGCGCGAACCCCGCACGCATCCTGCGCGACGTGCGCTCGGTGGTGTGCGTCGCGCTGTGTCACCCGCCGGCGCGCGATGCGGAGCGCGACCGGCGCCTCGGCCACATCGCGCGTTACGCCGCGGGCGAGGACTACCACCGCATCATGCGCGACAAGCTGCACGTGCTCGATCGCGAGATCGAGCAGATGATTCCCGGCTCGCGCGCGCTGTGGTACTCCGACACCGGCGCGATCCTGGAGCGTGCGTGGGCCGAGCGCGCCGGACTCGGCTGGGTCGGCAAGCATTCCGGCCTGCTCTCGCGCAGTCTGGGTTCGTGGTTTCTGATCGGCGAGCTGCTGGTCGACCGCGAGCTCGATCCCGACCGGCCCGCTGCCGGGCCGGCCACCGATCACTGCGGCACGTGTTCGCGCTGCATCGAAGTGTGCCCGACCGGGGCGATCGTCGCGCCGCGCGAGGTGGACGCGCGGCTCTGCATCTCGTACCTCACGATCGAGCAGCGTGGCCCGATCCCGATCGAGCTGCGGCCGAAGATCGGCGACTGGATCTTCGGCTGCGACCTGTGCCAGGACGTCTGCCCCTGGAATCGCTTCGCGCCCGAGGCTCGCGAAGCCCGGCTCCACGCGCGTGAACTCGAGGGCTGGACGCTCGAGCGCTTCCTGACGCTCGATGACGCCGGGTTCGAGGCGCTGTTCGATCTGAGCCCGGTGCGGCGCGCCGGCCGGGCGGGGTTCCTGCGCAACGTGTGCGTGGCGCTCGGCAATCGCGGCGAGGCCGCCGCGGCCCCGGCGCTCGAGCAGGCGCTGGAGCGCGATCCGTCGCCACTGGTGCGGGCGCACGCCGCGTGGGCGCTGGGCGAGATCGCCCGCCACTCCGGTGTCGGCGCTGCGCCCGAGACGCTGCGGGCCCCGCTCGAGCGCGCCGCGACCCGGGACCCGGACCCCGCGGTGCGCGACGAGGCGCGCGCGGCCGCCGCTCTGATGTAGATTCTGCGCCCGCAGCGCCCGCGCGACCCCGGCCCGGAGACCCCCGTGACGATCACCCCCATCGACGACGAAGCGCGGCTCTACGTCTCATCGACGATCGACGACTGGAGCGTGCTCCAGGAGCTGGCGATCTCGGTGGTGGTAGACCTCGAGGGCGCGATCGACAACGGCATTCCCTGCCGCCCGGGCGGAATCCTGTACGTCTATTTCCCGTTCAGCGACGACGCGCTGCCGGATCCCGACGTGCTGAACGCGTCCGCCGATTACGTGGTGCGCCTGCTGCGGTCGGGATTCCGCGTGCTGGTGCATTGCAGCCTGGGGCTCAATCGCTCGCCGCTGCTTGCCGGCCTGGTGCTGCATCGGATGGGCTGGAGCTGCAGCGCGGTGATCGAGCGGCTGCGCGAGCGGCGCCCCGGCGCGCTGTTCAACGACGTGTACTACGACTACCTCGCGAACCTCGACGCCGAGCCGGTGGAATAGGAAAGCTCAGCCGTTCGGAGCGAGCTTCGTCCCTGTCACCCACTCCTCCCCGCCCTCGGCGAAGAATTCCTTCTTCCAGATCGGCACGGTGCGCTTGAGGTCATCCATGGCCCAGCGGCACGCGTCGAAGGCCGCCGCGCGATGCGCGGCCGCGACCACCACCGCGACGCTCGCCTCGGCGAGCGGCACGTCGCCGAGGCGGTGCACGATGCCGCAGGTTCGGATCTCGAAGCGCGCGCACGCTTCGCGCTCGATCCGGCCGAGCGCGGCGACCGCCATGACCTCGTAGCCTTCGTACTCGAGTCGGGTCACGCGGCGCCCTTCGTGATGATCGCGCGAGGTGCCGAGAAACACCACGATCGCGCCGCAATCGGGCCGCGCGGCGCCGCGCCTCAGGCGCTCGACGTCGATCGGCTCGCGGACCAGCTCAGCCACGCCCGCTCCTCGCAGGGCCGGGCACGTCAGCCTCCGCTCACTGGCGGGAGCAGCGCGATCTCGGAATGCGCGCGCAGCGGCGACCCGGCGGTCGCGAGCTCGCCGTCCACCGCGATCGCCAGGTGCGGCCACAGGGGCTCGAGCGCCGGATGCCTGCGGCGCAGCAGCGCGAGCGCATCCGCGACGCACGCGCTCTCGCCGAGATCGAGCGTCTCCTCGCCGCAGCCCGCCTGATCGCGCGCCTGCGCGAAGTACAGCACGGTCACCGTCATGTTTGAGTGCGCCTTCTCATCCCGCCTATGCTGGCGGGATGGAAGACTGGAATCAAGCGGGCCAGGCGCCGGTGCCCGAGCCCGTGATCGGTCCGCCGCCCGGGTCCCTGACCGGTCTGCCGCCCGAGCCCGTGGTCGCCCCGCCGCCCGAGCCATTGGCTCCTTCGATCCGGCGTGGCCTGCTGATCTGGCTGATCGTGCTGATGTCGCTCGGGGTCGGCGCCGCGCTCGCCGGCATCGAGGAAATGGCGGTGCTGATCGCGTTCGCGGGCATTTTCATCGCGGCGCAGGCCGCCGACATGGACCGGCGCTGGTTCGCCACTTACGTCGTTTTCGGCGCCGTGATCCCGCTCGGAGGGGCTGCCGCGTTCCTGCTGCTCGCGAACGACATCATGACCAGCGACGCGTCCCGTGCCCTGCGCGTGGCCGGCACCGCGTTCGCGATCGGCTCGGCCCTTGTCTCGGTGCTCACGCTCGATCCGAGAGTCGCGCGCAGCCTCACGCGCGTGATGTTCCGAACCGACGCCGACTCGCACTCGCTGCGCCTCGCGGCCCGCGTGGTGCTGCTCGGCCTGCTGTTGGTGTTCCCCGCGGCGCTGATCGCGCCGCAGTTGCTCGAGCCGATCCTGGATCGGCCCGGGGGATTGTTCGAGTCGGGACCGCTCGGGGGCGAGCTGATCGGCTACGTGCTGCTGGCGTTCGCCTCGGTGGGATTCCTGGTGCGCCGCGATCTGCCCCAGACCCTCGTGCGGCTCGGCCTCACCGCGCCGCGGCTCCGCGACCTGGGTCTGATCGCGGCCGGCGCGGGCGCGCTGTTCGCGATCAATACCGGCGCCGAAGCGCTTCAGCACGGACTGTTCCGGGCGAGCTGGGAGCACGATCGACACATCAACGAGCAACTGGTGCGCGGCGTCACCACTCCCCTCGCGGTCCTGATCGGGATCACCGCCGGCGTCGGCGAAGAGATCACGCTGCGCGGCGCGCTCCAGCCGCGACTCGGGATCGTGCTCACGTCGCTGCTGTTCGCGGCGCTGCACGTCCAGTATTCCTGGTTCGGGATGCTCACCATCTTCGCGATCGGACTGGTGCTGGGCGTGCTCCGCGCCCGCGCCAACACCACGGTCGCGATCGCGGTGCACGGGATCTACGACATGATCGCCGTATTCACGACGTAGGCCTCAGCGCGAGGCGCTCGAGCCGAGCGCGTACGTGTACGAACCGCCCTCGCAACCCGAGCTGGGCGGTGCCGGCTCCGACTTGGGCAGACTCGCGATGACGACAATCGCGAGCACGACGATGCCCGCCACGATCGCGATCTTGACCGAGGCTGGGGTGCCGTGGGCGTGCAGCGCAACGATCCGATCGAGCGCGAGCCAACGCGTCTGCCCGTGTTCCGTGAGCCGCAGTCGCGATCCGATCGGGATCCGCCCGTTGTCGAGCCAGCTTGCCAGCGAGTCGCCGAGGATCACGGTTCCGGTCGAATCCTCGAGGCGTCGGATCTCACGAAACTGCGCGATCCGCTCCTTCGATTCCCCGGCCCGCGTGTAACGCACGACGCCGAAGTCGAATCCATGAAACGACCCGCTGTCCCGCGAGCTGCCGGAGCCCGTCATTCGCACCGGCACGCCGAACGCGAGCCGGGGTGCCGGAGCGAGGGAATCGGACGCCCACGCCCGGTAGCGCGCTTCGTACTCCGGCGCGGGCTCGCGATCGAAGCCGTCGTAGCGCCCGGTGACGAAGCCGCTGTCCCGTGTAGCCACGGTGAGCTGCGTGCCCCGGGAGACGCGGCTCAGCTTCCAGTATTCCTCGGCCAGCGGGTCGTGGCGTCCGGGGTCGCTGAGATCATGCGGGGGCGGCGGCATGGAAGTGCACGCCGTGAAGTCGAGGCTGAAAACGGACGTGACGAGGCAGATTGCGGCATAGACGCGGCGGCGATTCATTCGGCCTCCCCGCCCGACGCTCGGTCTAGCTCAGCGTCTCCCCCGGCCGCAGCGCCACGACTTCGGCGCTGACCCCGAGCTTCTTCATTTCCTCGCGCAGCGCATCCGGCGTACCGGTCAGCGCCGGGAACGTACCGTAGTGCATGGGCACGATCCATTTCGGCTTCAGCATGCGCGCCGCGAATGCGGCCTCGCGCGGCCCCATGGTGTAGAGATCGCCGATCGGGAGCAGCACGATCTCGGGTGCGTAGATCTCGCCGATCAGCGCGAAGTCGGGCATCACGCCGGTGTCGCCGGCGTGATAGACGCGGGTCCCATCCTCGAGCGTGATCACGAAGCCGCACGGCTCGCCGCCGTTGACGATCTGCGCACCATCCTCGATGCCGCTGGAATGGATCGCGTGCACCATGGTGAAGCGCACCCCACCGGCCTCCACCGTGCCGCCCTTGCCCATCTGCATGGGGTTCGCGATGCCCTTCTTCTGCAGGTACTCCCCGATCTCGAAGCCGCATACCACGGTGGGCTTGAATTTCTTGCCGAGCGTCACCGCGTCGCCCATGTGATCGCCGTGACCGTGCGAGATAGCCATGATGTCGATCTTGTCGAAGGTCTTGAGTTCCTTCGGGCAGGCGGGATTGTTCTCGACCCAGGGGTCGAGCAGCACGATCTTCGCCCCGCGCGTGACGAGCTTGAACGTGGAGTGGCCGAGCCAGGTCAGCGAGAATCCGCGGTTCAGCGCGGGCATGCCATCCTCGTGGGCGGCCGCGTGACCTGCGGCGGCCGTGGTTCGGGTCTCAGCGCGCGGCGCTCTGCCCGCTCGCCACCGGGGCGGGCTCGGCGCTCAGTTCCTCGAGGCGCGCGGTGAAGTGCCGCAGCACCGGAGCTTCATACGTGATGCGCAGCCCTCTCAGGCTGTCGCGCTTGCGATGGAGCTCGATCACCGCATCCGCCACGTAGCGGATGTGCTGCGTGGTGTAGACGCGGCGCGGGATCGCGAGCCGCACCAGCTCGAGCTGCGGGTACTTCATCTCGCCGCTCGCGGGATCCTTGTGGCCGAACATCAGGCTCCCGACCTCGACCGTGCGGACGCCGTAGTCGCGATAAAGCGACACCACCAGCGCCTGCCCGGGATACTGCGCCTGAGGAATTTGCGGCAGGAACCGCAACGCGTCGAGGTAGACCGCGTGCCCGCCGACCGGCTTCACGATCGGCACCCCGGCGCGATCCAGCAGCCCGCCCAGCTCGGCCACCTGCCCGATCCGAAACGCCAGGTAGTCCTCGTCCAGCACTTCGCGCAGTCCGATCGACATGGCTTCGAGATCGCGCCCCGCGAGCCCGCCGTAGGTCGGGAATCCCTCGACCAGGATCAGGAGATTCGTGATGCGCTCGGCCCATTCCGCGTTGTTGAGCGCCACGAACCCGCCGATGTTCACCAGGCCATCCTTTTTCGCGCTCATGGTGCATCCGTCGCCGAGCCCGAACATCTCGCGCGCGATCTCGGCCACCGACTTGTTCTGGTAGCCGGGCTCGCGCTGCTGGATGAACCACGAATTCTCGGCGAAGCGGCAGGCGTCGAAGAACAGCGGAACGCGATGCTTGGCGCACACTTCGCGCACCCGGCGCACGTTCGCGATCGAGACCGGCTGGCCGCCGCCGGAATTGTTCGTGACCGTGACCATCACCAGCGGCACGCGCTCGCGGCCGCGCTCGGTGATCGCCCGATCGAGCTTCACCGGGTCGAGATTGCCTTTGAACGGATGCGGCGCGATCGGATCCATCCCCTCGTCGATCACGAGGTCGAGCGCTTCGGCGCCTTGATGCTCGATGTTCGCGCGCGTGGTGTCGAAGTGGATGTTGTTCGGCACCACGTCGCCGGACTTGAGCACGGTCGAGAACAGAAGATTCTCGGCCACCCGACCCTGGTGGGTCGGAATGATGTGGCGGTAGCCGAAGATGTCGCGCACCGTGTTCTGGAACGTGAAGAAGTTGCGGCTGCCGGCGTACGACTCGTCGCCCACCATGAGGCCCGCCCACTGGCGGTCGCTCATCGCCGACGTGCCGCTGTCGGTCAGCAGGTCGACGTAGATGCTGTCCGCGGGCACCGAGAAGATGTTGAGACCGGCTTCGCGGATCAGCCGCGACCGCTCCTCGAGCGTGACGCGGCGCAGCGGCTCGACCACCTTGATGCGGAAGGGTTCGGCGGGAAATCTCATGGGACGGGGAGTCTAGCCTGACCGCCGCCGGCAAGCGAGCCGTCCGGGCGGCGCGGCGGGCGTCAAAATAGGTATTGCTTTCCTCCGCCCCACGATCCTAGTCTTGAGTCGTCCCCAGAAGCTATCCCCCCCCGCAACAGCAGCATGGGGGCCCGAACCGCGCCCAGTAACCCCCATCGGCGCACCGCACCAGCGGACGGGCCGCACACAACATCGAGTCCTAGGGCGGTATGGCCAAGGAAGGTAGTCGTCCGGCGTCACGATGGCGTGAATAAATGCGCTGTGGATCGGTTGGGCGTCTGTGGGATCGGGGGACTCCAACGCCCGGATCGGGAAGCAGCGCAGAAATAGCCGCACTGGGGCGGCATGGGGGTCGGTTCGAGGCGCGTGAGACGCGCCGGAGCCGGGGCGAGCGGCGACTCGCACCTCGCAAGGCGTACCTGCGAGCGACCCGATAGAGCAAGGGGCCGGTCGAGAGACCGGCCCCTCTTGCTTTGCGACGGGATTCCTCCCTCGGATGCTAGATTCATCGCCTTCGCCTGGCCGCGTCATCCCGGGCGAATGTGCACCCAACTGAAACCGAGAGGTGATCGTGCGCTCGAAGACTGGGGATCATCTGCGCCTCATGGTTGCGGTCTTCGTCGCGTTCCTCGCCCTCTACGCCTGGACCGCTGCGCCGGGCATCCTCTACGGCGACAGCGGTGAAATGCAAACCGCGGCCCTGGTGGGCGGCGTGCCGCACGCCACCGGTTACCCGGCCTTCCTGTTGTTCGGAAGGCTGTTCAGCAAGATCCCCTGGCCCGACCCCGCGTTCCGAATCACTTTCATGAGCAGTTTCTTTGGCGCGGCATCGCTGGTGCTGCTCATCGGCGTGCTGTTTGAGCTCGGGGTCGCTCCGCTCGCCGCATGCGCCGGTGTCGCGATCTATGGCCTGTCATTCACATTCTGGCGGGTGTCGCTGCGCGCCGAGGTCTACACCGTCGGGATCTTCCTCGCGCTTCTCGGGATCTGGCGGACGCTTGCGGCTATTCGTGCCGGGAGCCTCTGGAGCTATCTGGTCGCGGCCTTCCTTCTGGGGGCCACGCTCACCGGGCACCTCACGTTCCTGTTGCCCGTCGCGGCGATGGGAATCGCTCTGGCGTGGTTCGGAGTGCGGAAGTTCAAGCGGCCAATCGTAGTGTTGGCCCTGCTTGCGGGGGCTTTCGCACTGGGGCTCACTCCCTATCTCTACCTGGTGTGGCTCGACCTGCACAACCACACGATGAACTACTACGACCTCGTCATGCTGGCCAAGAATCCGCGCGGTTTGCCAGTGCCCGACTTCGACACGCCTTGGAAGCATCTCGTCTGGATGCTGACGGGACGCAACATGTATCCGCCTGTCCCGTTTCACTTCGATGTTCGTTCCACGTGCATCAGCCTGATGCATTCCGTGGCGATCCTGTGGCTGTTCGAGTTCGGGCCGGTGACACTTCCGTTCGCGTTGTGGGGCTGGACACGACTCATGCGCCAGGCCCGGGCCGCTGCCGTGCTGCTCACAATCCTCTTCCTGGTTTCCGTCGCCTTCTCGGCTGCCCTGCAGGGTGGAGCGATGTTGCATATCTTTCTGATCCCGGCGCTGATCGTGACGGCGGTATTCATTGCGGTGGGCATCGACGCCGCCTTCGAGCACTGGGGTGCGAGCCACCATACGCCCGTTGCAGCCACCTGGGTTGCCGGTGCTGCACTCGTGGCCCTGGTCGTGATCCCCGACCAATGGATTCGAATCTACACGGCGGCACACCCAATCGGGCGCTGGGGATTTCACGTCGAAGAGGAGGGGACGACCGCTCGGCCCACGCTGTTCCCGAGCATGAGTGCGTACCGCGATCCGGAGCGGTTTGCGAAGCAAGCCATCGCCGCGATTCCGCAGAACGCGCTCGTCGCGGCGGAGTGGTCGGAGTTCAACGCGCTGCGCTATTCGCAGCTCGTCCTCGGAGAGCGCCCGGACTTGACGCTCCAGACCGCGACCTCGGAAACGCGGCCACTCCGTATCGAGCTGTGGCAGAAGGCGAATGACATCACACGGCGTCCGGTCGTGTTCATTCCATGGAATCCGGGGCTTGGGCCGCGCGCGGCGCCGCTGGATTCGGTCCCTCTCGGCCCGGACCAGTGGATGTATGTGCTGACCCATCCACTGGAGCTGGCTGGCTCGCCCTAGCGGCCGCGGTGGTTTCCCCGCCGCGACGCGAAGTTCAGAGCGTTGCGCCGTGCGATTGCCATGACCGTCGCCTGGGGATTCACGCCCGGCGAGTCGGGCAGTACGCTGGCGTCGTTGAGATAGAGGTTCTCGACGCCGAGGACGCGACCGAACGAATCGGCTGCGCAGCGCTCGCGACGCTCTCCGATCGGGCAGGAAGAAAACGCGTGCACCGTGACGAGCCCGAGCCCGTGCTTCGGCAACCGTTCGTCCAGCCAGCGCGCGGCCTCGATCTCGGTGCGCAGGACGGGCAGGCCCTGGACCGATGGGTAGACCGCCTCGGCGCCTCCCGCGAGGAGCAGGGTCGCGAGGCGCGCGAGCCCGACGCTCAGGTTGTAGAGATCCACATGCGATAGCTCGTAGCGGATCACCGCGGCATCCGGCGCGGCGAAACTGGGTCGCACGGACCCACGCCCGCTGCCGCGTACGCCGACATAGTACTGGGCCATTCTTTCGTGGTGGTCCATCTCACTTCTCGACGAAGTCCAATTCTCGCTCAAGGTCATCGCAAGATGCCCCTTGGTGAAGAAAGCTCCCCCGAGCGAGAGGTCCGATCCGAATTCCTTGACTTGAAGCAACGGCAGGACGCTGCGTTCGGCATGGATCGGCTCGGGGAACTTCGCGGCCACCTTCAGATAGGGATGGATTCGAAGCGAGTTGCCAACGTGATAGCGCAGGCCACTGCGCTGAAGCAGGGCGGGTGTCTCGGTTGGCCCGGCACACACGAACACGTGATCGGCGTCGAAGCGCACGAGTTGCTCGAACCCCTCCGGATCTCGCACCCGCGCAACGACGCCAACCACGCGGCCCTTTTCGCGCACCAGTAGCTGGACCCGACAGCCCGTCAGCACCCGCGCGCCGGCCTTTTCGGCCCGCGGAATGATCCCGCGACTCATGCCCTGCTTCGCGCCGGTCGGGCAGCCACTGGCGCACGCGTTGGTGTTGCGGCAGCCCGGAGCGGTCCTCGGCACTTCGTCGTAGGACCATCCCATCGCCTCGATCCCGCGCGCGAACACGCGCGTGCTCTCCGGCCACGGAGGCTTGGACTTCGCGACTCCAAGCAGTTCCTCGGCCCAGGCGTAATGAGGCTCGAGGTCCGCTTCGAGCGCGTCGGCAAGATCGTATTGCGCCTTCCATCGCAGCAGGATCTCGCGCGGCGCGCGATGCCAGAAGCCGCTGTTGATCTCGGTGCTTCCACCGAGGACGCTGCCCTCCACGTATCCAATCGGCACCCGACCCATGATCGGCGTCATGCCACGTCGTCGATACAGGCGGCGCATCGCGCGAGTCGGCTCTGCTCCGTAGTCCTCGAGCGTCGCGCGCGGGCCCTCTTCGACCATCAGCACGTCCATGCCGGCACTCGCCAATTCGAGCGCGGTCACCGCGCCGCCCGCACCCGAGCCAATGACGAGAACTTCCGCCGCGCGGGTGCTCGTCATGCCTGACCGGGCCTTCCGGCGTCCGGTGTGGCGCGTTGCTGGAGCACTCGGCGCGCCGCCGGCTGCTCGTAGTACGAGAGCAGCGCCAGGCTGCGGACCCCCTTGAACAGTTGTCGCGCGAGTGTCAGCCGGCCGTAGGCCCACTCTTCGAACCATGCACGCCGTCGCACCGGGTCGATCGAGCTGAAGCTCCGCCCATGCAAGACCCGGGTTGCGCCTCGAAATCCAGCGACGCCCACTGCGAACAGGACGCGCAGCCGCATCGGAAGCATCTCGAGTTGTCCCTGAATGAACTCGGCGACTTCCGAGACGAGCTGGTGGCGCTCTTCCCCGGTGATTCCATCGGCATCCAACGGCAGGGCGGAATCCGTCAGCGCGCGCATGAAATCGGACGTGCGCGTTGCGGTTTGATGCGAGCTGCGTTCGCCGAGACGACTGCCGGAGCCCGCCAGCGCGCGTCCCCCGAAACTTCGGGCCGCGGTGCTGAGCGACAGCGCGCGCCCCACCGAGAGCCCGTGCGCGGCCAGGACAGCCAATCCCCACAGGGTCACGGAAACGTAGAACGTGAGATGGACCAGGACCGCGTACGCGAACGCGATGTCCGCATTCGCCCCGGTCGATTGCATGGCCTGTGCGCAGAAGAAGTGAAAGGGTCCGATGAAGCCGGGGGTCGAGGGCAGCAGGATGCCGAGGTTCGTCCACGTCATCGCGAGCAAGGCGCGGGGGGCGGAGAGCGGCATTCCCAGAGCCGGGAGCAGGAAGAAGAACAGACCCGCCTCGAACAGCCACGCGAGGACTCCGAGCGCCGCCACTGCCATGGCACCGATCGGTTGGCGTAGATACGCGAGCCCATTGAGGATCGCCGAGGCCCAGATCACGAGCCGGTCGTGGAGCCGCGGCATGAAGCGATTCGCGAATCGGCTCACACTCGAGAGCAGGAACCCCGGAGCGATCACTCCGGTCGCGATGGCGAGCACCGAAATGCCGAACAGCGCGCCCGCCACCTCGAGCGTCGCGGCGGAGGCCGGGCGCGCCGGAAGCATCAGAATCGTGATCCCGAACAACAGCAGCAGTGTCAGGCCGTCGAGTACGCGCTCGAGCAGCGTCACCGTGAGCGTCTGGAAGATCGACAGGCCGCTGCGCTCGGTCAGCATCCACGCGCGCGCCAGCTCCCCGAGACGGGCCGGCAGGATGTTGTTCACCGCGTATCCGACCACGACGACGCCGGTGGAGGTCGGGAGCGTGAGCATCGCCTCCCGGCTGACCAGACGTCTCAATCGCGCCCCGCGCGTGACGTGCCCGCAGACATAGGAGGTCAGGGCCAGCGGAATCCAGGGCAGGGCCTGTACGTGCTCCAGCACGCCGAGGACCCGATGGAAGTCGATACGAACCGCGGCCAGCGCGATGAACCCCACGCCGAGCAGCAGCCCGACCAGGATGAATCGCAACCTCGGAAGCTTCATGGCGTCCAGTTGCTCGCGGTGCTCACAACAGGCGCCCGATGATTTCGAGGATGCCCTGTTTCACCGGCGATCGATGATGACTGGCTCCCGATGCGCGAAGGACGGCCTCACGATTCGAGATATACCAATCGTAGCTCTCGACGAACATTTCCGAGTTGGATCGCGTCGGGTGCCAGCCCAGCTCCTTCACCGCCTTCGAGATGTCGAAGTACATGCTTCTGCCGTACATCAGGGAATGGTAGGGGCCGAGCGGCGAGAGGCCGAGCGCGCTGGTCAGATTCATCCCCCAGACCGCGGGTCCCATGGGGACGCTTCGCACCTTGGACCCGGTCCGGGCATGCTGGCACAACGCTTCGAGTACTTCCCGCATGGTGCCGAATCGATCGGTACCGATGTTGTAGACGGCGGCGCCGGGGCGTTCCCCGGCCAGCATGCAGGCGGTGGCAAGGTCATCCGCGTGGACGAACTGGTAGAGGTTGTCCCCGCGGCCGAGCACCGGAACGTTCGAGCCGCGCCGGACCCACTCGAACAGGATCTGAAAGATCCCGAGTCGTCCGTGACCCAAAATCGTTCGCGGACGGACGATCGAGATGTCGGCCCCCTGACGCACCTGTTCCAGGCATCGCAGCTCGCCTTCGTACTTCGCGCGTCCGTAGGCTTCAGCCGGATGAGGCGCCGACGCTTCGGTCACTGGACAGTGTTCGGGCACTCCGAAAACCGCGCTGGAGGACGTGTAGACGACCTTTCGGACGCCCGCCGCCCGGGATGCGCCGAGCAGTTTCTCGGTG
>Ga0137399_10000590_pt1 | contig 14808 bp, 10 predicted proteins | sample czorhiz316metaG_FD_104810 | JGI IMG/M metagenome (GOLD analysis project Ga0137399, IMG submission 104810) | Vadose zone soil microbial communities from Angelo Coast Range Reserve, California, USA - czorhiz3.16 metaG | ecosystem: Environmental > Terrestrial > Soil > Vadose zone | place: USA...
AGCGTCATTTCCACTTGTCGAGGATGCGCGCAACGCTCTCGGCGTAGCGCACCGGGTCGAGCTTGCGGCTGGCCTCGTACTCGGCACGCGCGCGCGGCCGGTCGGTCGCGACGAGCAGGCCAGCCAGGCAGTAATGCGCCTCCGCGTTCTGGGCGTCCGCGGTGAGGGCGGCCTCGAGCAGATCGCGCGCCGCAGCCAGGTTCCCCGCATGCTCGCGCTCGCGGGATTGCGTGACCAGCGTCCGCGCGAGCACCGCGTCGCGTCCGGCGGACGACACCGCCGACGCCGCGGCGACCGCGCGCGGAGGCGGGGGGCGGACCGCGGCCGCCACGGCGAAAACGAGCAGCACCGCGGTGGCCGCAGCCGCGACCCAGAGGACGCGCTCGCCTCGACGCGGCGGCTCGGAAGGGGCGGCGGTCTGCGGGACAGGCGTGCTGCTCCGGCTGGGAGTGGTGGCCCGGGCGGCCGTCCGCGCCTGCCCGGGAACGGCGAGCAGCTCGTCGCGGAACTGCTCCGCGGTCTGCGGGCGCATCGCCGGGTCCTTCGCCAGCGCGCGCAGGATGAGCCGCTCCATCGCCTCGCTGATGGGCGCGTCGGGCTGCCTCTGCCGCGGGGGGACCGGGGCCTCGTTCACGTGCCGGGTGAGGACTTCCATCGAGCTCGCCCCGTCGAACGGCAGGTGCCCGGTGGTCATCTGGTAGAGGATCACGCCCACCGCGTACAGGTCGCAGCGCTCGTCCAGGGCGCTGCCGGTGGCCTGCTCGGGCGCCATGTACTGCGGAGTGCCGCACACCACGTCGTGCCGTGTCAGCCCGGGGTCGCCGTCGGCGAGGCGGACGATGCCCTGCCGCGGCAGCGCCGGCACGTCCGGGCCGAGGATCTTGGCGATGCCGAAGTCGAGCACCTTGACGTGGTCGGGCTGGTCGCGCCGAACCTCCACCATGACGTTCTCGGGCTTCAAGTCGCGGTGGATGACGTCGTTGACGTGCGCCTCGCCCAGCGCCGAGCAGACCTGCGCCATGATGTCGCAGAGCCGCTCCTCGGCGAGCGGCCAGTCGTCGCGCAGGACGAGCCGCAGGTCCTTGCCGTGCACGTGCTCCATGACGATGTAGAGAGTGCCGTCGTTCTCCAGGCGCCCGAAGTCCAGCACCTGGATGACGTTGGGATGGTTCAGACGGCTCGCGGCCTTCGCCTCGCGCTCGAATCGGCCGACCAGGGTGGGGTCCTCGAGCAGTTGCGGCTTGAGCATCTTGAGGACGACCGTTCGCTCCAGCGCCAGGTGGCGCGCGCGGTAGACCTTGCCCATCCCGCCCTGGCCGATGAGGTCATCGACGCGGAACCGCCCGGACACCACCGTTCCGACCAGCGGATCACCGACCGAAGCATGTGAAGGACGAAAACCGGGATCGGTCGCCCCGCGCACCAGTGGCGCCCCGCAGTACACGCACAGACGCTTGGCGGCGGCCGGCAGAGCGCGCTGACAACGTGGGCAGGACTTCGGCACCGCTCCCTCTCCAGGGCCGGGCAAGGACACCTGGACAGCGGCGTACGTTCGCACAGGTGCTGGCTTCTTCCAATGTAGGAACGGGTCTCCAGAGCAGCCGCCGCGCCTTGACCCTCCTTCGGGGCGCGGACTACAACCGGCCACATGGACTGCCCGAAGTGCGGCGCCTACAACGAGACGGAGGTGGGCTCGTGCCTCTCGTGCGGGGCGCCCTTCGCGGCCGAGGACGGGGCGGCGCCGACCATGATGAAGCCGGCCTCGCGGGCACCCGCGCAGAGGCTGCAGCAGGCCGGCGGGCCGCCCCGGCAGTGCCCGAACTGCATGACGCTGAACGCCGCGACCTTCAAGTTCTGCGCGCGGTGCGGGACCCCGCTGACCGCCAGCGCCGCCGCCCCGCCCGCCAAGGTGGCCGGCTGGCCCGTTGCCAAACCGGACGCCAAGCCCGCCGCCGGCGCCGCCAAGTCAGCCCAGGCGGCAGCTCCGGCGCCTTCCGGGGCGAAACCGGCCGGCCCGCGCGCGGCTGCCGGCGCTGGTCCGGGAGCGCGGATGCCGACCGCTCCGAGAACTCCGCCCACCCCCGTTCCCGCCGTGACCGGCAAGCCGCCCGCGGCGGCGCGGCCGGCGCCCCCGCCGCCGCCCAAGCCCGGGCCCGGAACCCGTCCCCCAGCTCCCGCGACGCCGCCCAAGGCGGGCGCGCCCCGAGCGCGTGCGCGGATCAGCGCTATCGCCCGCGACGGCAGCCGCTCCGCCGATTACGTCCTCACCCAGCCCGAGACGCGCGTCGGGCGCGGCGTGGCCGACGGCGAGGTGAGGCTCGACAAGGACCAGTTCGTCGCCGCCACCCACGCGGTGTTCAAGTTCGAGGGCGACCAGCTGACCGTGCAGGACGGCGGCACCGACAACGGCGTCTTCCTCTGGTTCAAGGAGCGCCAGCTCCAGTCGGGAGACGAGCTGCGCATCGGCCGGCAGCGCTTGCGGATCGAGTGGCTTCCGGAGGAGCCGGAGACGCCCGCCGAGCAGCCGCTGTGGGGCAGTCCCGACCCGGGCTACGTCGCGCGCGCCGTGCAGTTGCTCGAGGGGGGCGGTGAGGGCGATGTGTTTCCCTTGAAGAGCGGGGAGAACCTGGTCGGTCGCGGGGGCGGCGACGTCAGCTTCCCGCAAGACGGCTACGTCTCCAGCCGACATTGCCTGGTGACGGTCGGCGACGGCCAGATTGGCGTGAAGGACCTGGGCTCCGCCAACGGGACGTTCGTGAAGATCAACGGCTCGGCGTCGGTGACGGCGGGCGACCTCTTGCTGGTCGGCGAGCAGATCCTGCGGGTCGACCCGGCCTGATCGCCGGCCGGCGACGGCCGCTGGCGACTTGATCAGGCCGTCCGCTGCAGCTTCTCGCACAGCTCGCGGCGGACCCGGGCGCGGAAGCGCTCCAGGCGCATCGTCACCGCGCTCTTGCCAACACCCATGCGCTGCGCGATCTCGCGCGCCGAGAACGTCCCGTCCAGGTAGAAGAGGCGGACGGTCTCCTTCTCGGGGCCTTCGCGCAGCCCGTCGATCACCTCGCGGACGGCGCGCAGCTCGGCTTCCTTCTCCATTTGCTCGTTGGCGGCAGGGGCGCAGCCGTCGGCCAGGTCGGCCTCGCGGCAGGCCTCCTCGGCCGCCTTGTCATGCGTCGATCGGGCTGAGAGATAGGAACGGGCGCGGTTGCGCGCGATGGTGAACAGCCAGGCGGAGAAGCGAGCCGGATCCTTCAGGCTGCGCAGCGCGCGGAAGGCGCGGACGAACGCTTCCTGGACCACGTCGTCCGCCTCGTCCGAGTCCAGCTCGCTGAAGCTGCCCGCGAGCCGCGAGACGGCGCCGCGATAGCGGCGGTACAGCTCCTCTTCCGCTAGCCTGGCGCGTTGTCCTCTGCTCAGCGCTTCGACGACCAACTCGCCGTCGGTCGCCGGCGGCGGCACGAGCTTCAGGCGGGGAGCCTGCAAAAACTCGGGGAACCGGGGGGCGTTCGCGGTGCGCATGCCTTCTAGCACCCGGCGTGCCCATGCCAGCGGTGCCAGCCCGTTCGAGTGAATCCGAGGGGTTGTGCGGCGGGGTGCCGCAGGGCCCACCTGGGCCGACTGCGACATCCGTGTCAGGCCAGGCGCCCGATGCCGCGGCTTCGAGATGGAGACCGCCGCTGTGCGCGGACCGCGCTAATCTGCCGCGCCCATGCTCGGTGTGGTCAATGAGAAGGCCCTGTCAGAGTTGGGCTGGCCGACGATCACCGCGGAGCTCTCCCGTCGCGCGCGCACGCCGATGGGGCGCGAGCGGTGCGGAGCGCTCCTGCCCGGCGACGACCCGGAGGAGGCCCGCCGCCGGCTCGCGCTGGTCGAGGAAGCCCGAGCGCTGCGCCGCCTGGACCGCGAGGTGCCGCTCGCCGACGCGCTCGACCTGCGGCCGGCGCTGGGCCGGGCCGCGCGAGAGGGGACGCTCGAGCCGCAGGAGCTGCTCGCGGTGGCGCGGCTGGTGCGGGCCTCGGCCTCGGCACGCCGCTTCTGCATGGCCATGCGGCAGGTAGCACCGCTGCACGCACAGAGGGCCGAGCCGCTCGGCGATCTGGAGCCGCTCGCGGCCGAGTTGGAGCGCGCCTTCGATCCGTCGGGGAAGCTGCTCGACACCGCCAGCGCACTGCTCGCGGAGCTGCGCGAGCGCGCCCGCGGCCTGCACCGGGCCATCAAGTCGCGCTTGGACGAGATGCTCGCGGACGAGCAAGTCGTCGGCATGCTCCGCGACGCGTACTACTCGGTGCGCGGCGACCGCTACGTCCTGCCGGTCCGGGCCGAGCACAAGTCGCACCTGCCGGGCATCGTGCACAACGCGAGCGGCAGCGGGCAGACGCTGTTCATCGAGCCGCAGGAGCTACTCGAGCTGGGGAACCAGCTCACCATCGCCGAGGCGGGCATGCTGGAGGAGGAGCAGCGCATCCTCGCCGAGCTGTCCGGCGCGGTGGGCCGGCGCGCGCCGCAGCTGGAGCAGGACGTGGCCGTGCTGGCGATCCTCGACGAGGCGGGCGCCGGAGCCAAGCTGGCGGACGACCTGCGCGCGTCCGCGCCGGAGCTCTTGGAGGGGCCGCGCGAGAGCTTCCGGTTCCTTGCGCTCCGGCATCCCTTGCTGGCGCTGCGCACGCCACAGATCGTCGCCAACGACGTCGCGCTGCCCGGCGAGGCGCGAGGGCTGATCATCAGCGGGCCCAACGCCGGCGGGAAGACGGTGACCATCACGGCGGTGGGGCTCTCCGCGCTGATGGCGCGCGCGGGGCTGCCGGTGGCCGCGGCGGACGGGTCGCGCGTGCCGCTGTACCGGACCGTGTACACGGCCATCGGCGAGGAGGGCGACCTCTCGCGCGATCTCTCGACTTTCACGGCGCACCTGACCGCGCTGAAGCACATCCTGGAGGCGGCGGGACCGGGCACGCTGGTGCTCATCGACGAGATCGCGGCGGACACGGACCCGCGCGAAGGAGCGGCGATCGCGGCCGCGGCCCTGGAGAAGCTGGTCGGGGCCGGCGCGCAGGTGCTGATCACGACGCACCTGGAGGAGCTGAAGGCGCTGGGGCTCTCCGATCCGCGATTCGCGGCCGCCAGCGTGGGATTCGACCTGCAGCGCCTCGCGCCCACGTACCGGTTGCAGATCGGCGAGGTCGGCCGGAGCTCGGCCATCGAGATCGCGGCGCGGGTCGGCATCCCGCCCGATGTGTGCGCCCGGGCCCGCGAGCTGCTGGGCGGCGGGACTTCCGCCCTCTCGACCGCGGTGGAGCGTCTCGACGCGGAGCGCGCCGCCCTGGCCCAGGCCCGGGCCGAAGCCGACCGGCTCCGCGAGGGCCTGCGACTCGAGCGCGAGGCCGCGGCGCGCGAGCGGGAACGTCTGGCGCAGGTCGAGCGCGAGGTGCGCGCCGGAGCGCGGGCGGAGCTGGTCGCGGACATCGAGAAGCGCCGGCAGGAGGTGGCCCAGCTGGTGGCGCAGCTCCAGGCGGCTCCGGCGATGGCGCGCGCGGTCGAGGTGCAGCGGATGCTCGCCCAGACGGAGGAGGAGGAGGAGCGCGCCGGGGCGCGGGACGAGCCGGACTCCGCGCCTCCCTCGGAGCTGCGCGAGGGAGCGACGGTGCGGCATGCGCGGCTCGGCACCGAAGGCACGGTCATCGAGATGGCCGGCGATTTCGCGCTCGTCCAGATGGGCGCGATGCGCTCCAAGGTCCCGCTCGCCGACCTGGTGCCGCTCACGCGAAAGCAGCGCGGCGCCGAACCCAGCTTCCGCAAGACCGCCGCGGAGAAGCTGCGGCGCGCCGAGGAGGTGCGCGCGGCGCCCGCCACCTCCTCCCAGCCCCTGCTCGATCTGCGCGGCCTGCGCGTCGACGAGGCGCTGCACGCGCTGGAAGAGGAGCTGGACCGCCGCCTGCGCGAGGGCGCCGAGGAGGTCCACGTCCTCCACGGCCACGGCTCCGGGGCACTCAAGTCCGCCATCCGCGAGCACCTCGCCCGCAGCCCCTACGTCCGCCGCGCCCGGGCGGGCGAATCCCACGAAGGGGGCGACGCCATCACGGTTGCCGAGCTCAGCGGCTGAGGAGCAAGGACACCGGCAGGGTGGAGAAGAGCTGATCGACGCGCAGCGGGCCCTGGCGCTCCTCGCCGGTGAAGACGTCCACGAAGCGGCCGCGGACCGGGACCACCGTGCCCTCGAACTTCTCGGGGCGCAGGCGGGCGCCGTCGAGGAGACTGGCGACGAGGCGCGGGACCACCACCACCGCGGTCTGGCCGTGCGCGGTGCGGGAAAAGGCGACCAGGTTGTCGGCCCGCGGGCCGGTCGGCTCCAGCGGCTGGTAGGCGCCCCCGGCGAACAGGTCCGGGTTCTCGCGGCGCGCGTGCAGGGCGGCGTGGGTCAGGAAAAGCTTGATGCGGCCGTCCTGCCACTGCCCGTACAGCTCGCGCGCGAGCTGGGCGCGGGGCCAGTCGTCCCCCCTGATCTCGCGCAGCGCGCGGCGGCGCGACTCGAAGTCCACCGGCCGGCGGTTGTCCGGATCGACCAGCGAGAAGTCCCACAGCTCCGTGCCCTGATACAGGTCGGGCACGCCGGGCGAGGCGATCTTCAGGACCACCTGTGCCAGCGAGTCGTGCATCGCGATCTCGGCGACCTGTTGCTGGAAGGTGAGGAAGCCCTTCCAGAAGCCGTGCTTCGCGGGCAGCGCGAGCACCTCGCGCACGAAGCCGGTCACCGCTTCCTCCCAGCTCTTGTTGTCCTGGATCCAGCTGGTGTTGACCTTGCCCTCCTTGATCGCCTTCACCATGTATTGCTGCAGCCGGTTCGAGAGCTGCTGCAGCTCCTCGCGCGCCGGGAGCTGCGGATGCGTCCCGGGCCGCTGGTTGGGCCAGACCGCGACCAGCGTCTGGAAGAAGAGCATCAGCTCGTTGCGGTCCGGCGCCTTGCGGCCGTCCACTCCGCGGAGCCACGGCTCGAGGCGCCGGGTCCAGGAGGACAGCGCGGCCGCCCACTGCCGGGGCAACTCGCTGAGCGCGTCGATCCGCATGCGCGTGTCCTCGCCGCGCTTGGTGTCGTGCGTGGCGGTGGCGAGCAGCGTGCGCGGCCAGCTCCTGGCGCGGAGCTGGTTCCAGGCGTGGAACTGCTGCGGGGTGACGCCGAACTGGCGCGGCTCGCCGCCCACTTCGTTGAGCGAGAGCAGCCGGTTGTAGACGTAGAAGGCGGTGTCCTCCAACCCCTTCGCCATGACCGGCCCGAGCATCTGCTGCAGCTTGATGACGAACGCGAGCTGCGAGGGCCGCTCCTCGGGCGCCACGTACGCGGCGAACTTCTGTAACAAAATGTCGGCGATGAAGTCGTAGATGGACTCGTTCTCGACCGGGTTCTTGCGCTTGGCGGAGGCGACGGCCTGCAGGATGTACCGGCGGTCGCGATCGTCGACCACCCCGTCGTCGGAGATGTACGTGCGGTACACGGGGAAGGAGGCGATCACCTCGATCAGGGCGGCGCGCAACGAGTAGAGGGTGAAGTCGCGCGTCCAGCGGTTCGCTTCCGAGATCCGGTTCAGCTGCCGCGCGAGCAGGTTCATCTCGGCGGCCATCGCCGTGTACAGGACCAGCTTCTTCTTCTGGTAGACCAGCTCGTCGAAATCGATGCGCCCGCCGATGTAGCGCGTGTAGATACGGTCCATCAGGTCACGCGCGGCTGGGTCGACGAACAGCCCGTTCACCTGGTTGAGGAAATCGTAGCCGGTGGTGCCGCGCACCGCCCAGCTCTCCGGCAGCTTCTCCGTCCCGCCGAGGATCTTCTCCACCACCACGAACATGGGCCGGAAGAACGGCGAGGCGGGCCCGCGCTTGCGCAGGTCGAGCGCCATCTGCTCGCGCACGGCGGGCTCCAGCTCGTCCCACTTCTCTCCCCGCCGCTCCGCCAGGGCGTGAGCGCGCTCCAGGATGTGCACCTCCTGCAGCAGTTGGAAGTAGCGCGAGGGATAGGCGAGACCGTCGGGGTGGTCGACGCGGAACCCGGTCACTTTGCCTTCGGCGAGCAGCCGCAGCGGCAGCCGGTGCGCCTCCTCGAACACCACCGGATCCTCGACGCGAATGGCCGCCAGCGAGTTGATGTCGAAGAAGCGGCGGTAGTTGATCTCCTCCGACGAGACGCGCCAGTGGGCCAGCCGGTAGACCTGGGCCGCGAGCAGCCGGTCGAGCAGGTCGAAGCTGCGCGGCTCGCCCGGCTTGCCGTTGAAGATGGAGACGTTCTCTTCGAGGTGCTCGCGGATGCGCGGGTCGGTCGCGCACAGCGCCGCCACGCGCCGCTTGACGATCTCCTTCTCGCGCCTGCGCTCCTCGCGCTTCTCCGGATCCTGCTCGTGGCGCGAGGGCAGGTTCGACACCCCGGTGACGATGCTCTTCAGCTCGTCGATCGACGGGTCCCCCTCGGGCAGCTTCTTCTGCAGCTCGTCGAGGCGCCAGGCGAGCACCTGCCCGTACGACCGCGGCGACACCGGGAAGACGTGGTCGTAATACCGGACCTGGAACGCGCCGTTGACGAGCTGGAGCTTCAGCTCGCCCCGCTCGAGCACCGCGCCATAGCGGTCCCCCAGCACCGGGAGGAGGACCTTGTCGGCCAGCTCCTCCTTGACCGGGTGCCACTCCACGTCGAAGAACCGCGCGGCCCGCGCCGAGGGCCCGTTCTCGAGCAGATCGAGCCAGAGCGTGTTCGCGCTGCCGATCCCCATGTGGTTGGGGACGATGTCCAGCACGTACCCCAGGCCGTGCTCGTGGGCCGCGGCGGACATCGCGGCGAGGTCCTCCGCAGTCCCCAGCTCCGGGTTGATCTGCTGGTGGTCCTGCACGTCGTAGCCGTGCATCGAGCCGGGCGCGGCCTTCATCACCGGCGAGGTGTAGATGTCCGACAGGCCCAGCTCCGCAAGGTACGGCGCCAGGTCCGCGGCGTCGCGGAAGCGGAAGCCCTTGTGCAGCTGCAGCCTGTACGTCGCGAGCGGCTGTGGAACCGCCGCCAGCTCGGCCGCCACTTCGTCGAGCAGGCGGCGTGCCCTTTCATCCGCTGTCGCGGGGCCGAGCTCCCGTTCCTGGCGCACCGGCGCCTCCCCGGGAGTTCGGCGTGACCTAGCGCACTCTCCCGTACCGCTCGGCAAGATGCGTCAGCAGGCGCGCCGCGGCTACCGTCTCCGGGGCGGTATCCATCTCGCCCAGGCGCCAGGGGAGCCTCCACGTCCAGTTGTGCCGGCCGACCGTGCCCGGCGTGTTGAGGCGATCACGCCGGCCGAGCGCGTCCGTGATCGGCGTGAGGACGGCGTCGGAAGCGGCGGAGTAGAGCAGCTCGAGCAAGGCGTTCCTGGTGGCTTCGGTGTAGTGGCGTGGATCGCCGCGCAGGTCGCGCAGGAACGGCTGCTTGAGCTGCTCCCGGCGCTCGTGCTCGGGCAGGCCCTCCCACCAGGTGTACAGCGATTCCGTGTCGTGCGTGCCGGTCACCGCCAGCGAGATCTGGGGGAATTTCCGGACGTCGCGCGGGACCCCGTCGTCCACTTCCCAGCGCAGCACCTTGGTGCCCGGGATCCCGATCTCCGCGAGGGACTGGCGCACGAAATCCGGGACGGTGCCGAGATCCTCGGCGATGACCTCCGCCTTCTCGCCCAGGAGGTCCAGGATCCGCTCACCCTGCTCCTTCTGCTCCGCGTCTTCGGGTGGGACGAAGAAGGGCGGTGACTTGTCGATCGGCCGAGCGTAGGTGCGGTACAGGCCGACCACGTGGTCGACGCGGAAGGCGTCGTACAGCTCGGCGGCGCGCATGGCGCGGACGCGCAGCCAGGGGTCGCCTGCCTCGCGCATCTCGTCCCAGCGCGGCACCGGCAGCCCCCAGTCCTGACCGTCCGCGCTGTAGGCGTCGGGCGGCACGCCGACGGTGGCGTCGAAGCGGAAGAGGTGCTGCATGCCCCAGACGTCGGCCGAGTCCTCCGCCACCATGAACGGCAGGTCGCCGACCATCTTCACTCCCAGCGAATTGGCCTCCGCGCGCCCGCGGCGGAAGGTAACGTCGGCGACCCATTGCGCGTAGGTCAGCCCCGCGATGGCGTCCCGCAGCTCCTCCCGGGCGCGAGCCAGGGCCTGCGGCTCGCGGTCGCGCAGCGGCGGCTCCCAGTCGCGCCAGCTCTTCAGGCGCTGGTCGTGCAGCGCCCGGTACAGCGCCCAGTCGGGCAGCCACTCGCGGTGCTCGTCCTGGAACTCGGCGAACTCGCGCGCGCGGGCCGACTCGCTCCGCAGCTCGCGGTCGCGGAACCATTCCCACGCGCGCCGCAGCGCGGACCGCTTCGCCGACCGGACCGCCTCGAAATCGACGCGCTCGTCGCGGCGATCCGCCTCCAGCTTGCGCTTCTCGTCGTCGGTGAGCCGGCCGTCCAGGTCCTCCACCGAGTCCAGGTCGATGTAGACGGACTCCAGCGCGCAGGAGCTGGAGGCCGCATACGGGCTGTCCTGGCCGGGCGAGACCTCGTTGAGCGGCAAGAGCTGCCACATCGTCGAGCCGCTCTGGCGCAGCCAGCGCGCCACCGCCCCGGCGTCGGCATAGCTCCCGAGCCCGCCGCGCGGTCCGCGGACGCTGGAGAGGGGCAGGAGCAGTCCCGCGCGCCGCCCGAGGTTGAAGCGATGTCCCACTGGTGCTCCGACTGCGAGGCCCCGTTTGTAGCCACGCCGGGTCGGGGCGGCCACCCCCTATCGCCGATCGGTGCGTTAGTGAATACGTGGTAAAGCCAACATCCCATGCCGAAGCGGGCGACGACCGACCACGGGGAGATCATCCATTTCGCCGGGCGCCACCGGCTGTTCCCGGTGGTGCGCAAGGACGATCCAGCGGCGATCCGCCTGGCCTCGCGCGAGGACGTGACCGCGGACGAGGTGCGGGTCGGCTGGCCGGCCTACTTCCGGCCGTTCATCGACCGCCGCCTCGTCTTCGTGTACGACGAGACGGGCGGCCAGGCGGTGACCCGCGCCGAGGCGGATGCCCTGCAGGCCGCCGCTCCGGCTGGGCCGGCCGGCGAGGCTTCTGCTTCGGCGACCTAGCCGGGCCCTCGACGTCGTCTTGGGTGAGCCATGACCCGCTGCGCGGAAGCGACGCCGGCTCCAGCGTGATGCGGCGCCGCACCGGGTCGCTCTCCACCACCCGCACGCGCAGCTCGTCGCCCACGCCGTAGCTGCGGCCGCTGGTCCCGATCCGGAGCCGGTGGTGCTCCTCGTCCAGCTCGACGTTCTCGCCCAGCTGCTCCTTTGGGATGAGGCCCTCGACGTACACCTTCTTCAGCTCGCAGAAGAGGCCGAAGTCGGTCACGCCGGCCACCACGGCGTCGTACTCCTCGCCCACCTTGTCGATCATGAACAGGGCGGCGAAGTAGGCGTCGATGTCGCGCTCGGCCTTCATCGCGGCGCGCTCGCGCTCGGAGCACTGCGCGGCGATACCGGCGAGGTACTCCTCCTGCTCCTTGCGCTCGGCCTCGCGCATCGGCCGGCCCCCGCGCGCCCAGTGCTCCTTGAGCAGCCGGTGCACCATCAGATCCGGGTATCTCCGGATCGGCGAGGTGAAGTGGAGGTACGTCGGCGCGGCGAGGCCGAAGTGGCCGATGTTGTCGGGACTGTATTGCGCCTGCATCATCGCGCGGAGCAGCAGCGAGTTGAGCGCCTTCTGCTGCGGCTTGCCCTCCAGGCGCCCGAGCAGCTCGTTCAGGGCCGCCGGGGTCAGCTCGGCGGGCAGCTCGAATCCGTGCAGCCGCGCGAGCTGCGCGAAGGCGTCCAGCTTCTCCTCGTCCGGCTGATCGTGGATCCGGTACACGGTAGGCAGCCCGCGCGCGTCGAAGAAGCGGGCCACGCCCTCGTTGGCGGCCAGCATGAACTCCTCGATCAGCCGGTGCGCGTCGTTGCGCGGGCGGCGGACGATCTCCTTCACCGAGCCGTCCTCGGCGAGGACGATCGTCGCCTCGGGCAGATCGAAGTCGATCGATCCCCGCTCGCGCCGCCGCGCCGTCAGCTTTTTCGCCAGCTCCTGCGCGACGCGCAGATCGTCGAGCAGGGGCCGCACGTCGGCCTGGGGCTCGCCCTGGAGCGCCTCGGCGACCTTGGTATAGGTCAGCCGGGCGTGGCTGCGCATCAGGCCTTCGTAGATCTCGGACTGCAGGGGCCGCCCCTCGGAGTCGAGCGCCAGGTCGCAGACCATGCAGAGGCGGTCGACGTCGGGGTTGAGCGAGCAGATGCCGTTCGAGAGCCGCTCCGGCAGCATGGGCAGCACCATGCTGGGGAAGTACACGCTGGTGCCCCGGCGCAAGGCCTCGCGGTCCAGGGCACCCCCGGGCCTCACGTAGTGGGCGACGTCCGCGATGGCCACCACCAGCCGGTACCCGCCGTCCCCTACGCGCGAGACGTGCACTGCGTCGTCGAAGTCGCGCGCGTCCTCGCCGTCGATGGTGACCAGCGGCAGCTCCCGCAGGTCGCGCCGGCCGGCCGCGTCCTCGGGACGGACGTGGTCGGGGATGCCCTCCGCGGCGAGCAGCGTGGCGGGGTCGAACTCGTCCGAGAAGCCTTCCGCATAGGCGGTGGCGAGGATCTCCACCCGCGGATCGCCCGGCTTTCCCAGGACAGAGGCGACGTCGCCGCGCAGCGGACCTCCGTTCTCCCGCTGGAGCTTGACCTTGACCAGCTCGCCGTCCCGCGCGCGCGGATCGCGAGGCACCGGGATGGGAACGGTGAAGGCCCGGTCGTGCGGCTCCACCCAGGTCGCCTTCCCTTGCGCACGGTATGCGCCGATGACGAACTGGCGGCGGCGCTCGACGATCTCCACCACCTCGCCGACGAAGCGGCCGTCGCGGCCGCGCTCGACCGAGACCCGCACCACGTCGCCGTCGAGCGCGCCCCGGTTGCGGCGAGGCGGGATGAACACGTCGTCCTGCCGGCCGGATCCGCCTTGCAAGGGGCTGACGAACCCGTACCCCTCGGGCTTGAGGTGGAGGATGCCGGTCATCGTCCGGCTGGCGGTGGGGGGCTGGGGGCTGGCGGAACGTCTCTCCGGGTGCGACTTCCTGGGCCGGGACGCGGCCTGCCCGGGCGTTGCGTTCTTGCCATCTCGACCGTCGCCTCGCTGCGCCCCCCGCGAACCGTTGCCGCCCTGGCGCTCCGATGTCGGCCGGAAACGGTACCGGTGCCCGTCGAAGGTGGCCTGGCCCCGGCCGAGGAGCTGCTGCAGGGCCCGCCGCAGCGGCTGACGTGCGGCCTGGCTCACGTGGAGCTGCCCGGCCAGCTGTCTGAGCGTGAGACCGTGGCCGTGCGCATCGCGCAAGGCGGCGGACACCGCGTCGATCTGGACTTGCATGGCAGGAACCTAGTTCTTTTCGCCGTCGCCGTCGCCGGGGGTGCGGTAGCCGGGCACGTTCTTGGCCAGGAAGACCTGCAGCGAGATCTTCAGCTCCGCGGGCATCTCCCGCGCCAGCTTGTGTCTGCAAAGGGCGCGCGTCGCCTTGTAGGTGCGCACGAAAGTGATGCACGGCGGGCAGAGCGAAAGGTGCGCTTCGAGCGCTTCCGCGCGCTCCGGCGGCAGCGACCCGTCGATGTACTCGCCGAGGAGCTCAACGCAAGCGGCGCAGTGCTCGAGGGGATTGGCCAACGGTTTCCGTCCTGCGGGTGGGTGAAAGTATGAACGCTACCGTATTCGGACCACGTGGAAAAGATGCTCCTGCCTCGACGTCGATTCGGTCACTCTCCGAAGAACTCGCCAAGTTTTTCGCGCAGGGCGAGCCGCGCCCGGTGCAGCCGGCTCTTCACCGCGGGCACCGTCAGGTCGAGGGCGTCCGCGATCTCCTCGTTGGACAGCCCGTCCACGTCCTTGAGCAGGAACACCGTTCGATAATCTTCAGGCAGGCCGGCGACCGCCTGGTCGATCGCCTTGCCCAGCTCGCGGTCCATCATCTTCTCGTCGGCGCGCTGCGACCAGTCGCTGAGGGGAGCCGGCTCCAGAGAGCCCTCCGCGGAGAACCTCGGTCCCTGGAGCTCCAGCGGCTGGTCCGTGAGGGCGTCCGGCGCCCGGCGCTTGCGGCGGAGGCGCATCAGGGCGCTGTTCGCCGCGATGCGGTATAGCCAACTGGAGAACTGCGCCTCTCCCCGGAAGTTGGGCAGCTTCTGGTAGGCGTTGAGGAAAGCCTCCTGCAGGACTTCCTGGGCGTCGGCCTCGCTGCCCGTCATGCGTAGGGCGAGCCGGTACAGCTGGCGCTGGTGCCTGCCGACCAGCTCGGCGAAAGCGCCCGCGTCGCCGCCCTGTGCGTTCCGGACGAGCTCCACGTCCGGGACGTGTCCTGGCTGCTCCTCCGCCCGCTGCTCCGCGGGGGCGGTCCTTGTGGGCGTGTCGGCCATGAAAGGCGCGGACCCTAGAGCAGCGCGAGTAGGGGGTCAAGCCCGGTAGGGTGTCGCGAAGCGGACGTCCTCAGGGGAAGATCTTGCCGGGGTTGAGCAGGTCGTCCGGGTCGAACGCTCGCTTCAAGCGCTTCTGCAGCGCGACGACCGCCGCCCCCTGCTCCTTGCGCAGGAAACGCCGCTTGGCCAGGCCGACGCCGTGCTCCCCGGTGATGGTGCCGCCCAGCCGGATGGCCATCTCGATCACCTCGTCGATGGCGGCCTCGCCGCGCCCGCGCTCGTCGGCGCTGCGGAAGAGAAAGTTCACGTGCAGGTTGCCGTCACCGGCGTGGCCATAGCTCGCGGTAGGGAACCCGTGCTTCTCGCCGATGCGCCGGACCGCGCGGA
>Ga0137399_10000591_pt1 | contig 14806 bp, 11 predicted proteins | sample czorhiz316metaG_FD_104810 | JGI IMG/M metagenome (GOLD analysis project Ga0137399, IMG submission 104810) | Vadose zone soil microbial communities from Angelo Coast Range Reserve, California, USA - czorhiz3.16 metaG | ecosystem: Environmental > Terrestrial > Soil > Vadose zone | place: USA...
AGCCCTGATCCGGAATCCGAAGTACGCGGATCTGATGATGAGCCAGGACTTCATCAACATGCTCAAGGATCGCGATTTCCAGAACATGGTCGTCAACCGCCGCATGGGCTCGGTCATCAACGGCCGTGGAGCTGCGACGACCACGAAGGTGATGGACAACGCGAGTTCGCGTGACGGCGCATCCAGCAAGGACGCCGCTGCGAGCAAGGATGCCGTGGCGAGCAGAGACGCTGCGGCCAGTAAGGATGCCGCGCTGAGCAAAGACGCTGTGGCCGGCAAAGATGCTGCTGCTAGCCGTGATGCGTTCAACAACTCGCTCGACGCTCTGATCCAGAAGGACGGCTTCTCCACCATGGTCCAGGATCCGGCGTTCGTTCAGCTTCTGGCCAAGGACCCCGCGTTCGTGCAGATGATGACGTCGGCGGACATGCAGTCCCTGATCGACGCGAACCGCGCCGACATGCTGCAGGTGTTCTCGGATCAGGCGTTCCAGGATGCCTTCCAGCGCGACAGCTTCGCCGAGATGTTCCAGGTGGACGGCATGGCTCCGTTCCTGGCCCAGGATGCGATGCAGGTGGCGGCGCTTCGTGACGCCGATGCGCTCCACGGCGCGATCGACGCCTTCAACCAGGACGCCGCGCAGCACAAGGAGTAACCGTATCGAAGTTCGCTGATCGCATCACGTGGGTGACACGAGCGAGGAGTCTCCACCGGGCCGCCGGCGGGGCTCCTCGCTCCCGCTGTTGCAACCGGGAGGATCATGAACCCGCCGCGAGCGCCCCTCCACGCCCGCCTGCTCGCAGGCGGGGCGCTTCTGTTTTCGCTCCTCCTGCCCGCGACCGCCCGCGCGGTTCAATACGACATCATCGAGACCCGGGACCTTCGGCTGGTGTATCACCGCCCGACCCTCGGATACCTCGCTCCCTACACCACGCAGTGCTTCGAGAACTCGCTCAACTTCTACCGCCGCGTGGCGGGCTACGAGCCCACCGAGAAGGTGAACGTTTTCCTCGAGGACTTCGGGGACTTCATGAACGCCGGAGTATGGGGGACGCCGCGCAGCAGCATGTCCATGCACGTCGCGCCGGCCAACTTCGTGTACGAGACCTCGGCGGGAAACGAGCGCATCAACTTCACCATGAATCACGAGGTCGCCCACCTCATCACGCTCGACATGGCCACCGGGATGGATCCGGTCTACCGGTCGATCTTCCAGGGCAAGGTGCGTGAGACGAACGACGATCCCGAGACCATCCTCTATGGCTACCTGACGCTGCCGCGCCGCTGTGCACCTCGCTGGCATCGCGAGGGCACCGCGGTGTTCTTCGAGACCTGGATGTCGGGCGGGCTCGGCCGGGCGCAGGGCTCGTTCGACGAGATGGTGTTCCGGGCGATGGTGAACGACAGCGCCCGTTTCTACGATCCGCTCGGCCTGGAATCGGAGGGCACGAAGTCCGACTTCCAGGTGGGCGTGAACGCGTATCTGTATGGCACGCGATTCATGACGTACATGGCGTACCAGTATTCGCCCGAGCAGGTGGTCGAATGGATCGCCCGCAAGCCGGGGAGCAAGGCGTACTTCGCCTCGCAGTTCAAGCACGTGTTCGGCAAGTCCCTGAACGACGCGTGGTCGGAGTGGATCGAGTGGGAGCATCGGTTCCAGCGCGCGAATCTCGACTCGGTGGCGCGCTACGCGACCACGCCCTATCGCGACCTCTCCCCTCACGCGCTGGGCTCGCTTTCCCGCGCCTATCTCGACTCCACGAACCGCACGATCTATTCCGGCCTCTACTACCCCGGCACCGTGGCGTACATCGGCGAGATCCCGATCGCCGGCGGTCCGATCCGGAACCTGCACGACGTGAAAGGACCGGCGCTGTACTTCGTGACCTCGCTGGCATACGACCCCGACCGCCGGATGCTGTTCTACACCACCGACAACTATGACTGGCGCGGTTTGGTCATGCTGGACCCCGCGACCCGGAAGTCCCGGACCCTGATGCGCAACGCGCGCATCGGCGACCTGGTGTTCAACCGCCAGGACCGGTCGCTGTGGGGGGTGCGCCATTTCAACGGCATCTCGACGCTGGTTCGCCTCGAAACCCCCTACCAGGATTACGTGCGCGTCGCGTCGTTCCCCTACAGCCACGACCTCTACGACATCGATCTCTCGCCCGACGGAACCCGGCTGGTCGGGTCCATGACTGAGATCAATGGCCACCAGACGCTGCGCATGTTCGACGTGGCCACGCTTCTGACCGGCGACACGGCGTCCCGGGTGCTGTACGACTTCGGAACTTCGATTCCTCAGAGCTTCGTGTTCTCGCCCGATGGCCGAGCGCTCTATGGCAGCTCGTACTACACCGGGGTCTCGAACATCTTCCGCTACGACCTGGCCGCGGATTCCATGGAAATCGTCACGAACGGGGCCACTGGATTCTTCCGGCCCATGCCGCTTCGCGGCGACTCGCTGGTCGCCTTTCGCTTCACGGCGAAAGGCTTCGTGCCGTGCCTGATCCATGCGCACCCGCTTCAGGACGTGAGCGCCATCACGTTCCTCGGCCAGCTCGTCGCCGAAAAACACCCGGTCGTCAAGAGCTGGGTGGTGCCCTCGCCGGCTTCCGTCAATCTGGATTCGACGATCGTGTTCAAAGGCGCCTACCGGCCGATTCCGCGACTGGGCCTGGCCTCGATGTATCCGATCGTCGAGGGCTACAAGGTGTATGGCGCTTACGGGGTCCGCGCGAACGTTTCGGATCCCTACACGTTCTACGGACTGGATGTCGCCGCGCTCTACTCGCCGATGCCCGCGCTGGCCGAAGACGAGCGCTGGCATGCGACCGTGAACTTCCGGCATGGGCGCTGGGACGCGAAGTTCCGGTACAACGGGACGTCGTTCTACGACCTGTTCGGGCCCACGCGCGTGAGCCGCAAGGGCCTCGAGGGCGGCATCGGTTACGAGCGGCTGCTCATCAACGACACGCCGCGGACGCTCGAACTCACGGCGTTGCTCGGCGGCTACGCGAACATCGAACAGCTGCCTTTCTACCAGAACGTCTCGACGCCGGTCGGATTCAACCGGGGCGTGACGCCCTACGTGGACCTCCACTACAAATTCTTCCGCACCTCGCTGGGGTGGGTGGACCCGGAGAAAGGCGTGGACTGGCACTTGAAGGGGCTGGTCAATTCCATCCTGCTGGATGAGCCCGGAGGCGCGGTGTGGCGCGGATTCCCGCAAACCGCCGGGACCCTCGACCTCGGCAGCCCGCTCCCGGTGGCGCACTCTTCCCTGTGGATCAGAACCGCGGCAGGCTATTCCCCGGGGGACCGCATGCAGCCGTTCGCGAATTTCTACTTCGGAGGATTCGGCAACAATTACGTGGACTATCAGGACGTCAAGCGCTATCGGACCCTGGAGAGCTTCCCGGGGATTCCGATCAACGACCTGGGCGGCACGAATTTCGTGAAGGGGATGGTGGACCTCAATCTGCCTCCGCTGCGCTTCCGCCATCTCGGGGTGCTGGACTTCTATGCCACCTGGGCACGCCTCTCGTTGTTCTCGACCGGGATCGTCACGAACGCCGATGCGGCGGCCGACCGTCGCAAGCTGGTGAACGTGGGTGCGCAGGCCGACATCCGGCTCTCGCTCATGATCCAGCAGCCGCTGACGCTGTCGTTCGGCTGGGCGAGCGCGTGCGAAGAGCTGCGGCGCGCCCGGCACGAGCTGATGATCTCGCTCCGGATCCTGGGATGATCGCCGCGCTGCTCATCGGCCTCGTGCCGGTGATCCTGTTCCTCGTCGGCCTGGTGTTCATGGACAGCTACAAGCTGGTGACGGCGCGATCCCTGTGGTTCGCGATCGGCGCCGGGGTGGTGGCGGCCGCGTCCTGCTTCCTGATCAACCGGTTCCTGCTCGACCGGCTCCATGTGCCGGTCACGTTCATCGCGCTGAACCTGGCACCGATCCTCGAGGAGAGCGCGAAGGCCCTGTACGTGGCGTGGCTGATCCGGGCCCACCGCGTGGGCTTCATGGTGGACGCCGGGATTCAGGGGTTCGCGGTCGGCACGGGATTCGCGCTGGTCGAGAATCTCTACTACGCGAATGCGCTCGGCTCGGTCGGCTTGTTCGTGTGGCTGGTGCGCGGACTCGGGACCGCGGTGATGCACGGCTCCACCACCGCGCTGGTCGCGATCGCATCCAAGGACCTGGTGGACCGGCATCCGCCCGGCCGCTGGATCCATTTCCTTCCGTCGCTGGCGCTCGCGATCGTGGTGCACGGCGTGTTCAATCGATTCTCATCGAATCCGCTGTTCGCCACCGCGTTCCTGCTGCTTGGCATGCCGTTGCTGCTGTTCGCGGTGTTCGAGCGCAGCGAGCGCACCACGCGGCAGTGGCTCGGCACCGGGCTCGATCTCGACATGGAGCTGCTCGAGCAGATCCTGAGCGGCGAGGTGGGTGAGACCCGGGTCGGGCGCTACCTGCACTCGCTCAAGCAGCGCTTCCCGGGCGAAGTGGTGGCGGACATGCTGTGCATGCTGCAGATCCACGTCGAGCTGTCGGCGCGCGCCAAGGGGCTGATGATCGCGCGCGCCGCCGGGATCGACCTGCCGATGGACGAGCACGTGCGCGCGAATCTCGACGAGCTGCGCTTCCTCGAGAAATCGATCGGGCCCACGGGCCGCATGGCGGTCGTGCCGTGCTTGAGGACCAGCAGCCGGGACCTCTGGCACCTCTACATGCTCGAGATGAAGCACTAGGCGCGAGCGGCGCCGGCGTCAGCCGATGCGGCTCAGGAGGTCTCGCGGTTCTGTCGGCGGCTGAAGCGGCGCGCCAGGCGGCGCGCGCTGTCCGGGGTCTCCGCCACCATCGGGGCGCTCAGCACCAGAGTGCCGAGGCACAGGTCCGCGAGCGGCACCAGGACGTTGAGATTCCGGTCCATCTGGTTGTGATGAATCCGGTGGTGCTTCTTCAGGAACTGGAACCCCGCGGAGCGCTCGATCCACGCGATCGACGGCTTGTGCATGAGGTAGTGGAAACCCTCGTAGCCGACGTAATAGACCCCCTGCGTCGCCGCCATCGCTCCGAGGAACCACAGCGACGGGAGCGCAACGTGCATGGCGGCGAAGATCACGGCCGCGATCGTCCAGGGCACCAGATTGATGAGGATCAGGACCGGCCCACCCCACCACTGGAAGCTCAGGGCCTCGTGCTGCTCCTCGTCATGAACCTCGAACGTGTCGTCGTGCTTGCAGAGCTGGTGATGCACCAGGGTGTGCGCGGTGAAGACGTTCTTCGGCAGCCAGGGACGGTGCAGCCAGTAACGGTGAAACGCCCATTCGAAGAAGCTCGCCTGAACCACTCCGACGGCGATTCCCGCCCCAATCACAAAAAAGATCACATCCACTCTCCTGGTGAACGGCCGGTGTGTCGCCGAAGGTTATCGGCACAATGCGTGAAGCAGTCCACGAAAACAAGTAGGGATCTCGAGCTCGAGCCGAACGCCCGCGTAATGCCGCGCGGGTGCCGGCGATCGGGGCGTTGCGGCCGCGGGTGCAGCGGCGGCCCCGGGGCTCTGTTACCATCGCCCGCATGAGGCCTGTTCTCCCGCGTCCGGCATCCGCGGCGACCGCCGTGCTGGCCGTGATCCTGTTCGCCCTCCCCTCCCGTCCCGCAGCCGCGGCGGCCGCGCCGGCGTCGGCGCGTCCCATGGTAGTGCCGTTCATCGCCGACGATTTCGAACGCGCGGTCAGTGAGGCCCGCGCCTCCCAGCGGCCGATCTTCGTCGAGGTGTGGGCGCCGTGGTGCCACACCTGCCGCTCGATGCGGGCCTACGTGTTCACCGACCCCGCGCTCGCGAGCCGCGCCCCGGCGTTCGAATGGCTCGAGATCAATTCCGAGCAGGCCGCGAACGCGGCGTTCCTGAAGCGCTACCCGACGCCCGCGCTGCCGTCTTATCTGATCCTCGACCCGTCCGACCGGCGCGTGGCGCTGCGCTGGGTGGGCGGAGCCACTGTTCAGCAGCTCTTGAAGCTGCTCGACGACGGGCGCATGGCCGTCGCGGCGGGGGCGGCTCCGGCGCCCGGCGATTCGCCCGCCGACGCGGCATTCGCGCGGGCCGAGAAGCTGTATGCCGCCGGCAGCGACTCGGCCGCGGCGTCCGCTTACGAAGAAGCGCTGCGGCTCGCTCCCGCCGGCTGGGCTCGCGAGTCGCGCGCGGTTGAATCCCTGTTGTTCGCGCTCACCCAGATCGGCGCGAACGAGCGGGCCGCGAAGCGTGCGATCGATGCGTTTCCGCGCCTCTCGCGCAGCTCGTCGGCCGGGAACGTGGCGGCTTCGGGCCTCGAGGCGGCGCTCGAGATCCCCGCGGCGACGCCGGGACGAGATGCGCTGGTGGAGAGGCTCGAGCGCGACTGCCGCTCGGTGGTCTCGGACCGCTCGATCCCGATGGCCGCCGACGACCGCTCGGCGGTCTACATCGCGCTGCTCGACCGTCGCAGCGACGTCCCCGACAGCGCCGGCGCGCGGCAGGTCGCATCGGAGTGGGCCACGTTCCTCGAGGGCGAGGCCGCACGCGCCCCCACGCCCGATGCCCGGGCGGTGTTCGACTCGCACCGGCTCTCGGCGTACCTCGCGCTCGGGGAGCCGGAGCGGGCGATTCCGATGCTCAATGCATCGGAACGGGATCTTCCCGACGACTACAATCCGCCGGCCCGGCTCGCGGTGGCGTACCGGGCGCTCCGCCGCTGGCCCGAAGCGCTGGCCGCGTCCGATCGGGCGCTGAAGAAGGCGTACGGTCCGCGCTCGCTCGGAATGCTCCAGGTGCGCAGCGATATCTACCTCGGACTCGCCGACACCGTGAGCGCACGCCGCACGCTGGACGACGCGGTGCACACCGCGGAGGGCTTCCCGGAGGGCCAGCGCTCGCCGAACGCCATCGCCGCCCTGCGCAAGAAGCGCGAAGCGCTGCACTGAGCCGAGCTAGGTCCTGCTCCGCCGTACCAGATCCATCAGCAGCTGCAGCGCCTGCCGTATGTCGGAGAACATGGTCGCGAGGCCGAACGTGACCACGAACAGTCCGGCGTAGAACAGCCCCGGGCGGCGTTCGGCGAGATCGAGCAGCGGATTTCCGAGGCCGTCCCGGATCGGCGGCCGCTGCATCAGCGCCGCGATCACGCCGCCGATCAGCCCGCCGGCCAGAATGTCGGTCGGATAGTGGAGCCCGGCGTAGACCCGCGGCAGGCAGACCACGATCAGGGTCCAGAGCGTGAGCAGCACGCCGGCGCGCCGCGAGACGAACCCGAGACCGATCGAGAGCGCGAAGTACATCATCGCGTGATCGCTCGGGAACGAACTCCATCCCCGATAGTCGCCGGGGCCAGTGCCGTAGGGAAGCACGAAGCCGAGCGACGGCTCGCGCAGCGGGCGGTCTCGGAACGGCAGCATCAGCGCCAGCACGCGGCCGGTCATCAGGGCGACGAACGAGCCGAGTGCGGCCGCGATCAGGGTGGCGCGCACGCGGCGCTGGTCCGGCCGCTGCGAGAACCACATCCACCACAGGGCCGTCACCACGACCATGCCCTTCAACGGGCCGCGGTTCACCCACACGGTGGACTCGTCGACCCAGGGGGCGCGATGCGCGAAATGATTCAGCGCGACCAGCACGCCGCGGTCGAATCCGTTCATGGCCGCCCTCCATGGCCCATGCTCGCGACCGCCCGAGCGCAGCGTCGCGCTCCGCCCGAGGGTTGATTCCCCGGCATTGTGGGACGCAACCGCCCCGCGCTCAACCGAAAAAGCGCGGTGGCTAGGTTTCCCCGGCGATCCGCGGATCCAGCAGCCGATACAGCACATCCACCAGCAGGTTCGCGATCACGATGAACAACGCCGCGAACAGGACGGTGCCCATCACCATGGGGAGATCCCGCATCCGGATCGCCCGGAACGCCAGGCCGCCGATGCCGGGGATCCCGAACACGGTCTCGGTGAGCACCGCGCCTCCGAACAGCGAAGCCACGTCCATGCCGAGCATGGTCACGATCGGAAGCAGGGCGTTCCGCAGCACGTGCCTGCGCACCACGCTCGCGCGGGAAAGTCCCTTCGCGAGCGCGGTGCGGACGTGGTCCCGCGACATCACGTCCAGCATCTGGCTGCGCGTCATGCGCGCGTACCATCCGGCATACAGCAGCGCCAGCGTGATCCACGGCAGGCACAGGTGGTACGCCCACGCGCCGAGTCCCGCGCTTCCGATCTCGGCATAATCCCCGAGCGGAAACCAGCCCAGCCGGTCCGAGAAGATCCACAGCAGCACGAGGCCGAGCCAGTAGACCGGGGCCGAGATCCCGAACAGCGAGATCGCGAGCGCGCCGCGATCCCACCACGAGCGCGGCTTGAGTGCGCTCACCACGCCGAGCGGGATCCCGATCAGGAGCCACAGCGCCACCGCGCCGAGCGTGAGCGAGAGCGTACGCGGCAGCGCCTGGGCAATGGCCTGCACCACCGGCTGCTGGCTGACGTACGAGTAACCCAGGTCGCCGCGCGCCGCGCGGCTGAGGAACAGCGCGAGCTGCACCGGCTTCGGCCGGTTGAGCCCGAGCCGCTGGCGCACCAGCGCGACGGTGGTGGGCGAGGCGTACTTCCCGGCCACCAGCGCCGCGGGATCGGACGGCACCGCGAAGAAGATCGCGAACGTGGCCGAGCTCACGATCGCGAGCACCAGCACCGCCCACAGCAGGCGGCGCGTGATCCAGGCGGTCACGACAGGCCGCCCGGCTTCGCACCCGGATCGAGCGCCTCGCGCAGCGCCTCGCCCGCGAGATTCAGGCTCACCACGGTGATCAGGATCGCGAGCCCCGGGAACAGCGTGATCCACCACGCCACGCGATAGAACGCGATGCCCTCCTGGATCATGTTGCCCCACGACGGGACCGGCGGCTGGATCCCCACGCCGAGGAACGAGAGCGCGCTCTCGAGCAGGATGTTGCCGGCCACCGAGAGCGTCCCGAATACGATCAGGGGGCCCACCAGGTTCGGCAGCAGGTGGCGCATCAGGATGGCGCGATCCGACGCGCCGATGGCGCGTGCGGCCTCGACGAAGTCGCGCTCCCGAAGGCTCAGCACCTCGGCGCGGATGATGCGCGCGAGATAGGTCCAGTTCACGAGTGCGAGCACCAGCACCACGATGCCGAGGCTGCCCTGACGCAGCACCGAGGCCAGCGCGATCGCGAGCAGCAGCACCGGGATTGCCATCATCGCGTCCACGAAGCGCGAGATCACGGTGTCCACCACGCCACGATAGAAGCCCGCGGCGAGGCCGGCCGCGAGGCCGAGGACCATGGCGAGCAGCGTGCCGAGCGAGGCCGCGGTCAGCGAGATCCGCGCCCCGTAAAGCAGGCGGGTGAGCAAGTCGCGGCCCAGGAGATCGGCCCCCAGCGGCTCGGCCGGATTGGGTCCGATCGGCAGGCCGTCGTCGGACACCACGTCCCGCATCTCGCCGCGCACCTCCACGCGATCCAGGATGTGGAGCTGGTAGGGCGATTGCCGGAGCACGCTCGAGGCGATCCACGGCGCCAGCACCGCGCACAGCACGATCCCGGCGAGCACGCCCAGCGCCGCGACCGCGGTGCGATCGCGCACGAACCGGCGCGCGACGTCGCGCAACGGGCCCGAGCCCGCGGGCTCGACGCCCGCCGGGCCCACGCCCGGACCCTGCACGCCCGCGCCGCCGCTCATCGCCGCACCGGCCGCGCGGACGTGGAACCCGCTGCCGGCGCGGCGTCCGGCCTCGCGTGCACCGCCACCGCTCCGCCCGGGGTCTTGAGGTAGAGATCCTCGAGCCGCAGGATGCGTGTGATGTGCCGATACCAGCCGCCCACGCGCGGATGATAAAGGCGGCCCTCGCGATTGTGGATCAGGGGCACCACCGGGCACAGGTCCATGACCCGCTCGTCCACGCGGCGATAGATCGCGAGCCGCAGCGAATCGTCGGCGGTCGCCATGGCGCGCTCGATGTCGGCGTTCACCTCGGGATCGTCGAACAACGGCAGATTCTGGTTCAATCGCGGCTCGATGCGGTGCCCGTTCAGCAGCGTGTCGAAGAAATTCGAAGGGTCGACGTAGTCCGCGTACCACGAGTAGATCCCGAATGGAATGTGGCGCGAGGTGTCGCCCGCCATCGAGGTGTATCCGGTGGTCTCCCCGAGATCGAGCCGCACCCGGATGCCGACCTCGCCGAGCTGCTGCTGCACCACCGCGAGCTCGCGCGGCCCGGGCTCGATCAACCACCCGTAGAGCGTGGTCGAGAAACCGTTCGGGTAGCCGGCCTCGCGCAGCAGCCGGCGCGCGCGCGCCGTGTCCGGGGAGGCATAGCGGCCCAGCCGATGGACCCCCGGCATTCCGGGCGGCAGGAACTCTCCGGCGATCTCGCCCTTGCCGGACCACACCTTGAGCACGGCGCGGCGGTCCAGGGCCCACGCCACCGCCTGGCGCACGCGCGGATCGTTGAACGGCTTCTTCCGCACGTTCATCCACAGGTATTCGGTGTTGAGCCCGTCCGCGACGCTGAGCTGGCGGCTCCACAGCGAGTCGCGCCGCAGGCTCGCGAAGTCGGCCGCCGTGACCTCGTAGAACCCGCCGTCGGCACGGCCGTGAAGCACCATCGCGACCCCGTTGCTCGAGGTCACCCCGAGCCGGACTTCGAGGGTGTCGAGCCATCCCGGGGTTCCGCCGTACTCCGGATTCCGCACCAGCAGCACGCGGCGGCGCGGCGTGAATTCCGCGACCTGATAGGGCCCGGTCGAAACCGTGTGCTGCGACAGCGCGTTCGGCCAGCGCCGATCCACCTCCTCAGGAATGGGCGAGACGAACGACATCGCGAGCAGGTACTTGAAGATCGGATCCGGATGCGTGAGGCGGATGTAGAGCGAATCGCCGCGCGCGATCACGCCACGCAGGGTGGTGTCGGTTCCGGCCAGCATCTCCTCCCCGCCCACGATGTGGCGGTAGAAGCTCACGCCCGGACAGTTGACCCGGAACAGCCGGCGGATGGAGTACCGAAAGTCGGCGGCGGTGACCGCCCGATGGAGTGGGGCCCCGAAGCGCGCGCGCGGCGAGATCCGAAAGCAGTAGAGCGTGCCGCCCTCGCGCAGATCGGGCAGCGATTCCGCAAGGTCGGGCTCGAGCTGCGCGCCCTCGACGCCTGGAGCGTGGCGATAGTCGATCAGGGTGCGGAACACCACCTCGATCACCGGTGCGGACGTCACGCCGTAGGAAAGCGCGGGATCCAGGTAGTCGGGATCCTCCTCGCGCGTGAGCACGATGCGCCCGCCGCGGTGGTGCGGCCCGGGCTCGTCCGGGCCGGGCCGGAAGGCCTGCGCTCCGCGGTTCCCGCGGCACCCGGCCGCAAGCAGGAACGCCGCGAGCGCCAGCGGGACGAGCGCCTGCCTGCGCCGCTTCAACGCCGCCGGGCTTCGCGCTCCCCCGCGCATCATGCGCGGTCCGGCTCGTCGATGCTGGCGAGCCCGGAGAGCACCAGGCGCGTCACTTCGAGCGCCAGTTCGGCCCGCTCGGCCGGGATCCGGCGCGGCAGGTCGGCGAGCCGCGTCCGCCGCTGGGCGGCGTCCATCACGCGAATCCCGAGCCGGCTCGTCACCAGCACCAGCCGGCGCGCCCCGTCCACCAGCACGCGGTCCTCGCCGCGCTCGATCGCTCCGACCCGCACCGGGTCGGCAATCAGGCGCGCGGTCGCGGACCGATCGGCCAGCAGAACCCGCACCCGTGCCAGCGTCTGCTCGACGCTTTCGCGGTTCGCGCTCGGAGCGGCGCCGGTCCGCGCCCACATCAGCATGGGAAGCAGCCACCCGTTCCACTGCTCGGGATGCGAAAGGACGCGCCGCTCGAACCACGGAAGTATGGCCCGCAGCAGCGACTCCGCCCCTTCGGGGTCGTCGCGCGAGGGGGGTGCCACCAGGTCCGCGTATTCGACGATCCGCCGGCCCCACGAGTCCCGGAACGCGATCGCCGGCAGGATCGGGACCTGGGCGCGCTGCGCGAGATACGCGGCCCCGGTTCGAACCCGGATCGGCATCGAGCAGAACTGGACCTCGATCTGGCGCCCGCTGTCCGGTCCGGGTCCGGCGACCCCCGCGCCGCCGTCGAGGAACACCGCGACGATCGCGCCCTCCCGCAAGGCGCGCACGGCGCGCAGCAGGGTGCGCGGGCTGAACAGCGGCATCAACTCGAGCCGCCCCGGCATCCTTGCCGCCTCGTGTTCCCACCGCTCCCGCGCGCGGCCGAGCGCGTCGTCGTCGACGATCGCCACCACGTGGAAACCGCGCTCGACCAGCGGCCGGGCCACGTAGAGATAGGGACCGAGGTGGAACGAGGCGAGGATCGCGCCCCGGCCGCTCGCGCGCAGGTCGTCGAGGGCGGCATCGTGGATCAAGCGGTGGGCGCGCGCGCCGCGCGCGAATTCCCGATGATCGATTTCGCGCAGCAGCGCGGAAACCGCGCAGCGGTGCGCCAGGCTGCGAATTGCGCCGGACGACATGGACGAGCCGAAGGCCGAGGTGAGGGAGAATCCGGCCACCTGTTCGAGCCGGACCCCGGCGCGCTCACCGCGCCTCGGATCGAGGCGAATCAAGAGGGACGCCAGCGGACCGCGCAGCGGAAGCGTCAGGTCAGCAATGGGTCGCAAGGGCCAGGTTCCGATCGCGGCGCGAAGCACAAAGAGAGGGCGGTGAGGCCACGATGCCTCTTCCCCGCCCTCTCGAATCACGACCTGTTGCCGGCCGGGCCGCGCCCGGCGGGTCAGGACGAACTTAGTCTAGCGTGTTGGAGGTCGAACTGCCGAACAGCTCGCGCCGCTCGAGGATCTCTTCAATCGTGTACGCCTGATAGAGCTCGACCTGCGTATCGCGGTTCTGATCCATCTGGTTCACCCTCCGTGGGTATGAAGACCGGAACTCCCGAACATTCCGCCGTGAATCCGGCGGTATCGCCCTTCCGGCGATCCCTTCCGGAAAGCCGTGGGCGGAACCTTAGCAGAACGATCATCCCTGTCCAGACGGTTTTATGAGCCACTCATTCCAGCTGTTTGCGGAATCGCCTCACGCTGAACGCGAAGAAAACGATCGCAAACCCCAGCAGCGCGAACGTTTGCGGCCATAGCTCGCGAATTCCCACGCCTTTGAGCAGGATTCCGCGGATCACCTGCAGGTAGTAAGTCAGCGGAAACGACAGTCCGATCTGCCGCGCCACCGGCGGCATGGCCTCGCGCGGGAACATGAAGCCGGAGAGCAGCACGTTCGGCATCACGAACAGGTAGGACGCCTGCATCGCCTGGGCCTGAGTACGCGCCAGCGTCGAGATGAACAGGCCCATGCCGAGGTTCGCGACGATGAACAGCAGGGTTTCGAGATAGATCACGAGCAGGCTGCCGCGCACCGGAACCCGGAACACCAGGTGGCCGACCAGCAGCACCGCGGTCATCTGCACGTACCCGACCGCGACGTAGGGGCTGATCTTTCCCAGCATGATCTCGCTCCGCGAGAGCGGGGTCACGATCAGCTGCTCGAGCGTGCCGCGCTCGCGCTCGCGCACGATCGCGAGCGCCGTGATGATCATGAGCGTGATCGACAGGATCATTCCGATGATCCCGGGCACGATGAAGATGGCGCTGCGCAGCGCCGGGTTGTAGAGCGGGCGCACCCGGATGTCGAGCGGCAGGGCGACGCCGCCGATCCCGAGGCGCCCGGCCAGTGTGGTGAGATTCACCTGAAGGCCCACCATCTGGGCGGCCGCGATCGCGTTCTGGGATGCGGTGGGATCCGAGGCGTCCACCAGCACCTGCACCGCCACCGGGCGGCCGCGCTTGAGATCGGCCGCGAAATCGGGCGGGACCACGAACGCCGCCCGGGCCGCGCCGCGATTCACCAGATCCAGCGCCTCCTCATAGGAACCCGCGTGGGCGCGCACGTCGAAGTTTCCGGTGGCCTCGAGCTTCTGTACGAACGAACGGCTCTCCTGCGTGCGGCTCTGGTCCAGCACCGCGGTCGGCAGATGGCGGACGTCCATGCGGATCGCGTAGCCGAACAGCAGCAGCTGGATCACCGGAATGCCCAGCATCATGGCGAGTGTTCCGGGATCGCGGCGCATCTGGATGAACTCCTTCCAGAAGATCGCGCCCAGCCGGTTGCGATTCACCGCACCGCCTCCTGAAGCTTGACGAAGATGTCTTCGAGCGTGGCGTCGGGGCCGAAACTGGCGCGGACTTCGGCCGGCGTGCCGAGCGCGATGCGGCGCCCCTGCGACAGGAACGCCAGCCGATCGAAGCGCTCCGCCTCGTCCATGTAATGCGTGGTCACGATGATCGCCGTGCCGGCGTCCGCGAGGCCGCGGATGATGTTCCAGAACAGCCGGCGTGCCGCCGGGTCCACGCCCGCGGTGGGCTCGTCGAGGAACAGCACCGGCGGCTCGTGCAGGATGGCGCAGCCGAGCGCGAGCCGTTGCTGATTCCCGCCCGACAGCGTGGCGGCGAGCGCGTCGCGGCGCTCGGTCAGGAGCATCTCGGACAGCGCCCATTCCGATCGCTCGCGCCAGCGCGCACCCAGCTCGTAGACGCCGGCGTAGAAGCGCAGGTTCTCGAGCACGGTCAGGTCGCCGTACAGCCCGAATCTCTGCGACATGTAGCCAATCCGCCGCTTCACCCCTTCGGGATCGCGGCCGACGTCCACACCCCCGACCGTCGCCGTGCCGCTCGTCGGCTTCAACAGCCCGCACAGCATCCGGATGGTCGTCGACTTGCCGGCG
>Ga0137399_10000593_pt1 | contig 14799 bp, 12 predicted proteins | sample czorhiz316metaG_FD_104810 | JGI IMG/M metagenome (GOLD analysis project Ga0137399, IMG submission 104810) | Vadose zone soil microbial communities from Angelo Coast Range Reserve, California, USA - czorhiz3.16 metaG | ecosystem: Environmental > Terrestrial > Soil > Vadose zone | place: USA...
AGGCTCATCATCGACGACCAAGATCCGCGCCGGGCGCGTCATCGAGACCTCCCCGGGAGCCGGCGGCTCCGCGTGAACTAGGCCGCGCGCCCGCTCGCGTGCCGCTTCGGGCCCTCCAGTCCTTCGCGGGTCCCTCTTCCGATGACAGTATGGCGGGTGCGCAGGTGGCCGGTAAAAATGTCCGCAAGAATCTGCAAGCCGAGCTCGCGCTGACGCGCCGCCGGCGCGCGAGGGCTACGCGATCTGACTCGGAACATTCATGGCGTCTAGCCGCTTTCGCACGAACAACCGCGCGCGGTGCACGCGGCTCTTCGCGTTGGCAAGGCTGATGCTCAAGGCCTGGGCGATTTCGAGGTGCGACAGACCCTCGACATCGCGCAGCACGAGCGCGGCCCGATAGGCCGCCGGCAGATCGTCGATCGCCGAGGTCAGCGCCGTTCGCAACTCGGCCTGGACCCCAGGATCGTCCACGCACGGCGACCAGTCGGCCATGAACTCGACGTGGCGGCCCTGCTCATCGAACGCCGGCAGCACCTCGTCCAACGAGAGATCGGTGCGCCGGCTTCGCCGGACCTTCGCATAGGCCGCGTTCGCGACGATGCGGTAGAGCCAGGAGCCGAACGCCGCGTCACCTCTAAAGGTATCGATCTTCCGCACCACGGCCCAGAGGGCGTCCTGCACCACTTCCTCGGCATCCTGCCCGTTCCCTGTAATGCGGATCGCCAGCCGATACGCGCGCGCACCGTACGTAGCGATGAGTTGCTCTGCCGCGTCCGGCTCACCGTGACGGAGCGCTTCGATCAGCCCGCCATCGCCATCTCCGCCCTTCTTCGGGCGGGCCACAGCGGGCCGCTTCTGCACTTCGGTGCCGAGTCTCGAATCGAGGGGCGCTGCGAGTTGCGCTATCATATTCATGTCCTCCCAGGGCCGACGTCGCCCAGCGCTTCCGGCCCCTGCCATCGCAACGACCGTGCCGCGTCCGACGTCACGAAACGCAGGACTTCAAGCCGTTGTTTTCTAAGTGGAAGGCGTCGCGAGAGGGGTGATGCCGGCGGCGGTCAGGCGTGCGAGATTCGGACGACGCCCGAAATCCGGACGAGCGGTCGGGCGCTAACCCGTCGGCCGGGCGGCCCGAGCCCCGCGGAGGATCTCGCCCAGGCCGTGTTTCTCTACCTTCAGGTAGAGCGTACTCTTCGAAATGCGGAGCTCTCTGGCGACGAGGGTGAGATTACCCTGACACGTCACGATCGCTGTGCTGATCGCGTCGCGCTCGACCACCTCCAGATTGGTGACCGACGATCTCGAGATGACGGGCTGACGATTAGCGGCGGTGATCGGGGACGCGATCTCCAGAGGAAGGCCCGCGACGGTCACGGCCTCGCCCGTGGTCAGCAGGACCATGCTTTCCACCACGTTTCGAATCTCCCTCACGTTGCCGGGCCAGGCATAACGGTCGAACGCGTCCAGCACCCCTGGCTCGAAGCGTTTCATCGGCACTCCGTGCCGGCGCGACACCTCGGCATTGAAATGCTCGACGAGGGTCGGGATATCTTCCCTGCGCTCACGCAGCGACGGGACGCGCAGTGCCGTCACTGAGACGCGGTAGAACAGGTCCTGGCGGAAGCGGCCGCCGGCCACCTCCGCACGTAGATCCTTGTTGGTCGCCGCCACCAGCCTGAACGCGACGGTTCGCGGCTTGCTATCCCCGAGCCGATAAAACTCCTCTCCTTCCAGGGCCCGCAGGAACACTGGTTGGACTTCGAGCGGCATCTCTCCGATTTCGTCGAGAAACAGGGTCCCGCCGTCCGCGGCTTCGATCTTGCCGATCATTCCGGAGCGCTTGGCGCCCGTGAATGCGCCCTCGACATAGCCGAAGAGCTCGCTCGCCAGGATGTCGCGCGGCAGGCCACCGCAGTTCAGCGCCACGAAGGGGCCGTCCTTGCAACGCCCTCCCTCGTGGATCGTCCGAGCGAACATCTCTTTCCCGACGCCGGTTTCACCCTGCAACAGCACCGGGACGTCGAGGTCTGCCAGCTGCCACGCTTTCTCGACAGCCTTTCGCAACACCTCGCTGGTCCCAATGATCGGCCCGACGCTGCCATTCGTCGCGCCGCCAGCCGCCGATGTCGCGGCGCCGGAGTGGACCACGCGCCGGCCCGGTCTCCGTTGTGACGGATCCGGGAGCACGACGACCGTCCCCAGCCGTTCCCCGCCGCGGACGATGGGCTCGACCCACTCTGGGCGCAGCCATTCAGGGAGCGTCGCACCGCCGGCTCTCATCACGGAATCCGCGCGGAACGCCTCGACCGTGTAGTTCGCGCCCAGGGTCGGCTCGATGCCGATGGCCGCCAGGGAACAACCGGCGACGGCGTCGAGCTCGAGGAGACGGCCCTTGCGGTCGAATACGAGCAGGCCGGCTGGCGAGGTTTTCGCGAGACGTCGCAGGGTTGCCTCGAGCAGGCGGTACCGGAGTTCCATCTCGTGCGCCGCAAGGTGCGCTTCGATGCGGCCGGCCGCCATCAGAGCCAGCGCCAGGAAATGGCCGTGGAACGTGCCGCTGAGCCCCGAGACGTCCAATACCCCCAGCACCTCGCCGTGAACGGGATCACGCACGACGGTCGCGGAACAGGACCAGGGCTTGATTCCGAAGCAGAAGTGTTCGGCCGCGTGGACCTGCACCGGCTCTCGCGCGGACAGGGCGGTGCCGATCGCGTTCGTGCCGCAGGCGAGCTCGTTCCAGTTCGCTCCGCGTACGAGGCGCACGTCCTGAGCCGCGTCGAGCGTGGTCGGGTCGCCCGCCGTTTCCAGGATGACGCCGGTCGGATCGGTGAGGATCATCATGGTTCCCGACTCCGACAGCACGCGATCCGACTGCGCCAGGATCGGGGCGCTCGCATCGACCAAATCGCTATAGCGGTGCTGCAGGCTCCTGAGAGCGTCTTCCGGCGCCGGCTCTTGAGCTCGCGAGCACTCGGGGTCGACCCCGGCGGAATAACAGCGCGACCAGGAGCGCTCGATCACGTTGCGGACGACATTGGGGGGTACGTCGGCGCCCCGCAAGAAGCGATCCCACGCGACCATGACCTGTCGTGCTTGTTCCGGGTGCGGGCAGTCCGAGAAACCCTCGTTCGGATCCATTACACTCGCTCTCGCCTGACGCCAGACGCCAGGGGCAGTAACGCGCTCACCATGTCGTTTCGACAAGCCCTTAGGATACACCCCGTGCATACTGATCTAGATGCTCACGCGAGCGGTGCGGTCACGGCTACTGAAACTTCTCGGGGTCGTCCGCAATCCTAAAGAAGCGATGGGCAGCGCGCCGCAGCGCTACTGGCCAGCATGCCGGCCTTTCAGCAGAAGAGGAGACCGCAATGAGCACGGTCGGTGAGCAGCTTGTCCAGGTACTCCGCCAGGCCGGCGTGACCCGTATGTACGGCGTCGTCGGTGACAGCCTGAACCCCCTCGTGGACGCGATCCGGCGGACCAAGGGGATCGACTGGATCCACGTCCGCAACGAGGAGGCGGGAGCCTTCGCCGCAGCGGCCGAGGCGCAGCTCACGGGCCGGCTCGCGGTCTGCGCCGGCAGCTGTGGGCCCGGGAACACGCACCTGATCCAGGGGCTGTACGACGCTCACCGAAGCGGCGTGCCGGTGCTCGCGATCGCCTCGCATATCCCGACGGAGCAGATCGGCACTTCGTTCTTCCAGGAAACCCATCCCGAGCGGCTGTTCGTCGAGTGCAGCCACTACTGCGAGCTGGTGAGCCAGGCGTCGCAGATGCCACGCCTGGCGCGCATCGCGATCCAGCACGCGGTCGGACGCGGCGGCGTCTCCGTGCTCGTGATGCCGGGCGACGTCCTCCACCGGGCCGCGGAGCATCCGACCGGCGAGGGCGCGCCCGTGACCGTGAGAGGGGCGGTCGTGCCGGCCGATGCCCAGGTGCGCGAGCTCGCCGACCGCCTCAACGCCGCGCGCACGGTGACGCTCTTCTGCGGCGCCGGTGTCCAGGGAGCCCACGACGCCGTGATGGCGCTGGCAGGGAAGCTGCACAGCCCGGTCGGACACTCGCTGCGCGGCAAGGAGTGGATGCAGTACGACAACCCCTACGACGTCGGCATGAGCGGGCTGCTGGGGTACGGCGCCTGCTATGACGCGACTCATCAGGCCGACCTGCTGCTCCTTCTCGGCACCGACTTTCCCTACGACGCGTTCCTGCCGCAGCGTCGCACCGTGCAGGTCGATCACGACCTCACCCGTCTCGGCCGGCGCACACCGCTCGACCTCGCGGTACACGGCGATGTCGCCGCCACGCTGCGCGCCGCGCTGCCGCTGGTGAAGCAGAAGCCCGATCGCTCGTTCCTCGACGACATGCTGCACCAGCACGCGCGAACGCTCGAGCACGTGGTCGACGCGTACACCCGCGACATCGAGCATCACGTCCCGATCCATCCCGAGTACGCGGCGAGCATCCTCGATGAGATGGCCGCGGACGACGCCGTCTTCACCGTCGACACCGGCATGTGCAACGTGTGGGCGGCGCGCTACATCACGCCGAACGGCCGGCGCCGCGTCATCGGGTCGTTCCTGCACGGCACGATGGCCAACGCGCTGCCGCACGCGATCGGCGCCCAGCTCGCCTATCCGGGACGGCAGGTGATCTCGATGTCGGGTGACGGCGGTCTCGGGATGCTGCTCGGCGAGCTGCTCACCGTCGCGCTCCACCGGCTGCCGGTGAAGATCATCACCTTCAACAACTCCTCGCTCGGCATGGTCAAGCTGGAGATGCTCGTCTCCGGCCTCCCAGACTTCGAGACCGACCACGCGAGCGTGGACTACGCGGCGATCGCCGCCGCCGCCGGCATCCACGCCGTCCGCATCGAGCAGCCGAAGGACATCCGGGCGGGGCTCAAGGACGCGCTCGCCCATCCGGGGCCCGCCCTCGTGGACCTCGTCACCGACCCCAACGCGCTCTCGATCCCGCCGCACATCAGCGGAGCACAGGTCAGGGGCTTCGCGCTCGCGGCCACGAAAGTGGTGCTGAGCGGAGGTGTCGGGCGAATGCTGGAGATGGCGCGATCCAACTTGCGCAACATCCCGGGCGCGACATTGGTCCGCTGAGGTCGGCGCCGGCCGGTCCCCCGCTCCACGCGCCGGGCCGACGGCGCCGGGGTTACAGGTACTGACCGGTGTTGACGACTCTCTCGACGCTCGGCCGCGGCTGGCTGGTCGCGCCCACGAGAGACCTGACGTGGACGATGCGCTCGCCCTTCTTGCCGGCGATCTTCACACAGTCGTCCGGGTTGGTCGTGTTGGGCAGATCCTCGTTCTCCTTGAACTCCTCGCGCACAGCGGCGACCAGGTCGTCGGTGGTGAGGCCCTTCTCGGCGCCGCCGATGTAGCGCTTGAGAGCGAGCTTCTTGGCCCGGCGCACCACGGACTCGATCATCGCGCCCGACACGAAGTCCTTGAAGTAGAGAACCTCCTTGTCGCCGTTGGCATAGGCGACCTCGAGGAGTTGATTGTTCTCGCCGCGGCTGTACATCGCCTCCAGCGCAGACGCGATCATCGCCTCGACGGCCATCTGGATGCCGCCGTGCTGCCGTGTCTCCGCCGCCGCGATGGGAAGGTCGGTCGTCAGGTACTTGTGGAAGATTTCGCCGGCGGCCACCCGATCCGGCCGGTCGATCTTGATCTTCACGTCAAGCCGGCCCGGCCGCAGGATGGCCGGATCGATCAGATCCGGCCGGTTGGAGGCGCCGATGACCACGACGTTGCGCAGGCCCTCGACACCGTCAACCTCGGTGAGGAACTGCGGGACGATCGTCGTCTCAACGTCGGAGGAGATGCCGGTCCCGCGCGTCCGGAAGAGCGCATCCATCTCGTCGAAGAAGACCACCACCGGCACGTCGTCGGCCGCCTTCTCTTTCGCCTTCTGGAAGATCTCGCGGATCCTCCGTTCCGTCTCGCCCACATACTTGTTGAGCAGCTCGGGCCCCTTGACGTTCAGGAAGTACCCGCTGATCTTCTCCCCGCGCTTCTTCGAGAGTTTCTCCGCCAGGCTATTGGCCACGGCCTTGGCGATCATCGTCTTGCCGCATCCGGGGGGACCGTAGAGCAGCACGCCCTTGGCGGGCCTGAGCTTGTGCTCCTTGTAGTAGTCGGCGTAGAGGTACGGCAGCTCCACCGCGTCCTCGATGGCCTGGATCTGGAGGCTCAGACCCCCGACGTCGCGATAGCCGATCTCGGGGACCTCTTCGAGGGTGAGATCCTCGACCTCGGTCTTTGGCAGTCGCTCGAGCAGGTAGCCAGACTTCGGGTCCATCAAGATGTGGTCGCCCGGCTTCAAGCGCATCGAGCGGAGTGGACCGGCGATGATGCCGACCTTCTCTTCATCGGCGCGGAGCGTGACCACGGCGCGCTCGTCGTCGAGTCGCTCCTTGAGCGTGACCACATCGCCCTGGATCTCGTATCCCGCGGCCGCGACGACGTTGAGCGCTTCGTTCAGAGCCAGCTCCTGCCCCGGCCGCAACGACTCGGCTTTGATGGCGGCCTGCAGCCTGACCTTCAACTTGCGACCCTGCGTCAGGACATCGACGGTGTCGTCCTCGTTTGCCGAGAGGTACACGCCGTAGGTAGCCGGCGGCGCGCAGAGCATGTCGACCTCGTCCCGGAGGGCTGTGATCTCGTCACGCGCTTCGCGGAGTGCGTTCAGCAGCTTCTCGTTCTGCTTGAGCGCCTGGACGAGCTGGTGATCGGCCTCGCGGCGCCTGCCCGCGACCACGTCGAACCCGGTCTCGGCCTCGATGGTTTCCAGCACCTTCATGGATCGCACTCCTTATGGGCTGAGGGCCGCCTCGAGCCTGCCGACGAGGAGCTCGATCGAGAGGTCGACCAGCTCACGCGGCGTGGGTGACACGATGCCGCGATGGACGAAGTCGCACATGATCCGGTTCCCGGTCGCCCAGTCGTCTCCGTAGCTCGAGGTGTGGTAGGCGCAGAGATCGTCGGGGGCAAGCGCCGGCTGCGCGCACTGCACACACAGTCTCATCAGTGGACACCACGTTGCCTGATCGATCCGTCCATCGCCCCTCCTCGGCTCCAAGCGGGTTCGCCATTGAGATGGGCTCCGAGTGGTCACGGTTGCGCTCTCACGCGGCACGGGTACGGGGCCGGCGTCGGCAGACCGGCCGGCTGCTCCCGCGGCGGGGGCATGCAACGAACGGCCCGTCGGATGCATCGGAATCACATGAGTCTCGTCAGCGACGGGGACACGGTCCGGACATTGCACCTGCCGTTGGGTCGAATGGCACTGTGCCTCGATTGCGAGACGTGCTTCGAGATCGGCACCGATCGGTGTCCGGCCTGTGGCAGCGGAACCTGGGCGTCACTGGCCCGCTTTCTCCACGGGAGACACGATCCCTGTCCACGACGGCAGTAACTCTCATACCCAAAGGTCGCTGGTTCCTATCAGCCCCCAATTTCAATCCGCGATCGATCAGTAAAGGACCTCGCCGATGAGTAAACTCGAGTCTGTAGTCACAGACTGTACGGTTGCGCCACGGGCGGGGCACGCGGCCTAGGGAGAGACTCATGACGCTGGAGCTCAAGACGGCGGCGGAGCTGATCGCGCTGGACCTGGAAGGACGGCAGGCGACCCGGCGTGCGGCGCGTGAGACCGAGCTACTGCAGCGCGTGTTGCGGGCGTTCGTGGAGCGGGCTGGGCCCGTCCGGGTGGACGAGATCGTATCGGCCTCCACGGCCCAGTCCCCGGAGGGCGTCTTCGAGACCCTGGCGAAGCTGGACGAAGACGACCTTGTTCGCATCGGCGGAGGGCGTGTGGACCTCGCCTACCCGTTCTCGGCCGACCCGACGCCCTTTGTGGTCGACCTTGGTGCAGGACGCGGCGAGCGCTACGTGTGCTGCGCGATAGACGCGCTGGGGATGGCGCCGATGCTTGGGCAGCACGTGCATATCCGATCGCGGTGTCACCATTGCGCGGTGCCCATGGACCTGGCGGTGGACCCTTCAGGCCCCGGCCAGGAGGCCGACGATGTGATGGTGTGGGTCGGGGAGCGCGTGGTGGATGAACGGCGAGCCTGCGACTCGCTCTGAACCACCCTCAACTTCTTCCGGTCGGAAGAGCACCTGAGGACGTGGCACGAGGCGAACGCGGGAGTGCGTGGAGCGGGAATGACGGTCGGGGAGGCGTTCAAGCTCGGGGACCACATCTTCGGTGGACTTCTGAGAGGAGAGCGCTGAAGGCCGGGGCGACGATGCGGCCCACCACAAGTCACGGGCTTTGGATCAGCCGAGATCTTTCTAGACCCGGGCTCGTTGCGCACGATGGGAGCGCGGTCAGCATGCGGTCGCGTCGCGCGGGCGGAAGTGGCTCGCGGGCGAGCCACTCACAGAAGCCGCCCGATCGGTCGATCGCCCACTCGGCGACCTCCGCCGTGACGCGAAGCCCCTCGCCGAGCTTACGGTCGGCGAGGAACCCGAAGGTCGGGATGAGCACTTGGGCGAGGGCGGCGGCGACGCGGTTGTCGATGTATACGTAGGCCGTGAGCCTCGGATTGACCACGTCGCCTCGCACCTCGAGATCCAGGATCGTGAGCGCGCTTCCGCTGATCGTGCCGAGAATTGGGCCGGTGTGCTCCCCCCGGGAGAGGAGAACGAGCCGTCGCGGCTCGCGTCGGAGCACCTGAGCAATCCCGCGGGCTCCGTCACCATCGCTGGCCCAATAGCGGTCGTCATCGAGTGCCTGAATCTCATAGCTCCCGAGCTTTCGAAAGCGCGCCGCGGCGGCGGTCACCTCTGGCGTGTCCAGGAACGCAACGTAGACATCGAACGGGACATGGGCGGAACGCCCCTGCACGGTTCGGCTGAGCGTGGGCTCGATCCAGACGCGATCGACGGCTGATGACACGTCAGGCGGGAAGGCTTCGCGCGAGCCGAGGAGAGCTGGCCATGGCCTTGCCGGGGCTCCGCTCGCGCCCGTCACGAGGGTCAACAGGACGGTCGCGGCCGCGAGCAGCCTCTGTGCGTGGTGGCGCGGCGATGGCACGCGACCCTCCCCTCCCTTCAGGTGCTCTTATGACGACGGATGGGTTTCGGAGGGATTCGCGCTTATTTCATTCCCACCCCGATCAGCACCTCACACGGCGAGTCGTAGCCGCTCGGACCGACAAACTGCGCGAGGGCACGCTCGATCTCGGTCCAAGCCTGATCCCGTTCGCTCGGGCTCAGTCTAATCATGAGCTCGCGCAATGGCAGTGGCCCCCTGGCGAACTGCATGGCATCCGAAAGGGACGGAAAGCGACGGCGGGTGGGAACGGTGTGGACAGTCACATCGCGGAGGCCGGCCGAGGAGAAGGCATTCTGGAGTAGGCCCGGGGCGCTGAGCCGGAACTCCCCGAATTCCCCTAACCGCGGTGATGTCAGACGACCCAGACGAAACGTGATCGCGTGGGGGATTGAGAAGTACGGGCAGCGGTCAGGGGTAGAGTAGACGATCGCGGCGAACCTGCCACCCGGCTTGAGAACCCGCCGGATCTCGGTGAGAGCCAGCCGATAATCGGGGATCAGCATCAGGCAGTTCCGAGAGATCGCGGCGTCGAACGAATCGGACGCGAGGTCCAGATGCTGGGCATCAGCGACCCGCGTACTGATGTTTGTCAAGGCTTCATGGGCCGCCGATTCTGCCGCGATCTCCAGCATGCTCGCCGAGATGTCGGTCGCCAGGACGTGTCCGGTTGGACGGGCGCGTCGGGCCGCCGTCAATGCGGAATCTCCAGCGCCTGCGCCCACGTCCAGCACACTGCTCCCGGTCTTGACGCCGGCGAGGTCGAGCATCATCTCCGTGGCCGGTCCCAGGGCTTCGAGCCGTGCAGCCGCTCCTCGCCGCCACTCCGCTGCTGCCTCGCGCGATCCCCAGGTGCCAGATCCTTGAGCCTCAGGTACATGCGCTCCCATGTCCGACCTCATCTAATCCGTGGCCGTCATGGCAAATTCCGCCATAGCCCAACGCTCAATCATGTTGTCCGCTCAACCTCTCGCCTTGTGCGGCGAACGTGATCTATCGAGAGCTCTGTATCTCGGCGGCGCCGATCTGTGTAGCGCGGAGAAGAAGATGTGCCGCTGGGTCCGCTGCACATACGGAAGATGGGTGCCTCGCCAATCACGCCAAGAGGAGTGTAGGGCCCGGCCGTCGCTGAACGCAAGAATGTCCGCCCCGTGCGCCAGCTGTGTCGCCATTTCCTGAGAAACGATGCGCGACGATTGTTTCGCGTTCTTGCGGGAATGAGGGCGATCGGCGACGTCCTCCGGCGGCGGATCATCACAACGGATGGAGCACGTCACGCGACGTGCGATTGGGAAAGGATGACGCGGCCGTGAGCACTGTTGTCCGAACGTCAATATTCCGAGTGATCACAGTTGGAATCCTGGCGGTCGTGACGCTTAGCGGCTGCGCGGAGGTAAGTGAAAACCCGAAGACCTCGATCGGCGCCCTTGGCGGCGCCGCGGTGGGCGGCCTGATCGCGGGCGCCGCGGGCGCCGGGGGCGCGGGAATCGCGGCCGGCCTCATCGGCGGCGGCCTCCTGGGCGGGCTCGTCGGCAAGCTGCTCGACGAGCGGGACCACCGGCTTGCGGCCCAGGCGGCACACCAGGCCCTGGAGACGGCGCCGAGTGGGACGGCAGTTCCGTGGAGGAATCCTGACAACGGGCATGTCGGCACCGTCACACCGGTCCGCACGTACCAAGCGTCAAGTGGCGGCTACTGCCGCGAATACGAGACGACCGTCACGGTCGGCGGCAAGCTCGAGCACGGCTACGGCAAGGCGTGCCGGCAGCCGGACGGCAGCTGGCACATCGCGAATTAATCACCGCGAAGAGATGATGTCCGCGACCAATCGCCATCATCTCGTCGGCAACATCGTCGCCCGCTGAACGCGTCGGGCCGCCCGAGGGCATCCATCCCGACGCTGGCGCCGATGCAGCGGCCTTGCCGACGCCCAAGGGCACAACGGCAGCGATGGTCGCGCGAGGCGACCGTCTCTATCACGGCAACACATGCGTCGGATGCCACGGATCCAACGCGGAGGGCACCCCGCTCGGACCGGACCTCACGAAAGGCAAATGGCTGTGGGGCGACGGCAGCCTCGCTGCAATCAGCCGGACGATCACCGAGGGCGTCGCGAACCCGAAGGAACACACGGGCGTGATGCCGCCGATGGGGGCGCGCAGCTCTCTCCATCCGAAGTCTCGGCACTCGCCGCGTATATCGAGGCGCTGAACCAGCGAGCCAAGCGTTGAAGGGAGACTGGCCAAGATGAGGCGGCATCTCGTGGTTGTGCTCGCGATGCTGGGTCTTGGACTGCCGGCACGGGGTTCACATTCACCCGGCCGGGAAGTGCGAACCTCCAGACTTCACGTCGGCGGGTGCTCACTTTAATCCGTACGGGAAGCAGCACAGTCTGGCCAATCCCGATGGTCCCATGCGGAGGATTTTCCGAACCTCAAAGTGGGAGCCGATGGAACGGGCTCCCTCGACACGATCGACTCCATGGTGACGCTGAACGACGGCCGGAACTCGCTCTTCCGGCCGGGCGGCACCGCGCTGATCATCCACGCCGACCCGGACGATGAAAAGACCGATCCCAGCAGGAAACTCAGGCGCCCGGATGGCCTGCGGCGTCATTGAGCACTGACCGACGCCGCGCTTGCTTCAAATCTTTGCCCATCGGCAACCCACGTATCGGCGTTGTCGTCACAACAGAGAACGAATTCGGCGCATAGACACGCCGAAGGGGAGAAGCTGGATGACGATCGTCACGAGGTCACATGTAGGTCTGTCCTCACTGCTGTCCATCTTCTTGGTCAATGCGCTCGCATTCGCGGCGGAGCCCGCGGCGAAGATGGCCGGGAGTCAGGCGACGAACGCCGCCGGTGCCGCGTGGGCAGAGAGCAGCCCGTTCGTCGGCCGATGGCACTGGAACCGGGCGCAATCCACTCTGCCGCCCGGCGAGCCGTCGCCGAGCGATCTCGTGAGCGAAATCTCGCGAGCGGATGGCTCCGTGACATGGTCGGTGACGATCGTCACGCCGGACGGTCAGCCCCATGTCGTGACGTTCGACGCTGCAGCCAACGGCGAGTCTCATCGCGTCAGTAGCGATACGACCGCGTCGGTCCGTCTGACCGCTACCGCTCTGCAGACGACGTTCAGAGGCCCGGCCGGTCGATCGGACGCCCAGACGTGCACGGTCTCGGCGGACCAGCTGAAGATGACATGCAAGGGCGTACTGACCGACGGAGCCGGCCACACCGCGAGCTACGTCGACGTCTATGACCGGATGTGAAAAGAGGGTAGCGATGAATCGCAGCCGAATATGGACGAGAACGATACTGCTGTTGCTGGTCGGCGTCGGTCTTGGCCTGTCCGCTTGCGCGGAGCCCGTTGGTTACGCGCCGGCCGGCGATGGCTATGACGTATACGGCGATGGCTGGTTCGGTGGCCGCGATCATCACGAGAGGGATCATGAGCACCACCGGGACCATGATCACGACTGGGATCATGGTGGGTGGGGCCACGGCTTTGGGCACGGGCACGCAGGGTCCGGCGAGCATGGCGGCAGCGCCAGGCATGGTGGTGGTGGGCATGGTGGTGGCGGCGGGCATGCTGGGGGCGGCGGGCATGGTGGTGGTGCCGGGCACGGTGGTGGCGGCGGAGGCCACGGTTGAGACAGAGCAACGCCGCCGTGAATCTGAGATGAACACTATTTTGAGTCCTACAGGTGATCCCAAGAGATCTCTTCGGGACATCGCATCCGACTTGCCAGGGCGACTTCCGATCGCTCGATGGGCTCCTATTCCGTTGCGCCTGATCGTTGGCTTTGGTTTCATGGAACATGGTTTCGCCAAGTTGTTCAACGGTCCGGACACATTCGCCGCTATCCTGCAGGCGCTAGCCGTGCCTGCGCCGCATTTCATGGCGTGGGTCACCATACTGACCGAGCAGCTCGGCGGCTTAGCAATCCTTCTGGGCGCCTTCGTGCCCCTGGTCAGTTTGCCGATGGCCGCTCTTTTGTTGGTGGCTATTTTTACTGTGCATTTGCCCTACGGGTTCAGTTCGATCAAGCTCATGGCCGTGACTCCTACCGGCGCGCAGTTTGGAGCGCCGGGCTATGAATGTGACCTCCTGTACCTCGCCTCTCTAGTGGCGCTGGTCTTAGGCGGTACTGGACCGCTGGCAATCGATGGCCTCCTCAGAAATAGGCGATTCAAGCGGTCTTCGAGGTTTGAGAGTCTCCGGTTGTAACACGGGAACCTTTTTGCTCTGGGGGGTGTTGTCGCGGTTGAGTCTTGATTCCCTTGACCGGTCGCCCACCTCGCTCGAGTCCGGGCGAGAGTGAAGGAGGAGACGCCGTGGCAAAACCAGGTTGGATTGGCATCGGCCTCGTCGTGCTCGGACCCCTCATGGCATCGGTCGGTGTCCCAGGGCCGCTCATGGCCGACGAAACGATCAGGGCAAAACTCCAGGGATTCAGCGAGGTCCCTGCGGTGTCCACCACTGGAAGCGGGGAATTCCGGGGGAAAATCAGTGGGGACGGGGATTCGATCGCCTACGAACTGACCTATGACGGGATCGAGGGAGCCATCCTCCAAGCCCACATCCATCTGGCGCAGCGCAGTGTGAACGGGGGGATCGTCCTGTTCTTGTGCGCGACTAATACGACGACGCCCGCCCCCGCCCCGGTTGGTACAGCGCCCTGCCCAGCCAACGGCGGAAAGGTGACCGGGACGCTGACCGCCAACGACATCCGACCTGTTCTCACACAGGGGATCGAGACCGGCGCCGCGGAATTCGCCGAGATACTCCATGCGATACGACAGGGCGTGACCTACGCTAACGTGCACTCCAGTCCCAACCATGTGGGGGGCGAGATTCGCGGCCAGATCAAGGCCTCTGACTCGGACGACGACTAGGCTCTTGCGGTCCCGCGGCTAGCGCACACAACAGCCCCAGAAGCGCGGCGCAGCCAGGAGAGTTCTCAAAGGCCGGTTCGACTGGGAGGCGCGCCGCCAGTCTCGCCGAGCATCGTCGTAGAAGTCGCAACCTAGGTCGCTGTTCCGGCGCTCGGCCTTCGACTGCACCCGACGGGCAGGTCCCTGTGTCTCAATCTCGGCTCGGGTGCTGTCACGACCGCGTGAACTGTGTTGATTTCGCCCTCGGCCCGGCGTATTCATGGACCCCTACGTTATCGGATGCGGACGGGGCCGCCCGAGGATTCACACGCTTGTGACAACCGAGCTTCCCGCGGCGGGGGCATACTCGGGTGCGCGCGGAGGCGATGTGCGGATCAGCGTGGTGATCCCGGCGTTGAACGAGGAGACGGCCATCGGCGGCGTCGTCCGCGAGGTGCCGCGCGACCTCGTGGACGAGATCATCGTCGTGGACAACGGCAGCACCGACCGTACCGCAGAGGTCGCCGCGGCCGCCGGCGCCCGGGTGGTCCGGGAGCCGACCCGCGGTTACGGGGCCGCTTGCCTGGCCGGCGCGCTGGCCGCCGGTGACACGGACATCCTCGTCTTCCTTGACGGCGATCGCAACGAGGATCCGGCCGAATTGCCGCGGGTGCTGGGCCCGGTGCTGGCGGGCGCGGCCGATCTGGTCCTCGGCTCGCGCATGCGTGACGACGCTCCCCGAGGCGCGCTCACGCTCCAGCAGCGGGTGGGAAATCGCGTGGTGACGGCCCTGGTGCGCGCGCTCTACGGCCTCAAGCTCACCGACATCGGCCCGTTC
>Ga0137399_10000594_pt1 | contig 14770 bp, 12 predicted proteins | sample czorhiz316metaG_FD_104810 | JGI IMG/M metagenome (GOLD analysis project Ga0137399, IMG submission 104810) | Vadose zone soil microbial communities from Angelo Coast Range Reserve, California, USA - czorhiz3.16 metaG | ecosystem: Environmental > Terrestrial > Soil > Vadose zone | place: USA...
TCAACGTGACGGTCCAGTAGCCGCGTTCGCCGCCGGTGGCGTAGGCGCGCCGCAGCTCGTCGATGAATTCCGTGGGCACGCCGGCCGCGGCGCTGAATCGAATGTGCGCCTCGATCGCACGCGGAAAATCCTTCGCATCCTCGGAGATCAGGAACGCTTCGATGTTCAGGAGCTCGAAATCGGGGGCGAGCTTCTCGAGCTCGGCAACGCGCGCGCTCGCCTCCGCATAGCGGCCGGAAGTGACGAGATGGTCGACGGTCGCGCTGGCGATGATGATCGAGAGCGGATCGAGCCGGTGCGCCTGCTCGATCTGCTTCAGTCCTGCTTCGAAATGGCCACTGTAGATCAGGTAGTTTGCATACCAGTGGTGGGTGGTCGCATCGCTGGGGTTGAGCTCCAGGGCCTTCCGAAATTCGACGCCGGCTCCCGCCCAGTCCCACTCGAACACCAGCTTCGCCTCCGCCAGCGCGGTGTGCGCCTCGGCCAGACCATCGTCGAGCGATAGCGCCCGGGCGGCCGCCTCGCGCGTCAACGCGAGGCCTTTCTCGTAGGGCCAGCGGTCGTACGAGGGCATCAGGACGTAGGTCTGAGCGAGGGCCGCATAGCCCAGCGCGTAGGTCGAGTCGATCTGTGTCGCACGCTTGAACTGTTCGATGGCGGCTTCGAGACTCTGGTTGGTGCGCTTGTTCCAGAGGTAGCGGCCCTTGAGGTAGGCCTCGTAGGCCGCCGGATCCACGGTGTGCCGAGTCTGGCGCCGCCCCTGGGCGGCCGGGGTCAGCGCCACCCGGATCTCGCCCGCGATCGCGTCCGCGACGTCGTCCTGAAGCGCCAGCACGTCCTTGAGGTCGCGCTCGTAGTGATTCGCCCACAGGTGCCGGTCGTGCGCCGCCTCGATCAGCTGCGCGGTGATGCGCACGCGCCCGCCGGCGTTCATGGCCGAGCCTTCGATCACGCCGTCCACGCCCAGCTCGCGCGCGATTTGCGGCAGGCTCTTTTTCGTGCCCTTGTACTTCATCACCGAGGTGCGCGAGATCACGCTCACGCCCTGGAGTCCCGCCAGGCTCGCGATCAGCTCTTCGGTCATGCCGTCCGCGAAATACTCCTGCTCCGGATCGCGCGAGAGATTCTGGAGCGGGAGCACCGCGAGCGAGCGGATCTTCCCGGGCCCACCGCCTGAGCGCAGGAGACCGCGGACACCGCCGAGGTTGAGCGCCACCACGATCGCGAGCGCGCCGAGCACGACCGCGGCGATCGCCCACCACGAAACCGCGGGCCGGCGCGTGCCTGCAGCCGGCACCGAGGCGACCGTGCCGGCCGCTTCCGCCACGCTCGGGATCTCGCGCGTCGTGCTCGAGCCCGGGCTCATCGCGGCCTCGAGCACCGCACGCACTTCCTCCGCCATCTGGTACCGCTGCGATGGATCCTTCGTGAGGCAGCGCCGTACCACTTCGCGCAGGTTGGCGGGCACGCGCGGCGGCAGCGACGCGGGATCGGAATTCAGGATCGCCGCGCCCACCTCGATCGTGCTCTGCCCCTGAAACGGCAGCGAGCCGGTACACATTTCGTGCAGCAGCACGCCCAGCGCCCACAGGTCGCTGCGGGGATCCGCGACCCCGCCGCGCAGGACTTCCGGCGCCATGTATTGCGGCGAGCCTACCACCACGCCGGTCGAGGTGAGCGATGACGCCCCGCCCTCGGAATCGCGCTCCGATCCCTCGCGCCGCCGCGCCAGGCCGAAGTCCATGACCTTGACCCGGCCGTCGGCGCCGATCATCACGTTCGTGCTCTTCAGGTCCCGGTGTACGATCCCCTGGCGGTGCGCGTAGGCCAGCGCCGCCGCGATCGCGGCGCCGATCCGCGCCACGCTCTCGGGCGGCAGCCCATGCGGCGGGATCACCTGGTCGAGCGTCTTCCCCTCGACCCACTCCATCGCGAGGTAAGCGCGGCCGCTGTCTTCGCCGACCTCGAAGACCGTGCAGATGTTCGGATGGTTGAGCGAGGAGGCCATCCGCGCCTCGCGCACCAGGCGCGCGCGCGCGGTCGCGTCGCCGAGCCGCTCGGCCGGCAGCAGCTTGAGCGCCACGTCGCGATCCAGCCGCGTGTCGTGGGCGAGGTAGACTTCGCCCATGCCGCCCGCGCCGAGCGGGCGGATCACGCGATAGTGCTCGATCATCGTCCCCGCGCCGATCGGTCCGATCGAGTCGCTCACTCCAACTCCTGGTCCCGCCAGCCGCGGCCGGCGTCCTCGCCGAGCAATGCGAGGATCTTGTCGGTGAAGCCCGCCACCAGCTCCTCGAGGCTCTTGGGATTGTGATACCAGGGCGGTGAGAGCGGCATCACCACCGCGCCTTCGCGCGAGAGCCGGAGCGCGTTCTCGATCGCGATCGACGACAGCGGAGTCTCACGCACGCACAGGATCAGGCGCAGCCGCTCCTTGAGCGCGACCGCGGCGGCGCGGGTGATCAGCGTGTCGGCGATGCCGGTCGAGATCTTCGCCAGCGTCGAGACGCTGCACGGCACGATCACGTAGGCGTCGTAGCGATTGCTGCCCGAGGCGAACGGCGCGGCGAGGTCGGAGTCGGCGTACAGCTTCTTCACGTGCGGCTCGAGATCGGTCGGCTTCATGCCGGTCTCGGCGTGCAGCACCTGCCGCGCCCAGTCGCTCATCACCAGGTACTTGTCGCCCGGGCAGCGCTTCACCAGATCCACGCCGAACCGGCTCCCGGAGGCCCCGGTCATTCCGATCAGGTAGCGCGCCATCAGAATCCGCCCGCCAGGCGGGCCACCAGCACCATCGCGAGCACCACGAACCCCACCCACACGTTCACCTTGAAGAACGCGAGGTTCACGTTCTCGGCCCAGCGCTGCTCGAGCGAGAGCAGCACCGCGATCGTGACCAGCAGCGCGAGGCTCCCGATCAGCGCGTTCGCGTGCGCGGTCGCGCCGCCCGGGGCGTAGCCGAGGATCGTGGTGAGCGCCGGCACCAGCAGCAGCGCGGCGAGGCGATGCAGCAGGCCCGAGACCTTGAGCGCCCGATCGCGCCCGAGCCACGCCACCAGCGAATGCACGTGGTGCTCGCGATCGAATGATTCATCGAGCGTGGCATAGATGATGTCGAACCCGGTCACCCATGCGAGCGCGAAGGCCGCGATCCAGAACGCCGCGGTGGGGCGCGCGAGATCCGGGTGAGCGGCCGCGAAGCCGGCGAGCGGGGCGAGCGCCAGCGCCGCGCCCACGCCGAGGTGGCAGAGCGGCGTGAAGCGCTTGAGGTAGGGATAGATCGCGAACACCGCGAGCGGTACCGGCGACATGCGCAGATACCACGGCCCGAGCGCGGCGCAGGCGGCGACGTATGCCAGCGAGCTCACCCCCAGCAGCGCGACCGCCTCGGCGGGCTTCATGAGCCCGCTCGGCAACTCGCGGGCCTGGGTGCGCGGGTTCAGCGCATCGAGCCGGCGGTCGATCAGGCGGTTGAGCGCCATCGCCGCGGTGCGCGCGCCGACCGCCGCCACCGCGATCAGGAGCCAGCGCTCGAGATCGAGCGGAGCCCCCGGCACGCTGAACACCCCGGCGAGAATGAGCGGCAGCGAGAACAGCGTGTGCTCGAAGCGCACGAACGAAGCGTAAGTGCGGAGTTTGGAGCGCGTGACGGTTCCTGAGGCGCTGGACATGGTGGTTTTCGGCCTCGCGTGGCGGGCGGTGCGGGTCCGAACCGGCAAACTACGCGAAGCGGAATGCGCGGTCCAGCCGGGGGTTGCGGGCCATTCTGGAGGGCACGGCGCGCTCGCGGCTGCGGTTCCAGGCGTCGACGGCTCGCGTCGCGCTCTGTTATTCTTCCCGGCCCATGTACGCCCCTGTGCCCGCGACCCGCCCTCGGTCGATCCGCGCCGCGCTCGCGCCGCTGTTGCTGGCCGCGGGGATCGGGTTCATCGCCCGGCCGGCCGGAGCCGCCGCGACCGCCGACCCGAGGCTGGTCCCGTTGTCGTTCGCGTCGGTGCGCGCCGGGCAGGTGTTGACGCTCCGCTGGAGCGGCGGGGAGCGCGCGGTCGAGGAACTCGAGCTTCAGCTCTCGCTGGATGGGGGCCGCACGTTTCCGGTGCGCGTCTCGCCCGAGCTGGACCCTCGCGCCGGTGAATTCGCGTGGCGCGTGCCGAACCTCGCGACCGGCGAGGCGCGCCTTCGCCTGCGCTTCAGCCGAGGCGGGCGGGAGATCTCGGGCGATCCCACCGCGGCGTTTCGCATCGAGCGCGCGGCAGCGCTCGAGGTGGAGCGCGACCCGGTGCACGAGGGCATGTGGTGGACCGGGGAGCGCGAGCCGGACGTTCCCGGCGCCGGCGCGGCGCTGGATCAGCCCTCGGAGCGCCTCGAAGCCGGCGCGATGACTCCCTCGAGCGCCATCGGGGCCCGGGACTCGGCGCCCCTACGCCGCGCCTCGAACGGCGCCCGGATCTGGAGTGGAAACTCTGCCGGCGAGATTCCGTCGCCACCCTCGCGCGACGCATCACCCCGGGACATCCCGCGGAGGAATTGACCTCTCATCCTTTCTCGGCCGATGGAAGCGATCCAACCCTCCCGAAAGGATGAAGTCATGCCGCCCATTCCACGCGTGGTGCAGCGCGCCACGATGATCACGAGCCTGCTCGCCGCGCTTTCCATTGCGGTCGCGGGCCCCGCGCGGGCCGCGGAATCCGACAGCGCGCGCGTCGCGAAGCACGAGCCGAACAAGTACGGAGTGCTGGTCTCCGCGACCCGCACCTCGAAGGATCCGGTCGAGGTCCCGAACGCAGCCGCCGTGGTGAGCGGAGAGCAGCTTCGCCAGCGCGGGGCGCGAACCCTCGCCGATGCGATCCAGGACGTCGTGGGCCTCGATGCCGCGGATGGATCGGACAACGGATCCCGCATGCCGAACATCGGCATGTGGGGCCTCAAGGAGTTCGACGCGCTGCTCATCACGCTGGACGGCGTCCCGGTCGGAGGTCCGTTCAACCCCTCGCTGACTCAGATCCGGGTCGAGGACATCGACCGCATCGAGCTGGTGAAGGGACCGCAGGGCACGATGTACGGGGTCTCGGCGTTCGCCGGCATGATCCAGGTGTTCTCGCGCCACGAGGAGGAGACCAACGGTCACCTGACGCTCGGCGGCGGCTCGTTCAACGACTTCCACGGCTCCGCCGCGGTCGCGCGCGAATTCGGCCAGGGCACGAGCGTGCGCCTCTCCGGCTCGTCCCTGCGCGCGGACGGTTGGCAGGATCGCACCCGGGCCGAACTGGATCGGGGCGTCCTCACCGTGGGCCAGCGCCTCGGCGACGGCAACCTCGCGGTGGACCTGATCGGGTATCGCGATCACCAGAACTGGGGCACGCCGCTCAAGTTCAGCGAGCTCCAGGAGCCCGAGGAAGTTCTGGACCCCGAGCACAACTATGCGGTGGGCGGCGCGAACATCGAACACCGCGTGTTCAGCGCGGCGAGCCGCATCACGTATCCGCTCGCGGAGAATCGGCGGATCGAGAACACGCTGAGCTACACCCGCGACCATGAGACCTCGCTCACCAGCTTCCCGGGCGAGTTGAGCGTCACCGAGGACACCCTGACCTCGGCCGGCGTACAGCTCAAGCCGGACCAGACCACGGTGTACGAGGACCTGCGCTTCGTCTCGAACCCGCAATTCCACGGCGCGCACGAGCTGGTGGCCGGGGCGGCCATCACCTGGGGACGCACGGTCGCGAGCGGCATCGGCTTCGATTTCGCCCAGGACCTCACGGCCTATCCGTCTTCGATCCCGTCGCTGAGCGACATTCCGGTCGGCGATCACCGCTCGTTCGAGGATCGCCGCACGTTCATGGGCATTTACATGCACGACGCCTGGACCCCGGCTCCGCGCTACACCATCGGGGCCGGCGGCCGCTACGACAACGCGAACGAAAAACTGCACGCCCAGGGGCAGGAGGTCGGAGACACGCTGGTCACCGCGGATGATTCCCGCACCGACGGCGCGTTTTCGGGTGACGCCTCGGTGCTGATCCGGCTCGCCCAGGGGCGTGCCGGCTGGCTGCAGACTTCGAATCTGTTCGCGAACGTGAAGAGCGCGTTCAAGCCCGCCGCCCCGAACCTCACCGAGGCGGAGGGCGCCGAGATTCTCGAGCCCGAGCACACCACCTCGTTCGAAGTCGGCCTCAAGAACCGGGGCGCCGGCGGACAGGTGGGGTTGGACGTCTCGTACTTCTATATGAACTTCACGAACCTCGTGGTGTCCGGTCTGGACGCGGGCGGCAATCCGACCCTGATGAACGCGGGCAAGGAGCGCATGACCGGCGTCGAAGTGGATCTGTCGTTCTCACCGAAGTCCGCACCCGGGCTCATGCTCTCGGGAGGCTATGCGTACCACGATGCGAAGTTCGTGGACTTCGTGTTCCTCACCCCGGACGGAACGCTCGAGGATGACAGCGGCAAGCGCCTCGAGCTGAGCCCCCAGCAGCTCATCAACGCGCGGGCCAGCTACCGGTCGAAGGTCGGACTCGGCGGTTTCGCCGCGCTGCGCTACCAGGGCGGTCGCCCGGTGGACCGGGACAACGCGAACTTCCTCGAGCCGTTCACCGAGTACGACGCGGGCGCGTTCTACGAGAAGGGCCGCATGCGCGTGACCGTGACCGGTCGCAATCTCGGCGACGATCGCCATGTGGCGGCCGAGAGCGACATCGGCGACCTCGAGTTCTACATTGCGCCGCCGCGCCGCGTCGTCGCGGAGGCGACCTTCTCGTTCTAGATCCGAATCGGATCGGCTGGGACGATCGGGCCCGGCGTGGACTCCACCGCGCCGGGCCCTTCGCATCGTCCCCGACCGACAAGGCAGCGGAGGTGGGTCCGCTTCAGCCAACCGGCCCCCGATTACGATCAACCTCCGCGGTGCCCGGCCTGCCGCCCCTTGCCTGTCGTGGTCGAGATCTTTCGATCTCGTCCAGACCCCATCGCAAGCGACGGACCACGACTCCGTGCGGACCACGGATGAATCGGAATCCACGTCGCAGCCACGACTTGAGCGCGTCGCCGAGTTCGGCTCCCCGACCCCGGCCACAGCCCGGGCCGTGTCCCGCGTTGACGCGCGCGTCGGCTCCGAGACGCCATTTCATTCGCACGCATGCAACTGCTCGGGGCGTGCACGGCATTGACGCCGGTTGACGGCCAATCGGGCGACCCCTTGACTGGTGCACGCGTGTGCACTATATTGCGGGTGTGCCGGGTCCGCATCGAGGATCCATAAAGGGAGACGCGCCACATGGTGTCCAATGATCGTGCGCACGAGATTCTCGCGTTCATCCGGCGGTTCACACGCGAAAAGGGCTTTCCGCCGACCATCCGCGAGATCGGAGAAGCGTTCCGTATCTCCTCGACGAACGGGGTTCGCTATCACCTCAGCCGGCTCGAGAAGTCCGGCGATCTGAAGCGCGGCGACCGCATCTCGCGCAGCCTGGTCGCGGTGCATCCCGCCCCGGCCGAGCTCGGTGCCGCTCGCTCCATTCCAATCCTGGGCCAGATCGCGGCCGGCTCTCCGACCCTGGCCGAGGAATCGTTCGATGGCGCCATCGAACCCGGCGAGATGTTCGGCGATCCCGAGGGAATGTTCGCGCTCAAGGTGCGCGGCGACAGCATGATCGGCGCGGGGATCCTGTCGGGCGACTACGTCATCGTGAAACAATCGGAGCGGGCGAACCCCGGAGAGATCATCGCTGCCCTGATCGAGGACGAAGCCACCGTGAAGTACTACCGGCCACGGCACGGGACCATCGAGCTGGAAGCCGCGAATCCGGTGTACGAGCCGATCGTGATCACCCCTGACAAGTCTTTCAGAATTCTCGGGCTGGTACGCGGCGTGATCCGAACCGTCGGCCGTTGACCGGCATCTGCTGTTTCGTACACGGGAGCCCAGGCTCCCGTTTTTGAGGGCAACGAGTTGCACATTCGTTCAATCATCCCCGCAGGAGGAAGTTCGATGGACCGCGCCATGGCTCCGCATCTCGAGCAGTCCCTTCTCCGCCGTTGGGAGCCGATGTACCGAAGCCGTCTGCACTACCTCGTCACGTGGAGCACTCGCGGCCGGAAGCCGGTGCTTCGCGAGCGCCATGCGGCAGCGATCGAGACCCTGGTCCAGCGGATCTGCGAGGAGCGTGGATACGCCATGATCGACTTCGCCGCGGGCACCGACCATGTGCACGTTCTGATCGGGCTCAAGCCGGCTCAGAGCATTTCCAGCGTGGTCCGCGAGTTGAAGGGTCGGGCGAGCGTGGAGCTGTTGTCGCAGCATCCCGAGCTGCGCGTTTGGCTGCGGGGAAACCTGATCTGGGATGAGCGCTACGCGGCCGAGACCGTGAGCCCATCACGTCTCGAGCGGGTGCGGGCGCGCATGCGAAACCTGCACGCGCATGGCTCCGAACTGGCCCAGGCCTCCTAGCCGCGTTCGGACTGCGCCGGTGCGATCTCCGGAACCCTGACGGACGTCAGAACCGTTCCGGTTACGACCAGGGCTGCTCCCAGCCACTGGAGCGGCGTCAGCCATTCTCCGAGAAACACCGCCGCGGCCAGAACCGCGATGACCGGCTCCATGGTGGCGACGACTCCGGCCTCCGGGGGCGTCAGGTGGCGCAGTCCGGAGTAGAACAATCGGAACGGAAGCAAGGTCGAGAACACGCCGAGCGCGACGAACATGATCCACATCTGCGCGTCGTAGCGCGCGGCGATGATCTTCCAGGGCGGCGTGACGATGGCCCAGAACAGGCCGGCGATAACGAACGTGTAGAGCAGCACGGTTTCCGGCGCGTAGCGCGCCAGGCCACGCTTCGAGTAGATGATGTAGAACGCAAACGAAAGCGCCGACGCCAAGCCCACCGCCCAATCCAGCGGCCGGGCGTGAATCGCAGAGGGGTCGAGGTTGCCGATGACGAGCGACACGCCCAGAATCGCGGCGACCACCGCGATCCACATCGCGGCTCCGACGCGACGGCCCCTCGCGACCTCGAACAGGACGATCAGGGCGGGCGAAACATATTGAATGAGAATCGAAAGGCCCACTCCGAGAACCGCGATCGATCGGTAGTAGCTGCCCTGGACGGCCGCCACGCCGAACAGACCCAGAATCAGGAAATAGCCGAGATCGCGCGGATCGATCCGTAGCAGGGCGGGCCGCCGCCATGCGAGGTAGGGCGCGAGGATCGCGACCGAGACCAGCAGCCGCAGCTCCACCACGGTGAGCACCGGGGCATGGCGCTGATGAAAGACGAAGCGCGCGAGCGCCGCAGATGTCCCCCACAGGAACGCCGCCGAGAAGACCAGCAACCGGCCGCGCAATGTGTGCATGCGCGGCGCGTGGGCCTCCGTCACAGCAAGCGTCGCCGCACGAGCCGCCGGCGCGTGACCTCGCCGTCGTGGCGCACCGAGAGCGAAACCTCGGTGCCCGGGCGCCCTTCGAGCATTTCGTTCGCCACGATCAGCTGCAGATCGTCGGCCGGCTTCCCGTTGATCTCCGTGACGTCATCTCCGAGCCGAATTCCCGCCAATTCCGCGGGCGAGCCCGCGACGATTCCGACCACGCGCAGGGCCCGGTCACGCCGCTCGAGTTGCAACCCGACGTGGCAGTATTCGAACGGACGCGGATTCTTCCAGTTTGGAATCGGATCCAGCCACAGCACGCGGTGTGGATAGTCGATCGCCACGCGGAATCGCCACAGGTAGGACGCGCCGAGCAAGCCATCGACCCGCTCTCCGACCGCGGTCGAGAGTTGGGCCGACAGCTCGCTGGCCAGCAACGCGGTGTCCACATCGCGCACGGTGAGAGGTCCGGCCTGCGTGATGAGCGTCAGGCTTGGGATCAACGCCATGCTCGCGCTCGAAACTCCGATCAGCGTCGGAACCGTGAGGCCGTTCATGCGCTTCCAGTTCTCGAAGCGTGGAATGCGCCGCCCCAGCGTGGGCTGAAACAGCACGGATTTCGTCGCGCCGCTGTCGAGGATGAGCGTGACCTTCGTGCCGGCCACGCTCGTGTCGCGATCGCCGATCTCGGCGGACAGCAGAATCTTTCCGTCTCCAGCGATTCGAAACGTGAGGGGCGCGGCGCGCGCGCTGAGAATTCCCGCGAGCAGATCGCGAGACGCCTGAATTGCAGTGCGGCCGTCCGTCGAGTAGGGGGCGCCGGGCCCCGGCGAAGCCGGTATCAGAGCGAGCACGTCGTGCTCGGGGTCGATCCAGACCGCGCGATCCGCAAGCGGCATCTGTCCGAGCAGGCCAAGCACCACCCGATCGGTCACGGCGCGAATGACCTCGCCATCCACGGTCATGACCGGACTCTGTTGATCGAGATCCAGCGTCCCGAGTGACAACCGCGGAAGTGGATGAGAGCTGAGCCCGACCCCGCCAGGCGGCTCGGTGCTGTCCGCGATTCCGGCCCAACGCGCCAGCTCGCGATCGAGGGCAAGGAATCCGGCTCCGGTGTCGAGCGCGAGCAGGCCGGTGGTGTCGCGATCTCGAAGGCCGCGAATCGACGCGGTGAGCAGCATGAGGCCCTCGAGGTTCTCGAGTTTCAGCCGGACCGTGCCATCGGGCCAGGCTGACGCGGGGATGCCGGGCGTCGTGGCACGCGTCGAGTCGGCCGGTGCGATCCGCGGCTTCGACGTGCGCGCGCTCGCGTTCGGGGCGCCGGCAATCGGCGCGAGCGTCAGGCCGATGAGGACCAGCGCACGAGCGCGAATCAACCGCGAATCGGCTCCCGCAGGTGGTCGGGTTCCAGCCCGTACTCGACCGCCTCGGTTCCATTCTCGAGCATCGTGCAGCGTCCGGTGAAGAACACGCCGGGTTCCATGATGACGCTCATGGCGGCGACGTCGCCCTGGACTCGCGCGCCGGACTTCATGTGCAGCACGCCGAGCGCACGAATGTTCCCGTTCACGCGGCCCATCACCATGGCCTCGCGGACCTCGATATCGGCGCGCATCACCCCGTGCTCACCAATCTCGAGTCGCTCGCAGTTCAGAATGTCGCCTTCGAATTCTCCATCGATGCGAAGCGTGCCTGTCACCATCACTGTTCCGCGAAGGCTCGAGCCGACGCCAATCGTGGTGTTCGGCGGAGGCGCCTCTTCAGTGGCCTGGGTTCGCGTGCGAAATTTCATCATGGGGAGTCTCCCTCGGAGCAGACGCCAGGACAGGGCCGCTGGATTATCCGCCGCGCCTGTCGCGTCGTTATTCTCGAATTCCTTGTCGTTCAAATTATTCCCCAACTCTCGAGCAGGCGCTCGAGATCTTCCTGGCTGTAGTATTCGAACTCGACCTTGCCGCCCTTCCTCCCGGGCGAGATGGACACGTGAGTGCCGAAGCGCTGCTCGAGGCGCGTCTCCCACTCGGCGAGGCCCGAGCGGTGCGCGGGACGGGACCGCGTATGCAGGCGGCGCAGCCGGCGCCGGATGAACCCCTCGGTCCGGCGCACCGAGAAGCCCTTCGTGCTCACGTACCGCGCCGCGGCCAATTGGTCCCCGGGCTTGTCGAGCCCGAGGAGCGCCCGGGCATGTCCGGCGGACAATGTTCCACGTGAAACCATGTCCTGGACCTCGGCCGGAAGCACCAGCAATCGCAACGCATTCGTGATCGAACTTCTCTGCTTCCCGACCCGATCGGAGAGCTGGTCGTGCGTCATTCCGATCTTCTCGACCAGAGTCTGGAACGCGCGCGCCTCCTCGATCGGGTTCAGGTTCTCGCGCTGGATGTTCTCGATCAGAGCGAGCTCCATCATCTCGCGGTCCGTGACCGAGCGAACGATCGCGGGAATCCGGGTCAATCCCGCCAGGCTTGCCGCGCGGAGCCGGCGTTCCCCGGCCACCAGCTGATAGCTGTTCTCTCCCTGAGTGCGCACGAGGACCGGCTGGAGCACTCCGGTGGATTTGATCGACGCGGCGAGTTCTTTGATCGCGTCGTCGTCGAAGTGCTGGCGGGGCTGGAATGGATTCGAGCCGATTTCACTGATTGGAAGCTCGCGCACCCCGGCCGGCCTTCCATCGACGGTCGCGGTCGCGGCCGAGGATGGAATCAGGGCCTCGAGCCCCCTTCCGAGCGCTTTTCTATGCATGGCCTAATACCTCCCGCGCGAGATCCCGATAGCTCTCCGCGCCTGTACTGTGTGGATCGTATAGAACGATCGGCTTGCCAAACGAAGGGGCTTCACTGAGCTTGACGTTACGCGGAATCACCGTCCTGTACACACGCTCCGCGAAGAACTTGCGGGCTTCGGCCGCGACCTGCTGGGAAAGGTTGAGCCGGGCGTCGAACATGGTAAGCAGGACGCCCTCGATCCGGAGGCCCGGATTCAGGTGGTCCTGAACCAGGCGGATGGCGCCGATGAGCTGCGTGAGACCCTCGAGGGCGAGGTACTCGCACTGGAGCGGAATCAGCACCGAGTCCGACGCGGTCAGAGCGTTCACCGTGAGCAGTCCGAGCGAGGGCGGGCTGTCGATGAAAACGAAGTCGTACTCTTCGCGGATTTTTGTGAGGCAGGACTTGAGCCGGGTCTCTCTCGCCATCATTCCGACCAACTCGACCTCGGCGCCGGACAGCCTCTGGCCCGCAGGCATCAGATCGAGGTTCGCAAGCGCCGTGGGCACGATCGACCCGGAAACATCCCCGTCGCCGATCAGCACTTCATAGGTCGTCAGGCGCTGATCGTTGCCATTGATCGAGAGACCGCTCGAGGCGCTTCCCTGCGGGTCGATGTCGATGAGAAGGACCCGGCGATTTTCCTGGGCCATGCAGGCGCCGAGGTTGATCGCGGTGGTCGTCTTACCGACTCCACCCTTCTGGCTCGCAACCGAGATGACTTTTCCCATTCCCTTGAGTGCGGGGGCGGACTCCCTGCCCACCTTGCGCTGAGGAAAACCACGTTTTTCCGCGAGGGCTCAAAACTATCAGGGCGGCGAACCCGCAACAAGCGCATTGTTCCACGTGAAACCGACAGGCCTAACGCGCTTATTTGTTGCTAGTTCTCTTGAATCGCGCGACCACGGTCTGACCCGAGCCGATGCCGAGCAGACCCTCGAGGTCCCAGCGCGACCGCCACGCGGGATTGGAATCCATCTCCTCATCGCGGTGGCTGCCTTTCCAGAGGAAGGCGTCGCCGCCCTCCCGCACGAAGTGGGCCGCGAGTTCGAGCGTGGGCGCGAGCGGCAATGTCGCTCGGGAAGTGAATCCATCGAACCTCGACTCGAACTCGGGCGTCGTTCGGTTCTCGATCCGATCGAGCACGATCTCCACGTTGCTCAGCTCGAGGTCCTGAATCACCTTTCGAAGGAACAGCGTCTTGTTGCGACGCGACTCGACCAGGGTCCAGTGCTGCCCCACGCCGAGCAGGGCGAGCGGAATCGCCGGAAATCCGCCGCCACTTCCAAGATCGAGCCAGGTCTTCGCTCCGCTGGCCATGAGCAGATGCGCGGGCTCGATGGATTCCAGGATGTGGCGCTCGAGGATCCGATGCGCATCGTTCCGGGAGATCAGGTTGGAAACGCGCCCGTTCCACTCGAGCACCGCGAGCGAGAACTGGCGCAACGCCGCGGTCGCATCCTCGATGTTCACGCCGAGCTTGAGCAGGTGGGGAACCAGCCGGCCCCAGTCCTGGCGCTGGATCAGCTTCCGCGGATCCCCCTGGGTGCGGCCACGCCGACCTTCGCCCGGCCGATTCGAAGTCGCGTAGTTCGATGGCCGGTGGCCTGATGCGAACTTGCCTCGAGGGGACTCGCGGCGCGGACGCGCCGACGACGAAGCGCTCCCGCCTCTGGAGTTGAGCCGCTCGAGCGCGGCGGTGCGGCGCGTGAACAGCGCCCGGCGCGCGGCATCACCGGGTTTGTTCGACGAAGCACTTCCCGCGGTGCTACGCCCGCGACCGGGCTGAGCGGGACGGGGCTGATTGCCTCCGGGCCTGGCACCGGACCGCGGGCGTCCGGGCCGCGAACCGGGTCGTGCTCCGAACTTCGGACGTACGCGCTGCGAACCGGATCGAGTGGCATCGCCAGTGCGCGCATCGCGTCGCGCCGAGCCGGCGCCGGCGTTCGAGCGACCGTCGGGCCGCGCGCTTCGCGAAGGTTTCCCGCCGCTCTTCGGCCCGGATGAACGCACGGGTCCTGATCTGGATCGGCGGGATTTCATCGTGGCGCGCGAGTCTATCACGCGCGCCCGCGTTCAGACCGCCGCGGCCAGCCTCTTCTGATCGAGCTGCTTGACGAGCACGAGCAGAACCGCGACGTCGGCCGGAGAAACCCCCGCGATCCGACCGGCCTGGCCGGCGGTCGCGGGCCGCATGACCCCCAACTTTTCGCGCGCTTCGGACGAGAGGCCGGGGAGCCGGGTTTCCCAGAGCGCGGGAGGAAGCGGCACGGACTCGAGGCTTGCGGATCTTGCGGCCGAGCGCTGTTGTCGCTCGATATAGCCGCGATAGCGCACTCGCACTTCGATGCACTCCGCCCATGCGGCGGGCAGGTCCAGCTCGACGCCCAAAGCCGCGAGCGCCGCGGCGGATCCTTCGGGCCGCGCGAGGAATTCGAGCGCGCTCAGGTTCCCGGGCTCAGGCCTGGGCGGGGCCGCCGCGAATGAAATGTTGCGTGGTCCCGACGCCACGCCCGGCTCCGCATCCGGTGCCTCTGCGTCCGTCGCCGGCAGTCTCACCCGGACGCGCGCGAGCCGGCGCTCCGCGTGCTCGATCGCCGCGTACTTCCCGCGCACGCGATCGAGACGATCGGCGTCGAGCA
>Ga0137399_10000596_pt1 | contig 14754 bp, 6 predicted proteins | sample czorhiz316metaG_FD_104810 | JGI IMG/M metagenome (GOLD analysis project Ga0137399, IMG submission 104810) | Vadose zone soil microbial communities from Angelo Coast Range Reserve, California, USA - czorhiz3.16 metaG | ecosystem: Environmental > Terrestrial > Soil > Vadose zone | place: USA...
AAGACCGCTGAAGCTGGTCTGGCGATCGTGCCAGTCCATGTAGTTGGCCGGGTTCACCACGTTGTGGGTCGACGTGCCTTTGCTCTCCCACACGACCACGAGGCGGGACGGATCCTTGTACGGCAGCGGCGTCAGCAGCACGCCGTTCACGACCGAGAAGATCGCTGTGTTGGCGCCGATGCCGAGCGCGAGCGTCAGCACGACGATGAACGCGAAGCCCGGGCTCTTTGCCAGGGTGCGGACCGCGTAGCGGAGGTCTTGCACCAGGGTGTCGATCACTGTACCACCCACCCATCCCGCAGCTGCACGACGCGATTGCCGTACTGCGCGTTCACGTCCGAGTGGGTCACCTGCACGATCGTCGTTCCCGCGCGGTTCAGCTCGGTGAATAGCTCCATGATCTCCTTCCCCTGGCTCGAGTGGAGATTGCCGGTCGGCTCGTCCGCGAGGATGAGGGAGGGCTTGTGGATCACCGCACGCGCCACGGCGACGAGCTGCTGCTGACCGCCGGAGAGCTGCCGCGGGAACAGGTCCTTCTTCGCCACGATCCCGAACCGGTCGAGCGTGTCGGCCACGAGCGCCTGGCGCTCGCTCTTCTTGACGTCACGATAAGACAACGGGACATCCAGGTTCTCGGCGACGGTCAAGTCGTCGAGCAAGTGATACTGCTGGAACACGAAGCCGATGTGCTGCTTGTTGAGCGCGATCCGGTCCTTGGGCTTCATCTGGTGCACGGCGTGGTCGAGGAAGCGATACTCGCCGGTCCAGTCGCCGTCGAGCATACCGAGCACGGCGAGCAGCGTGGACTTCCCAGCCCCGGATGGGCCCATGATGGAGACGAACTCGCCCCGGGCGATGTCGACCGTGACTTGCCGCAGGATGAAGAGGCGGCCGTTGCCCTGGGAGACGGACTTGTCGAGGCTCTTGAGCTGGATCATTCGGACCTCAGGGCCGCCAGCGGATCGAGCAGCGCCGCCCGGCGCGCGGGGAGATAACTCGCAGACAACGAAACGAGTGTGAGCAGGGCTACGACGCTCACGAACGTCGCGGGATCGCTCGCGCCGACCCCGTACAGGAGCGCGGTGAGCAGACGAGTGACGGCTAGCGCGATCACGACGCCGACCCCGATCCCGGCGGCCGCGAGCCGGACCCCATCACCCACGACCTGCGATACGACGTCTCCGCGGCTCGCCCCCAGCGCGAGCCGGATCCCGATCTCGCGCCGCCGTTGCCCGACGGAGTACGCCAAGAGCCCGTAGATGCCGATGCCTGCCAGTACCAAGGCGGATGCGGCGAAGCTGCCGAGCAGCCAGGTATCGAGCTGGCGTGACTCGAGACCCGCGGTGATATCGATCGTTTCTGTCGCTGATCTGCCGCCACTCAGCGTCATCGGAATATCCGGATCGACCTGACGGACGGCTCGGCGGAGCGTCGCGAGGAACCCCGCCGGGGCAACGGACGTCCGGACGACGAGACTCATGTGCCCCCAAATGCTTCGGGTGAAGGGAACGTAGACCTGGGGCTCAGAGGACGTGTCGAGACCGAAGTGGCGCACGTCTCCCACCACGCCGACCACGGTGCCGGGGAGCGGCTCGCCGAAGTCGGGGCGGCCCTGGACCGCTTTGTGAAGCGTCACCTGACGACCGATCGGATCGATCGGACCAGGGCCGGGCCAGAACGCGCGCGCGAACGCTTCATTCACTATTACGGCCGCGCCCGGAGCGAGATCGGCCTCGGTGAACTCGCGCCCCGCGTGGACCGGGATGCGCATCGTGCGGAAATAGCCCGGGGAAACGGTCATGAACCACACCCGCGGATCGTGCAGGGGGTCCGGGGAGCGACCCGGGATCTCGACGGGAGAGGGAAGGCCACCGCCCGAGAGGGGCGTGAAATTCGTGAGGGCGACGCTGGTCACGCCCGGGAGCGCCCTCGCCGCATCCTGGACCTGCGTGTACAGGGCCGCGAGCCTCGCCGGGTTCTGGGCCCGCAGCGGCGGCGGCGAGATGTAGAACGTCACGAGGCCCTGGGGCTCGAATCCTGGATTCACCGCCCCCAGCTGCCACAAGCTCCGGATCAACAGCCCGGCGCCCACGACGAGGATCACGGCCAGGGCGATTTCGCTGATGACGAGCGCCGCGCTCAGGCGCTGGCGCCTGTGTCCGGTGCCCGCTCCGGCGGTGCCTTCCTTCAATGAGTCGGTCAGGTCGGGACGTGCCGCCCGGAGCGCCGGTAGCAACCCGGTGGCTACCGCCGTGACGATCGTGACACCGAGGGCGAACGCGAGGACCCAGCCGTCAACCTGCACCGTATCGAGCCTGGGCAATACCGTTGGTGCAGCGCGTTTGAGCAATGCGAGAGCCGCATACGCCGCGACAACACCCAGTGCCCCTCCCCAGCAGGCAAGGACAACGCTCTCGGTGAGGAGCTGTTTCACTACGCGCCCCCGTCCCGCTCCCAAGGCGGCTCGAATGGCGAGCTCGCGTCGGCGCGCGCTGGCGCGCGCCAGCGTCAGGTTCGCCACGTTGACACAGCCGATCATGAGAACGAGGCCGACCGCCACGACGAGCACGACCAGTTGTGGCGTCGTGTTGAAGAGGATCTCGTCGCGCAGCGGAAACAACGCGACTGAGGTCCAGTCTGCGTTGAACTCAGGGTAGGCGGCGGCCTCGCGCTGAGCGACGCCGTCGAGATCCGTCTTTGCCTGCTCGCGCGTGACCCCGCGTTTGAGACGGCCGATGATGCGACAGTCGGCATGGAAGCCCCGCTGGGTGAGCGCACGGTCGGTCGCGGCCACCGTTGCGATCGGCATGTACAGCTGCTCGCTCGCCCAGGGCGGATAGGCTACGTCGCGGGGCAGGACGCCGACCACAGAGAACACACCCGCGGTGAGAGATAGCGTCTTCCCGAGGATGTGCGGGTCTCCGCCGAAGCGCGCCTGCCACAACGCGTACGAGAGAACCGCGACATGCGCTCCCGCCCGCTCTTCATCGGGCGTGAACAGCCGTCCGAAGAGCGGGCGCTCACCGAGGGTCGCAAAGAAGTCGGTCGAGACGGCGGACGCCAGGAGGCTCTGGACACCATCGGGGCCGGCGAGCCGCTGGCCGCCGCCGCGCACGTAGGCGAGGTCGGCGAACGCCGAGCTCTGAGCCCGCCAATCGAGGAAGGTCGGGTAGGACGGCGGCCGGAATGCTCCCTGGCGGCTCTGCTCGGCCAGCATGAACAGCCGATCTTGCTCGGCGAACGGCAATGGCCGGAGCAGCACGCCGTTCACGACACTGAACACGGCGGTGTTCGAGCCAACGGCCAGGGCAAGGGTCAGGATCGCGGCGATCGCGAATCCGGGACTTTTCCGGAGGGTCCGGACCGCGTAGCGGAGGTCGGCGAGTAGCGTGTCGATCATTCGTACCTCAGCGCCACCATCGGATCGACCTTGGTCGCGCGCCGGGCCGGGAGCCACGTGGCCGCGAGCGTCACGCCCATGAGCACGGTGCCCGCCACCAGCAGCACGGTGGGATCACCGGGCGCGACCTGGAAGAGATACGACCGCAGCACCCGGGTGGACCCGAGCGCTCCGACGATCCCGAACACGACCCCGGAGGCCGTGAGCAGGACGCCTCGTACCATCACCAACTCGAGTACCGCCTGCCGGCTCGCCCCTAGCGCCATGCGGAGGCCGATCTCGCGCGTGCGGCGCGTCACCGCGTACGATGCGAGTCCGTACATCCCCGCAGCCGCGAGCGTGAGCGCCGCGGCGGCGAAGACGCCGACCATCCACGCGTACAACCGGTCGCGCGAGAGGGAGTCGGCCAAGAGCGTCGTGAAGGAGACCACCGCGTCGAGCGGGACGTCCAAGTCCACCGATTGCACCGCGCGGCGCACGTCGGCGACCAGGTGATCGGGATCGCCGGCCGCTCGGACGATGACCTTGAGGTAAGGAGGCGGACTCTGGCCGAGTGGTTCGTAGATGTGGGGTGGTGGCGCTGCGTGCAACGACTCCTGGCGCGTATCCCCGACGATCCCGACGATGGTTCGGGGCGCGCTTCGTCCGAACCGGATCGTCTTTCCCAGTGGATCCGCGTCTGAGAAGTACGTGCGCGCCGCCGCCTCGTCCACCAGAACCCCGTCACGTTCGCCCAGACTGGCTCCCCGCAGCAGCGGGATCCGGAGCACGCGGAAGTACTCGGGATCGGCGGCGGTCACCCACGCCCAGGGTTGGTCCCGCCGCGCCGGGGCGCCCGCCACCGAGACTGAGCTGACCTCCCCGCCCCTGAGCGGAGTCCCGGTCGCCGCCGCAGCGACCGTCACCCCCGGCAGCGCGCGGACCCGCTCGAGCGCCTGAGTCACCCAGGCGCGTCGCGCCCCGGCGGCGGCGTAGCGCGTCCCGGGAAGCCGCAGCTCGGCGGTCACGACGTGCGCGGCGTCGAATCCCGGATCAACATGTACCAGCCGCACGAAGCTGCGCAGCAGCAACCCGGCGCCGGCGAGCAACACCAGGGTGAGCGCGACCTGGGCGATCATCAGCGCGTCCGTAGAGCGGCTCCGCCAAGCGTGACCGGCGCCGACTGTCGCGCCCTTCAAAGCGACCGCGGGCGGACGTGAGCCCGCCCGCAGGGCGGGCAGGAGGCCAGCCAGGCCTCCCGCGAAAAGGCTCAACCCGAACGCCGCCGCGAGCACTGGCGGGTTCACGCGCACGTCAGTGATTCTGGGCAGCTCCGAGCCCGCGAGCGCCACCAGGGCGGGAACGGTCCAGAGCGCGAGCAGTACGCCGAGCGCGCCCCCGGCGAGCGCCACGACCACCGACTCCGCGAGCACGTGCCGCAGTAGGCGGCGTCGCCCCGCGCCCAGAGCGACGCGGACCGCCATCTCCCGTTCGCGCGCCGTGGCGCGGGCGAGGAGCAAGTTCGAGACATTGGCGCACGCTACGAGTAGCACGAGCGCCACCGCACCCAACATGATCCAGAGCGGAGCGCGCACTTCGCGTGTAAGCCAGCCGACGAGGGGTGTGGCGACCGGAAGCAGGTCGCCAAGGTCGGGCTCGCTCGACCAGGCGTGGCGCGTCATTTCGTCGAGCTCGGCTCGCACGCCGGTCAGGGTCGCGTCGGTCCGGAGCCGCCCGACCACCCAAAAGCCGAAGTCGCGCGCGTGTTGCTGGCCGGCCGGCCCGGAGAGGGCAGCGCCGAGATTGCGCCAGAGTGAAGCCTCCGGCGGGTAGTGGAAGCCGCCCGGCATCACGCCGACGATCGTGTAGCTCGTGGTATCCAGGGTGATGCCGCGGCCCAGCACGTGGGGATCTCCGCCGAACCTAGACATCCAGAAGTCATAATTCAGCACTGCGACGGGCGAGCTGCCGGGCCGATCTTCGTCCAGGATGAACGCTCGGCCCAACAGCGGCCGGGCGCCCAGGAGCGGGAAAAAGCTCGCGGTGACGTCCCAGGCCATCACCCGTTCGGCAGAGCCGAGCCCGGTGAGTACGGCGTCGTCACCGATGTAGGCGGCGGTCGCGTCGAAGGATCGCACCGTCCGCCAGACGCGATAGGCGACGAACGGCGAGGTGCCTCCCGTCGAGCCCTGGGCTCGGTACTCCTGTCGCGTAAGCTTGATATCCACGAGGCGGTCCGCGCTCGGAAAAGGAAGGGACCGAAGCAGTACCGCCTGTACGACGCTGTAGACGCTCGTAGTGGCGCCGATGCCGATCGCAAGCGTGAGCACCGCCACAGCCGTGAAGCCGGGGCTCTTGGCGAGCGTGCGGAGCGCGAAGCGGAGGTCATTCATGTCGCAACGCCACCATCGGATCGACCTTCGTCGCCCGGCGCGCCGGGAGATAACTCGCCAGGAGCGCGACCGCGACGAGCAACACCGCGGTAAGGGCGAAGCTCAAGGGATCGAAGGGACCCACCCCGTACAGCTGGGAGCGAAGCACACGAGTGAAACCCGCGGCACCCACCACCCCCAGGGCCACGCCAGCCACCGTGAGTCCGAGACCCCGCCCGACCACCAGCCGGAGCACATCGCCTTGCTCGGCGCCGAGCGCGACGCGCACCCCGATCTCGTGCGTCCGCTGCGCGACGGCGTAGGCTACGACGCCGTACACGCCTATGGCGGCGAGCAGCAGCGCTATACCGGCGAACAGCGTGAACATCGTGCCGTACAGCCGCCGGTCCCAGATCGAGCGATCCACCAGCGCCTGCATCGGCCCGACGTTCGTCAACGGGACGGTGGGGTCGAGCTGTCGCAACTCCGCACGGACCAGCGGGACGACGCTGATCGGATCGCCCGCTGTACGCACGACAAACGACATGTCAGACCAGGGGTACCGCCCGGCGTACGGGACGTAGACCTGGTCCTGCACCGCGCCGCCCAGACTGCCCTGTTTGATGTCGCGGGTCACGCCGACGATGGACCGCCACGGCGCCGCCGCGTCCCGCCCGTAACGGATACGCCGGCCGAGCGCGCTCTCCCGCGGCCAGTAATGACGCGCCATCGTCTCGTTGATGATGACGACGGGTTCTCCACGCTCATCCTCCATCTCCGTGAACGCGCGCCCCTCCCGCAACGGGAGGCCGAGCGCGCGGAAGTAGTGCCCCGCCACCGACGTGATGAACGTGACGCGAGTGGAGTCGCCCTGTTCCTCGATCTGGGCGCTCTCCCAGTTGATCCCGCCCAGCGGCGCGAGATTGACCGCTCCGGCTGCCGCGACGCCCGGCAGGGCCTCGACTCGGCGGCCGAGCTCGTTCAAGAACACACCCCGGGCGCGGGGGGATTCGTAGCGCGCGCCGCCCAGCGGAACCCGCGCGATGAGTGCGTGCGCCGCATCAAACCCCGGATCGACGCGCGACAGCAAGACGACCGTGCGGATCAGCAGGCCAGCCCCGGTCAGCAGCACCATGGTGAGGGCTACCTCGGCAACCACGAAGGCGCTCCAGATGCGACTGGTTGGCGCTCCGACGCCGGACGACCTCCTACCCTCCTGGAGCATGCCCCGCAGGTCGGGCCGCGCGCTCCGCAGCGCCGGAAGCGCGCCGACGGCCAGCCCTGTCGCGATGGAGACGACGGCCGTGAACAGGAGTCCAGATCTGTCGAGCGAGAATGCCAGCCAGTAGGGCAGGTCGCGATGCGCTTGCACCGTCACTCGAAACAGGTCCAGGCCCCAGAGTGCGACCAGCAGACCTAGGGTACCACCGCTCGCGGCAACGAGCGCACTCTCCGTGAGCAGCTGTCGCACCAGACGGGCGCGGGAAGCGCCCAGCGATGCACGGATTCCGAGCTCCTGACGGCGCGCGGTCGCCCGGGCCAGGAGCAGGCTGACCAGGTTTGCGCAGGCGATGAGCAGGACCAGGCCCACGGCACCCAGCATGATGCTGAAGGTGGTGCGGATATCGTCCAGGTCGTCGAAGGACAGACGGCGCAGCGTAGCGAGCGACGCGCTCACACCCGCGTTCGACTTGGGATACTGCTGGGCGAGCCGCTGGCTGATCGTACTGAGGCGCGCGTTCGCTTGGGCGACCGTGACGCCGGCGCGCAGACGGACGATGCCGTTCACCCAATTGTTGCCCCGTCCCGCACGTAGGTCGAAGAGTCGGGGCATCCAGAACTCCGCTCGAAACGGAAATCCGAAACCGGGCGGCATCACCCCGATCACCGTGTAGGGCACTTCCTCCATCCGGACTTGTTGATTGAGCACGCGGGGATCCGCCCCGAAGTGCCGCTGCCACAGCGCGTCGCTCAGAATGACGACGTGATCCCGACCGGGGACTGTGTCTTCCGCGAAAAACGATCGGCCGAGGGCCGGCCGGACGCCGAGCAGCTCGAAGGTTCCAACGCTGATCCCGTTGCCCCACACGCGCTCGGGTTGATCCGCCGCGCTCAGGTTCACCGCTGCGCCCGTGATGAGCGCGACGCCCTGAAACACGCTCGCGTCGGTCGTCCAATCGACCAGGCTGGGTGGGTCCACGTAGAGCTGCCCGCGGTCCGAGGGGCTGAAATGCTTGACGATCAGCGCGAGGCGGTCCGGCTGCGCGAACGGCAGGGGACGGTAGAACAGGGCGTTGATGATCGAGAAGACGGCGGCATTGGCGCCGATGCCGATCGCCAGCGTAAGGACGGCCACGATCGTGAACCCGGGGCTGCGGGCTAGTTGGCGGAGCGCGTAGCGGAGGTCTTGGAGCATGCTACTCATACCGCAACGCCACCATCGGATCTACCCGCGTCGCTCGGCGCGCGGGCGCGGCCGCCGCTCCCACGGCCACCGCGACGAGCACTAACGGCACGAGCAGGAAGGTCACCGGGTCGGTAGGCGTCACACCGAACAGAAAGCTTGCCAGCACCCGCGTAACGGCGACCGCGCCGACGAGCCCTATGACGACGCCCACGGCGACGAGCCGCGCAACCTCGCCGACCACGAGCCGGAGCACGTCGCCACGCCCCGCCCCTAGGGCGACGCGCACGCCAATCTCGTGCGTGCGATGCGCGACCAGGTAGGCGATGACACCTGCCAGGCCCACCGCGGCGAGCACCAGCGCCACGGTCGCGAACGCGCCGAGCAGGATCGCGTTGTCGCGGCGTGGGGCGGCGGAACGGGCCAACTCGCTCTCGAGCGTGAACACCTGCGGGGCGCCCTGTTCCGGGTCGACTTCCTGTACGGTCCGGCGGATCGACTCGAGCAGTGCGGCAGGATCGGCCTTCGTCCGGATGGCGATCGCTCTGGGCGTATAGTCCGCCTCCTGCGACGCTGGAATGAAGACCTCCGGGACCGCCGGGCTTTCGCGGGAAAGCTGTAGCATATCCTTCACTTCCCCGACGATGGTCCGGGTCGCAACCCGGTGTCCGACCGGGTCGCCGCCGTGCAGAAAGTCCCGGGCGAAGGCCGTGTTCACGATCGCGACCGGTGCTGCGTCAGCGCGATCCGCCGCGGTGAAGGGGCGACCAGCAGCGATGTGAGCGCCCAGCGTGTTGAAGTATTCGGGCGTGACCGCGCTCAGAGGAGTCTCCCCGCTCCCGTTGGTCGTGGGCGGAGCGCCGTCGACACTGATCGTGGTACTTCTCGCGAAGCCGCCGAGCGGCAGAGCATCCGCGAGCGCGACTGATGCGACGCCCGGGAGCGCCGCCAGCCGCTCGAGCAGCACTTCGTAGAACGCGCTTCTCGCGCGGCCCTGGAGAAACCAGCTCTTCGAGAGCCGTCCGAGCGTCACTCCGACGACGCGATCGGGGCGGAAGCCCGGATCGACCGCCACCAGCTCGAGGACGCTGCGCGTCAAGAGACCCGCGCCGGTCAGAAGTACCAGCGCGGCCGCCAGCTCGGCGACTACAAGGGCCGCGCGGAGCCGCGCGTGGTGTGCCGGCATGTCAGGCTGCCCGGCCCCGGTCTTCAACCGTTCCACCAAACCGAGACGGGAGGCCGCGAGGGCAGGCGCGATGCCGAACGCAATACCCGTGAGCGGCGCGAGCCCCGTCGTGAAGGCGAGCACCGCTGTGTCGAGATGGATCTCCACCGTCTCGATGGCGTGCAGCGGCGTGGCGTGCAGGAACAGGGGCAGCCCCAATGCCGGGATGAGCAGCCCGACCCCCGCTCCGAGGATCGCCAACACCACGCTCTCGGCCAGAAGCTGGCGCATCAATCGGAGCCGGCCGGCACCCAGCGCCGCGCGGATCGCGAACTCCCGCTCGCGCCGGGCGGCGCGCGCCACAAGCAGGCTCGCGACGTTCGCGCAGGCGATCAGCAGCACGAACCCGACCGCGCCGAGCAGGACGAGGAGCAACGGTCGCGTACTCCCGTACAGCCGCTCGTGCAGCGAGACCGCGTTCACCGCGGCGCCGCGCAGAAACGCGGGCTGCATGTTACTGCGGGACGAGAGCCCGGTCAGTTCGGTGCGGGCCTGCGCGATCGAGACCCCCGGCGCCAACCGGCCGACGACGTGAACGAAAAGGGTAATAACGGTCGTCTTTCCACCCATCGTCTGACCGCCACTCCTCGGGAGGCGGAGCGGTCTCCAAAACCTCGCGCCGCTCGGGAAGTCGAAGCTGGCGGGCAGAACGCCGACGATCGTCACGGGCGCGCCGTCCATGGCCAGTGAGCGTCCGATGATCCCGCGGTCGCCGCCGAAGCGCTCCTGCCATAGCCCGTGGCTCAACAAGACGACCGGCGGGCCGCTCGGTGCTTCGTCCTCGGCTATGAAATTCCGGCCGAGCGCGGGCCGGACGCCGAAGATAGGGAAGAACCTCTCCGTGACTTCCGCTCCTCGCATGTCCTCCGCAGCCGAACCCGCTCCGACGATCGCCCGCCCCTCGGAGACATAGGCCGCGAGCTCGGCGAATGACCGGCTTTCGGCCCGCCACTCGAAGTAGGCCCAATGCGTCGCGCGGCCATCCGTGCGGCCGATCGTGTTGTCTCGTGGCACAAGGCCGATGGAGACGATTCGATCGGGGTCGGGATAGGGGAGGGGCCGGAGTAGCACCGCGTGGATCACGCTGAAGAGCAGGCTGTTCGCCCCCGCGCCGAGCGCGAGTGTCAGCACCGCAACCAGCGTGAAGCCGGGGCTCCTGACGAGCTGACGCAGCGCGTAACGGAGGTCTTGGAGCATGCGAGGGTCAGGGCCTATTCATACCGCAGCGCCATCATCGGATCGACCTGTGCCGCCCGGCGCGAGGGAACGATGCTCGCCGCCACGGTTACGCCGAGCAGCAGCAGGGCGACGAACCCGAACACCAGTAGATCGTGCGGCGACTCCTCGAACAGCAGCGGGGCGAGCCATTGGCCGCCCGCCAGCGCGATCACGACGCCGATCACGATCCCGGCGGTGCCTAGCTTGAGGCCGTCACTGACCACCAGTCGCACCAGATCGCCCCGCTGCGCGCCGAGGGCCGCGCGCACGCCCAGCTCCTGCACCCGCTGCGCTACGTTGTACGCCATCACGCTGTACAGGCCGATCGCGGCGAGCGCGAGCGCCAGCGCGCCGAAGGCGAGGAACATCGTCGCGCCCAGCTCCCACGAGCGCGTCTCGCGGGCGAGGATCTCGCGTAACGGCGTGACCGTGACGTATGAGACACCCGGCATGAGCTGTTGCAGCCGGCGCCGCACCGTCCCGGCGGAGCGCGCGCCGTCCCCACGAACGCGCACGAAGAGCCCGGCCTTCTCCGGGTGCCATTGCGCCGCCGCCAGGTAGTAGAACATCCTCGGATCGGCGCCGAGCTGTTGCGACTTAATGTTCTCGGCGACGCCGACGACGTAGCTGCACGGCACGGTGTCCGCGCCCACCTTGACGCACTGCCCGATCGCCTCCTGTGCGGGCCAGAGCGTCTTCGCCATCGCGTCGCTCACCACCATCACGCGCGGCGCGGCCTGCACGTCCTGGGCGGAGATGCCGCGACCGCGCAGGATGCGCGTCCCCATGGTGGCGAAGTATTCCGGTGATACCGCATTGAGCTCGAACTCCCCCAGGCGGCTGACTGAGTCGATGCCGGCGACGTAAAGCCCGACGCTCCAGGAGCTCCAGAACGGCACCGAGACCGTGCGCGATGTCTGCTCGACCCCCGGGATCGCCTGCGCCGTGGCCAGCAGCTCGCGTCGCAAGGAAACGTGTTGCGCGCTGTCGAGGTGCACTCCACGCATGTTCACGTCCACGTACAGGACCGGGTCGACGTCGTAGCCGAGGGGGATCGCTCGCACGTGACGCAGGCTGCGCACGAACAACCCCGCTCCGATGAGCAGCACAACCGACAGCGCGCCCTGCACGATGAGCAAACCCACGCGCGTGCGCGAGCGACGGTAGGTGCCCTCGCGCGCACCCGCCTTGAGGTCGCCCGCGAGGTCGAGGCGCAGCGCCTGCACACCGGGGGCGAGCCCGGTGAGGAGGCCGGTGAAGAGGGCCGCCGCGCCCGCGAACACCACCGTGCGGGCGTCGCCCATCACGCTCACGTCCGCGGAATTGGGCAGGAACCCGGCGCGCAGCACCGCACCGCCCCACTCAGCAACGAGCAGGGCCGCCAGTCCGCCGCACGCCGCGAGCAGCACGCTTTCGGTGACGAGCTGCGACAGCAGCCGCGCCCGACTCACGCCGAGCGCCAGCCGGACCGCGATCTCGCGGCGGCGCTTGAGCGCGCGCGCCAGCAGCAGGTTCGCCACGTTGGCGGCCGCGATGAGCAGCACGATCACCGCGACGCCGCTGATCCACGTCGCGACCTTCGCGAAGCTCGACTCGTTGGGACCGCGCTCGCTCAAGACCGAAGCGACGATCCCGCGCGGCCGGGCAACGTCGGCTGGGGTCGTCCCCGTCGGGCTTTCCGCCCACTGGGCGGCGTAGCTGCGGCGGTACGCCTCGGTGAGATCGGCCGTCGCGCCGGCCAGGCTCACGCCCGGCTTGCGCTGCACGAGCATCGACGACCAGGTCCAGTGGTAAGTGGTCCACCACCTGTCGCCCCGCAGATTGACGCTCTCGGCGTTCGCGTGACTCGCAATGGGGATGAACGCCGCCGGCGGCTGGTTGGGCCACAGACCCACGAAGCCCCGGGGCGCGACGCCGATGATGGTGTAGAGCGTCGGGCCGATTTGCAGCGTCGATCCGATGGCGTCGCGACGCCCACCGTAGCGCGTTTGCCAGAATCCGTAGCCGAGCACCGCTACCGCGGTCCCGGTGGGCGGCGCGTCCTCGGCGGCGGTGAAGTAGCGGCCCAGCACCGGCGGGGCGTCGAAGAATCCGAAGAAGCCGGCGCTCACGATGCCGACGCGCATTTCGCGCACGTCGGCGTCGCGCCCGATTGCGAGATCCTGCTCGGTGAATGCCGCGGTCCGTGCGAATGAGGTCGTCCAGTTCGTCAGGTCCACGTACCGCGCGTACTGCACGCCACCGTCGGTGAACTCCTTGCCGCGGTAGAACCGCGCGAGATAGACGCGATGGGTGGCGCCGGGATCGTGCAGATACGTCGGGGGCCGAAACAGCATCCGGTCCACGATGGAGAACATGGCCACGTTCGCGCCGATGCCGAGCGCCAGCGTGAGCACGACGCCGAGCGTGAACCCCGGGCTCTTGGCGAGCGTGCGGAGCGCGTAGCGCAGGTCGGCGAGCAACGCATCCATCATTCGTACCGCAATGCGACTACGGGGTCCACCTTCGCCGCCCGCCGCGCCGGCAGGTAGCTCGCGATTGCGGCAACGACCAGCGGGATCACCGCCGCCCCGAGTAGCACCAGCGGGTCCCGCGGCGACACGCCGTACAACAGCGAGCTCAGCACCCGCCCGCCGGCGAGCGCTGCCAGCGCGCCGATGCCCGCCCCCAAGGCCGCGATCCGTACGCCCTGCCCCACCATGAGACCGAGCACGTTGCCGCGCCTCGCGCCCATCGCCATCCGGATCCCGATCTCGTGGCTCCGCTGTGCCACGGTGTACGACAACACGCCGTACAGCCCGACCGCGGCGAGAACAAGGGCGAGTCCCGCGAACACTCCGAACATCGTGGTCCCGAGCCGCCACGGCCGGATCGAGGGGGCAACGAGATCGGCCAGCGGGGTCACCGCAGCGTACGGCAGATTCGCGGCCGTCTCCTGCATCGCGGCGCGCACCGGCGCGACGAGGTCTTCGGGGCGGCCGCGAGCGCGCACTACAAGCGCGGTAATGAACGCACTCGAGTCGGGGGTAAACGGGACATAGAAGTGCATCGCCACGTCTTCTACGGCACTGAAGCGGCGCGCATCGGGCACGACGCCGACGATCTCGGCGCACCGCTTGTCGCTGCCCACGAAGAAGCACTGACCGATAGCCGTCTCCCCGGCCCAGAGCAGCCGGGCCATCGTTTCGCTGACGATCGCGACCGGCGCACCCCGATCGGCCGGGGTGAATGCGCGCCCACGCACTGGCGTGCCCATGGCCGCGAAGTACCCGGGGGTCACCCGCTGGTAGTATGGTCCCCCGCCCTTGAGCTGCGGGATGGAGTCGCGGCCGGGCACGGAGACGCTGGAGGCCGTGGCCCAGCCGAACGGGTGCCCGATGGTCGCGGCCGCCGCCCCGACGCCGGGAAGCGCTTCCAGCCGGGAGAGCATCTGCAAGTTCAGTTGGTTGATCTGGCCGGGGCGGTACCCGGCGGCGCGCAGGTCCATCGTCGCTAGCAGCGTGTGCGCCGGGTCGAACCCGAAGTCCTGGCCCGCCACGTTGCGCAGGCTGCGCACGAACAGCCCGGCGCCCACGATCAGGGTGACGGTCAACGCCACTTGCCCCACCAGCAGCCCCGAGCGCAGCCGCGACCGGCGATAGCGACCCTCGCGCGCACCCGCCTTGAGCGCCGGCGTCAGGTCCGCTCGGCCGACCTGGAGCGCCGGCACGCAGCCGGCGAGGAATCCGGTGAGCAGGGCGACGCTGCCGGTGAACAGCAGGACGCGGGCATCGACTGCCGACGCGAGGGCGGGCATGTCGGGAAGCAGAAAGGCACGAATCACTGGACCCGCCCACAGCGTCACCAGCAGCGCGGCGACTCCGCCGGCGAGCGCGAGCAGCACGCTCTCGGTCACGAGCTGGCGAGCGAGGCGGAGCCGGGACGCCCCCAGCGCCAGCCGGACCGCGATCTCACGTTGACGCTGCAGCGCGCGGGCGAGCAGCAGATTCGCGACGTTGGCACACGCGACCAGCAGCACGATCACCGAAACCGCGCTGAGCCACAGCGAGACCGTGGCGTTCTGCGACATCTCCGGGCCACGCGCATGCTGCACCGGCCCAAGCAGGGCTACTGCGCTGGAATCGACACCCGCGTAGACCTCCTCCGCGCGGAACGC
>Ga0137399_10000599_pt1 | contig 14733 bp, 10 predicted proteins | sample czorhiz316metaG_FD_104810 | JGI IMG/M metagenome (GOLD analysis project Ga0137399, IMG submission 104810) | Vadose zone soil microbial communities from Angelo Coast Range Reserve, California, USA - czorhiz3.16 metaG | ecosystem: Environmental > Terrestrial > Soil > Vadose zone | place: USA...
GTAGAACGTGGGGGCGTTTTCCTTGGTGTAGCCGAAGTAGCCGAGCGTGGTTTCATCGACTTCCTGCGGAACTTTGCAACTCTGGCACAGTCGGCGTGCAAGACGCTGCGCGATGATACCGATCGTGGAATTCGCCATCAGGAACGGCTCGATGCCCATTTCCTCCAGACGCGTGAAGGAACCGGGTGCATCGTTTGTATGAAGCGTGGTGAATACGAGGTGGCCGGTAAGCGCGGCTTCCACTGAAATCTTGGCCGTTTCAGTATCGCGCGTTTCACCGACGAGAATCACGTCCGGGTCCTGCCGGAGGAAGGCGCGAAGAATGCGGGCGAAATCGAGGCCGATGTCCTTATGTGTCTGGACCTGGCAAAGACCCGCCAGATCGTATTCAATCGGATCCTCGGCTGTGGAAATATTGATTTCGTCCGAGTTGATTTCGTTGAGCGAGCTATAAAGCGTGGTCGTCTTACCGGAACCGGTCGGTCCCGTCACGTAAATAATTCCATATGGTTGATTGATCATCCATCGCAGCTTCTCGACGGTGGGGCCGTGAACGATGATCTTGTCGAGCGGCAGGAGCGATCCGCTCTTGTCGAGAATACGCATGACGATCTTTTCGCCAAACTTGGCAGGGACGGTCGAAACACGGAAGTCGATCCCCCGGTTCTCAATCCGGATCGAGATGCGGCCGTCCTGCGGCAGGCGCCGTTCGGAAATGTCCAGCCTGGAAAGAATCTTGAAACGCGATGCGAGCGGAAGCTGAATCTTTTTCGAAAGAACGTTTTCGACGTACAGCACGCCATCGATACGCAGGCGCAAAACAACACCCTTTTCCTGCGGCTCGATGTGGATATCGCTGGCGCCCTTCTTGATTGCGAGGGCCAGGATGTTGTTCGCCAGACGCACGACGGGCGCGTCTTCCGACGCTGTAGTCAGCTCTGTCGTCGAGGAAACCTTTTCCTCTTCCTCCTGCTGGACCTCCAGACCGCCAAGGATCTCCTTTTCCAGATCCTCCAGACTCTGCTGGGGCATCTCGAGCAGCGCCCTTTTTTTCTCTTCCTTGCGGCGCTCCCTGTCGTCGTCTTTCTTCTTGTCGTGTTCTCTCTTTTCTTCCTTGACGCCCATCAGGTCCGGATAGACCGTGTCCATGAACTTGCGGAAATCTTCATCCGTACAAACCTGCGGTTCGATGACAGCCCCTTTGATGTACCGGCGGACGTCGTCGAACGCGACAAGGTTCGAAGGATTCACCATCGCGAGTGTGACCGAGTTGTTCACATAAGCGATGGGCACGACTTTGTGGAGCAGACACAGCGATTGAGGCAGCAGGCCGACAACGCGCGGGTCGAATTTACCCTTGAACAGGTTGACGTACTCGATGCCAACCTGCTTGGTAGCGTCTTCCAGACGCTCCGCCAAAATCCGCGCCAGGCCTAGTGAAATTTCCGGATGCTGCGTCAGAAGATTTCTGAAATCGGCACGAGTCAGGGTAAATACGACGGTAGGCTGAACGGTCGTTACCGTGGCAGACCGGGGTTTTCCGGTGAGCAGGGACATCTCACCAACCGCCGCGCCTTCGGTGAGTTGGGCGACAAGAAAATCAATGCCTGTGGTGGGATCCTTCTTGCGAACCTCGACCAGCCCGGACTTGATGATGTACATCGACACGCCCGGCGCCCCTTCGCGAACAATGACTTCAGCCGGCGGAAATTCAGCGGTTTTCAGGCAGGTTCCGAGTTTGGCCAAGCTGTCGGGACTGAGTTCTGCGAAGAGTTTGACGTTCTTTAGAAATTGTACAAGTTGGTCGGTTTCGTTAACTACCGTCGCCATGGACTCCCAATTTGTTCTCGACATCCAGCCTTCCTGGCTGCCCTTTCAGAATAGAAAGGGGTAGTTAAGTCTCTCATTCTGGACAAAGTAAAGTCAAACGACTGGGGCGATTTCCCCTATTTTTGGTCTTTGCGAAGTTCCTGTTTCCAGCCCAGTATTCGTGCGGCATTTCCTTCTTTTTCCGCCTCTTCGATTCGGCCCTGGGACTGATAGAACATGGACAGGCTGGTGTGGGCGAGAATGTCTTCGATATCGATCTCAATGAGCTTCTTGGCGGTCGCAATGGCATCATCGACCCGGCCGCGATTGAACAATGCCATGCCCAAGCCATGGAGAGCGTCCTGGTAGCCGGGATCGATCTGCAAAGCCTTCTGGTAGTTGTCAATAGCGTCGTCGAGTTTATCGTCACCGAAAGCATTCACGGCATGCTCAAAGTACTCTTCCTTCGTCATGACGTAGATTCTACAACATTTCTACTCGTACCTCAGTGCTTCGATTGGGCTGAGGATGGCTGCCCGGTAGGCGGGATACATACCGAAGATCAGGCCGGTTCCAACTGAAGTTACGAACCCGACGCTGACCCAGAAGAGGGATACGGAAGCAGGCAAAAACGGCACAAGGTTTCGGATCAGCACCGCGATGGCGCCACCGACAAGAATCCCGAGAATTCCGCCGACCGCCGTAAGCGCCATGGCTTCGATCAGAAACTGCGTGAGGATATGGCGCTGAGTTGCGCCTATGGCTTTCCGGATGCCGATCTCGCGTGTGCGTTCGGTCACCGATACCAGCATGATGTTCATCACTCCGACGCCGCCGACCAACAGTGCGATGGACGAAATGGCGAACATCACGGTGAAAATGCCGCTGGAAATCTGGTTCCAGAGATCGGTGAACGTATCCTGGGTAGAGATGGAGAAGTCGCTCTCTTTGTTTGTCGCAACACCGCGCCGGATCCGCAAAAGTTGTTCGATCTGGTCAATGGCGCGCGGCATGTCCTCCTGGGTAAAGGTCTTTGCGACCAGCATTAAATCCTTCTGCTCCGGATGCATTTTCCAGAGGCTGCCGATCGGCATCTCGGCCACGTTGTCGTCGGGATTTGATCCCGGGTTCAGGCTTTTGACTTTTTCGAGGACACCGATAACGCGAAAGATATTGCCTTCGATTTCAACTTCTTTTCCGACCGGATCCACGTTGACCGGAAAGAGCGTGTCGGCGGTGTCATGTCCTAATACCACCACATTCGCATTGTGGTTGGTCTCCGCCTCGTTGATCCAGCGGCCCGCGTTTAGCTTCAGGTTCATTACCGTGGCTATCTCGGGTGTAGCGCCAACGAAGATCGTGTTCTTGGCGGTTCGGTCGCGATAGCGGACGGCAAACGACTTGGCGCTGCTGTTGAGGGCAAAATGCCGCAACACCGGCGCGACAGCCTCCACCAACGGAAGTTGTTCGACCGCTTCCGCGTCCTCCAGCGTAAATTTCTTTCGATTGAATACTTCCGGTGGGAGCCGGCCGCCTACGGTCGGAGGAATCCTCTGTATGAAGATCAGATTTGAGCCGAGATCCGCAATTTGCCCGCTGATATTGCTGTTCAAGCCGCTGATGATCGACGACATTCCAATCACCGTCGAGACGCCAATGACGACCCCGAGGATTGTCAGAAACGACCTCAGTTTGTTCTTGCGCAGTGAATCGAGCGCAAGCAGGAGGATTTCACTCATATCGCAACGCCACAATGGGGTCCAGATTCGCCGCTTTCGTTGCCGGATAAATGCCGAAGAACAATCCCACGCTGGTCGAGACGGTAAGTCCGAGGGCAATCGCCCACCACTTGATTGAAGCCGGCAAGGGAGTCAGCCATGACACGGCAATGGCTATTGAGGACCCGAGAAGAATTCCTATGATTCCGCCGACGAGAGACAATGTCGCGGATTCGACCAGAAACTGAATCATTATGTCGTGCCGCCGCGCGCCCGTCGCCTTACGAATACCGATTTCGCGAGTTCGTTCAGTCACCGAGACAAGCATGATGTTCATCACAACGATGCCGCCGACGATCAGGGATATCGACGCGATGCCAATCGTCACCGCAAAAAACGCCTGGCTGATGTTCGCCCAGATCTGAAGAAAATTCTGATTTGTGTTCAGCGCAAAATCATCCTTGGCGCTGTAGGCGACATGACGCCGCGTCCGCAACGTCAGGCGCGCCTCGCTTTCGGCTGCGGGAAGATGTTTCTCGTCCAGCGCTTTCGCATAGATATTGATGGATCGACGCGAGCCCCACATTTTCTGGTGCAATGAGATCGGAATTGTCACCCAGTTGTCCCGGGACTGCCCCAGGACGGAGCCCTGCTTGAGGCCGATACCGACGATCTCGAATGGGCGGTCATCGACCATCAGTGTCTTTCCAATCGGATCCACGAACGGGAAAAGGGTCTCTGCGACGTCGGACCCAATCACACAGACATTGCGTGCATGATCGACGTCATACTCCGTGACGAATCTACCGCCTTGCAATTCATTACCGAGAATCGAGGGCACCTCGGCGGTGTAACCCTGAATCTGCGAATCCACGTATTCACGTCCAAACTTTGCGCGGGCTCGTGCGCTGGCGGAAGCACCAACGGCCTTACAATTTTTGCAGGCGTTCCGAATTGCCTCCATGTCGGCCATGTACAAGTTCTTGCGTTTCTGATTCTCAACCCAGTCGTCCAGGGATGAAATGACAGGCGACATTCGGTTGATGGTAAGAACGTCGGGCCCAAGGTTGAAGATTTTCTGGGCGACGTAATCGTTCAGGCCCGAGATGATCGACACGACAGCGATCACCGCCATCACGCCGATGACGATGCCGAGCAGCGTCAACAGGGATCGCAGACGATTGGCACGCAACGATGAGAGCGCAATGAAGACAGCTTCGCTGAAGTTCACAACGCTATAGTACGTCTGAACCCATGCTTTTGTTTCACCGGGCCCGGCCGAATTTTTCCTGAAGTAATCGAATCTTCTCTTCCATTGTCTGCTTGGAAGGAGGCGCGGCCTCGACAGGCGATTTGACCGGCCGGACTTTAGGCGGTTGTTGGGCTTGTTGTTGTGCCGGTTTCTCGGGACGGGGCTGTTGCTGTCGTGGCTGGGGGAACCGTTGTGGTTTCCTGGGGCGCGGTGCGCCTTCCTGGCCCATAGGGGTCGTCAACGGAACGACCGGCCGGACTTCTGCAGCGCCCTCGGCGGCGACCGGCGTTTGCACCGCAGCCTGGGGCCCCGCAGCCGCTTTGGGCTTTTTCCTGGGACGCGGCCGGCGCTTCGGCTTTGGCATGATGGCTTTCATCGAAAGGCTGATTCGCTTCATGGTCGAATCCACGCCTATCACTTTCACCTTCACAACCTCACCGACCTTGACGGCCTGTCGCGCATCCTGTACGTACTTGTGCGACAGTTCCGAAATATGGACCAGTCCATCCTGGTGAACGCCGAGGTCCACGAACGCGCCAAAGTTCGTCACGTTCGTTACAGTTCCCTCCAGCTCCATACCTTCTTTGAGATCCGCGATCTCTTTCACGTCGTCGCGGAATTTCGGAACCGCAAAATTGTCGCGAGGATCGCGGCCCGGCTTGAGTAACTCGTCACGAATGTCCGAGAGCGTGTATTTGCCTGCTTCGCTTTCAAAGGTCCGGTAGTCGATGGAATTGATCCGGGCCGGATTCTCGACCAGTTCGCTCACCGGTATGCCGAGCGAGGCCGCCATGCGCTCCACAAGTGGATAGGACTCCGGATGAACGGCCGTTCGATCCAGCGCGCTTTCACCCTCTTTGATCCTCAGGAAGCCCGCCGCCTGCTCGAAGGTCTTGTCACCAAAACCCTCGATGTCGCGGAGCTGCGTTCGTGACCGGAACAAACCGTGCTGGTCGCGATACGAGACGATTCCAAGAGCGAGCTTGTCACCGATGCCCGACACATACTTCAACAAGTCCACGGAGGCCGTGTTGAGATCCACGCCCACGCGGTTCACACAAGATTCGACTGCGGCGGCGAGGCTGCGCTTCAACTTCCTCTGATCCACGTCGTGCTGGTATTGGCCGACGCCGATCGATTTCGGCTCGGTCTTTACAAGTTCGGCCAGCGGGTCCTGCAACCTGCGCGCAATCGAGATCGCCCCGCGGACGGTGACATCGAGCTTGGGAAATTCTTCGCGCGCCCGCTTCGATGCCGAATAGATCGATGCGCCGGACTCATTCACGACGACCGTAAAGATCTCCAGTTTGTTCTTCTCGGCCAGTGATCGAACGAACGCTTCTGTCTCACGCGAACCCGTTCCATTGCCGATCGCAATGCCCCGGACGTTGTATTTCTGCGTCAGGTCGAGAAGGATCTTTTCGGCGCCTTCGATGTCCTTCTTCGGTTCGGTGGGATAGATCGTCTGATTCTCCAGGAACTTTCCAGTCTGATCGACGACGGCAACCTTGCAGCCCGTCCTTTGTCCAGGGTCGATTCCGATGACGCCGATCTGACCTGCAGGCGGTGCCAGCAGCAATGTCCTCAGGTTCTCTTCAAAGACCTTGATGGCCTCGGACTCCGCCCTCTCCCGCAGGAATGACCGCACCTCATTCTGGATCGAGGGCTGAAGCAGCCTCTCATAGGCGTCGCGGACCGCGCTTTCCAGCAAGACCGCGAATGGCGACTGCGCATCTTTGACAACCTGTGGAATCAGGTTCGCGATGAATTTCTCGGGATCGAGATCGACAGAAGAAGTCAGGACGTTTTCGCGCGTGGCGCGCCGGATAGCGAGCATGCGATGCGACGGGATCTTCGACACTGTCTCTTCGAAGTTGTAGTACATCGAGTACTTGGTTTTCTCGGACTCCTTTCCTTCCACGACCTTCGCGCGCACAACGCCTTCCGCGAGCATGCGCTCGCGCAGCTGCTTCCGGAAGTCGGCATCCTCCGCGATGCGTTCGGCAATGATGTGCAGCGCCCCTTCGACGGCCGCCTCAACAGTTGGAATCTCTTTCTCGGCGTTGACAAACTGCTCGGCGAAAACTCCGACCGGATCAGTGCCTGTCTGATCCCAGATATACCGAGCCAGCGGCTCGAGGCCGCGCTCCAGCGCGACACTGGCCTTGGTCTTTCGTTTGGGTTTGTATGGAAGATAAAGGTCCTCCAGCTCGTTCTTGCTGTAGGAGGCGAGAATTTTGGCCTTGAGCTCGTCGGTCAGCTGTCCCTGTTTTTCGATCGAAGCAAGAATGGTATTGCGGCGGTCCTCGAGATCCTTGTAGTAGTGACGTTTCTCGTCGATGTCGCGTATCTTGACCTCGTCGAGATTCCCCGTCGCTTCCTTCCGGTACCGCGCTATAAAGGGAACCGTCGCCCCTTCTTCCAACAACTTGAGCGTCGTTTCCACACGCGAAACCGGCGCACCTACCTCTTTGCTGATTCTAAGGAGGACTTCCGGATTAAACATGACGTGAAGAAGAGATTATGCCAGAAATTCGGGGTCAGACGTGTGAATTCCCTTTTCCTGCGACACACAAAAATGTCAGAAAGGGAGTTCACCGGTCTGACCCGGAATTTCCTTTTTTGGGCGGCCGGGTTTTCGAAGCTTTAAATCGCGCCCAGTGAGGGCTTCGAGGTGGATGAGCATTTCGGGCGTGCACCAGGCCCGTCCGGTTGATGTGTGCAACCGGATCGTTCGTTTTTCTTCCTCAGTGTGGTCAATCCTCAGCCATTCAGACCAATTTTCAATGACGCCGAGTGTTGGGAAATCGGTAGATATCAGCAGATCATCGCGAAGACCACAATGTGCGGCGGCACTGGACCAAAGGTAATCTTCAGCACGCTCAACCATACCGGCACGAACCGGATTTCTTTCGACATAACGGAGTGCGTTCCACGTGTGTGTTTCATCCATAACGCACATGTCAGGACGGCCCTGCCAGAGATGACCGACGAAACCATATTTCACATTGAAGTACATGGAATACTCGGTGTGAGCATCGTGCAGGGCCTTTGAAATTGATTTCTCGGATTCCGGTATCGCAATGAGGTGAACGTGATTTGTCATCAGACAATAGGCACAGATACCGACACCGTTTTCCGTACATCCTTTGTTGACCGCCCGAAGATAAACGAGGTAATCCGAATCTTCATGAAACACTGGGTCTTTTCGGACACCCCGTCGGAAAAAGGGAATTCACCGGTCTGACCCCGAATTTCAACGGCGCTTGCCCGTCTGAATCCCGTATTTCTGACCGTCTGTCTCCGCCCACTTCAAAAGTGTAGCCTTCACTTTTTCATATCGGGCAACGTTTTCCTTCAGCCGTCGGTCGTGAGCGAAAGTGACGGTACCGGCCCTTTCGATATCCCGGATGAGATCATATTGATCCTGCATAACTCTCAACAGTTCGGCGGACAGTTCATCTGAGCGCGCGGCAAGAGACGGAATTCTGCGGAGTTGATCGATGGATTTGGAAACATCCGTGCCCATCTGTGCCAGGCCACCAATGGCTCCAGCTCGCAGTTCCTCGGCCGACTGCTCAAAGGTATTCTCAGCATTGTTGATCGCGTCGATAAACCTCTGACTGCTGGGATTGGATCCCATGATTTGTGTCAAGCCATTTGGAAGATTTCGCACCGACAGACGCGGGCCGTCGTAGTGGGTCGCGACCTCGTAAAAGGAAATGAGTACAACCGCGAGGAGCGCCATCTGAAGGCCCTTGAAGATCGAATGGGTTTCACTGCCGGGGGACTGGAAGGGAAGGATTGCGGCAAGTAATGCGCCTGCAACCAATCCTGCGATATGGGCGGAGATATCGATGCTCGGGATGATGAATCCGATAACCAGATTGACGATGATTACAGGTAGCATCCCCACGCCGACCGCTCGTTTGAAAAACGGCGGTATGGAGTGTCGATACCGGAACCCAAATACCAATAACACACCGAGAAACCCAAAGATCGCCCCGGACGCGCCAGCGGAAGGCACGTCCGGGTGATAGAAGTAACTTCCCAGGACACCGGCCACTCCCGAGGCCAGGTAAAGAATAACGAAGCGTTCGCTTCCGTAGAGTTTCTCCACCGTCGGGCCCACGACCCACAGGGCGTACGAATTGAAGAAGAGATGAATCAGGCCGATGTGGAGGAAAATCGGTGTCACCAGGCGCCAGATTTCGCCGTGATCGATTCGGGCATTGTCTTTCACCCCGAATGCCATCAAGGTTCCCGGATCCATCGAACCGCCTGCCAGCGACATCAAAACGAAGATTGCGATGTTCGCCGCAAAAAATGTGTAAGTGAACGGCGTGCGGCGGGTCCAGACCGCATGCAGGAATTCAAGGTGATCTTCTTCAATCATAAGGAGGGGGACGAGATCATTATTCCCTCAAATCACGTTGAAGTTTTTCTGTGATTTCCTGCGCCGCCGTGCGTGCTTTGCCCAGCTCGTCGGGCTTGAATGAAATGGCGGCAACGACAGAGTGACCACCTCCGCCGTACTGCTCGCACAACTTGGCAAGGTTCAGGCGTCTTTCGCGTTTGGTCCAGGGATTGGTGCCCACTGATACCTTGGCTCGCACGGAAGACCTGCTCACACCGACACTGTAGACACTATCCGGAAAGAGATAATAAGGAATGAACTTGTTGTATCCGTCGAGATCGTAATCGCTCACGTCGAATTGAATGACGCCGTCCGTGCAGCGGGTGACACCGCGCATGATTTCGATCGACTCGGCGTGGCGCGCATAGAGCCTGTCAAAAGTCGATCGTACTTCCGGCTCGTCGATGACCTGCTCCAGCGTCTTGTGCTGCAATTCCCGAATGATCTTATGAATCAGCTCCCGATTGTGGCTTGCCTCGATCACCAGCATCAACCTCATCGCCGCTTCTTTGAGGTCGACAGCCGTTTTCGCGTCGGGAAACTGAGCCCCATCAATGATGTCCGCCCAGTGAATGAGCTCCTGGAGGTCCGGCAGCGGACAGTCGAAAACCTTCTCCGTTACGGCGGCAATAAATTTCGTGCATGACTTGTAGCTCGGATCGTGGAACTTTTGGCCGCTCGCATCCCGGCGAAAATGGGATTCGTCCTCCGGAGAAAGAAATGCGCTCTCATGATGATCGAACCACCACGTCAGGCGGTTCGAGGCGGAGTACTTGAAGTCAACAATGACGTTCTCGTCTTCCCCGAACATCTCATCGCCGATATGCTGGCCGGCCTTGTGGGTCAGCCCTTCGTATTCAATTGCGGCTTCGGGATCGATGTGTCCGGTATAGAAGCGCGAAAATACCGCCGCTGAAGAGACTCCATCAAAACAGTTGTCGTGATACAGAACTCTTACTTTCTTCATTTTTTCAGCGTCGGGCCGGTCGCCCCACGCCCCTATCGCAGTAAATACTTGGCGATCGTCTGAAGCTGCATGTTCGACGTGCCTTCGTAAATCTTTCCGATCTTCGAATCGCGGAAATACTTTTCCGCCGGATAATCTTTCGTGTAACCGTACCCGCCGTAGACCTCAACGACGAGCGAGGTGACATGTTCGGCGACCTGCGATGAAAAGTATTTCGCCATCGCAGCTTCTTTCAGGAAGTCCTGCCCTGAGTCCTTTAATCGGGCGGCGTTATAGACCATCAGACGGGCGGCCTCGATTTGTGTTGCGGTTTCTGCGAGTTGAAATTGAACTGCCTGGAACTCGGATATCGGCTTCCCGAACGCTTTCCGCTCCTTCGAGTAGGCCGCACCATGATCCCAGCTTCCCTGCGCAATGCCCACCATCTGTGCGCCGATTCCGATGCGTCCTTCGTTCAATGTTTCAATTGCAATCTTGTAACCTTTGCCGATCTCGCCAAGCACATTGGCCTTCGGGACACGGCAGTCTTCCAAAATAAGTTCGCACGTGCTCGAGGCGCGGATGCCGAGCTTGTCTTCTTTCTTGCCCACGGTGAAACCGGGGAAATCCCGCTCGACAAGGAATGCAGTAATTCCCTTGTAACCCTGGTCGGGATTCACGTTGGCAAACACGATGAAGAGTTGGGCTTCGATCGCATTCGTAATCCAGAGCTTGCGGCCGTTGAGCAGAAAGTGGTCACCCTTGTCCACGGCGCGGCTCGCCAGGGCGAACGCATCACTGCCGGAACCGGCTTCGGACAGGGCATAGGCGCCGACCATGTCCTTGGCCAGGCGGGGCAGGTACCTGCTCTTCTGCTCGTCGCTGGCCCAGCGCATGACGGCGTTATTGACGAGGGTATTCTGCACATCGATGAAAACGCCAAACGATGCATCCACTCGGGAGATCTCTTCCACGGCAAGCACCGACATGAAAAAGCTCCCCGCACCACCGCCCATCTCATCCGGGATATGAATTCCCATCAATCCGAGATCGAATAACTCCGGAATAACGCTGTGCTCGAGTTTTGCTTCCTCATCCATCTTACGGACCAGGGGCTTGATGCGCGCTTCCGCAAATGAGCGGCACGAGTCGCGAAACAACTGCTCGTCTTCCGCCAGCACGGTCAGTGGAGCCCGTGAAACAGCCTGGACATCGGTATCTTTAATCATTGCAACCACCTCGTGGGCGGGGAAAATCGGGGTCAGACTGGTGAATTCCCTTTTTTCCAGTCAGACAGTCCGCGATCGGAAAAAAGGGAATTCACCAGTCTGACCCCGATTTTCCCCGCGGCCTGCCTGAGCCCAAGAAAATCGCGTATTATAACAGCCCGCTCCACTGATTATAATAGTTACGTGACGGGTCATCACAGCCACAGCCATTCGCACAGCCATACGCACGAAAGTGGCCGCAGTGCGCGTAGCAGCCTGAAACTCGCCTTGATCATCACGACAACCTTCCTTGTTGCTGAATTCATTGGAGCTCTGTACACCAACTCCCTCGCTCTGATGGCCGACGCCGGCCACATGCTGACAGATGTTGCCGCCCTGAGCCTCAGCTTTTGTGCCATCTTGTTTTCGACGAGACGGGCAACGCCTAGAAAGACATACGGGTTCTACCGCGTCGAAATTCTCGCCGCGCTTCTCAATGGCGTTTTATTGATTCTGATCTCGATCTTCATTTTTTATGAAGCTTATGAGCGACTTTTGAACCCTCCGCAAGTCAAAGCAGACTGGATGCTGGTGATCGCCGTGGCAGGTCTGGCGTCGAACCTCGTAAGCGCCTACCTGCTGTTCGGAAAGCATCGCGAGAGTCTGAACGTGCGTGGAGCGTTCTTCCATGTGATCAGCGATGCGGTCGGCTCGGTGGGCGCGATTCTGGCAAGTCTTGCAATACTGATTGGCGGTTATTCCGTGGCTGACCCGTTGATCAGTGCGCTCGTCGCGGTGCTGATTCTCTCAAGCTCCTGGATTCTGATCCGCGATGCCGTCGATATTCTTCTGGAGGGAACGCCGTCACATATCAATATCGTGAGCCTGAGAGAGCAGTTGGGGCGTGTGGACGGCGTGGGGTCAGTTCATGATCTGCACGTCTGGACGCTTACATCGGGCGTGCTCGCCATGAGCTGTCACGTTGTGGCTCAGGGGGGCAGTTCCAACCGGACGGAGCTTCTCACCAGAGTAAATGGGGTTGCACGCGAAATGTTCCGGATAGACCACACAACCATTCAGATCGAAGACGCAAACCTTCCACAGGAAGTTTTCGAATCCTGCAATTGCCATTTTGGAGCCTGGGATTCACCGTGATACACCATAACTGCGACCCACAAGGGAGTCGAAATGCCGCACTGCTTGATTCTCGCTTTACTCCTTTTTCAAAATCCGTCACTCGATAGCGCCAGCCCGAAGGAGCGTCAGGCTGCTGTCGAACAATTGGCTGTGCTGGGAAATCGGGATGCGATCCCAAAGCTCGGCGAGGCTCTGAAAAAAGAGTCGAAGAGCGATATACGCGCCTCGATAATCGCGGCGTTCGGCCGCATTCGCGACCGCGATGCCATTCCATTTCTGACCGACTCCCTGCGAACGGATCTCGAGAAAAATGTGCGCTTGCAGGCGATCGATTCGCTGCTTCGGCTCTACATTCCTATCGAAGACTCCGGTCCGCTTCATACACTTTTCGGGAAGGTAAAAAGTGTGTTCTTCGAGCCGAATCCTCCCGTCGTCGGGCCTGAAGTCCAGGTAGATGCGGCGGCCAAGCAGGCGCTGGCTGCGGCCATGCAAAAGGACTTCGACGATGATGTCCGGGCACTGGCCGCTCGCGCGCTGGGTACCTTGAAAGCCAAAGACCAGGTCCCGACTCTGACTGCCACGCTCGAAGATCCGCAGAACCGTGAACATCGGGATGTGCGAATAGAAATCATCCGGACGCTGGCCTTGATTCGCGATCCGGCGGCGGGACCTGCACTGGAAAAAGCCTTGCGCGACCCCAACAAGCAAATCGTCCTGGAAGCGATTTCCGCGGTTGGACTGGTTAACGATACAGCCGCCCGCCCCACGCTCGAGGAGTTTTTCCGAAACGACAAGGACAACAGGATCAAGTCGCGGTCGCTCGAGGCGCTTGCGCTGCTGCGTGATAAGGGAAGCATGCCTTTGTTCGAATCGCTCCTGAATGACAAGAACGATTACTACCGCGAACTGGCTGCCGAAGGACTCGCGCGTCTCAACTACAAAGCCGATGGTTGGAAAGATCGTTTCGATCAGGAAAGGAAACCGAATGTCCGCAACGCCCTGGCCTTTGGTCTCGCTTCATCCGGCCAGGTCGACTACATCAACAACCTCGCGACTGCGCTCGACAGCCGCCAGGATTTCCAGGCCGAAGCCTACCTCTACGAGCTTGGGAAATTCGACGGCCAGATGAACGAGCTCTATCGATACCTGAAAAGTTCCAATCCCAGGGTGCGTGCGGGAATGGCGAAAGTGATCGGAAATATCGGCGATCCCACGGCCTTAGCCCAGATCCGGCCGCTCACCGAGGATTCCGATACCGAGGTGGTGCGCGAGGCCGTTGCGGCGCTCAGAAAACTAAACCGGTGAACCGGCCTTCGTCACAGGTTCGCGTTCGCTTTGCGCCTTCCCCTACCGGATATCTCCACGTCGGCGGAGCGCGAACGGCGCTGTTCGACTGGCTCTTTGCGCGAAAGCGTAACGGAACGTTCATCCTTCGCATCGAAGACACGGATGTCGAACGCTCGAGTGAAGACATGACTCGCGGGATTCTCGAAGCGATGACATGGCTCGGCCTTCACTGGGATGAGGGGCCTTACTACCAGTCGAAACGCCTGGATTTCTATCGAGAAACCGCACAGAGGCTGGTTAAAGAAGGCCACGCCTATCAGGATGAAGGCGCGATCCGTTTCAGAGTACCGGAAGGCAAGGTAACCTACGACGATGCCGTTTTCGGTGAAATTACCGTCGAGACCGACACGATCGAAAACTTCGTACTGTTGCGGTCCGACAGTAATCCTACGTATCACCTGAGCGTCGTTGTGGATGACATCGATATGCGCATCAGCCACGTCATCCGGGGCGCCGATCATATTTCCAACACACCAAAACAAATCCTTCTCTACCGTGCGCTGGGCGCCTCGCTTCCAGTTTTTGCGCACCTGCCGTTGATCCTGGGTCCCGACAAGACACGCCTCAGCAAACGCCACGGCGCGACTTCCGTCATGGCCTACCAGGAGGAGGGCATCGTTCCGGAGGCCTTGCGAAATTTTCTGGCGCTGCTCGGATGGGCGCCGGGAACCGATCAGGAACTGTTCAACGATGAGGAGCTTATCCATGCCTTCTCGTTGCAGGGCATCTCGAAGGCAAACGCAGTGTTCAATCAGGACAAGCTGGCGTGGTTCAACGCACAGTACCTGAGCCGCCTTGAACACGAGAAACTCGTCCGCTATCTCAAGCCGGAATTCATAAAGGCCGGTCTCTGGCGGGATTCGCTCGAAAAGGAAGAAAGCGCATGGTTCAAATCATTA
>Ga0137399_10000601_pt1 | contig 14708 bp, 12 predicted proteins | sample czorhiz316metaG_FD_104810 | JGI IMG/M metagenome (GOLD analysis project Ga0137399, IMG submission 104810) | Vadose zone soil microbial communities from Angelo Coast Range Reserve, California, USA - czorhiz3.16 metaG | ecosystem: Environmental > Terrestrial > Soil > Vadose zone | place: USA...
AAATTCTTAAGTGGCATCCCTCACGAATACGAAGCACGTTTTCTGAGAAAAGACGGGAAGTATCGCTGGTTTCTCTTCCGCTGGAACCCGCTACGAGATGAACAAGGACGCGTCACCCGTTGGTATGCCGCAGCGACCGATATCGAGGAGCGCAAGCAGGCTGAGCAGCGACTCCAGAATGAGAACGTCGCGTTGCGCGAAGAGATCGATAAGGCATCGATGTTCGAGGAGATCGTGGGAGTTTCTCCAGCCCTACACGCGGTGCTCTCTCGTGTCTCCAAGGTTGCTCCCACAGACTCCACCGTTCTGATCACCGGCGAAACGGGGACGGGCAAAGAGCTGATCGCCCGTGCCGTCCACAAACGCTCACAGCGTTCCTCGCGAGCGTTTGTCGGTGTCAACTGCGCCGCAGTTCCACGCGACTTGATCGCATCGGAATTGTTCGGCCATGAGAAGGGCGCCTTCACGGGAGCAACTCAGCGGCGCTTAGGGCGCTTTGAGCTGGCTGAAGGGGGCACGATCTTCCTCGATGAAGTCGGCGAGCTTCCAGCCGAGACCCAGATCGCTCTCTTGCGTGTTTTGCAGGAACATGAATTCGAACGTGTCGGTGGAACTGGATCCATCCGAACGAATGTACGGTTGATTGCTGCGACGAATCGTGACTTGCAGGTGGATATCGCTGCAGGCATGTTCCGGAGTGACCTCTTTTACCGGCTCAACGTTTTTCCGATCGAGGTGCCTCCTCTTCGGGAACGGCGGGAAGACATTCCGGTGCTCGTTGAGTACTTCATCGACCGTTACGCGAGGAAAGCAGGAAAGAACATCCGCGGGGTAAACAAAAAGAGTCTGGAACTGCTTCAGTCGTACCCCTGGCCGGGTAACATTCGCGAACTGCAAAACGTCATCGAGCGATCTGTAATCGTGTGCGACACAGAGAATTTCTCGGTGGATGAGAGTTGGCTTTCTCGACGACCTCTTGCAACGGAGCCGAATCGGGGGCTTGGCCTCTCTAAGAAGCTTCCTTCTCAGGAGAAAGCAGTCATTGAAGCCGCGTTGATCGAAAGCGGAGGACGGGTGTCAGGACCTTCAGGCGCGGCGGCCAAACTGGGTATACCGGGATCTACCCTGGAGTCGAAGATCAAGTCGCTGAAGATCAACAAGAATCGCTTCAAGACTACAAATCCCTCAGCAGATCGCAATTAGTTACGTTCCCCAGCGAGCCTCAGGACGCCCGGTTACGAAATTCGCAAATTTGCGAACCTCGTAATTTGGATTTCTCTTAAGCCATTTATTTCCAATAGCCTGAAATTGGAGCTGCGATTGCTATTACAGGTGTGTGGCGGACGGTCACACAGGTAAGAATTCTCAGGAGAACGTGGGTGCTCAAGATCACGAGGGCAGCGCACGGAGAGGTGGTCTTTAAGCTGAGCGGTCGAATGGGCGCAGAAAACATAGGCGAGCTGGAAACGCTGTTCAGCGCAGAAGCGAGCAATCGCCGCATCGTCTTGGACTTGAAAGACTTAACCCTCGTCGATCAAGACGCTGTCAGTTTTCTTAGGCGCCGCGAACTGGACAACGTCACGCTCAGGAATTGCCCAGCATACATCCGCGAATGGATCCTCCGGGAACAGAAGAGAAGGCCCAGCGGATAGTGAGAGGAACGAACATGGCTTGGGAGAATGCAGTTCTTTCGGATAATCAAAATGACGTCGAGGCCTGTCTCGCCGAGCAGGCAGCAAATGAGGCGGACATTCCTACACGCGCAACAGCCGAATCCACCTCCTCGGCGTTGTTCTCAAGTGTCGCATCCAGAGGCCGTCAGGCAATGAACGGCAATGGTGTGAGCGACGGCTTTGAGGACATCGTCGGAGCAAGCGGGGCCCTCCGAGAGGTATTGGATCTCGTTCGCACGGTCGCGCCCACCGATTCGACTGCTCTCATCGAAGGTGAAACCGGGACAGGGAAAGAACTCATCGCCCGCGCGATTCACGAGCACAGCACACGCCGGGATCGCTGTTTTATGAAACTGAATTGTGCGGCAATTCCTCTCGGATTACTGGAGAGCGAACTCTTCGGTCACGAGAGAGGAGCTTTCACCGGTGCGGTGGCACGCAAAGTGGGCCGATTCGAAGTGGCCGACCGCGGCACGCTCTTTCTGGATGAGATCGGAGATATCCCGCTGGAACTGCAACCGAAACTGCTGCGGGTTTTGCAAGAGGGAGAGTTCGAAAGATTGGGCAGCACGCAAACCCAACGGGCGAACGTTCGGCTCGTAGCCGCAACAAATAAGGACCTCGCCAAGCTTGTTGCCCAGAATCAGTTCCGTAGCGATCTGTACTACCGGTTGAACGTGTTTCCCATACTTGTTCCCCCGCTGCGCGACCGGCGCCGAGACATTCCGTTGCTGGTAATGCACTTTGTGGGAATTTACGCGGAACGCATGAACAAGCAGATCGAGAGGATTCCGCCGGAGGTGATGGAGGCGCTGGTAGGCCATTCCTGGCCAGGAAACATCCGGGAGCTGCAGAATTTCATCGAACGGAGTGTGATCCTGACCGACGGGAACACACTACGTCCTCCGCTCGAAGGATTCAGGCAGGCTGCTGAAATTGACTCTCTGGAACCCATCACGCTGGAAGAAGCTCAGCGAGTTCACATCCGCAAGGCGTTGGAGCAAGCCAACTGGGTTATCGCTGGTGCGAGGGGCGCCGCTGTCCGCTTGGGAATGAAGCGGTCGACAGTCTACGCGCGCATGCAAAAACTGGGAATTTTCAGAGCCAATCGAATTGTCGAAAATACGATGTTGAGCGCGCATGTCTAAGCTGGTACTCACCAAACGCCGGGAGATTTAACGCTATGTCGAACGTACAAAAGAATGACACCCTGTCCACTCCCTCCACGCGAAAGATGACAGGCATCATCGACGTCCACTCCCACATCATTACGAACCTCGGATCGCAGGCGCCGATGGACAAGCTGCCGGCTTGGTCGATCGAGCAGTCTTTGTCACTCATGGATGCGAATGGAATCGCCGCATCAGTCTTATCGCTGCCTGAATCGGCCAATCACGCAAAAGGACCGGAGGCCTGCCAACTCGCGAGGCGAATCAATGAACAACTGGCCGACATCGTCTCAAAACATCCCACGCGTTTCGGAGCAATGGCGACGTTACCGGCGCTGGCGGCCACAGACGGTCTGCTCGAAGAGATGGCGTACGCACTCGATACGCTGAAGCTTGACGGCGTCGCGACCTCGACAAGCATCGATGACATCTACCTTGGCGACACCCGTTACGACCCATGGTTTGAGGAGATGAACCGCCGTGGCGTCACCTTGTTTGTCCACCCAGTCCCAGCCAAGGCATCTCGTTCCGTCGATCTCGGCATCGACGTGTCGATTTTGGAGTTCATGTTCGACACCACACGCATGCTCACCAATATGATCTTTGGCGGGGCCAAGAACCGCTTCTCGAAGATCAAGATCATTTCCACCCATGGCGGAGGAACGATTCCATATTTGATGACGCGTATCGAAACTCTTGAAAAGGTCTTCGGTCCTGGCAAGGGTCGCGCGCACCTGAGTCCAGCGGAGATCCACGAAGGTCTGGCCTCTTTCTACTACGACCTTACCGCAGCAACATCTCCCGCGCAGCTCTTCGCTCTGCAGCAGATGGTGCCGCTCTCCCACCTGGTGACGGGCTTCGATAATCCGTTCATGCCGGGTTGGACGTTTCCACCTGCCATTCAAGATATGCAGCGCTGGAACGGCTTCAGCGACACAGACGTTTCTTCCATCGCTCATCGGAATGCGGAGTCGCTCTATCCCGCTCTCGCCGGCCGCCTACAGCCGTCTAAAGCCGCCTGAAAGGCCCAACGGCCATGGCCTGCCGGACAACGCGAAAAAAGAAGGGCTCCCCGCTAAGGGCAGTACAAAAGAGAACATCAACATGACCACACTTAGTTACAGCGTCACACAGCCCGGCCTTCGGTCACTCGTCGACGAGTGGCAACCTCACGCGAAACAGAGCGAGTCCACTACCGAGTGGTGGTACCTGACCGCGGTAGTCCACGATACGGCCGGGAACCCCTATTTCCTGGTTTGGTGTCCCTTCCACTTCAGCGGCGAGAAGTCTAGTCAGATGTCCGCCGGCCTTCCGCGAGACCAAAGGGTAATCGCCGCTCTAACGGGCTTCACGGACTACCGTGACACGGTCCATATCGGTGGCTTCCCGGCAGCAGTAGTGAATGAGGCGGACACTTGGGAGCCGAGGACCAACGCGCTTCATTTCGTGGCGGGCGACTACAGGTCCGAGTGGTCCTACAACGGTGACGCCATGCACCTGACCGTCGCGTCTCCGCAGCTCTCCTACGATCTGCGCCTCACGGGCGCAGGGCAGGTAATGTACGCCAAGGACAAGCTGGGCACCGAGGGCTTCATCCAGGAGGGAGCCAGCGACGACCGGAGCTACTATTATTCGCTGCCGCGTGTCGAGATCGTAGGCCGGATCACTTACACCGGAAGGGGCGGCGTCCGGCGCGAGATCGACGTGACCGGGCAGGGTTGGGTCGACCGGCAGTGGGGCGACTTCCTGACCAAGTCCTGGGAGTGGTCCTCGCTGCGCTTCTCCAACGGCGCCCGAGTCAATCTCTACAACTTCGCCAACGGGTACCAGGTAGCGACCTACCAGAAGGCCGACGGCTCCACGCAATGGTTGGACTCCTTTCTCGTCCACCAGATCGGCTACCTCAGGACGCCTGAGCGAGGAGTATGGCTGTCGTGGGGCTGGAGCTATGAGTTTCCCGTCGAGGTGGAGGGCAGCCGCCACTACACACTGGAGCCGTTTAGCAAGCTCGATGTGTACGAGACACCGAGTAATACCCTCTTCGAAGGTCCCTCGCGCCTCATCAATGACGACACAGGAGAGACAGTTGGAGTAGCGGTTACTGAGTCGATGGACGTTCGCATCATGCAGAATGCGCCGTATGCTGCCAACCAGCATTGACGGCTTCGAGGGCAGGCATGGATCCGGCGAGAACAGGGCCACGAAACGGACGAATAGGGGTACGGAAAGGAAAAACAAGATGACTGACATTCGCAAGGAAACCGACAGTCTCGGCGAGGTAGATGTTGCTGCTGACAAACTCTGGGGCGCGCAGACTCAGCGCTCGCTCGAGCACTTCAGCATCGGCAAGGATCTAATCCCGCGCGAGATGATTAGCGCGTACGCGACTCTGAAGAAAGCGGCAGCCAACGCGAACTATGCGGGCAAGCGGCTCGACGATCAGCGCCACAAGCTGATCGTTCAAGTCTGCGACGAAACCCTGGCAGGCCAGCATCACGACATGTTCCCGTTGCACGTATGGATGACGGGAAGCGGCACGCAGTTCAACATGAACGTGAACGAAGTGATTTCGAACCGCTGCTGCCAGATCGCGGGCACGCCGCTCGGGAGCAAGACACCGGTTCACCCCAACGATCACGTCAACATGTCGCAGTCGTCGAACGACTCATTTCCTTCGGCGATGAATATTGCGGCGGCCGTCAATGTGAAGCAGCGACTCATTCCGGCGGTGAAGGCGCTGCACGATGCGATCGCCGCTAAAGTCGAGCAGTGGAAAGACATCGTCAAGATCGGCCGCACTCATATGCAAGATGCCACGCCTCTCACACTCGGGCAAGAATGGTCGGGCTACGAGGGCATGCTCGCGGACGATCTCAATCGGATTGAAGATGCGCTGAAGGGTGTGTACCGCCTCGCGCTCGGCGGCACGGCGGTGGGCACCGGCATCAACTCAGCGCCCGGTTTCGCTGAAGCTGCTGCGGCCGAGATCGCCAAGCTCACAAGCCTGCCGTTCGTCAGCGCGCCCAACAAGTTCACGGTGCAGGGCGCTCACGACGCTCTCGTACAGCTTTCCGGCACACTACGCACGCTGGCCGTATCGCTCTACAAGATCGCCAACGACATTCGGCTGATGTCGTGCGGCCCCAGAGCGGGCTTCGCCGAACTGGTGATTCCGGAGAACGAGCCGGGCTCATCGATCATGCCGGGCAAGGTGAACCCGACCCAGGCCGAAGCGCTCACGATGATCGCCGTCCAAGTAATGGCGAACGACGTGGCCGTGGGTTTTGGCGGCGCCGGCGGCTACCTGGAGATGAACGTCTACAAGCCCCTGATCATCTTCAACGTTACCCACTCGATCGCGATCATGACCGACGGGTGTACGAACTTCCGCAAATTCCTGGTCGAAGGTACGAAGCCCAATTTGAAGAAGATCAACGAATACGTTGAGCGTTCGCTGATGCTTGTGACGGCGCTCTCACCGGTCATTGGCTACGACAAGGCGTCGAAGATTGCGCATTACGCGCTGGACAACGACCTCACGCTGAAGGCTGCCGCGCTGAAGCTCGGCTTCGTGACGGAGAACGAGTTCGACCGCATCGTCGATCCAACGAAGATGGTCAAAGCCTACGTCGCGACCGCCAAGTAGTGGAAGATCTCAGGCTCTTTACTCATAGAAAGGAAGGTAATCAAAATGACTAGCACCACGAAGCATGGAATCGACTTGCTCCAGGATCCATCGCTCAACAAGTCCACTGCCTTCACCGAGGCCGAAAGGCAGGCACTCGGCCTGGTTGGCCTCATCCCCGAGGTAACGGAAACCCAAGAACAGCAGTTGCAACGCGTGATGATGCAGCTCAGCAAGAAGGACACAGACCTCGATCGTTATATCTATCTTATGAATCTGCTCGACCACAACGAAACACTGTTCTACCGAACCGTCATGTCGGACCCGGCGCGCTTTCTCCCGATTGTGTATGACCCGACCATCGGCGAAGCATGTCTGAAGTTCGGCCATATCTACCGCCAGGCGCGTGGCATGTATCTGTCGCTCACGCGGCGCGGCAAGGTGAAGGAGATTCTGAAAAACTGGCCGCAGAAAGACGTTCGGTTCATTTGCGTCACTGACGGCGGCCGAATCCTTGGCCTTGGTGATCTGGGCGCAAACGGCGCGGGCATCCCCATCGGCAAGCTGCAGCTGTACACCGCCTGCGCCGGAGTGCCGCCGCAATACCTGCTGCCCATGTACCTCGACGCCGGCACCAACAACGAGCAATACCTGCACGATCCTTTGTATCTGGGAATGCGCAAGACGCGTCCGGCGACCGCGGATCTTTATTCTTTTGTCGACGAGTTCGTCGAAGCGGTGCAGGAAGTGTTCCCGAAGTGCTGCATTCACTTCGAAGATTGGACGGGCACGGACGCCGTGCACCTGCTCGAGCGCTACCGCGGCAAATACTGCGTCTACAACGACGACGTGCAAGGCACGGCGGGGATCACTCTTGCAGGGATGATCAACGCGGCCAAGATCAAAGGTACAAAACTGAAAGACGAAAAGTACTTGTTCCTCGGCGCCGGCTCGGCCGGTATTGGCCTTGCCAACCTGCTCTGTTCGGCGCTCCTTGCGCAGGGCATGAACCTCAAGGAAGCGCAGTCCCGCGTCTACATGTTCGACATCAACGGTCTGCTGGAGGCGTCCCGCAAGGACCTCGTCGATTTCCAGAAGCCGTATGCACACCAACACGCGCCGACGCGGGATTTCGTCGCTGCTATCGAGAGCATCAAGCCGACTACGATCATAGGCGTCAGCACGATTGGCGGGGCCTTCAATCAAAAAGTCATCGAGACGATGGCGAGACTCAACGAGCGCCCTGTAGTCCTTGCGCTATCGAACCCCACCGAGCATGCCGAATGCACACCCGAGCAAGCCTACACGTGGTCGAAGGGCAAGGCGATCTACGCCGCCGGCGTGCAGTTCGCGCCGGTTCACTACAACGGCCAGACATTTCTGCCGGGGCAAGCGAACAACTTCTACATATTCCCGGCGGTCGGTATGGCGATCTTCGCCACACAGGCGAAGCGCGTCACGGACGAGATGTTTATTGAGGCTGGGCAGGCGGTGGCGGATCAGGTGCCATCCGAGCTGCTCAAGCAGGGTCTCCTGTACCCGTTGCAGTCGAATATTCTCGAGGCCGAAATCCAAACAGCCGCGCGAGTGGCGAAACTCGTCTTCGACTCCGGGCTGGCTCGGGTAGCTCCTCCGGCTGACATGGTGGCTTTTATCCGCGAGCAGGTCTACAAGCCGGGATATGTAAAGGAAGAGGCGGGATTAACGGCCAGAGCCTGAGAACGTGCGGCGAACGCGCTTGGTTCGCCGCACCATGTGTTCGTCTCAACAATTCGGAGCAGATCCGTTCGAAACGCCAGATCAATCATCATGGGCGGTGGGAGATGTCTTGCTTGTGCGGTCGACAATGTCGGTTCCTGTTTTCCTTGGGTCTCAGCGTTTGCCTGTTCGCTTTCCCACTTCGCTCGCAGACTCCGCCACAGGAGCCGCTCCCCGGCCCGGACAGTCACGAAACGGGGCAGGGCCCGCACGGCCATCTCCTGGGGGACTGGGGCGGCGAGCGGACGCGCCTGTTCGAGCGCGGTGTGGAATTCGATTTTCAGTACGTCAGCGATTCTCTCTGGAACATCAAGAGCGAGCAGAAAGAACGATTTGCGAGTTGGAACCGATTCCGGTGGACAGTGGACATCGATTTTGGCGCGCTGACCGGTCAGCAGGGGCTGTATTTCCATGCGACAGCGCTGTGGCAAGGCGGCGGCAATCTCGGAACATATCTGGGGCTATTGACCAGTCCCAGCGGGATGTCCAGCGCGAATACGTGTCGCCTCGATTCGTGGTGGATCGAGAAGAGATGGCTGGACGAACGTATCACTGCACGCGTGGGCCAGTTCGCGGGTCAAGACTTCTATGGAGCGCAGCACTACGCGGCGTCCTTCATCTTCGAGCCTATGGGTTATGCGTTGGGCAATCTATCTACGACCTTCGAGTCCTTCGACCCGCCCTCGACGCCGGCAATGGAAATCCGCGTCGTAGCGCTCCGCAACCTCTATGTGAAATCGATGGTGCTGGCCGCGGTCCGTTCGCCCTTTTCACAAAATCCGACTGGCTTGGTTCCGCAGTTCAACGGAACTCCAGTGAGTGTTTCGGAGATTGGTTTCACTCCGGGCAAGAAGGCGTCGTCCGTGCGAGCCTTTGACGACGTCGAGGGCCGAAAGGGATACTCCGGCCTCTATCAGTTCGGTGCCTCCTACAATCCCGGAAAGTTCACGGCGTCGACGAGTGCGACACCGCGGTCGGGTAACTACCTCTTGTACTGGATAGCGAGCCAGGCTCTCTGGCGGGTGGATCCGAAAGAAGCAAAGGGTTTGGATGCGACGTTTGCGTACGACTGGAGTCCTCCGGGCGTCAACCGCAACAACACGCTGCTCACGGCGGGGCTGCGATTCAATGAGCCGCTGCCCCTGCGCATTCACAACACCATGGCGCTGGGCTATGTGCGAAACAACCTGAGTCCACAGTTCCTCCCGCCCGGCGCACCTGCCGGGAAGACCGAGCAGGGCGTGGAGTTCAACACTCTGCTGGACGTTTTGCCAATGCTTCTTTTACAGCCCGTGATCCAGTATTACGCAAACGTGGGAGGAGGCGCGCGGCGCGCGGTGGTTTTCGGATTCAGAACAAAGGTGGAGTTCTAGCGAACGCAGAGGGAACTTTTCATGAATATCGGCGGATTAGTGGGAGCACTGCTTCCAGTATTTTTTGTTCTAGCGCTCGGTTACTTCGCTGGCAAGCGCAATGCCTTCGATCCCGATCAAGCCGCGGGGTTGAGCAAGCTCGCGCTCGGCTTCGCGCTACCCGCGTCTTTGTTTGTTGGCATGACCGAAATTCCGAGGGACCTGCTTCTGCAGCAGGGCCGTCTCGTCCTGGCGTTGATTCTCTCCCATGATGGCCTGTTCTTGGTCGCATGGCTTCTGTTGAGAAGGGTGAAGTCCCTGCAAGGAGCAGCGTCGATCATCTATGCCCTTCTGCTCGCGACATCGGCCACTCCGGTTTTCGGCATCGCCGTACTCCAACCCTTGCTCGGCGATACCAGCACAGGCACCGTGGGGCTAGTTGCATTGGCCATCAACCTCGTCGTGCCGGCGGCCATTATTCTTCTTGAGATGACCAGCTCAGGGACCGGAGCAGCCCCTGTGGCATCGTCTTCCCGTCGAGCGCAGGTGCTGTCCGGACTCAAGTCCGGATTGAAGTCCCCGTTGCTTTGGGGTCCCGTGTTGGGCATTGCTGTTGTGCTGGCGGGCCTTCACATCCCGAAAGAGATAGCAGCTTGCTTTGAAATGATTGGCTCGGCCACATCCGGGGTCGCCGTGTTCACCGTGGGACTGACGCTTGCCGCGCACGCCTTCCACCTGTCGAAAGCGGTTGTCCTGGCCACGCTCGGTCGCATCACCGTGCAGACGGCCGTCCTATTCGCGCTACTCCATCTGCTTCATGTACAAAGTCCATTCGCGCGTGAAGCGCTCGTCTGTTGCAGCTTTCCCCTCGCAACGATCGCTGTTCTGCTTGCCGCCAAGTACAAGGCCATGGAAGCGGAATCGGCGTCTGCACTACTCCTCTCAACGCTGTCGCTTGTAGTGACCGTGCCGATCATCATCGCTATCAGCCGATAAGGGAGATTGACACCATGCCAAATCTAGCTGTGACTATCCCAATTTCTCTCGCGAACATTCTGAAGGACGCTGTTGCGACGCGCGCTAGTTCGCTCGACAGCATCGCCACTGCAGCGCTAAGCCAGTATTTTCAGACCGCTCGCCACCGTGCCTATCAGATCTCGACGTCCGCGGCGCTCGTGCAGGGAGTCTATGACGGAGCCGTGTCGTCACGAACTCTGCTCGCCAACGGCGACTTCGGCTTAGGGACCTTCGAACATCTCGACGGGGAAATGGTGGTGCTTGACGGAAACATCTATCAGGTGCGCGGCGACGGCAGTGTTCAGCGTCGGCAGGATGACTTCCGGGTTCCATTTGCCGTTGTCAGCCGATTTCAGCCGGAAGAGAACTTTGATGTTCACGCTGTCGGCAGCTTAAACGATCTCGAGCGAGCCTGTGATCCCCGTCGCGAATCCGACAATCTTTTCTACGCCTTGCGTGTGGATGGCGTCTTTGAGCGCATGCATACTCGCGCAGTGAAGGCCACTGGCGAAGGCACGACGCTCGTCGCCGCGGCAAGGACACAGCCGGAATTCCACTTCAAAGATATCGAGGGCACCCTCGTCTGCATCTGGTCTCCACGCTATTCGAGCTCCTTCAGCATCCCCGGATATCACTTTCATTTCATCTCCAAGGACCGCACCAAGGGCGGACACGTGCTCGACTGTAGTGGCAAGGCATTGTGCGCCGGAATCCAGATGCTTTGCGAATACGACGTGCGTCTCCCTGAAGCCGGATCGTTCTTAAAGGAGAATCTGGCGGTGGACACGACAAAGGATCTCCAAAAAGCCGAATAGTTAGTCTCGAAGGAGCAATAAATGAAAGCACAAACGAAAACGCAAGCAATGACAGGTGCCGATGTCCTGGTCCGAATGCTTGAGGCGCGCGGCACAAAATATGTCTTTGGAGTGCCAGGCGCAAAGATCGACAAGGTATTCGACACATTGCGCGATTCCACCATCCAGACGGTGGTCTGCCGTCACGAGCAAAATGCAGCCTTCATCGCAGGTGGCATCGGACGGATGACCGGGAAAGCAGGGGTAGCGATTGCGACTTCCGGACCCGGGGTTTCTAATCTGGTGACCGGGTTGGCGACCGCTCATTCAGAGGGTGACCCCCTCGTGGCGCTAGGGGGTGCCGTCTCAGTGGCGGATCGTCTCAAATCCTTGCACCAAACGATGGACTCAGTGAGTGTGTGCAAGCCGGTAACCAAGTACGCCGCGGAGATCGATTCGCCATCGGCCACCGCGGAAGTGCTTTCGTCGGCTTTTCGGGCTGCGGAATCCGCTCGGCCCGGCTCAGCGTTCGTCAGCCTTCCAATGGATGTGATGACGGGCGAGGCGCAATGCAAACCTATCGGTTTGAGCAGCTTCAGAGAGCAGGGGCGGGCTGCGGAGGCATCCCTGCGCGAAGCGGCACGTCTCATCAACGCTGCCAAGACCCCAGTTGTTTTTCTGGGGCTTATGGCTAGCAAGGTGAAGGCCGCCAATGCAATTCGTAACCTGCTAAATGGCGGCTCACTGCCGGTCGTCGGAACATTTCAGGCGGCAGGAGCGATCTGTCAGCAGCTCTATCCTTATTTCGCCGGCCGCGTGGGACAGTTGGCGAACCAGCCGGCGGATGAGGTGTTGGACACCGCAGATCTCGTGATCACGATCGGTTACGACGCCGTCGAATACTGGCCGTCTCTCTGGAACAAGGATCGGGATCGAACAATCGTGCATATCGACGTTGTTGCTGCGGAGATCGAGAACGACTACATTCCAGCAGTTGAACTGATTGGGAGCATAGAAGAAACACTCGCGGCGCTGGTACCACTACTTCGTCGGACATCGATAGACGATTCTTCTAAGGCACTCCTCTCTCGAATAGCTCAAGAACGAGAACAAATGATGGCAGAGGCGGTCACCGTGTCGAGTGTTCCGATTCATCCATTGCGGCTCATCGCGGAGCTGCAAAAGATGCTCACACCCGATGTGACGGTGTGCTCTGATATGGGCTCCTTCAGTATGTATTTGGCGCGCTACCTTCACAGCTTTCGCGCCCGTCAGTTGCTCATCTCAAACGGTCAACAAACGCTTGGTGTTGCATTGCCATGGGCTATCGCCGCAACGCTCGTGCGGCCCCAGGAGAAAGTGCTTTCCATTTCGGGCGACGGTGGTTTTCTGTTCTCCGCAAACGAACTCGAGACAGCTGTGCGTCTCAAATCTCATTTGGTTCATATGATCTGGATCGACGGCACCTACGACATGGTCGCCGTACAGGAACGCCTGAAGTACAAACGCACATCGGGTATCGATTTTGGACCGGTGGATCCAGTCAAGTACGCGGAGGCATTTGGTGCCACGGGCCTCCGAATTGATCATCCAGACCAGATCACTGCTACCCTGCGAAAAGCGTTCGACATTCCTGGTCCGGTTCTGGTCGGAGTTCACGTGGACTACCAACATAATGTGAAGTTGTTCGAACAGGTGTACGGGGGCAGCATCTTGTAGCTACGGCGAAGGTTCTCGCTTGCGGACGGCGACAACCTCCTACTCTCAACCCTGTCACTCGTTGTGACCGTCGCGATCGAATGAAGGGAGCTGCTCAAGCGCCAAAGGAAAATTGTGCTTTCCAAGATTCCCCAGACTGACATGTGGCTCTCTTTCGGGCTTGCCTTTGTTGGCGGCTATGGCGACGCGGCCAGCCTCGTGCTCGCAAAGACGTTCACGGGACACGTGACCGGCAATTTGGTGCTAGGGGCAATTGCTCTGGCGGCTCACGATTGGCGGGCTACGCTCGGACATCTCTCGGCCATTGTCACTTTTTTGATAGGGATTCTCCTGAGTACGCTTATTGTGCGTCCCCTAAAGGCGTGGCCATCGTGGCCCTTGCTTCGTACCACCATGGGGATAGAAGTGATTCTGATAGTGGCCGCTTCATTGGCGTTTGCGTCAGGTGTGGCCCCCCGAGTTGAAATATTTGTGATTTTTGTGTCTCTGGCACTCGGTCTGCAAAATGGAGCATTTCGTCATGTCGGTGGGATCAGCGTTCACACGACATATCTCACAGGGATGATTACGAGCCTAATTTCTACGGAAGCTGAGAAATACGCTTCTGAATTGATTCCTCCGCCGGTAAGAGCTCCCGACCCCCAAATAGGCCTTTTCTGCAGAATCTGGATCGCATTTGTTTTGGGGGCCGGAATTGGGGCGGCCATGGTGTTTCACTTTAGGGGGTTCGGGATACTGGGGGCCGCGGTGCTTTTGATCACACTCATCCTGTACATGGCAAAGGGCTCACCTAGGAGTGTGTCTGAGAATTGACTTTTTAAGGCCCGCTCCTTGGTGCGAAAGCGCCCATGTAGGGCTATCGGGTACAGCGCGCGCCGCTTAATGATAGGACCGCTTCTATGATTGGGATTCTTGGGAGCGTCCTTTTCCAGTTTCCGATGGTCTTTTGTCTTTCTTCCTCGCTCTATCCGTAACACATCTTGTGAAACTTGAGAAGATTGTGAGTCATACAGATCAGAGCCCACTCGCCTCGTACTTTCTCCAACCCCCGTAAAAGAAACTGCCGGAATCCGCGTGCCTGCTTGATCTGTCCGAACACCGGCTCAACAATACATTTTCGTCTCGCATAGATGGCTGCTCCCGCCTTCGTCTTCAGCTTACGTTCCATCCGCTCCACGCGACTGGCATCTTTCGGTAACGGTCCCCGTTGGCATGGCTCGCTCCGCTCACCGTGTTTCTGTTTCCCCGTCGCTACGAACCCTTCCATCCTTCTCTTCGCCAGGTACTTCAGATTTTCCTCCGAGCAATACCCACTGTCCGCCACAACTTCTTCCGCTCTCTGTCCCGATCGAGTTAACCAGGACCTAAGCCGAGTGCGACACTCGGCCGGCATGTGGGACGCCGGTACCGGGCCCTGGGCCAGCCAAAGAAAAACTGGCTGCACTGGAGTCTTTTGAGGTGTATACAGTCTGGGTACGTCGGGAACCAGGAGGAAAATTTCGGATGAGGAGATAAGCATGAAGAAATTCCTATGCGTTGTTCTTTGGTTTCTCCCTATGACGTTGTTGGCACAAAGCCCGTTCGACGGCACTTGGAAGACC